>Ga0066903_100002884_pt1 | contig 13738 bp, 14 predicted proteins | sample PanSoiMetaGPlot1_FD_67491 | JGI IMG/M metagenome (GOLD analysis project Ga0066903, IMG submission 67491) | Tropical forest soil microbial communities from Panama analyzed to predict greenhouse gas emissions - Panama Soil - Plot 1 (version 2) | ecosystem: Environmental > Terrestrial > Soil >... | reverse complement strand
GGCAAATTGGACAGCGCACATTTCCAGCTCATCCACATCGCCAAAGCGGCCGTTTCGCCCATTGATAACGACGGGGCGAACCGAGTCCCTCCTTTTGTGGGGCCAAGAGTCAAATGATGCTGAACACGGTAGCCTTGGAAAGTTCTTGTGCTGCCATCGTCCATATGCACTGGGAGCGTCACCGCGATGGCACGCTTTGGATACATCAACCGGTCGCGGTCGTTCTTGTCGATACTCAGGTAATCGGCAATGACCTGAAACTGGTCACATGCCATTTGAAACACGTCGTCGTCGTAGATACTCATGAAATAAACTTGCAGGCTAGACCAATCGGTCGCCAAACGCAGTTGCTATTTGCGCTGGTCGAATGGAGCCGTCAACTCCGAAAGCGTTCGCGAATCAGCTGCGAAACCTTGGAACAACGTAAGGTCGACAACCTCATTTGCAACCCGTAGCGTCCGTTCGAAAAATCAACCACAATGAAAATTGAGACTCTAGCTGTCCATGCCGGCCACACGATCGATCCGGCCACAGGCGCGGTTTCGTCGCCCATTCACCTTTCAACCACGTTCGAGAGAGATGCCGAAGGAACGTACTCACGCGGGTTCATGTACACGCGCAACAACAATCCAAACCGTGAGGCACTTGAGCAAGGGGTCAGCGCACTGGAAGGCGGCGCCGCGGCGGCGGCTTTCGCCTCCGGCACGGGAGGGAGTATGTCCATTTTTCAGGTACTCGCGCCGGGCGATCACGTCATAGCGCACGTAGACGCGTACTACGGAACATCACGGTTACTGCGCGAAATCTTTCGACGTTGGGGACTCGACATCAGTTTCGTTGACATGAGCGATCTTCGCGCGGTGGAAAACGCGCTGCGCTCGAAAACGAAGCTTGCCTGGATGGAAACGCCGTCAAATCCACTCTTAAAAATTGTTGATCTTGCAGCTGTTGCGCGGCTTGTCCACGCAGCGGGTGTAATTTGCGTTTGCGACAATACCTGGGCGCCGATATTACAACGGCCGTTCGATTTGGGCGCGGATTTGATTCTGCATTCCACCACAAAATATTTCGGCGGTCATTGTGACGTTCTCGGAGGGATTGTTGTTTCCAAAACGGCAGACGATCTTTTTCAGCGCATCCGCAGCACTCAATACGAAGGCGGAGCTGTCCCCTCGCCTTTCGATTGCTGGCTGATCCTGCGCGGCATGCGCACGTTGCCCTGGCGGATGCGCGCCCATTCGGAAAACGCCATGAGGGTCGCCGACTTCCTTGCGAGACACCCAAAAGTCACGCACGCCCATTACCCTGGGTTGCCGTCGCATCCCGGACACGACATTGCCACGAAACAGATGTCGATGTTCGGCGGGATGCTGTCTTTCGAGGTTAACGGTGGCCGCGAGGCAGCAATGTCGGCTGCCGCGAAAACAAAGATCTTTACTCGGGCAACCAGTCTGGGCGGCGTGGAAAGCCTGATCGAGCATCGAGCATCGATTGAGGGAGCAGGAACAACTTCACCTGAAGGCCTCTTGCGATTGTCGATCGGACTGGAGAATGCAGAGGACCTGATAGAGGACCTCGATCAAGCGCTGGGATAGCGAAACGCCATCCAGCAAGCGTCTGTCACAGACGCTCTACAATTCGCGCTTGGCAAAGCGCCGCCGAAAGATATCGACGATGTCCTGCACTTCGCTCACGCGAAGTAAATAAGCGCAACCAAAGAAGGCTGCGGCGCCAAGAGCAATCGCAGCGAACAACACACGCACCCTTGGGAAAAAGCGGAGACTCGCCCATGCATCAAGCCACCAGTAATTTGCTGCCCAGCAAATCAACACCAGCACGGCGCCGGCAATACACAGTTTCCCGAGGCCAACCAGCAGCTGTCCCGTTTCCAGCCGGCGCACATGGCGTCGCATCAAGGCATAAAGCAACAGAAAATTGATCGTCGCGACAAGGCTCGTCGAAAACGCCAAGCCGCGATGTCCCCATCCAAGCCGAAATGTGAAAAGCCAATTGAGAAAAAGGTTCGTGCCGATCGCAACGAAACTGATGATCATTGGCGTATTGCGTTTGCCAATAGCGTAAAACGCGGGCGTTAGCACCTTCAAGGCTGCATACGAAACGAGTCCGACCGCGTAGAATTCCAGCGCGCCGGCAGTCTGGCGCGTCATTTCCGCATTAAACCGTCCGTGTTGATAGATTACGCTGATGATCGGCGAGGCAAACATCGCCAGCCCAATTGCTGCCGGAATAGTGAGCAAAAATGCGAGTCTCATCCCACGAGCAAGAATTGCGCGAAACTCGTCCATGTTTCCAACGGCCGCACTTTTCGATACTAGCGGAAGGGTCACTGTTCCGATCGCCACGCCGAAAATTCCAAGCGGCAACTGCATCAGGCGAAATGCAATATTCAACCAACTAACCGGACCGCTTCCAAGGCTCGCTGCAAATCCGCTATTAATCAGCACGTTCACCTGCACCGCGCTGGCGGCGATCACGGCAGGTCCCATGAGCGTGAGCACAGTATTTACGCCTTCGTCGCGCCACTTAAAATCGGGGTGGTATTTGTAGCCAACGCGCCAAAGAGAAGGGAATTGTCCCGCCAATTGCCAAGCCCCGCCGACGAGCGTCCCGATTGCCAATCCCACCAGCGAGCGCTCACCGAATCGCGGATCAAGCCACCAGCCAATCGCGACACCGGCAATAATTGAACCGAGATTAAAATAACTCGACGCCATGGCCGGCGGACCAAAAACGTGTTTGGCATTTAGCACACCCATAACCAACGCGGCAAGCGACACGAGCAACATGAATGGCCACATGATGCGCGTGAGCAAAATGGTCAGCGCGGTCTTGTCCGGAGACCAACTTCCCCACGTTAGAAGCTCCACAAGTTGCGGCGCGAAGATAATGCCGAGCAACGTGACCGCGCTCATGAAAACGGCTGTGAGCGTGGCAACCTTGTTCGCCAGTCGCCATGCCGATTCATCGCCTTCGATCGCGATTTTTTTTGAAAACGTTGTGATGAATGCCGTCGATAGCGCGCCTTCAGCAAACAGATCACGTAGCAAATTCGGCAGCCGAAACGCCATTAAAAACGCATCCAGATTTCTTCCCGCGCCGAAAAGACCGGCAAATATCATTTCGCGAATCAGGCCGAGCATCCGGCTCGACAGAATCGCCATTCCGACGATTCCTGCCGCGCGCGTGCTTCCTCGCCGATCTTCGGCCGCAGTCATCGGCGAACAAAGAACAGCGTCCGAGGATTTACGAAAGCAAAAACTTCACTACCCGAAGGAACGCAGCGTGTCGCTGCTCGTGCGCAGCGATTGGGTTCTGCCGGGCCGAAAGCAAACAAGAAAAAGGCTTAATCTCTCGCAAACCGCATCCTTATGACGGAAGCGTCGCAGCAAAATCTTTCCTGACTATTTGAGAAAGAGATTCATGCCGTCCAGATCGATGATGCCCTGATATTTATATAGCATGTCCATCCCCAAGATCCCGCCGACTCTCGCGTTGCCTTGCCGCAATGTGAAGTTAGGCAATGCCGTAACGCCAAATTTTGCCGACGGCGTTTTGAAGCCGCCAATTTTAAGGTCGTTGACTTGTCCCGCACTAACTTTCCGCGAAGCACCAAGTGCAAAATGTGCGGAGACCCGTGTTGCCTCGATCGGAATGGCGACCGATTTAAGGAAAGCTTGGTCGAAAATTGTGAGGAATGCGCCCGTATCGACGAATAAACATGCGGCTTGCCCACGGATCGAGCACGGCACAGTTAACGCGCCGTTTTCCTCGCGTCGCAAAGGAATCCTGGTGAATTTTTCCGTCGAAGCGACAGCACTCAGATCCACTTGCCGGGCTTGATCCACCTTAAAGAAAATAAGTTTTGTCCGGCAGTTGATTACGGCTTTGTGCCGGGTGAGAACATCCAAACCCAGAACGCCATCAATCGGGGTGTCCCCGGCATCCCAATGTCTCGACTCACGCAGCGTCACCTGGGTGCTGCCAAAACTCATGGCGCCAGCTGTGAGACTTTGTGCCAACGCGACAGGAAGTAACCGCCCGTTGATGCGAGTTTGGCGGATATAGCGCAGACCGTCTTGCGACGGTTGCACCCCAGATGATGCGGCTGCAGCAGTATCCAGAATAATTTGGTTGGAGCCGGTATCGACCAGCAAACTGGCCCGTCGCCCATTGATGCGGACGGACATTATCATCTTGTTTAAAGGGCTGTAGTGGATTCGAACAGCCTTGAATCCGTTTAACTGCGTTGGCTTGCCTTTGACTGAAGCCAAAGTCGAAGGTGGAATGATTAATAGAATGGCCAAGACGAAACGAAAACATCGAGTGCATTTCGACCTTCTTTCGTCATTCGTCATTTAACTCATCTGTCACATTCCCGTTGGGCAGTCGATGAAAGTCCACGGAATTCTGAACAGTTTCGATAGATGTGCCGCGAGCGCTTTTACACCGAATACTTCGGTGGCGTAATGTCCACCAAGGAGGAGATTGATTCGGAGTTCGTCGGCCGCCACTGAGGCCCAATGCGGCGCTTCGCCTGTAATGAACGTGTCGATCCCTTCTTGCACAACTTTATAGATCTCGGAGCCGCCGCCGCCGGTGATGATTCCAATTGTCTGCGTTTCCTTCGGACCGAACAAGAAGGCCTTTATAGGACCACCGAGTGCCTTTTGTAACTTGCGATCGAGTTGGTCGCGAGGCAACGAAGCGCGCGCCTTCATCCCAATCAATTGACCTTTTTCTTCGAAGAACGGTTCAATGGATTGAAGTCCAAGTGCGGCTGCGAGCTGCGCATTGTTCCCAACCTCAACGTGCAGATCGAGAGGCAGATGAGCGCTGTAAAGCGCGATATTGTGTTCGAAGGCGATCGCTAGTTGCCTATGCAAAATTCCAGTCACCGGTTGCAGACCTGGCCAAAACAGACCGTGATGCACCATCAAGAAATCGACCTTTTGTTTTGCCGCGGCTTTCAGGGCTCGCGTTGAAGCGTCAACAGACGCTCCGATCCTATTAACACCCCCTGAGTTTTCGATCTGCAGACCATTAAGCGCATTCTGCCAGTCGCCTATTTCGGTAATGTGCAGAAAATCATTTGTATAATTAACAATCTCAAAGAGTGATGTCATCGTCACATTTCGCATTGCACGGCAAAAACGGACATGCGTCCATCGATCCCGCGTACCTCTTGGGGCGGTAATTCTTCGAATCCGAAAGAGTCACCCGACCGATGTCGCACTGCCGCCGTCACCAGCAGCGGTTTCCCGGTCGTTTTCGTAAGTCCTTGCATGCGTGAAGCGATATTCACCGTATTACCAATGGCAGTAAACTCGAGTCGCCGGGGCGAGCCGATGCTGCCGACGATCGCCGGTCCCGAGTGAATTCCAATTCCGATTTGGATCGGCGCTCCACCCTTTGCTGCAAGATCATCATTCAGTTTTTTCACCGCCACGAGAATTTCCCACCCAGCGGCGACCGCGTCGCCGGCATGATTGGAGCTCGAATCGCCCGCGCCGAAAATTGCCATGAACCCATCACCCAAATATTTGTTCACCATCCCGCGATGTTCCTCCTCAACAACCCGGACGGTGACCCGAAAAAAATCGTTCATTATTTCCACGACCTCAGTTGGAGCGGATACGCTTGTTCGTGCGGTCCACGAACGCATGTCCACAAACATCACCGTGATTTCTTCCTCGACGCCGCTCAAACCGGGGTCGCGCGCCAGAATTTGTTCCGCCGCACGTTTGCCGACGTGCAAGCCGAATGTCTGTCGTAATTTTTCCTTGTCTCTGAGCTCGCGGACCATGTTGTCGAATTCGCCAAGCAAACGCCCAAATTCATCGGCCCGCGTCACGCCGAGATTAACGTCGAACCTGCCGCGAGAGACCGCGTCAGCAGCGGCACGCAATTGATCGATCGGTTTCGCAACCAGCCAGCTCATCATCAGAGCTGTAAAAATTCCGAACGCGATGCCAATTACACCCACAAAAACGGCGAACCACTCCGCATTGATCGTTGGTGATCGCGGCGCAAACATCAGCAACAACAGCGAAGCGATCGGACAGATTGAGGCGGACACCGCCCACAAGATTCCACGGCCCCGCAATGAAAGTGTAAAAACATTCGGTACGAGATCTGCGCGCTGATCCCTGAAAAAGATCGGAAACAATCCCCAGTGACTTGCCAGTTCGACCAAAAAAAATGAGTGCGTCACGGCGATGAACCCGGAAACGCAGAACGAAATCGGTAAATGTGCGAGCAGGCGCGGATCGAGCGGATGTTGAACCTGCAGTAGCGCTGCAATAAAAACGGGGATGCACAAAAACCAGGCAAAGCCGCAAATTGCCACAGCAAACCATGGCAGATGAATCAGTCGGCGCCGCGCTGTCGCAAGCAACGCGGAATCTACGGCTAATCCCATGCGAAGACGACGGAGCAATCCACGAAACGAAAAAATTCGCCTGAGCCAAAGGAGAATACCGATGGGATAAGCAACCAGGTTGTAAATGATAACTGTCTCGAAAAAACGCTGTTTTAGGGCGGGAGAGATGAGTAACGGCCGGATGATAGTCGTGTTATACCAAATGTTGAACGCGCTCCCGAGGATTTGCGGAACTACAGGTGCAAGGGCGGTGAGAAGGAGACCGTAGCGTTCGCGCGTTTGAGTCATTTTTTCGGCAACGTCCATGGTCGAAAATAATCGAGTAGAACTAGGCGCCCGTGATTCCGCTCTTCGCAGACACGCCGCACGCGCGGGAAATCCGTAAGCGGCCCGAATTGAAATCCGACATCCAACGGCCGAAAGAAATTATCTTGATGACTGGGCAAAATGTAGCGCGGCTCGAGACGTTGCAGTGCACCGGGCAATCGCGCCCGTGAATCTGGCAGAGCCATCCCCAAAATCGCGAGATCGACCCGTTCCTGAGGCGGCAACTGCGCAAGTGTTCCGCCAGAGTCGATATAGATACACTGCCCGGCAATTTCGATGAGAAATGCGAGCGGCTCGCCGCAAACCCAATCGGCCGCATGTTGCGGCGGGCCGGAACCATGCATTTCACGTTGATCAAAGGGCACCCTGCCAAAAAGGCGGTCATGCGTAGCCGCCAACACGCGGATTTTCCATGGTCCAATTCTCCGGACATCTCCAGCAGTTACTGCGTTACCAGACGACGAGCCTGCTCGTTTTGCAAGGTCGACGGCAGAAGCTGAAGCGATGAGACGCGCGTGCGTTTTCGAAATTACAACCGGAACATCTAACAGATGATCGAAATGCCCATGAGTAACCAAAATTGCATCAACCTTCGGTGCCAGATGTTGCATTCCCTCGGTAACGCGACGCATGTCCGGTTGAATGCGCGACCCAATCGCAACAGTTAAAAGATCAACACGCGAAAAATAGGGGTCCACAAGTAGCGCATGCCCGTCGAACTCAAATTGGTAGCCATTCGTGCCAAGGTACGTCACCCGCACTCCTTCGCGTTGTGCTCGCCCGAAGTCGCCGGCGATCAGGTCAGCATAAGAATTCAACCCCACGCCTAACGCGTGCGTGGAGAATCCTAGCAAAAGAAGGAGCGCACTTTTCAATGCTTTGCGACGAGTTTACCGGAGCGGGATATCGCGGCCAACTGCAAGTTTGCTTGACGAATTTCACGCCTCTGCCTTCAATTACTTTAGATGAGCGTAGAGTACACAGACGCACCCACCACGCAGTCGGAACCAGGCATCGGAGATAAAATGCGGTGTCCATACTGTGGGCACCTATTGCCGAAAGATGCGACAAGCTGCGACCGATGTGACTGGAAGCGTGGCGCGACGGAGACTGCTGAAGGCAAAGCCAGCGACGCAATGGCTGTTATCTTCAGTATCATTCCCGGCTTGGGGCATGTCTATAAGGGACACAAGCTCGCGGGCTTTCTCTGGATGTTTGGCGCGATCCCTGTAGGCATTTTCGTGTTGCTGGCCGCATTCGCGTCTGCGGGTTGGGGGCTGGGCCTGTTTTTTTTCTACCTCATCGCGGTGATGCTTCACGCCTACGCGGTCGAAGATCGCGTAGCGCCACCGCGAGAAGACGAAGGCGAAGAATACTGAGACTGGAGTGTTGAAGAGTATCGGGTAATCCGCTACCCGAAATCAATGTCACATCTCCAACGGATTGATTGCGTTCCCCAATGGCCTTATGAGCCTGATTGAGAATGAGATTGGCAGCGTCGGCAGCGAAATTCTTTTGCTCGAATTATCTGGCGGCCCATTCGCGATCAAAAACTCAGATCGCGCAATGTGACTGTCCGCGCTTTTGGAGATAACGCTGATGATATTCTTCCGCGCGCCAGAACTTTGGCGCCGGTTCAATTTGTGTTACCACTGGCCGGGGAAAACGGCCGCTCATATTGATCTCTTTTCTGGAGGCTTCCGCTTCCGATTTTTGCTCGGGGGAATAATAAAAAATCACTGAGCGGTATTGCGTTCCAACATCAGGGCCCTGCTGGTTCGGTGTCGTCGGATTGTGGTTCGACCAGAAAACGTTCAAAAGGTCGCCATAAGTAATTTGCGATGGATCGAATTGCACCTCGACAACCTCGGCGTGCCCCGTCTTATCGGTGCAAACATCTTCGTAGGTCGGATGCTCCTTCGTTCCGCCAGCGTAACCGACGGCCGTCGACGAGACGCCCTTTAAATTGCGAAACGTCTCTTCGACACCCCAAAAACAGCCTGCTCCAAACATTGCTTTCTCAGTTGCCATCACAAGGAAAATGGAATGAGTATCAGAATAGTGCAACCGTCCAGCTTACGTTCGCCTCTTCACAGCTTTGGCATTGCCCTAAAGTCTTAGTAGCCAACGGTTGCCGAATCTGGCAGAAGAACAGCAAAACTTTTTCAGAAATGAATTCCGCCACGACTCTAGACCAAACTCGTGCGATCCTCCCGGTGCGACTCCTCAATGGCTGCGGCACCTTGCTGGACAAAAGCCGAATTCTGCGAATTTCCATCCGTTCAGTTGATCTAATCGACACGGCAAAGCGCCGTTGCTCTCTCGACGACTTTGGAGACGGCGACTTCTTCGAAGGCCTGTCGCGACTGCTCGACTCCTGCCAGCGCGAAGCACAACTCAATCTGGTGGGGAGAATTGTGCTGCGAGCCGATCTCATACGCACCTTGTGTTCACGCTTGTTCATGCAGCGAGATCGAAAGGCGTACCCCAGCATCGTGAAACAGGAAATTCGCGAACCGCTCTTCATCATCGGTTTGCCGCGCAGCGGCACAACGCTCCTGCATACGCTGCTCGCTGTAGATCCGGAACATCGGGTTCCTCTCACATGGGAAGTCATGACGCCATCCCCGCCTACTCGCGATAACGAGAAACGACGGATTCAACGCGCGATTAGCAGTTGTAATTGCTTCAATTGGCTGGCTCCCACGTTTCGCTACGTGCACCCTGTCGGGGCGGAGCTTCCACAAGAATGCGTCAGTCTCATGGCGCCGACGTTCTTGAGTGACCAGTTTGACGCGATGTATTATGTGCCTTCGTATCAGAGCTGGTTTTTAAGCCAGGAATTGCGTCCGGCGTACGAATATCACCGCCGGTTCCTTCAGCATCTGCAAATACGGCAGAGCGCGCGGCGATGGGTCCTAAAAGCGCCAACGCATGCGTTTGCGTTGCCAGCCCTGCTGTCGGTTTACCCTGATGCACTTTTTGTCCAGACTCACCGAGCGCCTCTCGATGCGATGGCCTCGATGTCCAGCCTGATAACGATTCTTCGTCGTGTGTTCAGCGACGCGGTTGATCCTCTCACGGTTTGCCGCGAGGCGATCGACTATTGGTCTAAGACATTGGGGACATTCCTTCGGGAACGAGATCGACTAGCACAGCGTCGCATTTGCGACGTGAATTATATTGAGCTACGCCGCGATCCCATCATGGCCGTGCGACGTATTTATGCGCATTTCGGTTGGCCGTTGACCGAGAAAATAGAGCACCGCATGCGGCAAGTACTCGCAAGTCAACCGCTGGAAAAACACAGGCTTCATCGGTACAATCTCGCGCAGTTTGGGATCCGGGAAACGGAGAGCGCGGCTCGGTTCGCAGCCTATTGTGACCGGTTTGGTCTGGCTCCGCGCCGAAAAGGTATCTCTGGCCCGCGAACAGAAGAACTGGTTACGGGATAGCATCAACAGGTCCCTGTCCGAGTTTTCCAGATATAAATGCGTTCAGTTACGATTGCGCAGGGCCCTTGGGGCGACTTGCTGGAGCTCTTGGCGTGAGGAAAACTTCGCTGATATGACTTTTGAAGTGCGCCGCGCGATTCGCGCCAATCATCCCAGCTTGGCCGGACATTTTCCAGATCAACCTCTGGTGCCGGGCGTATTGATCCTCGATGAGGTTCTCGCAGCTTTGCGTGATAGACGCAAGGATTGTCAGTTTGCCGCGATCCCGGCAGTCAAGTTTCTGCGGCCACTGGAGCCGGAGCGGCGGTTTACAATCCGCTTTTCCGCAAGCGCTGAGGACGCGAGCAACGTCAATTTTTGCTGCCACATCGAAGATCGCGTAATAGCTGAAGGCAAACTTGAAGTTTATTGCGGAACAAAGGCGACTCCGTGAACCCGTCACTCTCTCGTACGCAACCTTTCAAGGTACAGCCGAGCGATCCACGCTTGGCTGAATACCTGAAAGATTATCCACCGTATGTATTCAGTGAACGGCTCTATCAAAGCATGGAACTATTGGAGCGTTACAGCGTCGATATGGCTATCGATCTCGCCCGCCGGTTGAAGGTGCTCGATCACCTCGGCGACTGGCGATCGGTCGATGAGCTGTGCCGGCTCCTTTCATTTCGGCCCTCCTTCAAGTTCGCCTTACATTGGATCTTTGAACGTCTGGTCGAAATCGACTGCGTCGAGGCACGGACCGACGGCAACACTCGCTTTTACCGTCTGCGACGCATGCCGCCGCAACCCGATCTCGAAAACCTGCGTACAATCGGTCTGCAAATCGATCCTGGGAACGCAGCCACTTTAGATTTACTAGACCATGCAGCGAGGCTGTATCCAGTTGTCGCGAATGGGGAGCAAAATGGTGATCGCAGCCTGCTTGGTCCGCAGGGCGTACCGCTGTGGTTGAATTATTTTCACAACGACAATTCAACCTATGCCGTGAATAACTGGATTGGCGCGGCGGTCGCCGCGGAGCGCGTTTCCAGTCATCGTGCACTTCGGATTTTAGAAGTCGGCGCCGGACCCGGCAGCGCCAGCGAAATCTTGTTACGCTTGTTTGATGAACGCGGAATTTTGCCGCGGATAGAACGTTATCTTGTCACGGAGCCGAACGCGTTCTTCCTGCGATGCGGCCAGCGTAGGCTCGCAACGCAATATCCCGATCTTCCGTTCGAATGGGCCGCGCTCAATCTCGATTTGCCCTGGAGCAACCAAGGAATCAAGGCGGGTGAATTCGATTTGGTATATGCCGTTAACGTCATGCATATCTCCAATGATCTTTTGTTTAGCTTGAAGGAAGCACGTTCGACCCTGGCCCAAGATGGCTGGCTCATAATAGGTGAATGCCTTCGGCCCTACCCTAATCAGCCGATTTATCCTGAGCTGATGTTTCAGATCCTCGAGAGTTTTACAAATGTCCAAATGGACCCGGAGATTCGCCCGAATCCAGGTTTCCTGACCGGAGAGCAGTGGCGGCTTGCGTTTAGTCGCGCAGGCTTTCGGTGCGCCGAAGTTGCGCCGGACGTCGATCGCATTCGCCAGATCTATCCACACTTTCTTACCGGCGCCATTTGCGGACGACACCTCATGCCAAACTAATGATTTCGCAGGTCCTGGAGAACAAAACCTCTGAGGCAGAACATTGGACGACCTTTCCAGAACGCGGCACGCCCGCTTCGCTGCGGTTACTCGCGTGGATCGCGACGCATATCGGGCGATGGGCGGCAAAACTGCTGTTATATCCGATCACACTGTATTTCGTAATTGCCGCACGCTCGGCGCGCCAAACCTCATATGAATACTTGAGGCGAATGCATGGCAGACCGGCTCACTGGTGGCATGTCTTTCGTCATTTTCATTGCTTCTCAGAGACAATTCTGGATCGCCTTTACCTGCTACGCGGCGAGTTCCAGCGCTTTGACGTGAAACTTCACGGCAAAGAAATCCTCGACCGCCGAATGGAAAGCGGAAGAGGGTGCATTCTCTTAGGCTCGCATTTGGGCAGCTTCGAAGTGTTGAGAGCTCTCGGCGTGGTGCAACGAAACTTTCCGGTCAAGGTTTTGATGGATCCGATACACAACCAAAACATCACCCGGTTTTTCGACGCACTGAACCCGGTGATTGCCAGCACCGTAATTGCGCCCGACAGGGCAGAAACATTGCTGACCGTTAGAGAAAGCTTGGATGCAGGCTTCTTCGTCGGCACGTTAGGTGACCGTGTATCGACCGGCGACAAGACAACCAAGTGCCAATTCGTTGGTCAGCCAGCCGCGTTCCCAGTCGGCCCAATTGTGCTGGCCGCCATGACGCATTGTCCGGTTATTTTATTTTTTGGCATGTACCGCGGTGGGAACCGTTACGAAATTCACTTCGAACACTTCGCCGACGAGATTACTTTAGATCGCGATCGTCGAGCCGAGGAAATCCAGTTGTGGATGCAGCGCTACGCCGAGCGCCTGGAGCATTACGCGCGCCTTGCGCCTTACAACTGGTTTAATTTTTATCCCTTTTGGGACCAGGTTACGCAGCATTAATGACCGACCAAGGTTCCATCAACAAAGCGCAAATACGAACGCTAATCCCGCATTCAGGCACGATGTGCTTATTAGATGAGGTAACTCAGTGGGATGATCGGTCGATCACATGCCTCACGAACACGCACCATGAGCCTGCTAATCCACTACGCCGCGACGGATGTTTATCTGCTGTTCACGCTTTCGAATACGGCGCGCAGGCGGCGGCAGTCCATGGCGGATTGCGGGCCCGTTCGGTCGGCGCAACTGCACCACCCGGGTATCTGGCTGCCTTGCGTGACGCACACTTATATGTGGCGCGCCTGGATGACATTAAATCGCCGCTTAAGATTTGTGCGAACCACTTGTTTGGTGACTCTGCGAACACAATTTATGAATGCTGGGTTTCAGCCGACAGCGTTCTGTTGGCGAATGCCCGCATTACCATCATACAGCGTACCTAACCGCGGTATCGGCTTCTTTGTGACATGCGTCACGGGGCAAATGCTTCAGGAGGATTCGTTTCGGCGCGACGCCGAAACCAGCAACCGAGACGCAATGCGCTACCCTACATCACAATTCCGCCGTCGACACATAAGACCTGCCCTGTGATATAACCGGCTTCGCTCGACGCAAGAAAGGCCACCGCGTTTGCGATGTCTTCTGGCGTGCCCGTTTTGCCAAGGGGAATTTTTGATTGGATGGAATTCTTAACCTCGTCCGAAAGACCTGAAGTCATATCTGTCGTGATAAAGCCGGGCGCGACGGCGTTAACGGTAATGTTTCGGCTCGCCAACTCGCGCGCGAGCGACTTTGTAAAGCCGATCAGGCCTGCTTTGCTGGCCCCGTAATTCGTCTGACCTGCGTTGCCTATCAATCCAATCACCGAGCTAATGTTGATGATGCGACCGCCGCGCTGTTTAATCATCGCTCGCACGATCGCCTGCACAAAGCTGAACGCGCCGCGCAAATTGATGTTAACGACCGAGTCCCAATCC
>Ga0066903_100002883_pt1 | contig 13738 bp, 8 predicted proteins | sample PanSoiMetaGPlot1_FD_67491 | JGI IMG/M metagenome (GOLD analysis project Ga0066903, IMG submission 67491) | Tropical forest soil microbial communities from Panama analyzed to predict greenhouse gas emissions - Panama Soil - Plot 1 (version 2) | ecosystem: Environmental > Terrestrial > Soil >... | reverse complement strand
GAGAGCTGACACGGCCCAAGCTGCCGCTGGTGCTGGGGCACCAGATCGTCGGAACCGTGGTGGAACGCGGTTCCGGCGTCACGTCTCTCGCGGTCGGGGACCGGGTGGGAATCCCCTGGCTCGGCTGGGCGGACGGCACGTGCGCCTTCTGCCGGTCGGAGCGGGAGAACCTCTGCGTCGCCGCGCGGTTCACCGGCTACACCGTCGACGGGGGGTACGCCGAGCAGGCGGTGGCCGACGCTCGATTCTGCTTCCCCTTGCCGGTGGGCCTCGACGACGTCCATGCCGCGCCGCTGCTCTGTGCGGGGCTCATCGGCTACCGCGCGCTCCGGCTCACCGGGCAAGCACAGCGCATCGGCTTCTACGGGTTTGGGTCCTCCGCGCATCTGCTGGCGCAGGTCGTCGTCTCGCAGGGGCGCGAGCTCTACGCCTTCACCCGCGACGGGGACACGCGGGGACAGGCGTTCGCCCGGGAGCGCGGTGCGGTCTGGGCCGGAGGCTCGAGCACGAAGCCGCCGGTGCCGCTCGACGGGGCGATCGTGTTCGCCTCCGTCGGCGAGCTGGTGGTCCGTGCGCTGGAGGCGCTCGCGCCTGGCGGGACGGTGGTCTGCGCCGGAATCCACATGAGCGACATCCCGTCGTTCTCGTACGACCTTCTCTGGGGGGAGCGGGGCATTCGCTCGGTGGCCAATCTCACGCGGGAGGATGGAAAGGAGTTCCTTCCGCTCGCCGCACGACTCGGCATCCGACCGGAGGTGACGGTCTTCCCTCTGGAGCGCGCGAACGAGGCAGTGCAGGCCCTGCGCGAGGGAAAGTTCACCGGGTCCGCCGTGCTCCAGATCTCGCGGTGAGCCGAGACGCAACCGCGAGGTTGCGAGAAGGTGTTTGACACCCTCATGCAACCTGGAGGTTGCACGCCGGGCCGAAACTGCCGGAGCACGGGTCGCCCGCGCGTGACCTTTCCTCTCGAGCGCGAGACGTGACGCAACCGGAAGGTTGCGGAAGGTGTTTGACACCCTCGTGCAACCTCGGGGTTGCGGGTCAGCGGGCGAGGACGAACGCGCAGGCCGAGTCGAGCTGCAGCCGCAGGCCGTCCAGCGCCTCGGCGAGGGTTCGGTGGAACGCCCGCTCCTCCTCCAGCTGTGCCTCGATCGACGCCGGTTCGAGGCCCTGGTGCCGGAGGGCTCGCTTCATTCGGGCGAGCACCCGATCACGTTCCTCGTCGAGCTTCTTCCGCGCCTCGGCTTGGAGGGAGCCGAGCTGTGCCTCCGCGGTGCGCGTCGCCTCGGCCACCGCGGGGGTCACGAAGGCGGCCAGGTCCGGGAAGGCCGAGCGGATTTGATCGCCCTGAAGGGACCGGCCCTCCTCCCGGGCGAGAACGTCGAGCAGGCGCGGGTCGGCGACCGGCGCCCCGTCCGGGCGGGCCGTGACCACCACCCGGAGCAGGCTGCGGTCGACGAACCTAGACAGTTGACGCGAGGGCACGCGGGCGCCGGGGCTCGTGTCCTCCGGCTCGGGCGGCACGATGTGGAACAGGACTTCGAGGCCGCGCGCCGGAGCCCCGCGCTGCTGGATGGCCCGGAACCCGTTGCGACCGTACGGCCCGTCGCGCAGGAAGCCGAAGAGCGCCTCGACGATGGAGTGCCCGGTGGCGAAGAAGTCGATCTCTTCCTGTTCGACGGCGGTGTCCCGCCAGAAGGTGCCCAGCACCGTCCGCTCCTCGCCGAGCTGCAGCCCGGGAAGGGCCTCGACCTTGAGCGCGTGTCCGAAGTGGAACGCGCACTGGAAGGCGTCGACCTGCTCGTCGGTATCCACCCCGATGCCCACGCGCCGTGCGAGCTCGGTGACGGTCTCCTCGAGCCGCTCGTCGAGATCACGGGCGATCGACCACAGGCCGTCCTCGAGCGAACCCTCGGCGTCGCCGTCGAGGCCCATCCGCACCCGGGCCCGCTCGACCAAGGCCTCCACCGCGGACCGATCGAAGCTGCGCTCGTCGAGCAGCGGGTCGTAGGCCCGGCGGATGGCGCTTCGGGCTTCCGCAACCCGGGCGGCAAGGGCAGTTCGGTACTCCGCACGCTCCGCTTGCGTGGCCAACGCGAGCTCGAGGATGCGCGGCTCGACCTCCTCCAGCACCGCGTCGAGACCGCCCACCGTCTCCCCGAAGACGCCCACCGCGTCGGCGAGAAGCGAGAGCACATCCGAGGCGAGAGTGCCGCGGACATCGAACACGTGGATGTCCACCGGCTTCGTCTGGCCGATGCGATCCAGGCGCCCGATGCGCTGCTCCATCGTCGCCGGGCTCCAGGGAAGGTCGTAGTTCACGAGGTGGTGCGCGAACTGGAAGTTGCGTCCCTCCCCGCCCACCTCGGTGCAGAGGAGCAGCCGCGGCCCATCGGGATCGCGGAACCGGGCCACCTGCCGGTCGCGCTCGAGCAGCGGGAGATCTCCGTGGTACCCGAGCGCCTCGACGCCGTCCGCGGAGAGCAGCGACCGCAGACTCTCCAGCGTCGCCAGCGGCTCGGTGAAGAGGAGGACCTTGGCGTCCGGCTCGGCCTCCCAGATGTCCTCCAGCAGTGCGCGGAGCGCCTGGTACTTGGCATCCCGCGCCGGGAGCACCGGTGGTGCCAGCAGGACACCGCTCGCCGCCTGGGCGAACGCGGCAGGAGAGGAATCGAGACGGCGGAGCAGACCGGCGAGCGCGGCACCTCGCACCGCGCCGGACCGAACCGCGCCGAGCACGGCATCGCGGGCGACCAGCTCCGCCTCGGGCGGCTCGACCACGTGCCGGTGGAGGCGCCGGGCGCTAAATCCGCCCACGCGGGCGCGGCGGTTGCGGATCAGCGCCTCCGACAGGCTGTAGGTCTCTGCAAGATGGTCGAGCAGTGCCTCCCGATCGCGCAGCGTTGCCAGCTCGCGATCGTCCGGGAACCGCTTACGCAGGGCAGTGATGGCGGCAGTGCCCTCGGCGTCGTCCCCCTCGAGGAGCGCACGGACGCTGCGGGACAGTGCCTCCTGGCGGTCGATGCGGGCCCGGAAGGCCTTCGCGTCGGGTGCGGTGACGGGATCGAGGAGGGTGAGCAGCGCCCGGTACTCGTCGGGATCGAGCTGCATCGGCGTCGCGGTGAGCAGGAGGAGCCCCCAGGTCCGCCCGGCGAGCGCCTCGACGGCCGCGAACGCCTTCTCGCCTCGGAGGTGATGGGCCTCGTCGACGACGACCAGGTCCCATCCGGCGGCCGCGGCCTCCCGGATCTCCTCGGGCGAACGGGCGAGGAGCTCGAGGCTGGTGACGACACGCGGAAAGCGCTCCCAGGGAGAGACTTCCGGCTCCTCCTGCCGGCTCCTCGCCAGCCGATCGCCGTCGACCAGGGTGAAGAGCTGCTGGAACTTGTGGAACAGCTCGGCCAGCCACTGCACCGTCAGGTGGCTGGGAGCGACCACCAGGACCCGAGCGGCGAGCCCGGAGAGCCGGAGGGCCGAGAAGATCATTCCCGCCTCGATGGTCTTTCCGAGGCCGACCTCGTCGGCGAGGACGAAGCGCGGGCGCCGCGCCGAGAGGACGCGCTGTACCACGCCGACCTGATGGGGCTTCACCATCACCCGGCTGGCGAGCAGCGCACCGAGCGCATCGTTTCGTCGTTCCTCGTCGAGGGTCAGCGCCTGGCGGCGGAGGAGGAAGGCACGAGCGTCGGCGACCCGACCCTCCTGCAGCGAGGTGACCAGATCGGTGTCGGGAACGGGCGCGTGCACTTCGGATTCGGGAAGCTCGTCCTCGGTTCCGTCCTCGTAGCGGAGCACGTAGCGACGGAGTCCCCGTCCGCCGGGCTCCTCGCCGGTGATCGTCGCGGGGCGTCCTTTGGTCGTGCGGACCCGGTCACCGGGAACGAAGGGATGCGCGACGAGGGAGTTTCCCCGGGTGGAGACCAGCGTGGGCTGGCCGCGGCCGGGAAACACCACCTCCGCCAGAGTTCCCCCCTCGTGCATGCGGACGAGGTGGCCCACCCCCCACTCGGGCTGGAGCAGGTAGCGAACCTTCATGCCCGGGACGAACGCCACGGCAGGCGTTTGCTCCGCTTCGGGCACCGGCGCAAGCGTCGCGCAGGCTCCGGCGCTCGGCGGACGTCAGACTCCGGTCGAAGGTGGCTGGCGCGGAGGCCGGCGCGGTCAGCGATCGACCGCCGCTGCGGACCCGAGCGTCGACTGAGGCGCCTTCGGTCCGAGCCCGTGCAGGGTGAGCGCGTTCTCGCGGAGCACGCCCTTGCCGATCTCCAGCGCCTGCGCCTTGGTGACCAGCCCGTCGCTGATCATCCGCGAGAGCGCGATGGCCAGAGCCGCCCGCGTCGTCTCTGCGCCGAGGTAGGTCAGCTCGGGCCAGCGCAGCTGCGGCGCGCTCGGGTCGGAGGCGGCGTCGGTGGCGAAGCAGACCCGCTCGGGGGCGAGCTCGAACCAGCGGCGAAGCGACTCCCCCAGCTCGGTCGGCGAGCGCACCAGGTCTTGCACGCTCACGTCGGCGTAGACGTTGGGCCGGAGCAGGAGCGGACCGGTCTCCTTGTCGAACGGGAAGCCCCCGTGGACGAGCAGCCACTTGACCTTCTGGAGCGTCGGATCGGCCATGGCGGCCCCCAGGAGGATGGGGTTGCCATTGCCGACGATGCCGGTCGCGTCCCGGGACATTCCGGTCTTCACGTGCACCACCAGCCCAACCCGGCCGGCTTCTCTCGCGAGGTGACGGAAGGTGTAGTCCTGGAACGCCTTCAGGTCCGCGGGGCTGGCGCCGAACTCACCACCCACGACCAACCGCCCGTAGGCAGCCCGGGCGGTCTCGGCGTTCACCGGATCGAAATCGAGCGAGCGCCAGGCCGAAACTCCGAGGTCGATCCCAATTGCTCCGTCCGCGACCCAGCGCTCGAGCGCGCCGGTGACGACCTTGCCCAGATACTCGTCGAGGCCCTTGGGCAGCGTGTACATGCGCGCGGCGATGAAAAAAGGCTTCAGCGCCTCCGCCGAGTCCTGGGCGAAGGGCCGCAGGAAAACGTCGGCGCGGGGCACGAAGCGGAACCGCTCCAGCCCCTTTCCGGTGAGCGGCTCGCCGGAGACGATGGCCATCTCGACGTTCGCCTGGTCGAGCATGGTGGTGGAGAACTGATCACCCAGGTCCTCGACCAGCAGCTCGCGGGTCTGCTGCAACTCGGCCAGGCGCTTCTCGGACGTGTCGGGGACGTTGGCCTTGTAGAGGACCTTCCAGGTGCGGACCCATTCCGGGCCAACCCCGCGGAGGCGGAGCGGCAGATCGGACGCGGCACGCTGCTGGACCAGCGCCTTCCCGGACGGCTCCACCCGGTTGATCAGCAAGTGCGAGTGGGCGTCCACCGCCTTCACCTTCGACAGCTCGGTGAGGAGCGCACGATCCGCCGATTGGGCGAGAGCGGTGGAGGGCAGGACGACGGCGACGAGGACCGGAACGAGCCGACGGACCATGGACCCGCAAGCCAACCACGCTCCGGTGACCCTCGCCATCCGCGGGCCGTACGTGGGGTGCGAGGAAGGAGCAGACCGCGGCAGATCCGGCGTCAGCCTGCCGAACGGAGCAGGGGGAGCAGGCTCCGGTAGAAGGGGCGGAAGTCACCGCGCGCCCCGAGCAGGCGGAGGTTCTGGTGCAACCCTCCGAACGCGCGGATGAACATCACGCCCTCCGATGGTGGCCGGACCTTCAAGAGCTGCCCCGCGTGCCGGGCGACGACTCTCCGGGTATCCGCTGCCATCGTGTCGTTCCCAAAGTCGTAGTCGGGGGTGTCCAGCGCCCGGCCGGCGACGTGGAGCAGCTCCTCGAGCAACGGGCGGGCCTGATCATCCGGAAGGTCCACGGTGAAGCCCACCCGGCGGACCAGCGCCAGCACGTCGATCGGCTCGCGTTCCAGCACTCGTCGAAACACGTCGCGGTGGCCTTCGAAGAAGGGGCGGCTGAACCGCTTGACGCTGCCGAAGTCGAGCACGCCGAGCTGGCCGTCGGGCATCACCAGGAAGTTCCCGGGATGCGGGTCGGCATGCACCGTCCCGTCCACCAGGAACGCGCCGTGGATCGCGCGGATCAGCAGGCCGGAGACGCGGAGCCGCTCGGCGTTGTCGGCTCCAGAGGCGAGGAACGCCTTCAGCGTCTGCCCGGGCAGGTACTGCATTGTCAGCACCCGGGTGCTGGTGCGCTCGTCGACGATCTCCGGAACGACGACGTCCGGAAGCGCGGCCGAGGCACGGGCGAACTCCCGCGCCAGTCGGCCCTCGCGGCTGTAGTCGAGCTCGTGGGCCAGCTCGTCGGCGAGCTCGTGGAAGTACTGACGGCCGTCGAGCGCGCGGTGGGCGAGGGCCATCGTCTTCACCACCAGGCCCAGGTTCTCGATGTCGCTCCGGAGCGCCAGGTCGATGCCCGGGTACTGGATCTTCACGACCACCTCGCGCCCGTCGTGGAGGCGGGCCCGGTGGACCTGGCCGAGGCTCGCCGCGGCCATTGGCACGGGTTCGAAGACGGCGAAGAGCTCCTCGGGGCGGCCGCCCAGCTCCTCCTCGAGCACCGCGGCCACGCGCTCGAACGGCATGGGTGGGGCCTCGTTCTGCAGCCGGGCGAGGAGCACGCGGACCTCGGGCGGAAAGAGGTCCGGGTCCATGCTCGCGACCTGGCCGAGCTTCATCGCCGCGCCCTTCAGGTCTCCCAGGGTCTGCACCAGCTTCTCCGCGGTGCCCTCGGACAGCAGGGAGGATTCGGCGCCGGCCAGACGCTTGACCCCACGGGCGATCGCGTCGCTTCCGAGCTGAGCACCGAGGCCGGCCAGCCTGCGAAGGCGAGCGAGCCGGCTCGAGGGTGGACCGTCGGATTCCTTCGCCATGCGTTGCAATCCCATAACGCCCGCGGCGGGCAGCCAGCGAGGCGGCGGAAGGTCTGCTGATGCGAGCATGTCGTCCGGGCGAGGGACCGTGGTACGCAACGGCGAGATGGAGGCGTCGTCAGAGGTGTCGGGGCCGGAGAGCTGGGGACGGTACCCCCGCGTGCCGCAGGAGGCGGTAGCGCTGGCGTGGGCGGACGATCCGCTGCCGGACGGGCCTGCCGTCCTGGCCCACGGGATGGGCAGGAGCTACGGCGACAGCTGCCTGAACGCAGAGGGGCCGGTCCTCCTCACCCGGGCGCTCCGGCGCTTCATCTCCTTCGACTCCCAGGCCGGAGTGCTCCGCGCCGAGGCGGGAACGACGCTCGGAGAGGTGACCGAGCTCGCGCTCACCAGAGGCTGGATGCCGCCGGTCCTGCCCGGGACGCAGTTCGTCACCCTCGGCGGGGCGGTGGCCAACGACATCCACGGCAAGGGCCATCACCGGACCGGAGCGTTCGGAAGGCACGTGCGGGCGCTGGGGCTCCGCCGGAGCGACGGGAGCCTCCACGCGCTCCGCCCGGGTGAGCCGCTCTTCGAGGCGACGGTGGCGGGCCTCGGGCTCACCGGGCTCATCACCTGGGTGGAGATTCAGCTCGAACGGGTGCCGGGAGCCTGGGTGGAGGCCGAGGGAACTCGCTTTCGCTCGCTCGAGGAGGTGCAGGCCCTCGACGAGGAGTCTCGCGAGACGCACGCGCACACCGTGGCGTGGATCGACGGGCTCGCGCGAGGCCGGGCGCTGGGGCGGGGTGTCTTCTTTCGGGGGAATCTGGTCGCGGGCCCGCAGAAGTTGCCGCGCCGGCCGACCCCACGCCGTGTCCCCGAGGCGCCGGAGTTCCTTCTCTCGCCCTTCGTCCTCCGCACCTTCAACGCGCTCTACGACCATCTGCCGCGGTGGCGCAGTCGGACCTCGGTGTGGAAATTCTTCCATCCGCTGGACGCGCTCGGGGGGTGGAACCGGCTCTATGGCCGGCGTGGCTTCTTCCAGCACCAGTCGGTGGTGCCGGACCTGGAGGGCGTGCGGGCGCTCCTCGCGCTCACCTCGACCCGCGGGCAGGGGTCGTTCCTCTCGGTGCTCAAGCGCTTCGGCTCGCTGTCCTCGCCGGGGATGCTGTCCTTTCCCCGTCCAGGTTGGACGCTGACCGTCGACGTCCCGAACCGCGGGGAGGAAACGCTGGCCTATCTCGACGAGATGGATGCGGTCGTGCGGACGTACGGCGGGGCGATCTACCCGGCGAAGGACGCGCGGATGTCCGGCGAGACGTTCCGGCTCGGATACCCGAGAGTGGACGAGTTCGCGGCGTTCATCGACCCGAGGTTCCGATCCCGCCTCTGGGCGCGGGTGATGGGATGAGCACGCCGCGCCGGGTGCTCGTGCTCGGAGCCACCAGCGGAATCGCCCAGGCCGTGGCGCGGGTGTACGCAGCGGGCGGGGCGCGGCTGGCACTGGTGGCTCGCTCGCGCGAGCACCTGGCGACGGTGGCCAGTGACCTGGCGGTCCGCGGAGGCGAGGTCGTCCTGCAACGGAGCATCGACCTCTGCGAGCTGGACCGGCACCGGACGTTGCTCGCCGAGGCCGAGACCGCGCTGGACGGCCTCGACGTGGTGCTGGTGGCGCACGGGCTGCTGCCGGACCAGCAGGCCTGTCAGGAGGACCCGCGCCGGTCCGTCGCCTCGTGGGACGTGAACTTCGTGAGCGCCGCGACGCTGATGGAGGCTGCGGCCGAGCGGATGGCGGCGGCCGGTCGGGGAACGCTCGGCGTGCTCTCCAGCGTCGCGGGCGAGCGCGGACGCGCCGACAACTACGTCTACGGCGCGGCCAAGGCGGCGCTGACAACGTACGCGAGCGGCCTTGGCCATCGCCTCCGCGGGACGGGGGTAACCGTGGTGACGCTGAAGCCCGGTCCGGTGGACACTCCGATGATCCGCGGGCGGAACATTTCCCCCGGGCTGGTCGCCGACGTGGATGTCGTGGGACGGCGCATCCACCGGGCCCTCGAGCGTGGGGAGCGCGTCGTCTACGTGCCGGGGAAGTGGCGCTGGATCATGGCCGTGCTCCGCGCCCTCCCCGTCCGGCTGTTCGAGCGCCTCAAGGTCTAGGCCCTGCCACCTGACGACGTGCCTCCTCGGACCCGGTAACGAGGTGTCTGGCACCTCGAGAACGCGGCTTCGAAGGTGTCCTTCGAAGGTGTCAGACACCTCGTAATGAGACACCTCGTAATGAGCTCGATCCCACTGAGTTTATTTCGTTTCTTTCTCCAGACGAGAAGCCAACCAGCTTGACAGTCATTCCTGTCTAGACAATCATCTTATTCATGCAAGCTGCTGCCCAGGCCACGCTTCAGGTCCTCGACGCGCCAGGGCCGGCGGCCGCGGTGCTGGACCCTGCGCGGCTACGGATCCTGTCGGTCCTCCGGGAGCCGGACTCGAGCGCTGGGGTCGCCCGAAGGCTCGGGCTTCCCCGGCAGCGGGTTGGCCACCACGTCCGCGCGCTGGAGTCCGCTGGGCTCCTGACCTACGTCGGCGAGCGGCGGAAGCGGAACTGCGTCGAGCGGCTCCTCCAGGCGACGGCCCGCTCGTACGTCCTGGCGCCGCAACTCCTCGGTCAGCTCGGGTTGTCGGCGGACGCGCTCCAAGACCGCTTCTCAAGCACCTACCTCCTCGCCGCCGCGACCCGCGTCATCCAGGAGGTCAGCGCGCTGAGGCCCCGCGCCGAAGCGGCCGGGAAGAAGCTCCCCACCCTGAGCCTCCAGACGGAGGTGCGATTCGCCTCCGCCCGCTCCCAGAACCAGTTTCTCGAGGAGCTCCTCACCAGCTTCGCGGAGCTGATCCAGAAGCACCACCAGCCGGACGCTGCCGCGGGCCGCTCATTCCGGATCTCGGTTTTCGGCCATCCGGCGCTCGCCGGAGCCCCTGATCAGACCGCCCCCGCCGAGGAGACGACGTCATGAGCAACCCGCCCCCGAAGTCGTCGCGTTCCCTCACCCTCGAAGCGCGGCTCCCGGCGACACCTGAGGAGCTCACGCGGATGCTCACCGAGCCAGCCGAGCTCGCTCAGTGGTTCGCACCATTCGTCGACGGCTCGGGACGCCTCGGGGACGCGCTGACCTTCGGCTGGGGACCCGACGTGGTCTGGACGACGCGGGTGCAGGTCGTCGAGCGGGGCAAGCGGGTCTGCTGGCGCGACGCTCCCCCCGAGGAGCAGCGCGGCGGCCCCCCGGGTGACATGGTGCTCGAGTGGACCCTGACCGCCGAGCCGGGCGGTACCCGACTCCGCCTCGTGCACTCCGGCTTCGGCGACGGGACGGAGTGGGACGACCAGTTCGACGCCACCGAGAAGGGATGGGCGTTCTTCTTCTGGCACCTGGGCGAGACGCTCCGCCATCACCGGAACGAGCAACGGGTCATGGTCTGGGAACGGCGAACGAGCAGGCTGTCTCGCGAGGCACTCGGCGCCCGTCTCTTCGGCCGCGACGGGCTCGCGCTCGACCCCGAGCGACCCCAGGCGGGCTCCACTGCGCGCCTCCGGCTCGGCGTCACACGCACCTCGTTCGAGGCACAGCACGTGCTCTTCCCGACGCATCTCTGGGGAAGGTTCCCGGAGCTGAACGGCGCGGTGCTTCTGGTGGAGATGGAGCCGGGCAGGACCGGCCCAGTGCAGACCGGGTTCTGGCTCAGCACCTGGGGCCTCGACGCTCAGCGCGTGGCCGCGGTGAAGGCGGGCCTGCGCTCCGTCGCCAACGCCGTGTTCGGCTCTCCGGCCAGCTGAACCGGCGGGCCTTGCTCGACAGCCCCCCGCTTCCCAAGGCGGCTCCAGAAGAACCGCGGATGCTTGACCACCAGACGGCCGCCGAGGAACCCGGCCCGACCTGGCCCTCGCTCGGGACACCCTGACCGAGGGAGGAGGCCTGCTCGGCGCTATCAACGGGGCTGTTGCGGCTGGCCCCCCGGTCTCGGAGCAGCCCGACCCGCGGGCCGCCCTTCAAGTCCGCCCCCCGGGTGTGCTATGCGCCCGCCCGCCGCGGGAGGGTCCAAACCCTCATCCCCGCGGAACGAGGCTGCGCTGAAGCGTCCGCGCAATGCGGGCGGCCAACCCCTCGATCGTCCATTCGAGGAGATGTGCACATGATCGCGTCACGCACCCCCGGGGCTCGCCCCGGTCTTCGGGGCCTGGCCCGGTGGACGGCCCTGGCCGCCCTGGTCCTGTCGGGCTCGGCGTTCGCCAGCGAGGCCGAGCTGCAACTGCCCGACCTGAGCAAGGTCACCTTCCTGGGCGGCACCAACGGGCGCTCGCTCCTGATGTGGGGCCTGTTGATCTGCCTCTTCGGCTTCGGCTTCGGCGTCTACCAGTTCGCTCAGCTGAAGAAGCTGCCGGTTCACAAGGCGATGCTCGAGATCAGCGAGCTCATCTACGAGACCTGCAAGACGTACCTGGTCACCCAAGGGAAGTTCATCCTCGCCCTCTGGGTGCTGATCGGTGCGGTGATGGTCCTCTACTTCGGCGTCCTTCAGCGCATGGACGTGGTGAAGGTGGTCACCATCCTGATCTTCAGCGTGATCGGCATCGCCGGCAGCTACGGCGTGGCCTGGTTCGGCATCCGCGTGAACACCTTCGCCAACAGCCGGACGGCGTTCGCCAGCCTCGGGGGCAAGCCGTTCCCGTGCTACGCCATCCCGCTGCGGGCCGGCATGAGCATCGGCATGGCGCTGATCAGCACCGAGCTGCTGATCATGCTCTGCATCCTGCTCTTCGTCCCTGCCGACTTCGCCGGGCCGTGCTTCATCGGGTTCGCGATCGGCGAGTCGCTCGGCGCCTCGGCGCTCCGAATCGCGGGCGGAATCTTCACGAAGATCGCCGACATCGGGTCGGATCTCATGAAGATCGTCTTCCGCATCAAGGAGGACGACGCCCGGAACCCGGGAGTGATCGCCGACTGCACGGGCGACAACGCGGGCGATTCGGTCGGTCCGTCTGCCGACGGCTTCGAGACCTACGGTGTCACCGGCGTGGCGCTGATCACTTTCATCCTCCTGGCCGCGCACAACCCGATCGTTCAGGTGCAGCTGCTGGTGTGGATCTTCGTGATGCGCGTGGTGATGATCATCGCCAGCTTCCTCAGCTACGCGCTCAACGAGGTCATCCAGTCCGCGCGCTACAAGAACGCGACGAAGATGAACTTCGAGGCGCCGCTGACCTCTCTGGTGTGGCTCACCTCTCTCGTCTCGGTGGCCCTCACCTTCATCATCAGCTACCTGACCATTGCCGACCTGGGCGATGGAACCTTCTGGTGGAAGCTCTCGGCGATCATCACCTGCGGCACGCTCGCCGGCGCGATCATCCCCGAGGTGGTGAAGGCCTTCACCTCGGTCGAGTCGGCCCACGTCCACGAGGTGGTCACCTCCTCCAGGGAGGGGGGAGCATCGCTGAACATCATCTCCGGGCTGATCGCAGGGAACTTCAGTGCCTACTGGATGGGCATCGTCATCGTGGCGCTGATGGCCATTGCCTACTTCGTGAGCACGATGGGCCTGGGGGCGCTCTTTCCGGTGGCCGGGAGCACGATCGACCCCTCGCCGGTGTTCGCCTTCGGCCTGGTGGCGTTCGGCTTCCTCGGGATGGGTCCGGTGACCATCGCCGTCGACAGCTACGGCCCGGTGACCGACAACGCCCAGAGCGTCTACGAGCTGAGCCTGATCGAAAGCATCCCGGACGTCTCCAACCAGATCCAGAAGGAGTTCGGCTTCAAGCCCGACTTCGAGAAGGGGAAGACGTTCCTGGAGGAGAACGACGGCGCAGGCAACACCTTCAAGGCCACCGCCAAGCCGGTCCTCATCGGGACCGCCGTGGTGGGCGCGACGACGATGATTTTCTCCATCATCGTGCTCCTCACCGGAGGGCTCACCCGCGGGGTCGAGGCCCTGTCGCTCCTCCACCCGCCGTTCCTGCTCGGCCTCATCACCGGCGGCGCGGTGATCTTCTGGTTCAGCGGAGCCTCGATGCAGGCCGTCTCCACCGGTGCCTACCGGGCGGTGGAGTTCATCAAGCGCAACATCAAGCTGGAAGGCGTGGAGAAGGCCTCGGTCACCGACAGCAAGCGGGTGGTCGAGATCTGCACCCAGTACGCGCAGAAGGGGATGATCAACATCTTCCTCGCGGTGTTCTTCGCGACCCTCGCCTTCGCCTGCGTCGAGCCGTTCTTCTTCGTGGGTTACCTGATCTCCATCGCCGCCTTCGGCCTCTACCAGGCGATCTTCATGGCCAACGCCGGTGGCGCTTGGGACAACGCGAAGAAGATCGTGGAGACCGAGCTCAAGGCGAAGGGCACCGACCTCCACGCGGCCACGGTCGTCGGCGACACGGTGGGCGACCCATTCAAGGACACCTCGAGCGTGGCGATGAACCCGATCATCAAGTTCACCACGCTCTTCGGGCTCCTCGCGGTCGAGCTGGCCATCACCCTGCCCCGGAGCACCAGCAGCGTGCTGGCGGTCCTCTTCTTCGTCGCCTCGCTGGTCTTCGTCTGGCGGTCGTTCTACCGGATGCGGATCGAGACCAGCCCGGCCGAGCAGAAGGCTCCGATGCCGGCCAAGGCCGCCTAGGCAACAGCCACCCGCCTCCTGCCTCACTCGCGCCCGCCCGGAGCCACCGTCTCCGCGGCGGGCGTCGTGCCTCTGGCCCCCGCTGCGAGGCGGCCCGGACATGGCAGTCTCCGGCGCGATGCGCCCGCACAGCTGGCTCCTTGTCATCGGGCTCCTCGAGCTGAGTTGCGGCGCGGCCGGGTCCAGGGTCCCGCAGCCCAGGGTGCGGCGCCGGTCGTCCGGAGCCT
>Ga0066903_100002882_pt1 | contig 13744 bp, 10 predicted proteins | sample PanSoiMetaGPlot1_FD_67491 | JGI IMG/M metagenome (GOLD analysis project Ga0066903, IMG submission 67491) | Tropical forest soil microbial communities from Panama analyzed to predict greenhouse gas emissions - Panama Soil - Plot 1 (version 2) | ecosystem: Environmental > Terrestrial > Soil >... | reverse complement strand
CATCCCGGCCACGCTGGTGACGGCGTACCTGCATCGCCGCGGCGTGGAGGTCGAGAAGACGACGGACTTCACGATCCTGTTCCTCTTCTCGATCGGCGTCACCAAGGGCAAGTGGGGCACGCTGCTCAACGCGCTGCTCGATTTCAAACGCGACTACGACGACAACACGAGCCTGACGGAAGTCCTGCCTGAGCTCGTGAAAGCGCACCCCGCCACCTACAGCGGCATGGGCCTGCGCGATCTCGCCGAGCAGATGTTCGCGCAGCTCAAGGCGTCGCGGCAGACGTACTGGCTCGCCGAAGCGTTTTCGGCACTGCCGAAGCCAGTGCTATCGCCCCGCGAGACGTATCAAAGACTGGTCCGAGCGCAGATTGAGCACGTGCCGCTCGACGAGCTTGGCGATCGCGTGATGGCGACGAGCCTCGTGCCCTACCCGCCGGGAATCCCGATGCTGATGCCTGGCGAAACGGCGGGCGCTGCCGACGGTCCGTACGTCAGTTACCTGCGCGCCCTGTCGTCATGGGACCACCGCTTTCCCGGCTTTGCCCACGACATTCGCGGGGTCGTCCACCGGAACGGCACGTATTGGGTGCAGTGCGTGAACGGCACGTTCCAGGAGACGCCGCGAGAACGCGGCGCGCACCAGACCGAGCTCGTCGGAGGTACTGCATGAGCGGCGCGCAGACGGCCGCGGCACCAACTCCAAAGGCTCGCGCGGTCGAAACCTTCGGCGTCCACAGCGAAGTCGGCAGGCTCCGCGTTGTGCTGGTCTGTCGGCCGGGCCTGGCGCACCAGCGATTGACACCCGGCAATCGCGCGGAGCTGCTGTTCGACGACGTGCTGTGGGTGCAGGAGGCGCAGCGGGATCATTTCGACTTCATCCTCAAGATGCGCGATCGTGGCGTCGAGGTCTTGGAGCTTCATGAACTGTTGAGCGAGACTCTCGCGATTCCTCAGGCGAAAGCCTGGGTGCTCGATCGGCGCATCACCGCGAACGATGTCGGGCCCGGCACGGCGCCAGTGCTGCGGGCGTGGCTCGAGCAGCTGCCTGCGATCGTCCTCGCGGAGCACTTGATCGGGGGCATCGCCATCCTCGATCTCCCGCGCCGCGAACAGTCGGCCATGCTCGCCGACGCGTACGACGAAACAGATTTCATCATTCCGCCGGTGCCAAACACGCTGTTCCAGCGCGATGCCTCGTGCTGGATCTACGGCGGCGTGACGTGCAACCCGATGCACTGGCCGGCGCGCCAGCCCGAGACGCTGTTGCAGCGTGCGGTCTACAAGTTCCATCCGCGATTCGCGGCCGCACACTTCCGCATCTGGTGGGGTGACTCCGACATGCCGTTCGGCGGCGCCGCCCTCGAGGGCGGAGACGTCATGCCCATCGGAAAAGGCGTCGTGCTGATCGGTATCGGCGAGCGGACCACACGGCAAGCGGTCTTCCAGGTCGCAGCAGAGCTCTTCAAACATCACGCCGCGACGCGCGTCGTCGTCTGTCTGATGCCGAAGAACCGCGCGGCGATGCATCTCGACACGGTCTTCACCTTCTGCGACGTCGATCTCTGCACCACGTTTCGCGACGTGGCCGATCAAATCCGCTGCTTCAGCGCGCGCCCGAAGAACGGCGGCCACGTCGACGTCCGCGAGGACAAGAAGTCGCTCTTCGACGTCATCAAGGAAGCATTGGGACTCAAGCAGCTCCGGCTGGTCGAAACCGGCGGCAACGCATGGCAAGCGCAGCGCGAGCAGTGGGACGACGGCAACAGCGTCGTCGCGCTGTCGCCGGGCGTCGTTGTCGGGTACGACCGGAACACGTATACGAACACCTTGCTACGCAAGGCTGGCGTCGAGGTGATCACCGTACGCGGCGCCGAGCTTGGACGGGGACGTGGCGGCGGCCATTGCCTGACGTGCCCTGTCGCACGGGATGCGGTGCATTGAGTCGCGTGGAGTACGCGGGGACATGGTATGAGCTTCAATCTTCGCAATCGCTCGTGTCTGACAGTGCAGGACTACACGCCGCGCGAGTTTCGGTACCTCCTCGATCTCGCGCGCGATCTCAAGCGGGCCAAGTACGCCCGCACTGAGCAGAAGCATCTGGCGGGCAAGGAAATCTGCTTGATTTTCGAAAAGACGTCGACGCGAACACGCTGCTCGTTCGAGGTCGCGTGCTACGACCAGGGCGCCCACGTGACGTATCTCGATCCCTCGGGCTCGCAGATCGGGCACAAAGAGTCGTTCAAGGACACCGCGCGGGTCCTGGGCCGGATGTACGACGCGATCGAATACCGCGGCGCCAGCCAGAGCGGCGTCGAAGAGTTCGCGCAGTACGCCGGCGTGCCGGTGTTCAACGGCCTCACCGACGAATACCACCCGACCCAGATGCTCGCTGATGTCATGACAATGCGGGAGCACAGCGACAAGCCGATCTCACAGATCAAGTACGTGTTCATGGGAGACACCCGCAACAACATGGCGCACTCGCTGATGGTCGTCGGGTGTCTCCTCGGCATGGACGTGCGTTTGTGCGGGCCGAAAACACTCTGGCCCTCCGACGAACACATGGAGATCGCCCGGACGCTGCAATGTCAGTCAGGCGCGCGCCTGTCGGTCACCGACGATCCCGAGTCCGCGGTTGAAGACGTCGATTTCATTCACACGGACGTATGGGTGTCGATGGGCGAGCCGAAGGAACTGCGGAAAGAACGCGTCAGCCTGCTGTCGCGCTTTCAAGTGAACAAGACGCTGATGAAGGCCAGCCGCAACGCGCAGGTGAAGTTCATGCACTGCCTGCCCGCGTTCCACGACACGAATACGGCGGTCGGCAAGATGATGGCCGACGCGTATGGGTTGCGCTGGGGCCTCGAAGTGACCGACGAAGTGTTCGAATCCGAATACAACATTGCGTTCGAGCAGGCGGAAAACCGGATGCACACCATCAAGGCGCTGCTCGTCGCCACGCTGGGAGATTGACGTCATGCTGGTCGTAGTCGCACTCGGGGGCAACGCCCTCATCCGCCGCGGTGAGCCGATGACCGCTGAAAATCAGCGGCGTAACGTCCGCACCGCCGCGAAAGCACTCGCGCCGATTGCCACCGAGCACCAGCTCGTGATCGGCCACGGCAACGGACCGCAGGTTGGTTTGCTCGCGTTGCAGGGCGCGGCCTACCCGCAGGTCGCCCACTATCCGCTCGACATCCTCGGCGCGGAAACCGAAGGCATGATCGGCTACATGATCGAACAGGAACTCGGCAACCTCCTGCCGTTCGAGCGGCCGTTCGCGACGCTGCTGACGATGGTCGAAGTCGACCCGGGCGATCCGGCGTTCGAGGCGCCGGCGAAGTTCATCGGTCCTGTGTACACGAAGGAGGAAGCGAATCAGCTCGCCTCGGAAAAATCGTGGACCTTCAAACTCGACGGCAAAGAATGGCGGCGCGTCGTGCCGTCGCCGGAGCCCAAACGAATTTTCGAGCTGCGGCCGATTCGCTGGCTGCTCGAACGCAACGCGATCGTGATCGCCGTCGGCGGCGGCGGCATCCCGACGATGTACGAGCGTGGCAACGGGCACCTGCTCAAGGGCGTCGAGTGCGTCATCGACAAAGACCTGGCGTCGGAGCTGCTCGCGCGCGATCTCGACGCGGATCTGTTCGTGATGCTGACCGATGCTGACGCGGTCTACCTCGACTGGGGATCTCCGCGTCAGAAATCGATCCGCCGGGCTTCACCCGCCGCACTCTCGGCGATGACGTTCGCCGAAGGCTCGATGGCTCCCAAGGTCCGCGCTGCCTGCCGCTTTGCCGCCGCGACCGGCAAACGCGCGGCGATCGGTGCGCTGGCCGATCTCAGCCGCATCGTCGCGGGCGACGCGGGGACCACTGTGTCGCCGACTGAGACCGGCATCATTTACGGCAAATGAGCGCGGCTGCAGGCCTCTAGCGAAGGCGGGATAGGCAGGAAGGGCTGGAGAGGCAGGACGGGAAGGTCCCGTGATGCCGCGGGCGTCACATGCCGAGGACAGGGCGCGTCGCGTACTGCCTCGGGGAGCATCGCAAACGCGTCGGGGATGGCCGGGAACGCTACGGAATCGACGAATCGCTAACGTTTTCGGCTGCGGGGCAAAGACCGTCCCCTACGGCTCGCTGCGGTGCTCGCGCGACGTGCTGGCCTACGTGCGGCAGCGCGGCGAACGCGCAAGCATCGCAAGCGCAAGCTCCACATCGCGCGTCACCGGGCGAACACGAGGACGGACACGCGCGCCGACCCTCGCATGTGATTGCGGCCGTCGTAGACAGCGCCCACCACCTCGTACCACCCCGCCGGCAACGACCGGAAGCGGACGACCTTCAACGGCGACGTCTGCTGTCCGTCGAGTTGCATCTCGCTGCTGCCGTAGTAGCCGGCCGACGTCGCGACGACCTTCATGAACTGGTTGTCCTCATTCCGAGTGAGACGCACCTGCACCACCAAGTCGTCTTTCTCGTAAACGATCGGCTGCACGTGCAGCTGCAAGACATCTTCTGCATGGACGACACCGACCACAGAGACAAATGCGGCCACCAGCGCCGCCCGCCACCAGCGACTTAGAAACTCTGACGCCATTGGATCGCACCTCCCGAAATGTGTTGCCGGCGCCACGACTCGATCGCTTCGAGCGCGTCATCCGGGCGCTCGACGCGCGCGTCGACGCGGCCCTCGAAAATCAATCCGCTTCCCCCGTCGATCGTGATGACGTCGCCTTCACGAAAGACTTTCGACCCGATGGTGCACGTGTGCGACGAGGTGTCGACGTGCAGCGCAGCGCAGGCGACCACACACACTTTTCCGAGCTGACGGGCGACGACGATCGGATGCGCAGTGCGCCCGCCGGCGGCTATCAGCACGCCCGTCGACGCCGCGATGCCACCCAAGTCGTCGGTCGCGATGTCTGCCTGCACGAGGACCACGGGTCCGCTGGCCGACAGACGTCGAGCTCGTTCCGCGTCGAACACGACGCCGCCAGTCGCGACACCAGGACCGGCCGCGACGGCTCGGGCAACCGGTTCACCGGCCGTCGAAGCATCGATCGATCGGCGCACGACGGCGCTCAAGTCATAGGGCGCCAGACGCTGCAGCGCCGTCCGCGCGTCGACAATGCCGCCGCGCACGAGATCGACGGCGATGCGCGTCGCGGCCCACGGCGTGCGCTTGCCCACTCGCGTCTGCAGAAAGAACAGCCGGCCGTCCTCGACGGTGAACTCGAAGTCCTGCATGTCGCCGAATTCGCGTTCGAGGCGCGACCTGGCGTGTTCGAGCTCAGCCCAGATCGCCGGCAGGGCGTCGCGCAGAATCGCCGCGTCGCGCACGGGCTCGCGACCGGACACGAGCTCGTCCCCCTGCGCGTTGGACAGGAAGTCGACATAGAGCTCGTCGTCTCCGGTCGCGGGATTGCGGGTGAAGCCGACGCCGGATCCCGATCGCACGCCGCCGTTTCCGAACACCATCGTCTGCACGACCACGCCGGTGCCGGCGTTCTCGGCGATGCCCCAGATCCGGCGGTACTCGCGGGCACGCGGCGTGTGCCACGACGCAATCACGGCCTCGACAGCGCGCATGACCTGCTGAAATGGATCGTCCGGAAGCGGTACCGCGCCGGCCTCGCGCGCGGCTTTCGCCGAGTCGCGCGCGAGGTCGCGCATCGACATCGGATCGAGATCATGCAGTGTGGCGGCGCCGTTCCGCGTGAGATGCTGCGCCGTCACTCGATCGAAGACTCCGGGGTCGACGTGGTCCACGGCTTCGGCAAACGCGCGCACGAGCCGTCGATAGCAGTCCCATGCGAGCCACGGGTTGCCGCTGCGTTTGATCAGGTGGTGCACACCCTCTTCCGTCAAGCCGACGTTCAGCAGCGTCTCGAGCATGCCTGGCATCGACGCGCCAGGACTGGAACGCACCGACAAGAGCAGCGGAGGTTGACCGCCAAGCCGGAAGCCTGTGGCGCTCTCAAGCTGTCGGAGCGAGGACGCGACATGGACGGAGAAGCCCGGAGGCAGCGCGCCGCGCGAACTGTAGTCCTGCGAAAGCGCAGCGCTCAGCGCGAGGGCCGGGGGCACACGCAGCCCGAGACGATCAAGCCGCGCGAGACTGGCCGCTTTGATTCCCGCGTCGTCAGCCGCCAGGGGCGGTTTGGAGTGACGGTCGCCGATGAAGGCGATGTGATCCGCGCGGCTCATGCGAAGCGCTACTCGGATCCGGCGGTCGCCACCGGCGCGCCAGAGTTGTTCGGGGTTTCGTACAGCGGCGAGTAACCGTTCGACGCGCCTTCGGCATAGAGACCGACCAGGCGCGTGGCGCCGTCAGGCATCCGCTCGAATCGGACGTGCGCGTGGCTCGTGGTCAGCTCTCGAACGATTGGCGTCGTCTCGAACGTCGCGTACACCTTCGTGCCGTCTTCGTCCGTGACGCGCATCGCCGTCGGCGGAATGAGCGTGAAGCGATACGTTCCTGCCGGCAGGGCGGCGCCGGGAACCTGCACCTCGTGGTCGAACGTCAGGGTGCCGTCGAGCACACCAGACACTGCCGTGACGTGCCCTGCGACGGCGACGCGGTATTCCGGCGGCGATTTCTTCGGCGCAGCGGCAGCCGGCCGCGCCAGCAACGCGCACGTCTCTGCAGCAAACACGAAGGCGAGGGCCATCCTGGTCATAACCGCACCTTCTTTCCGCGATGCGCTCGCGCGCATCACATTGCCGATTGCATCAAAACGTGTTCCGGTCGGTCGGGCGCGGCGTCAGTCGGAGAGCCGGCGATGGCGGCGGAGATCTCACCGGGATTAGCCGACACGCTGACTGAACCCGGTGACAGTGCGCGCGGGCAACAGCGCTTTTCATCCGTACGTAGTGCAGGCCTTTAGGCCTGCAGCGCCGCAGACTCGGTGGAGTCGGCAGCGAGGCAGACCCAACGGGTCTGCACTCCGTACATCTGGCTCTAGGAACTGCGTTCGAGCGGCGCCCGCGGCAGCGGTGTGGAGATGCGCGCGGATCGCATGATCCCCAGCTTCTTCATCCGGAACCGCAACGTATTGGGATGAAGGCCAAGGCGCTCTGCGGTGTTGCCAGGACCGTTGATGCGTCCGCCACACTCGCGCAGGATCCGCTCGATGTGTGCGCGCTCGATCGAGGCGAGTGACGTCGTGTCTTCCGGCGACGAGGGCAGGTCTTCGAGCTCGCCAGGCACGAGCACGAGCGTGTCGCCGGTCGAATGAATCAGCGCGCGTTCGACGACGTTCTCGAGCTGCCTGATGTTGCCGGGCCACGCCTGCCGCTGGAGCGTCTCCATGACGTCAGCCGGCACGCGTGCGATCGAGCGGTGCATCGCATGCTGGCGCCGTTGGATCGTCGCCCACACGAGCGCCGGGATGTCTTCGCGGCGTTCCCGCAGCGGCGGCAGCCGGATTGGAAACACGTTCAGCCGATAGTAGAGGTCCTCGCGGAACTCTCCGTCGGCGACGGAGCGTCCGAGATCGCGATGCGTGGCGGCAACAATCCGTACGTCGACTTTCTTGGTGCGCGATGTGCCGAGGCGCTCGAACTCGCCTTCCTGCAGCACCCGCAGCAGCTTCGCCTGCAACTCGAGTGGCAGGTCGCCGATCTCGTCGAGGAACAGCGTCCCCCGGTGTGCGAGCTCGAAGCGTCCCTGGCGCTGCGCCACCGCATCGGTGAACGCCCCGCGCTCGTGGCCGAACAACTCGCTCTCGATGAGGGTTGGCGGCAGCGCCGCGCAGTTCACGCACACGATCGGAAACTGCCGGCGCGAGCTGCGAGCGTGCAGCGCCTTCGCGAAGAGTTCCTTCCCCGTGCCGGTTTCGCCGAGCAGCAGCGCGGTGCTGTCAGTGTCCGCGACTTCCTGCAGCAGCCCGAGTGCGGTCCGCAGCGCAGGGCTGTTGCCGACGATCTCCTCGAATCCCACGATCGACGTGCGTGGAACGCTGGCGGCGCTGTCGGGATGCTCCTCGACACGCGATCGCAGCCGCGCGATTTCGACGTGGCTCTGGTGCAGCGCCTGTTCCTGCCGCCGTCGCGCCAGCGCGGACGCGAAGAGGGTCGTGACCACCTGCAGGCGCTCGATGAAGGTGTCGGGCCAGCACCGCGACTCGCCGACGATCCCGACGAGCAGCGCGCAGGTGAACGGACCGTCGAGGCTCGGCACGACCACGCGGACGACGATGCCCGAGCGCACCGTGATGCGCGACAGCGCCTCGTCAGGGATGGCCGCGAGGACGTCGACTGGCAAGTCGTCGGGAATGCGCTCGAGCACGAGCGCGTTGCCGTCGCTGTGCCACGCTTCCACGAGCATGCGCAGGGGCACGACGTCGGCTTCCGCGTCGACCGGAGCGGCCTCTGGCCGCACCCATTGAAACGCGGCGTCTGGTGTGGCGCCGCTGCCCGCGGCGACGAGGGTACAACGATCGACTTCGAATCCTTGTCCGATTCGCCGGAGTCCCTCGTCGACGGCTGCGACGATCTCGTCGCCGTCGGCGCGAATGAGTAGCGAGGACATGTCGGCGACGAGCCGATCGGTGCCGGTGTCCGGTGCGTCGTCTAGCGGTGCTGTGATTGTGTCCATCGCGTCTGCGACCCAGCTATCGCGCGGGTGCCGATACTCCTGAAAACGATGCCAGCCGCCGCCGCGTGGAGAGTGAGGAGGTCGCGCAGGTCAGGGACGCCGAGGGGATCGCACGCAGCCGGAACGACCGACTGTGGCGGAGTGGGCGTGTTGCGCGTGTGCGGCGACGGCCAGACATCGATTCGCGATATCTGCATCGTGGATGCCGACGCGTCCCCTGCGAGAGACCCGCTTTCAGATGGTTGTTCTCACGGGTCTTCGTCAACATCCACAGCATCTGGTCATTTCGTTCCGAACGAGCGCGGCGGGACCAGAGAGGGCGACGGGTACGATCGATGCGGCTGCACAGATGTACGGGGGGACTATGGAACCTGGCAGACCCGACGCGATCTGCTATCACGTGGTGCCCGGCCGCGACGAAGGATGGGACGTGGTCATCGAATACGAGCATCACGTCGTCTCGTCAACGCATTGCTCGGACTGGCATCGGGTCGAGCGCATCTGTGCAGCGCTCGACGCGCAGCAGCGACGGCAGCAGCGTGGACCTCGAACCACGGACCAGCAATGGACCACGCACTAAGGACTAAGCACCAAACACTAGGAGTTCTGTCCTAGATCCTCGACCGCCGGGAGACACCGAGGCCCTGGCGATCTTCGATGAGCGCGGCCGTGCGGTCGTCGGCGTCGGCGAAGCTGACGACCACGCTGCGCTTCAAATGCGTGTGCCACGCCTCGAGCGCTGTCCGACGCTCGAGTGGCACGGTCGCGAGTAGGTCGGCAATGAGCGCACGCATGCGCCGCATCACCTGCACGCTCGTGGCGCCGTACGCGATGATCTCGCCGAATGCGAGCCGCAAGTAGTCCTCCCATGTCGGGAACGGCATGACGACGCGCAGCCGTCCGGTCGCGTCATGGAACGCGCCGATCTCGAGTCGCCGCCGGCCGAGGCGCAGCAGCAAATCGCCGATCTGATCGAGCGCCTGCACGGCCGTCGTGGGATCGTTGATCGCTGGTGACAGCGCGCGAATCGCGATGTCGGCGAGCAACCGGATCGCGTACTTCGGATCCTGCTCGAACGTCCGCTCGACGCCGAGCACGAAGGCGTCTCCCAGACGCCGTTCGTCGATCGGCGAGCGCGGGTTGATGACGCGCGCGAGCGGCGTCGACTCCCCCACCGTGTCGCCGACCGCGACGCCGACTTCGATCACCGCGTCGGCTCGCACCGCCAATTCGATCAGCCGATCGGTGAACACGCGCTGCACCGAGAGCGGCGGGCCCTGATGCGTGACGACGTTCACGGCGCTGGGTCTCGACGGCATCTCGAGAGCGGCGGCCGACGGTGGCAACGAGGCGTCAGGGTACGTCGTGTCGATGACGCGGCGTCCCAGGTCGCCGGTGAATGCCAGTGTCCGGCTGATTTGGAGTCCCGCGACGCGATGCACCAATCCAATGAACATCGCGATGCTCGCCAGCAGAAGTGTGATCACCATCACCGCGCTGATCAGAGGTGCGTGTCCCACGGCCGGCCCGCGATCCACCCACGCCAGCGCGGCAATCGCGTAAAGAAACGTAGCGGCGAACGTGCCGAAGGCGTGCGCGAGCAGCGGATCGCGGGAGAACCACAGGACGAGCCGCGGCGAGTACGCGGTCGCGCTGAACTGCACCATCACGAATGTCAAGGAGAAGACGACCCCGGTCAGCGCGATCATGCCCGACGCGACTGAGGAGTAGATCGCGATGGCAGCACTCACGCTGACCGGAGACATCAGACGCGGCAGCAGGCGGCTTTCGAGGCGTGGGAGAAGCACGCCTGCAGCAATGGCGGCGCCGGCGTACACGGCCGTCACCGTCCACGGCGTGACGTCGACGCGCGCGCGCATCGAGGGGACGACCGTGCAAGATCCGGTTACTGGAGTTCAGAACCTGTTCGAGTTGCCAGCGGCACCGCCACGACGAGGCCCACGCCGGCGGCGTGCGCATCTTCACGCTCGTCGTTCGGCAGCGTGACGATCCGCACGTCCACGACCGATCCGAACTGCAGCCGCAGATGATGCCGCCAACGCACGGCGGCACCGATGCGCACCGGCCTCACGTGCAGTTCGACGATACCGCCGCCCGTTCGCAGGACGACTGACGGCGTGCCGTGGACCAACGGATCGAGGTTGTCGAGGCAGTCCTCGGCGACGCGGTACAACGCGAGCTCGAGATCGTCGGGCAGACGCGGACAGTCATCGCTCTCACAAGCGACAGTGAGACCCGAGCGCTCCGAGAAGCTCGCGACAATGCACAACAGAGCGAGCCGCAGGCCGACTTCGGCGACGAGCGGTGGCGACAGTTGATCGGTGAGCAGCCGCACCTGCTGGAAGCAGTGGCGGGCGATGAATCGCGACGCGGCGAGCAGGCCCCGAGCGCGGCCACCGAGCGCCGATGCCTGTTGATCGATCAGATCGAGATTCGTCGCCAGCGCGGCGAGCGACTGCGTGACCGTCTCGTGGAGCGCGAGGGACAGGCGGCGGCGCTCCTCTTCGTCGAGCCGCAGCATCCGGCGCGCGCGCTCGAGCTCGTCCACACGGCTGAGCCGTGCGGCCTTGGCACGCACGGGTCCCCGCTTCAGGGTTCCCGGATCGAGCGCTCGCCAGACGGGCTTCATCGGCCGACCACCCGTCATTCTGGATCAGGCGACCCACGCCCGGTGCACAGGAATTTTCCATCTGGGCCATACGGCGGGAGTCTTGCTTTTGTCGGTTTGTGGGAGCGTGCGATGACCTGGTTGATCGAACCGTTGCGCCGGGTGCTCTGCGGCCTTCGCGGGCACGACACCATCATGGAGTTCGAACAGGATCGCCTGTCGCTGCGCTGCATGTCCTGCAGCTTTCGGACGCGCGGCTGGTCGCTCAGATCGAACACCTCCAACGGCCCGTCAGTGAATCACAAAGGTTCGCCGCGTCGCGTGCACGACAGCGCGCGTGCACGAGCAATTTCCAGCCGGAGCGGCGGCGCTTCATTTGCAGATCGGTCAGCGCACGCGGATCGGCTCGAGGGCGGATCCGGGGCGAGAGGGCCGCAGGCGATCGGCGACAGGCCACGGTCGCGGACGATGCGTCTGGCGAGCTGAGATCAACATCCAATCAAAATGAGGGAACCGTGACCACAAAACATCTCCGAGGTTTCGCACTGCTGGATCGAACCAAGCGCCGTCAGATCGCCAGCAAGGGCGGCAAAGCGGCGCACGCCAAGGGCGTCGCGCACGAATGGTCGAGTGAACAGGCGCGCCTGGCCGGGCGCAAGGGCGGCCTAGCGCATCACGCGCGCCGGATGGCAAAGTCGGCCCAAACGACGCAGACGACACTGTGACCGTCGCCGGCGGTGTCGCGCCGGGCGCAAGCGCGCCGCTCGGCGCGACCGCCTCCGAACGCGGCGTCAACTTCAGCGTCTTTTCCAAAAGCGCGTCTCGGATCGACCTGCTGCTGTTCGATAGCGAGCAGGCGACCGAGCCGTCGCGTGTCATCCCGCTCGATTCCCCCACTCATCGCACGTCTCACTACTGGCACGCGTGCGTGCCGAAGGCCGGTCCCGGCCAGGTATACGGCTATCGCGCCGACGGACCAGTCGATGAGTCGCGCGGGCTGCGGTTCGACACCACCAAGGTGCTCCTCGATCCGTACGGTCGTGCCGTCGCCGTTCCCGCCGGCTACGATCGCGACGCCGCGGCGCGTCCGGGCCCGAACTTCGCCACCGCCATGAAGAGCGTCGTCACCGACCCGGACGGGTACGACTGGGAGGACGACCACCCGATCCACCGGCCGTTCACCGACACGATCATCTACGAGCTGCACGTCCGCGGCTTCACCCGACATCCCAGCTCAGGTGTCGGCGCGGCGACGCGCGGCACTTATGCGGGGCTCGTCGAGAAGATTCCGTTCCTTCGCGATCTCGGCGTCACGGCAGTCGAGCTGCTGCCGGTGTTTCAGTTCGATCCGCAAGACGCGCCGAAGGGCCGCACCAACTACTGGGGATATCAGCCGGTCTCGTTCTTCGCGCCGCACCACGCCTACAGCTCGCAACACGACGCGTTGGCGGTGATCCGCGAGTTTCGCGACATGATCAAGGCGCTGCATCGCGCCGGCATCGAAGTCATTCTTGACGTGGTGCTCGATCACACGGCGGAAGGATGCGCCGGAGGTCCGACGATCTGCTTTCGGGGGCTGGCGAACGACGTCTACTACATGCTGTCGCGCGATGGGTCCGAGTATGCGGACTACACCGGCTGCGGCAACACGCTCAACGCGAACCACCCGATCGTCCGTCGTCTCATTCAGGACAGCCTGCGTTACTGGGTCACCGAGATGCACGTCGACGGATTTCGCTTCGATCTCGCGTCGATGCTGTCGCGCGACGAGGCGGGCCGCCCTTCTCCGAATCCGCCGGTGCTCTGGGACATCGAGTCGGATCCGATTCTGGCCGGCACCAAGCTGATTGCCGGCGCGTGGGACGCCGCCCGCTTATACCAGGTCGGCGTGATAGTCGGCGACGCGTGGCAGGAATCAGACGGCCGTTTCCGCGACGACGTGCGCCACTTCGTTCGGGGTGACGACGACTCGGTGACCCATGTCGCGCGGCGTCTGCTCGGCAGCCCGGACATTCACGGCCGCAAGGAGCGCGAGCCCGAGCACAGCGTGAACTTCGTGACGTCTCACGACGGCTTCACGCTCAACGATCTCGTCTCCTACAACGCCAAGCACAACGAAGCCAACGGCGAAGGCAACCGCGACGGCGTGGACGACAACGTCAGCTGGAACTGCGGCGCGGAAGGATTGAGCGGGTCGGCGGCGATCGAGACGCTGCGAAATCGGCAGATCAAGAATTTCCTCGCGCTCCAGCTACTCACCGCCGGTACGCCCATGCTGCTCATGGGCGACGAAATGCGGCACACGCAGCTCGGCAACAACAACGCCTACTGTCAGGACAACGAGATCAGCTGGCTCGACTGGTCGAAGCTGCGGCGTCACGCCGACATCTTCCGGTTCGTGCGTCTGCTCATCGCCTATCGGCGCGGCCGCGACATGTCGCTGCGCACCAATCACACGAGCCTCAACGACCTCCTGCGGCAATCGCATGTCGAGTGGCATGGCGTCCGACT
>Ga0066903_100002881_pt1 | contig 13750 bp, 6 predicted proteins | sample PanSoiMetaGPlot1_FD_67491 | JGI IMG/M metagenome (GOLD analysis project Ga0066903, IMG submission 67491) | Tropical forest soil microbial communities from Panama analyzed to predict greenhouse gas emissions - Panama Soil - Plot 1 (version 2) | ecosystem: Environmental > Terrestrial > Soil >... | reverse complement strand
CGATTTCAAAGAGCCGTGAGCGTTACCAATGGAAACGCCTGGGACTGAAGCAGCCGTGAGCGATCATGGTTTAGGATTTCCGAGCGAAACAAAAAGCCGCCACGCGGCGAAGCGTGACCGATGATTATGAAATACGGCTGGCTTGGTTGGGCTCGGCAGCTTTACTGATTGTTGGGGGACCATTGCGGCGCAAGTTTTCTCACCGTCGTGCTGGGCGCGATTCGCTCTGATGGAAAGGATAGCCGTTTGTCCGCTCGCGTGTCATGCTATGGTTGGTTCTAGACGCAAAGGGCTAAAACAAATGCTGGAATTCATTATTGGGCTCGTGATTGGTGCCGGGGCGATGTACGCGGCAATCAAGTTCGGCTACCTAAAACTGTAATGCCTAGAAGGAAATCTCCCATGGTCCGCCTCACCAAGGACGAGATCACTTAGGCTTGTATCGAGGCCTCAACGCTCCTTCAACTTACGGTCCCCTTCGGTCGGCTGTGGTACGACGGGCCGAATGCGGCCAGCAATGCAATCGGCTACGCGACGCACAGCAGCCGATCAGCCGATGCAGTGATTCGCGTTTATGATGACGCTGGCAATGTGATCGAAACACACGAGCAGACGGGAGATTTCAAAGAGTGGTGAGTTTCATGCCTCGCTAGGACTGCGACCTAGTGAAGAAAGGCTCGAATTTGCGTCTGAAGCGAACATTTCTGAGCAAATGCGAGTCACATCTTTTTCACACAATTGTTCGACAGATGTTTCTTGCGCTCGCGCGGAAAGCAGCGCAAAACAGACGGCGTGAAATCGATCCCTAAATCGCTGAAGAACGTCGCACCCTTCACAATAGGCAGCTGGCCGGTGGATGCCCTCTCTCAAGGGACGATGAATTGTTGAGAAAGATCGCCGATCAAGATGGCTGGACGATCGAAGAAGTAATGACCGCCGCAATGGAGGAATTTGTGGCCAGGCGCAAACCTGAGAAGGAACGGGAAACGAAAATTATCTGTTTCCCGAAACGCTGAAGACACGTTTACGAAGTCCGCCCGCGCAAAGATCATCGCGGCGTCGATCTGATCAGTAATTCTCCAAAACATGGAGAAGGGCCGTCGCCTCAGCACCCTTAAGCCCAACTATTGGCCGCGCTCCGCCTGAGAGTGCTGTAAAAACCAGTTCGATGCGGTCCTCGCGATGTTCGACGAACGCGATCTGCTCAATGTTTATCGTGAACCCTCCTAGTATGATGAATCGTTTCTTCATCCTCCGACCATTGCTAACGCACGTGCATTAGGCAAACACAGTTCGCAGCCGAACACGCCGCGCGGTGATCCGCGTTTATGATGATGCTGGTAACGTGATCGAGACGCACGAGCACAAGGGCGATTTCAAAGAGTGGTGAGCAGTTTGTTGGTCATTACTTTCCGACTTGCTCTTTCACGGTTGTAGTGAGCGCTGCAACTTTTTTCTTCAGCTGTTCCAACATTTAGTTCTTCGAGCACTTGATCGTCTCGCAAGAAAATGCAGCGGAAATGATCGTTTGTTATTCACCCAATCCGGACGATACTCCGCCCTTATTGGATTACTCTGTTTAACTTCACTGCACGGTAGATCGTCAGGTGAGCATCGCTCATTGGTGGTTTGAAACCCGATTCCCGGGAACGGCTCTGTAGCTCGGTAGTTTTTCCAAATTCAAAACACAATGAAAATGTACGTAGGTAATCTCTCTTTTGAGACGACCGAGAACGATCTTCAGGATCTGTTCGAACAACACGGCACCGTTAACGAAGTCCATCTGATGATGGACCGGTTCACGGGTAAATCGCGCGGGTTTGCGTTCGTCACGATGAACGACGGCGCGCAAGCTAACGCCGCGAAGAGCGCGCTTAATGGCCACCAACTTAACGGCCGCGCGCTAACTGTTAACGAAGCGCGTCCGCGCGAAGAGCGTCCGCGTCCTTACAGCGGGAGGCGTTCGTTCGCTGGCAATCGCCGGTAGATCCGGAATTGATTGCACGGGGCGGCCCCAAAAGATTCGGGGCCCGCGCGCTGTTCTCGGCGTCGCCAAGATGAACATCGTGGACTCTGAAAAGGCGATCGAACTGGAGGGGACGATCATGACGGTGCTCCCTGGGACCATGTTTCGCGTCGCGCTTGCGAACGACCATCTCGTTCTCGCGCACATTTCGGGAAAGATGCGCAAGCGGCGGTTCATTCGCCTTACGATCGGGGACCGGGTAAAAATGGAGATGTCGCCCTATGACACCGCCAAAGCTCGCATCGTTTATCGACTCTGACATGGCGACGAGATCCTTTGTCGATCCATCGCGACGGCTGAAACCAAAGACCGACCCCAATATCAAAAGCTTGCTCGTACGCTGTCCTTCCACGTCAAAGCTGACCGACACGGGACAGACAATCGAAGCAAAGCGTTGGCGAACAGCCAGGGTAAAAACACAAAAGTTCAACTGTGCGCACTGCGGCAGCGTCCATAGCTGGGCAAAGGAGGACGTTGTTCTCGGACGGTGGATACAATGAGCCCGGTGATCCTTCCCAAACTCCCGCTCTTGATTTTCCGTATTCCGGCCAGCCGCATCAATTGGACGACGAGTTCGTTCTTGATCGTCACGTTTGTTCTCACACTCACCGCAGTGCCGCTTTACCTGTGGTATTTCGGTGTTGATTGGTTCCACTTCGTCCTGTTCGCAGTGTTGCTGGTCGCGACCGGCTTCAGCATCACGCTCGGTTATCACCGTCTGTTTTCGCACATGACTTTCCGGGCCAAACTGCCGGTGCGCCTGTTCACGCTCATCTTCGGCGCCGCTGCGTTCGAGAATTCTGTCCTAATGTGGGCAAGCGACCATCGCCGCCATCATAAACATGTCGATCACGACGAGGACCCTTACGACATCAGCAAAGGTTTTTTCCACGCCCATATCGGCTGGCTGTTGTTCAAGCTCCAGCCGCAACCGCCTTTCGATAACGTCGCCGATCTAAAGAAAGATCCGCTGGTCATGTGGCAACATCGGCATATTCATCTGCTCGCTGTCATGGTCAGCTTCGTCCTGCCAACACTGGCCGGGTTCGCTTGGGACGGCTGGGTCGGCGCGCTGGGTGGTTTTTTAATTGGTGGCGTCGCAAAAGTTGTCGTGCTCCAACACGGCACATTCCTGATTAACTCGGCCTGCCATACCATCGGGCGTCAGCCGTATTCGACGCGATGCAGCGCTCGCGACTCGTTTTTTATGGCGCTGTTTACGTTTGGCGAGGGCTATCACAATTATCACCACGAATTTCAGCACGACTATCGTAACGGTGTGAAGCCGTGGCAGTGGGACCCAACGAAATGGCTGATCTGGGTTCTATCGAAGCTCGGTTTGACGAGCGGTCTGCGGCGGGTGCCAGAGGAAAAAATTTACTCGAGACAAGGATCGGTTCAGGGGATTACGACGGGACGGTGGCGAACTCCGGCGATATAATTGCGAATCGCTGATTCTGTTTCACAAAAACAGTTAAATTCATCCGCCGCAATTTTGCACAACAGTTTAACCCTCTTTACTTCCGCCCATCGTCGCTGAATCAACTCTCCCGAAGTTTCTAGTACACGAACCGGCCTGAACTTCAGACTTGGAGCGCGTCGCCTCATCAGCTGGGCCGTCTGTTGTGGCCAGAGTTGGACTATCGCGTCGATACTCCCAAGTCGATATATCCTGTAAGGTTGGCTATGAGACTTTGGCGGAAGAAGGGCGATCACGCCGTTTTGGTGGTCGGCATTTTCCAAAGTCGGGGGACCGGTCGGGCCGTGTTGAAGAATCTCCATCGGGTCCGGTTTAGCCGCGCGGCCGCAATCCACGCTTCGGCCGGACGCCGGCCGCGGGTCGAGGAATATGGCGTCTCGGCGATTGGCGGAGCGGCCGCCGCCTCACTTGTCGGCTTGGCTATCGGGGCACTCATCTTTTGGGAGCGCGGAATTTTGACAGACTACCGGCCGGGCGTGTCGGTGGTGCTGGCAGCGTTCGCGTTGGCGGGCGCTCTCAGCGGATGGATTCTCGTCCAGTTGCTTAGGCAGCATGTTAATGAGGCTTGGCTAGCCCGGTGCGCGAGCACGATACTGCCGGGCGAAACGGCTGTGATGGCCGAGGTGGAAGCCAGCGAAACGGCGCGCGTGCTAGGGATTTTGCGGGACGTGGAAGCCGAGGCGCCTGTGACGTTCGCTTTTCATTCGCCGCCCCCTTTTTCTGTCAAAGCTACCACGCAACCGCTCTGGGATGAACGCCCTTCGAGTCAGCGTCTCTCGGAAAATGCCGCGTACCTCGCGCGCTCGCTCGCTGTCAGCCGTGAAGCGCAGCCACGCGGGCGATCCTTCCTGCGCCGATTGCGAGAAGTAGAGGCCGCGCTGGAATGGGCGAACGCGAGTCTCACAGTGTCGGCCGAAATGCACCACGCCTTCACGCTTTCTGCGGAGTGGCTGCTCGATAATGCCTATTTGATTCGAGAGCAGGTGACCGATCTGCGGCGGAGTCTCCCGCAAAAATATTATGGAAAGCTGCCTCTGGTCGCCAGCGGTCCCGAGGCAGGGCTGCCCCGTGTTTACCATGTCGCCTCAAAAATGGTATCCGAGACGGGCGGCGCATTGGAGCCGGAGATCATCCGGAGATTTCTGGGCGCTTTTCAGGCGATCACGCCGCTGGACATTGGGGAACTCTGGGCCCTGCCACTGATGTTGCGTTTGCAGTTACTCGAATGCATGCGTGCGCTCGCGATCCAGGTCGAGCAACAGCAAAGCCAGCGCGAGGAGGCGGATTTTTGGGCCAATCGGCTCATCACCGCCGCGCGCCACAGCTCGCCGCGGTTGCTCAGGATGATGGAAGAACTGGTGGAACGTTATCCCGAGCCGACCGCGCATTTCGCGAGCGAACTGATGGCGCATCTCTATGACGAAGAGGCAGCCCTCCCGCTGGTGAGAGGATGGCTAGAACGCTCTCTGCGCGCGCCTCTCCTCGAAGTCATGCAGCAGGAACATCGGCGCCAGACCGTGCAGCAGACTGCACTTGCCGATGTGATCAACAGTTGCCGCCTCCTTGCGCAAATCGCGTGGCGGGAATTTTTCGAGTCGGTCAGCTGGGCGGAAAGCAAATTAGGCGCCGATCCCGCCGGAACTTATGCCCGGCAGGACTTTGAAACCGGCGATCGTTGCCGCGGCGCTGTGGAGGAAATTGCCCAATGGTCAAAGCATTCAGAACAGGAGATCATCGGCCAAGTGCTGGCGTTGGCGAAGGCTGCCGAGGACAAAGTCGCGCGACACGTCGGCTATTATTTAATAGACGCGGGGCGGCTCCCGCTCGAGCGGGCAACTGGCGCTCGGGTGCCGATGGCGGAGCGATCGCGCCGATGGCTTCGCGCGCACGCGGCGGGCGTATATTTCGGAAGTCTTCTCGTGCTCTCAGTCACGATGGTGGCGGCTCCCCTGCTTTTCATTGCGGGGTCGGTCTCCGGAGTGACGCTCGGCCTGCTTGGCCTTTTGCTTCTCTTGCCCGCGAGTGACCTGGTGGTGCTGGCAGTGAATTATTTCGTAACCTCGCTTCTACCTCCACAGGTATTGCCGAAGATGTCCTTCGAAAAAGGAGGCATTCCCGATGATTGCCGCACGCTGGTGGTGGTGCCGACGTTACTCACGACTGTCGACGCGATCCGAAGCGAGCTCAACAGGCTCGAGATTCGCTACCTCGGAAATACGGATGCAAATCTGCGATTCGCACTCCTCACGGATTTTGCCGACGCACCGCGACAGAGCATGCCGGAGGACGCGGAGTATATGGACATCGTCGCCCGCGGGATCGACGAACTGAATCGCCGGTACGGAGCAGGCCGCTTCTTTCTTTTTCATCGCGGACGCTCGTGGAGTGAGAGCGAGCAACGCTGGATCGGCTGGGAGCGCAAGCGCGGCAAGCTCGAACAACTCAATCGGTTACTCATCGGCGAATCCGCGCCCGAGTTGGAAGGATTTCTTTGTGCGGGCGATCGCACTCGACTTGAGGGTATTCGGTTTGTCATCACGCTGGATGCCGATACACAACTACTCCGCGGCGCCGCCAGGAGGATGATCGAAACCCTGGCGCATCCGCTGAATCAGGCTCGGCTTTCGCCGGATGGCCGCCACGTGATTCGAGGTTATACGATCATTCAACCGAGCGTGAGTGCCACGCTTCCAAGCGCCATGGCGACATGGTTCTCACGCATCTTTGCCGATCCGCGTGGAATCGATCCATATACCCACGCCGTCTCCGACATTTACCAAGATCTGGTCGGTGAAGGCAGTTATCACGGCAAAGGCATTTACGAATTGCAGACGTTTCATCGGCTCTTGTCCGGACGATTTCCAACGGCGCACTTGTTGAGCCATGATCTGCTCGAAGGCAGCTACGTCCGCGTCGGGCTGGCGACAGACATCGAACTGCTCGACGTTTTTCCGAGCAGTTACATCGCGTGGTGGAATCGGCATCACCGCTGGATTCGCGGCGATTGGCAAATCATTGATTGGCTGAAGCCGCGGGTGCCGGTGGGCGGCGGCAGGTTTGAACCCAACCCGCTTTCCGGCTTCAACCGGTGGAAGATATTCGACAATCTGCGCCGCAGTCTGGTGCCGCCAGCGACCGTGGCCCTCCTGCTGGGGGGCTGGCTTCTAACGCCGGCGCCCATGCTCTGGAGCGGGATTATCGCCGGCCTGATGTTGTGGCCAGTCCTGAATTCTCTTTTCGCGCTTCTGTTCCATCCGCCGCCGCCCGGGACGAGATTCTGGCGCGAACCGCGCGACCGCCTGCTGCGCTCGTTGTTCACGGTTATTTTTCTGCCGGATCATGCGGGCATGGCACTCGATGCGATAGCTCGCGTCGGCTACCGACGGATCACTTCGCACCGGTTGCTACTGGAGTGGGAGACGGCACAAGACGCCCACCGACGCGCAAAAAATCAGCAACGACAGTTCGTTCTCGCGCGCCTTTGGATCCCAGCTGCTGCATGCGTGCTTCTTCTCGCAACTTGGCAGGGAACATCGGTGCTGGTGGCCGCGGCGCCGTTCCTTCTTTTGTGGGCTCTCTTTCCGGTGGCGGTAATCGTGATCAATCGCCCGGCGAAGAGCTGGCGCGGCGGAATTTTAACGGCGGACGATCGGCGGTTCCTGCGCACCGTCGCACGACGGACCTGGAGATATTTTGATGATTTTGTCGGGCCGCAAACCTCCTGGCTGCCGCCGGACAACGTCCAGGAAACGCCAATGCGGGAAATTTTCCTGCGCACTTCGCCGACGAACATCGGGCTTTCGATGCTGGCGACCGTGGCAGCCAACGACTTCGGTTATATCACGATCGACGACTTGGTGGCGCGCAGCCTGGGCGCGCTCGAAACAGTGAGTCGCCTCGAGCGTTTCGAAGGCCATCTTTTTAATTGGTATGAGTTGAGCACACTGAAACCGTTGCAGCCTCGCTATGTCTCGACAGTAGATAGTGGCAATTTTCTAGCCAGCCTTTGGACTTTCGAAACGAGCTGCAATGAACTGGCCGCGCGCCCTCTTCTGGACGCGGGCGCCTTGCGTGGAGTAGCCGACACGCTCGGCGTGATGCGGCAAATCGGCGCCACAATGAAGGAAGCGGAACATCCTCCTGCGTTTCTGCGCTTGGTGGAGCTAACCACGGGTCAGGCGGCTAACTTGGAGGAAGTCATCTTGCGCTTGCGCGCGGCTCGCTCGGCTGCGCAGGATCTACTGCTTTCCCGCCGGTGGCCTGAAACCGATCCGCGCGCTTACTGGGCTCAGCAAGTCACCAAGCAGGTCGCGGCATGGAATGCCATCATCGATAAATATTTTCGGCCGGTGGAAATTCTGATGGCGTCGCCGTCGCAATTGATGTCGTTAGGTGAAGCGACCCACGAAAGCCGGCGCGAGGCGCTCGCGGCGACCTTTTCACTGCGAAACATTGCGACCGAGGGAATCCCCGGACTCGTGCCGCTACTCGCATTTCACGGGCAACGAGAGGGACCGGAGCTTCCTCAACCCGTGCGCCAGTGGTTTGATCTTCTGGTGACCGAGGTGGAGCGCTCCCGCCAGGCTGCTTCCGAGCAGCTCGCGCAATTGGGCGAATTAATCGCACAGACCCAGCAACTCGAAAGCGGCATGGGGCTGCGATTTCTTTACGATGAGGAACGGCGGATTTTTGCGATCGGGTATCAAGTGGCGCAACGGCGGCTCGACACTTCCTTCTACGATTTGCTCGCGAGCGAGGCGCGCCTAACGAGTTTCCTGGCCATCGCGCGCGGGGAGGTGTCGGTGGAACATTGGTGGGCTTTGAGCCGGCCGTTTGGCTCTGCTTACGGTAGGCTGCCCCTCCTCTCCTGGAGCGGGACGATGTTCGAATATTTAATGCCGCTCCTGTTCACTCAGACGCATGAGAATTCGCTGCTCGATCGCGCCTGTCATGACGCTGTGCACTGCCAAATTGCCTATGGCCAAGAAAGCAACGTGCCGTGGGGCATTTCGGAATCCGCCTTCAGCGCACTCGACCGGCATAACGTCTATCAATACCGCGCGTTCGGCGTACCGGCGCTGGCGCTGAGGCGCGGACAGGAACAGGACCTGGTCGTCGCTCCGTATGCGGCAGCGCTTGCTCTCGGCGTGCAACCGGCCGTCGCCATGAAAAATCTGCGTCGGCTCGCCACGCTAGGCAACCCTACGCTGCTCGGCGACTGCGGTTACTACGAGGCGATCGACTATTCACGACCGACCGAACCCCGCGCCGCGGCCGGGATTATCATCCATTGTTACATGGCGCATCACCAGGGGATGTCGCTCCTCGCCTATGACAATGCTTTACATGAGAATACGATGCGTAGGCGTTTCCATTCCGACCCACGCATTCGCGCTACCGAGCCGATCTTGCACGAGCACATTCCGGAACAAATTTTGCCGACCGGTGGTGAGGTGCACGAAGAGCGACCCCTGCCTCGGACGATTCCGATGCTCGGTAGTGCGGTTGTAACAGAAACACCCGATATCGCCTCGCCGCGCATTCACCTCCTCTCCAACGGAGCCTGCTCGGTCATGGTGACGAATTCCGGCGGCGGCTACTTGCGCTGGTTGGATCTGGACGTCACGCGCTGGCGCGCCGACACGACCTGCGACGTGCCGGGCGCAATCTGTTATATCCGAGAATTGGAAAACGGCACGATCTGGAGCAACACCCATCACCCGGTGCGAAGTCCTGAGCGCCGTTACACTTGGAGTTTCACGCCGGACAAAGCGGAGTTCCGGAGGAAAAGCGGGCCTTGCGAAACGTTTACGGAAATTGTCGTTTCCGCAGAAGACAACGCCGAGGTCCGGCGCGTGACTTTAGTCAATACCTCACGCAAATCGTGCTGCCTGGAGGCCACCACTTACCTCGAGCTTGCTCTCGCGCCGCACCGAGCCGATCGCGCGCATCCAGCGTTCAGCAAGCTTTTCATCGAAACCGAATGGCTTCCGCATTGCGAAGCCCTTCTCGCCCATCGTCGGCTCCGCGCTCCCGACGAACAGCCGATCTGGGCCGCGCATCTGATAGTCCTCGAGTCTTCGTCTTTCCCCGGCACGCCTGAGTTCGAAAGCGACCGCGCCCAGTTCCTCGGTAGAGGCCGCACCCTGGAAAATCCCGTTGCCCTCAGCCGCAGCCTAACGAACCGGGTCGGCGCCGTGCTTGACCCGATCTTCAGTTTGCGCCGGCAAATGACGATTTTGCCTAATCAACGATTTCAATTTGCGCTCGTCACGGTGGTCGCCGACTCGCGCGAAGCCGCGGTCGGGCTGGTCGAACGCTACACGGAGTTTCACACGTGCGCGCGTGCCTTCGAGACAGCGTGGACTCATTCTCAACTTGAAATGCGCCGGCTCCACATCCGTCCGGGAGATGTTCAGACTTTCCGACAACTGGCAGCCCATGTCCTCTTTCCGCAGGCTCAACTGCGACCGCCACCGGCGCGTCTCGGCCGGCGCGCGGAAGGTCAGCGCGCGCTCTGGCGGCAGGGCATTTCCGGCGACCTGCCGATTGTGGTAGTCATGATCGGTCACATCCGTGACATCGAAGTCGTGCGCGAAATTTTGACCGCGCACACCTTCTGGCATCTGCGTGGGTTGAAAGCCGATCTCGTGCTGGTGAGCGAGGAACTGCCCAGCTACGAAGAACCGTTGGCCGGCGATCTGCGGAGGCTCATCGAAGCGCAAGCGCACCTGACCGGCGTGGATCAACCAGGAGGCGTTTACCTCCGCTCGGCGACTAAAATTTCCAAGGAAGAGCTGATCACACTTCAGGCCGCTGCACGGATGGTGTTGGTCGCATCCCGCGGCACGCTGCGCCAACAACTTGGGGCAACGACACCGGTGACTGTGAAACCGCAGCTGCTATCGCCCGGGCAGCAGTTCAAAGAAGAGCCCTCCGCGCCACTGGCTTTCTTGGAGCTGAAATACTTTAATGGCCTCGGTGGCTTTACCGAGGATGGAAAGGAATTCGTCACCTATCTCGGCCCAGACCAGCAAACGCCATTGCCCTGGATCAACGTCATGGGCAATTCGAAGTTCGGCGCGCTGGTTTCCGAAGCGGGCGCCGATTGTGTTTGGGGCAGCAATAGCCAGAACGATCGCCTTACGCCCTGGTTCAACGACCCGATCTCCGATCCGCCCGGGACAGCCATTTACATCCGCGATGAAGACATCGGTGCCGTTTGGTCGCCAACGCCCCAGCCGATCCGGGAGAGTGATGCCTATCGCGCACGGCATGGGCAAGGTTACACAACCTTTGAACACAACAGCCATGCCATTGAACAAATCCTGGTCATATTCGTGCCGATCGACGACACCGGCGGCCTGCCGGTGCGACTGCAGAGGCTGCGTCTTCGCAACAGTTCGTCGCGTCGGCGGAAGCTAACGGTCACCTTTTACGCCACTCTTGTCCTTGGATCTGATCCCGAAGAAACCGGCATGCACGTAGTCACGAAATGGGATCTGCAAAGCCAGAGCCTGTTTGCCCGCAACACCTACGAACCCGAACTCTGCGAACGCATCGGCGTTGCAGCTTCCACGCCGGCGCCCACTTCATTCACCGGTGATCGCACTGCGTTCATCGGACGCAACCATTCGCTGCGCGATCCGGCTGCGATGGAGCACGAACGATTGACTAAGGACACTGGCGCCGGTTTAGATCCTTGCGCTGCCTTGCAGGTCGTGGTCGAGATCGATCCGGAACAAACCGCCGAAATAACTTTTCTCCTCGGGCAGGCGGATGACGAAGAAAAAGCTCGTGCCCTCGTGAACCGCTTTCGCGATCCCGCCAACGTCGAAGCCGCCTTGCAGGAAACTCGGCAGTGGTGGGACCGGCTACTGAGCACGATCGAAGTGGAAACGCCGGAGCTCTCCACGAATTTTCTGCTCAACCGCTGGCTGCTTTACCAGACGCTTAGCTGCCGCGTCTGGGGCCGCTCAGCGCTTTATCAATCGAGCGGGGCTTACGGGTTCCGCGACCAGTTGCAAGACGTTATGGCCCTTGTGCACGTCGCGCCCGAAATTGCGCGTGACCACATTCTGCGCGCGGCCGCGCGACAATTTGTGGAAGGCGACGTCCAGCACTGGTGGCACCCCGAGTCAGGGGCTGGCGTCCGCACGCGGATTAGTGACGACGTTCTCTGGCTTCCCTTCGTCACCGCGCATTACGTCCGCACGACTGGCGACGCGGCGATACTCGATCAGATGGTTCCGTTTCTCGAAGCCAAACCGCTCGAGGCCCAACAGACAGAAAGCCTCTCCATTCCGGTCGTTTCCAACACGCAAGGTACGCTGCTCGAACATTGCCGGCGCGCCATCGCGCGCTCCGCCACCACCGGACCGCATAGGCTGCCGCTGATCGGAGGGGGCGATTGGAACGACGGCCTCAACCGCGTCGGACTCGGCGGCAAAGGCGAGAGCGTCTGGCTCGCCTGGTTTGAGATTTCTGTGCTCAATGATTTCACCGGGTTGCTCGCCCTGCGCGAACTCCATGAGCAAGCAAAAGCCTGCCGTGCCCGCGCCGCCCAGCTCGCACGGACTGTCGAGGCTCAGGCTTGGGACGGCGCGTGGTATCGCCGCGGATACTTTGACAATGGCACGCCTTTCGGATCCAGGAAAAACGCCGAAGGCCGCATCGATTCGCTCCCGCAAACCTGGGCCGCGATTTCCGGCGCAGGCGACTCGGATCGCGTAAAGGTCGCGCTGCGATCGCTGGAGGAAAACCTCGTGCGTGAAGCCGATAACCTGATCTTGCTCTTCACCCCGCCTTTCGACAAAACCACCGCCGACGTTGGCTACATCAAGGCTTACCCGCCCGGCGTGCGGGAAAACGGCGGCCAATACACGCATGCCGCCACCTGGGTGGCAATGGCTTTTGCTCGTCAGGGTAATGGCGACAAAGCCGTTCGACTTTTACGGATGCTGAATCCCGTCGAGCATGCCCGCGACGAAAAGGATTGCGAACGTTACAAGGTTGAGCCTTATGTCATGCCGGGCGACGTTTACTCGTTAGCCGGCCATGTCGGGCGCGGTGGCTGGACTTGGTATACTGGCGCAGCGGCTTGGACCTATCGCGTTTGGCTCGAAGAAATTCTGGGATTTCAACGCCGCGGCAACTCGTTTACCATCAACCCGGTCATACCGAAAGATTGGCCTGGCTTCCGTTTGCGATACCGTTTTCAGAACACTATTTATCGCATCACAGTCGAGAATCCAGAGCACTGTTCCCGAGGTATTACCCTCGTGGAATTTGATGGGGTCGCAGCGGCCGACAAAATCGTGACGTTGCGTGACGACGCGATGTCTCACCAGGTGCGTGTTGTGCTGGGGACCAAATCACCCGCGTAAGCTAGCTGATCCAGTGCTGCACAGAAATGCTAGCTAAGCATCACAGTTGCATGCGAAAGCATTTCGAGGATATCCCGGAAGTCCGCGACTGGAAGTGGACTCCGGTGCTAGAAATTGTACTAGAGTGCAGCCTTTTGTAGGATGCGGATCTGCGTTGAATTTGGTCACCACGGAGTAGCAATCCGTAGCTCTAGGATGAAAACGGCTTCCGTTGGAACGGGATTGCCGGATTTGCTCAGGCGGGAGCGTCAATCATTTCATAAAGAAGAAGCACACAAACTATTTGCAGGGCCGTCGTACGCAGTGTGGCTGAAACAGTTTCTTCCTCGCTCGCTCCAATGCCGCCGCGGACCGTTTCAAATATTTGTCGGTCGCCTCGCCATCAAGTAGGCAACTCGCGACTCCGAAGCCAAGGTGGATCGGGTGAGTCAGTTTGTCGTATTCTTCTAATTCGCGCTTTGAACGTGCGGAGATTGTAGCCCGCGGGGTATTAGCCAAACGGTCAATGACTTGTTGTATCAGAATTTCAAATATTTCCGATGCTCGCAGCAAGCCGCAGCGGATCGATACGCGGAGTAATTCGCGAAACTCTGAGAACGTTTTCGGGCTGGCACCGGGACCTGTCGGAATTGGAAACAGAATCGTGTCGGGTTCGGTTTCTCCAGAGGCGATCATTTCTGCAAGTGGTCGCAAGTAAACGCTGCTGCCCCGAAAGGCGCAGCAGCCTTGACGCTTGCTCTGTTTAACCAAGTCCAACGGCACACCGAGCCTAGCGGCCGCTGATGCCATCGAATCCGCTGCTTCTTTCTCTCCAAACTCTGTTGCTGGCTTCACTGCGCGCGTTTTTTAATTTTTAGC
>Ga0066903_100002880_pt1 | contig 13752 bp, 11 predicted proteins | sample PanSoiMetaGPlot1_FD_67491 | JGI IMG/M metagenome (GOLD analysis project Ga0066903, IMG submission 67491) | Tropical forest soil microbial communities from Panama analyzed to predict greenhouse gas emissions - Panama Soil - Plot 1 (version 2) | ecosystem: Environmental > Terrestrial > Soil >... | reverse complement strand
TAATTTGGCGTCAAAGTCTTTAGGGCCGGAAGGGCCTTGGGGGAAACCATGGAGTGCCCGTCGTGCCTGCTGTCGAAACTTTCTCAGTTCTCAGCAGAGGTCAATATCCATTTTCCAGGTATGGAGGGGCTGACTAAACCGGCTGTGCTGATCTTTCCTTCGCTGCAAGTCTGTTTGCACTGCGGCTTGGCTGAGTTTGCGATTGAAGGCGATCAATTGCGCGCATTAGCCGACGGGACTGGCCAAAGGTCAGACCAGACCGCCTAAGTTGCCCGGGTTCCTGACATAGAAAAAGCAAACCGGACCGGTACTTTGCTCCAAGACTCTGACTCTTGCCAGATTCAAAAATGCAGAAACAAAATCGATAAGCAATTAGAGCAACGGGAAAAACTGGCCCTCAATCTTCTCACCCGCCGGAATTACAGGTACGCCGTGCAGCAAAGGCTCGTTTGTGGCAGAGCGCACGCCATCCCGCATTACGTTGATTACAGTTGCCCGGCGGGCTCGATCAGAGTGATTGGCAAATGATCCGTGTACCATGCGGGGATGGTGGAACGAAGCCTCCCCCTTTTCCAGTTCCACCGCCACAGCTCCATCGAATTGCCGACGCTGTTCAGCATTCAACACTGCGTAGATAGCTTCCATATCGCCCGCTAATCCCGTGATGGGCAAATCGGGCCAACGGTGGCTTCCCGGAATGTACTGGAGACAACCGTTTTCGCGGGTGGAATCGTCCAAGCCGATCCAGCATGTCAGATGTGCCAGTGGCAGCGTCCGAGTCCAGTAAGAGTAGTCCTGGTGCCAAGCGACGACACCCCCGTGATGTGCGGGCTTGCAGAACAGCTGGTCATGCCAAAAGCGCACCGGGCCGCCAAGCAACTGTGACGCCGGAATTGTGAATGCCGGATTCCACAGAAGATCGTGGAACCCCGCAGTGATCCGCCACGCGCCTAATGCGTGGAACAGAATGTGGTCCGCCGTCTGTGACTCGTTCGAGTGATATTCGTAAAACAGTTCGTACGGCGAATGCTTCGGATCAGTGAGGTCGGCTAATTCCTTTCGCAAGACTTCTACTTGTTCGTCGATGAGGACTCGAACTCCAATGACATATCCATGTTCATGAAAAAAGTCGACCTGATCCGCGCTCAGACGAAAACAACCAGGATCCCCATTTAGCTGTGGGCTGAAGATCGTACCGACCGGACTATGAAACATCGAGAGGTCCTGCACGAAGTGGAGTGTATCATCCGACATGCCGATTCAGATCGAGGATGCTCTCAGACTGACAACGACTGGTTCGTGGGTTTGCCACCCTCATTCACGAGTTCGCCCCGCCGCCGCTTCGCGTTTAGAATGCCATCATGGCTCCACGCTTCTCGGTTTTTATTGCGACGAGTGTTGATGGCTATATCGCCCGCGCGGATGGCAGCATTGACTGGCTCTCAATCGTTCACCCAGTGGACGAAGCACATGGTTACGAGAAATTCATGTCCAGCGTGGATACGGTCGTGATCGGCAGGAACACGTATGAGACCGTCCTGCGCTATGAACAGTGGCCATACGTTGGCAAGAAAGTCGTCGTCATGACACATCGTTCGGCGGCGTCGCGCAGCGGGGAGGAGTTCTATTCGGGACCGGCAGCGGAATTATCGCGACAGCTTTTCGAGTCGAAGCGGGTGTATGTGGATGGCGGCAGTGTAGTCCGTCAGTTTTTGGCCGCTGGCCTGATCGACGATCTCACAATCTCGGTGATCCCAATTATTCTAGGCGATGGCATTCGGCTGTTCTCCTGTGGGGAAGGCGAACATCGGCTGGAGTTGGAGAGTAGCCGCTCGTGGCCCAGCGGAATGGTACAGATGCGATTTTCGGTTCGACACAAGAACCTGGAGAACCACACCAAGACGCCTTGACCGTCGACCAATCGATACACGAAGCTATCTTCTCAATTCTGATGCCGGAAGCGATTTGTTGTCTGCTCTGACGGCTATGATTCAGGGCAAGCGCTTTATCAGTCATACAATGGCGGGTCAACCGCTAGCGCTTTCTTGTGCGATTCGGAAACAGACTACGTACACTGCAAGCTGCCACCGCCCCAGAAAAAGTCGAGTTCTTGTATTCGGTGAAATGGGTGCTGTTCTGTGGGCGCAATCGAAGTACGATGCTGCTATTCGGCTGGAGGAACTGTGGAACGAGCTCCCTGACCTACTCATTTCATCTCTGCTATGCGTATCCTCCGGTGCGTTCCGCGAACCTTTAACGCGTGATCGTTGCAGAGAAATTTGTGGTCAGCACTCTTAGGTGCTTTCCGCGCTTTGAGGACTCTTCACCGAACAGACTCCCTCTGCTTTCGCGATCGCGCAAGTTCGGCAATCAACCAGAGGGCTCGGCGGCTTCGGCCCCCAGCCGTAATTGTTAAACGCCTGCATGGTGAGTTATCAGATAAGCTCGATGCGAAGTGACGGGGCGTCAAGTTCAGGAATCACCGTTCTGGTCCCGTGCGTGACATCGCGTTCAGCATAGCAATCCGGCGTTTGGATTCGCACTCGAAGACCGCCCTATAGGCGTTAAAGGGCACCTCGGGTCTTGGCAGCGACGCAAAATTATTCAGGTTATTAAGCACCCTGCTTACTAGAAAGGTGCTGTCATGGTGCATTGTTTGCCGCGATTCTGGAGCCTCACGTGCGCGCCGATATTCGTCCATCAGAGATTGCAGGCTCTTAATGGCTTCACCGAGCCGGTGCTGGATGTCCGCATCTTCCGGGTGTGCATTCAGGATCGCGGCCACCTTGAGCGATTCTTGAGCATCTTCTTTTCGCTGGTCAAGCAGCCGATTTGTCGCTATGGTCACCCAACGTGACGCCCCAGTGACCGTTGGCGTTTCAACGCTGCCATCGGACCAGACAATTCCTGCCACAGCGACTTGGACGGGCGGGTCAAAAGCCGTTAGTTGGTTCTTGGGTAGATTCGCGCTGTTCGACTGGACATACACATCCCCTGGCTTAATCGCGCCTTCCCATGAATCATCCCCTTCCGGGGACTTTGCCCCCGCATATCGACACTGAGAGGTAAGTATGAGATCCAGCAAGTCTTTCCCAGTAAAAGATTCCCACATCACATGTTTTTCGACCATCACTCCAAATGCAACATAGTACGCAGTTGCCACCTTTTGGCTGTTATTCACTAAGCGGAATTTGATTGTGTCGTTTGTGCGATTGTAGTGGGCGCTGATTACTTCAAGCGTAGGGGCTATCGCACCCTGCGATGACTGGCTGAGCAAAGGGGCACACTGCGATGTAACGAAGAGAGCTATGGGGACCAACGCGACCAAGGACAGAGGTAAGCGACAGACATTTGGGAGCCGGATCACTTTGCCCCCCTTCTAATGCGATGTTGTTACTTATTCCGTTCGCGCTCCGAGATCGAGGATCATGATCTTAAAATGTGTCGAAAGAGGTTGATGCTTCGAGTCCCTGAAAATATTTTCCCCGGCGCACATAAATCCCAGATGTCACTCAAAATGGCCGGAAAAGGCGAACCGACGGGTCAAGCTTGGAAATCTGGTTTCGTCAGTCAGTTGACTCCGCAACCACACCTTGTCGTTGAACTGTCAATGCTGTCAGTGTGACACTCACAGATGCCCTCCTACGCTTTAGTCGATGGTAGCGCAAGACAAGTCGTCGGGCAGAGTGGTGGAACCCAAGATCCAATCGTCGAAGCCGGCGGCGCTACTTCTCAAAAATCAGCGTGATGAAATGAAGCTGAATGATCACTAAGACGCTGACAACTATCGCTGTGCTCACTGCGTTGGCGGTTTCCGGGCAGGCGCAGGATCGGGACGTTGGGTCGCTGCATCAGTTCAACTTTTTTGTGGAACCCAGTGACAATCTTCGCGTGATGCTTCACAACCGTGTGCGATTCTACAACGACATTAGTGACTTCCTGCAGTACCGCACTGGCCCAATCCTTTTCTATGACTGGAAACCACGAGTGCAGTTGATGTCCGGCTACTACCTGGTACAGCAGCGGTCGAACGACACCTTTGTCACCATTCAACGGCCTTGGTTTGGTGGATCCGTTAACACTTACCGGAGTGAGAAATTGCGAGTCGATTGGCGGACGCTCCTGGAGCGGCACATATATATCGGTCCCGGGGATTTTACGCGATTCCGCGCGCGCGCGATGATTAGTTTTCAACCGAAATCGCGTTGGCAACCTTACGCGAGTGCGGAAGCGCTTGCCCTGAAGGGCCACGTCATTGGGCGATACGCGGCCGGACTGAATTATGCAACGGAACGAGGTCATTTATTTGGCTTTGGGTATGAGTTCAGACAAGACATCGACAAACCGGGGAGTCACTTTTTGACAACGCTGATCCAGTTTCAAATTACCGGTCCGCGGAAGAGGGAAAAGCCAGCTGAGGAGGAAGCTCCGGAATAGTCTTTGTAACAACATTCGTTCCACTCCTCGCTGTCGTCGCTGTCGTCGCGGTGAGGTCGCTCTTCGGCTAGGGGAAAGAAGCCTGGTAATTACCTATTCACACGAAATAACGGGACGAGGGTAAATGACTTTCATGGCGCATGGCGGGGCGCGTGCGAGCGGTCAGGTCTCGGAAGGTACGTCTGCGGAAACTGCTATGAGGTGGCAATGGTTCGTGCGCAGCCAGATCTTCGCCTCGGGCTTGAAGTCGAATCGACAGTAATTCTGAGAAGTTCAGTCGTGCAGCGGTTGACGCGGGTTCACTATTCCCGATCGGGAAACGCGTAGAACTCGAGGGGTACTACGAACACCAGAATGACACCCAGCAAAGCGCCGAACCGGCAGACGAATGCCGTCGGACTTGTCCTTTACCTTGTTTCTGATTTGCAAAACGAGGCGCGCCGGATTTTGGCAACTTGCACCGGAATGCGCAGCGTGATTGTCGTGCGTGGGCGCAGAACTGCGACTAGCAGGGGGGTGTACGAAGGGATTTCATCGGCCTTGCAGGCTCTGGTTGCGCCTGGCGACCGCATTCTGTCGGTGCGTCTTGCGGATGATCTCTCGGGGGAGGGTCCGAATAGAATGCGGTCGCTTCTTCGGCGGCAGGGGAAAGACACGGGCGGACATGGCTGAGCTTCCTTACTAGGAACCTAACAGATTGTAGGATTCCCGACACAACGCCAAAATGCGCCAATCAGAATTTCCCTTGACTGGAAGCTTGCGGAACAAGTCAATGAACGTTATCGGGATTTTTTCGCCAACTGTCGGAACCCCTATGATCGGGCGTCATTCTACGCTGTGAAAGGCATGCCTGGTGCAATCAGGCGCTCATTGACTTTGGGGGCGGGGTTTTTGAGTGCTATCGGGATGTTTAGCCAATCATTCCATCGTGAAGAGGCCATCCGGGAACAGCAGACCTATCTGCTTGACACCGCCGACATTGTCAGAGATGCCTGATAAGGACCGTTTGACCTGGGTCTGAGGGCTTCGCTGTGAAACACGTCCTAATTGCAGGCATGATTGGCTTCGTGGTGCTCATGTTTTCCCACTTCGAGCCCCTAGTTTAGCCCCGGCCATCGGAACGTCGATCCATTGCAACCGGACAGCGCCGCTGAATGTGTCATTTGCAGTGGAATGCCGTACTTTGCCGCGCATTGCGTTTTGACCATGACGCGAAACTGTCGGATTTTGTGTGTGCGTTCCCGATCCTGCACGACCAGATCGGCGACGATAGACAAAATTGAGAGGCTCGATATGAAGAAGAATCAGGTACTTGCGCTGTTCGTTGCCGTGGTCCTAGGCGCGGCGTTTTACTATTCCACTCAAGCTTGGGCGACACCGGCTAGTGGATTTACAGGCGTTACGCTTGCTAAGGGTACGGTCGGGCAGTTTGAAGTCTTCAACCACTTTGTCCTGCCAAAGCTAAAAGATGACGACAGGAAGGTCTGGATATCTTTAGAGAAAACCAGCGGAGACTCCGACCTCTACATACAAAACAACACTTGGGACGCGCCTCAGCCTGACCAACCGATCCCGAATACCGGTTGGCATTCTCACCCCGGGCACAGCCTGATTATCGTCACGGCGGGAACTCTAACCGACTATGAAGCCGACGATCCGACCTGTACGCCACACGTCTACACGGCTGGAATGGCGTTTGTTGATCCAGGTGGTAGCCACGCACACATCATCCGGAACGAGGGCAATGTTGTCGCCCAGAACATCGCGGTCCAACTCATTCCGACCGGCCAGCCCCGACGAATTGATCTGACTACTCCGCCGGGAAACTGTCCTTTCTAAACGAACTCGATTGCCAGGTCTTCGATGCCGCGTCCTTTAGCGAAACTCACAAAAGGACCGAACATCGAGGGCCTAGATAGCGACCGCAACCAAGAAACAGGAAAAGAGGAATGCACCATGATTTCCACAACGTTTCGCATCGCTCGAATGATTGTTCTTGCCAGCTTTGCGCTCAGTTCCGCTGCCTGGTCGGCGACTTGTTCAAACGCATCCCTGAGTGGTACCTACGGGTTTCTCCACCTCGGCACAGATAGCAACGGCACCCCTGCCACCGCCGCCGTGAGCCAGATCAAATTTGACTCAACCACAGGCACGTTTACCGGAGAGACCACAGCATCCCATGGCGGTGTAATTGTCACGAGGCCTCTCGCCGGAACATACGCAGTCGCCTCGAACTGCACCGGCACCGGAATACCCACGGGAGGCAGCCGTTTCTCCATTGTGGTTACCTCAACGGGGTTCTTGGCCCTTCACCTTTTTGCGGAGGGATTCGCCGTAAAGCAGGGTTCCCCGACCTGCACCAATACCGGTGTTATGGGTAGCTTTGGGTTTGAAACAACCGGCGTCTTCCTCGCAGGGGCACCCGCCACAGCAGCGGTGGCATTTATCGGTGAGTTGAAGTTAACGGTCAACCCTTCTGGAGAAGGAGTGATAAGTGGACATGTATCGGCCAGCGAGGATGGCACGTTTCTAACGTTCGCAGAGGAGCCCATCACCGGTTCGTACAGGGTCGGCACGGACTGCAGGGGCACGGCTACCATAACGCCGGAGGGGCGCTCCGAAATGCACTTCAAACTCTTAGTTGTGGACGGCGGGAACGAAATGCTAATTATTGAGACGGACGCGAACACCGTCGTCAGCGGTACTCTGGAAAATAACAATTTGCTGCAATCATTCTAGGCCATCGAACACCGCCAGAGTGACATATCAAGGAAATTCGAATATTCGCAAAAAGCTCGGCGGTAGTGACACAGATCATGCATTAGGGAGTCTTCCGGGTGCCTCGTCCTTGCAAGGGTGGAAAACGCGGATCTGCAAGCCTAGGATTTTGATTTCCCGGCAATAAGTGCGAAGCAATTTCAAGCAGCGGATTTCAATAGGTGGTTATGTTGAAGCAGCGTTAACTGGCTATTGCCCAGACTGTCCTTTCGTATCAAGATTCGGTCATATTTTGCCTCCGGATTTATGGCGATCGTCTCGATAACCCGGCTTCGTGTACGTTCATGGCAATATCTCGTTCCATTTCTCTTCTATGCTCTTCGCTCTGCCCGTCAAGCTAGGTATTCTCAAGGAAATGTCGCGACGTCATTGCTCCGCGACAGCGATCGTACCTTCTGGACTCGCACTGTGTGGACCACCGAATTAGCGATGAAGGATTTTATCTTGGCCGGAGCACACCGACATGCGATGCGAAAGCTCCTCGAATGGTGCGACGAGGCCTCCTTGGTCCATTGGGAACAGGAGGACGACCGAGAGCCTAACTGGTCCGAAGCTCATCAGAAGTTGCAGGCGCAGGGACGGCTCTCAAAAGTCAACTACCCATCCCCAGCACACGAGAATTTCCGGATTCGCCCACCTTCGTGTTAGGACAGCTCCATGAGTTCAGGATTTATCAACAGTTGAGTCGTTAACGCAACCCTGTGACTGTCATCACTGCCGAAAGCTGTCATCCACACCAACCTCCCCGGGCGTGAGATGCATCGTTCGCCCTATGCATGTGCTACCGACACATCTCGATTTCAATAATTGACCCTGCTGCCCGCGGATGTCAGAATCGCGGGATCAACTGAGGTGCCGCAGATGACTTTCCCGCGTCTATTTGTCCACGCACCGTTGCTGCTCCTGTTCGGTGGCGCTATCTGTGTCAAGCGGTTCAATGGAAGAACCGCTTGACACCGGTCTCTCGCGATATCGTCGCCGCGACGTTTACGACGGTGAAGGAGTTCTAGTAGCTCAATTCGCGCATGCTGACTACGTAATGCCGCTGATTGCAGTTGCCGACGCCGCCGATAGCCGAACCGGTGCGTTCCATTTACATTGGTGCTGCTGCCGTCGACAGCTATGTTCCCATTTGAGCCCACATTGCCACCGCTTGTCGTGGTATTGCTCGGCGGATTGGTAGCGGGACTCTCTGTAGCTGAGTTGAAGCTGTTGGTGACTGCCCCCGCCCAACTTCAGTGAACTGCAACCACGCCCTTGTTCAGGCTCGAGTCGTAATAAATGCTAGTGCCGCCCGTATCGCTGATGGTGTTTCGCGATGGCCTGTCCGTAGAAATTAGAGCCACCGGAGAAGGAAATATTGGCGTTGGGAGGCGCTAGCAACCAACTGGACAATCAACTCAGGTTGCCCGGCAAGGTGAATCGTCGCCTCTCGCTCAACGACAGATCGGCCTTCTCGGACCGGCCAATGAACTCACGGGTTTCTGAGGTGGGGTTCGAATACAACGTGACCGTCCGAGTACGAGCGGAGTGCGTAATAATTCATGTCCCTCGGAGACAAGTTCCCGGGTGGAGGCGGGGGTAAACTGCGCTAAAAATGTGCGGACGTCGAGAACGCGCAGATTCCGGGCTCTTGCTCGGATAATGCGCGCGGGAGGAGCCGATGCAAGGCTTCAAGGGGTGCGCGCTAGTTCTGACAACGTTGTTGACCACGGCAGCGATGGCGTTCGGCCAGGGATCATCAACTTCACTGCAAGGTACGATAACCGATCCAAGTGGGAGTGCGATACCGGGCGCAAAAATCGGGCTCAACAATGACGAAACTAAGGTTGAGCGCACAGCGGAATCAGATGTAAGGGGAGAGTATCGATTCCTTGCCCTTTCTCCCGGTACATACAAGCTGACAGTGAACTCCCCGGGCTTTGCACTTTACGTGCAAACCGGCCTGCAGCTACTGGTGAATACGCCTGCGACAGTCAACGTGCAACTTAAAGTCGGAGCTGCAACAGAAAATGTGACGGTCACGAGTGAGGCACCGGCGCTGAATGCGGTCGATGCCTCGCTTGGAAACTCCTTTGGCGAAAATCAGGTAAAAGAGGTCCCAATTGAGGCGCGCAACGTGCCTGAACTGCTAAGTCTGCAGGCGGGGGTTACGTATACGGGCCATCGTCTGGACCTGCAGGATCCGTCCTACAAAGATCAGGATACGCGCAGCGGTGCGGTAAACGGAGCGCGCAGCGACCAGAGCAATATCACGCTCGATGGCGTCGACGTGAATGACCAGGCCAGCGGATACGCTTTTACTTCGGTCCTTCCCACCACAATCGATTCGGTTCAGGAATTCCGAGTCACAACGTCGAACTACAACGCCGACCAAGGCACCGGTTCAGGCGCGCAGGTCGCTCTCGTCACCAAGAGCGGTTCCAACCAGTTGCATGGGTCGCTCTATGAATACCTGCGCAACACGGTTACAAGTGCCAACGACTATTTTGTTGAGGGAGGGGAAGCAAGACTGGGCCAGAGCAATAAGCCTGACAAACTGAACTACAACATATTCGGAGTCTCAGTCGGCGGTCCAATTTGGAAGGATCGTTTGTTCTTCTTTGCGAATTACGAGGGGACCAGGTTACGCCAGGAAGTGAGCACCGTACGTGCGATTCCAACCAGCAGTGCCACGCCGGGAGCGCAGACATTGTGCAATGGGTATATCAGTTATCTAGACGTAAATAACGGCATCACAGTGATCCCGCCGACCGGCTCGCAGAGCCTTCAGACTCTTGACCCGCTGGGTCTGGGCTTGAACCCGGCGGTTCTCGATCTCACGAATCGCCAGGGATACTTCGACAGGACCTTCTGCACGGGACAGTATCTTACGAACGATCCATCCGTTGGCGACGGCCTCAACTATTCAGGCTTCCGTTTCCGTGCTCCCACAAAGCTCGACAACAATGCGTTTATCACTCGCATCGACTATCACCTTACCGCCGATGGCAAGCACACGGTTTTCTGGAGAGGATCGCTGCAGAATCTGTTCAACCCCGGCGCGCCGTTCTTGCCCGGATCTCCTGCGGAACAAACAGTCGAAGATCACAGCAAGGGTTTCGTGTTCGGATACACCGCGCTGTTGAGCCCAAATGTCGTAAACAATTTCCATTGGGGTTTTACGCGACAGAGCACCGGTTTCATCGGAAACACTCAACAAGAGTGGAATGTGTTTTATGGACTGGATCAAGGCATCAATTACAGCCATAACGCTCAAACCCCAGTCCACAATTTCTTAGATGATTTCTCGTGGACGCATGGGCAACACAGTGTTCAGCTTGGGGTGAACGTCGGCTTCGCGAGAGATCCGCGCCTGAGCTACGAGCATTCGTTCCCACTGGGCAAAGGTGCCACGAACTGGATGTCACCCACGGGTTTTGCAAATACCGGAGGGTATCTGGATCCTGCGAATCAGGGCTTTGCGGAGCCTGCGTCTGCTTTTGCGTACGATTATCCCGTTCTCGGTCTGCTCGGTATGGTTTCCGACGTCGTGGCGAATTACAACTACGACAAGGCTGGAGTGGTTCAGGGCACAGGCGCACCGGTGAAGCGCAATTATGGTCTTAATTGGTATGAACTTTACGCGCAGGACTCTTGGCGCGTGCGCTCGAATCTGACAGTCACAGCGGGTATCCGCTGGTCCATCTTCCCGCCGCCGTGGGAAGTCAATGGCTACGAAGCTGAGCCAACTGTGAATCTCGGAAATCAGTTCAATCAAACTGTCCAAAACATGAAACAAGGTCTGGGATATGACTCGGTGCCGCTGGTCGCGTTTCAATTGGGCGGCAAAGCCAATAATGCCGCCGGCCTGTACAACTCTGAGAAGACGGACTTGTCTCCGCGAATTTCTTTTGCCTACACCCCTAGGCCACACAGCGCCTGGCTGGAGAAACTAGTGGGCAATGGCGATAAGACAGTGATCCGTGGAGGATTCAGCAAAGTTTTCGACCGCGCCGGAATGCAGCTCTTGAATACGTTTGATGCCAATCCTCCGGGAGGCCTCGGAGCTACGATCCAGAATCCCTGTTGTGTGTTCGGCTATGACGATGCGGCACACGTGCCTCGTATCGCGAATATCAATCAGGTTCCAGTATACGGATGCGATCCTTCGAGCCCTGCGAGTTGCGGGAGTTCGTCGAATCAGCAGTTCTTCCTGGGCGCACCGCCGGCGATGAATCCTCCGCCCACGAATCAGGCAATCACCTGGGGCGTGGATCAGTCCCTCAAATCGCCCTATTCGTACGCCTTCGATTTCTCGATCGGCCGCGAGCTGCGGCACCATCTCTCGCTGCAGTTGGCCTATGTAGGGCGACTGGGACGGAACCTACTGACGCAGCGGGATCTGCGACAACCGCTCGATATTGTCGATCCCAAGACTGGAATCGACTACTATACAGCCGCGACTTCCTTGGCGAAGATCGCATTCCAAAATCAATTTTCCGACTATAACTCGTACGTCAACTTCGTAAACTCCCTGAGCGATTCGACCGTGCCGAACTCCCAGTACTGGCACGATATGTTGCCGCCACTGCAGACTGCGGCTGGTGCCACCAACTTCAGCAGCTACGGGCTGTATGGTGGGTACGTGGCTAACACGCCGGGCGATGCCGGACTGATTCAAGCAATCTATGACCTTTACTACGATCCTTTCCTCTCGTACGCCGGCAACGAGGTGGTCGGAATCGGGAACATCGATCTCTACGGAGGATTGGAAGATAACGCCGGCAACTTCTATTATGCGTGTCCGACGCCAGGATGTCAGGACTTAACGGGCGGCACGCCAGGAAACTATCTGAACAACCAAGCGACCAGTATGTTCGCCTGGAGTTCCGTTGGGCGCTCACACTACAACGGATTGCAGATCAGTCTGCGCAAGCAGTTCAGCAGCGGGACGCAGTTCGATCTGAATTACACATACTCGAAGTCGATCGACATTTCCTCAGCCGCAACTCGTTTGGGTTGGAGTTCCAGCGTTAATGTGGGATCCCCGGGAACCCGCCTGGAGAATGCATTCGATCTCAATGGACGCCGCTCAGTCTCTGATTTTGACACCACACATCAACTCAACGCGAACTGGATGGCAAACCTGCCGTTTGGTAAGGGTCACCGCTTCGGTGGAAATGCCGACGGGATCACGGAAGCAATTATCGGGGGATGGCAGCTTTCCGGCGTGATTCGCTGGACCAGCGGATTCCCTTTCAGTGTGGATAACGGGAATTTCTGGCCCACAAACTGGGACGAGCAAGGGATTGCGCAGATGAATGCTAAACCCCAAAGCGGGCACTTCCGACAGCCCAACGGGACCGTAAGCGTATTTTCCAATGCCTCATCTGCGTTCGGTAATTTCCAGCATCCGTATCCAGGTCAGCCGGGTTCGCGTAATGCCGTTCGCGGCGACGGATATGCAGGCTGGGATATGGCTCTTAACAAGAGCTGGAGAATGCCGTGGGAAGGGCAGCATCTGCAATTCCGCTGGGAGGTGTTCAATATTCCGAATCTGCATCGGTTCAACGTAATGTCGGGCTTGGGCAATGCGGCCTGTGCCTGTATCGCTTCACTGCAGCAAGTTCCTGAACGCTTCCGAGCTTATACCGGACTGCTGACTGATCCCCGGGTCATGCAATTTGCCTTACGCTACGAGTTCTAGCTCTGCGCTAATAATGAAGACGGAGACCTAACCGAGTAGTCGCGGCGACACGAAACTTAAGCGAGACTGACAGCCTATATGACGAATCTCGCGCGCAAGCTGCTTCTGGTCGACTATTTCGCGCTGGGGTTCGGCGTAATGGTGGGCACGGCGTGGCTTGTCGTGATGGACGACATCTTGAACCGTGGCGGACCTCTCGGCGCTGCCTTGGGCTTCACAGCCGGCGCGCTTATCCTTCTGCCGATCGGATTTGTTTACGGCCAATTGGTGCGGGAAATTCCCGATTCTGCGGGCGAGGCGGCGTATGTGGCAAAGTTTTTTCCACAGGCCGTGAGTTTCGCCACCGGCTGGATGATGTTCCTGAGTTATTTCTTGACTTGCCCATTTGAGGCGCTGGCCGCTGGCAGGATCAGCGGCTATCTGTTTCCGTCGCTCAACAGGATGGAACTTTACCGGCTCGGGGGATACCCCGTCTATTTGCCGCACATCGTCCTCGGCTTGACTCTGACCGTGCTGCTGACCTGGCTGAATTACAGGGGGATTCAGGCCAGCGTACGCCTGAGCAAAACCACCACTTTCACCTTCCTGACACTAGTCCTCATCTTCGCCGCGGCAGGAGCGAAGCATGGTTCGCCTACAAATTTGCGTCCCTTGTTTAGTCATGGTCCGCTGATTTCAATCCTGCTGGTATGGCAAGTCGTCCCCTGGCTCGTCTCTGGTTTTGAATCCGTAGGAAAAGTTGCGGAGGAGGCAAGTCCCGGTTTTGCGCAACGAAATTTTTCCTTGGCCATTCTTCTGACTATCTTTTCGGGATGGATTTTCTTCCTGGTCGTAATTGCAGCCGTTTC
>Ga0066903_100002879_pt1 | contig 13753 bp, 7 predicted proteins | sample PanSoiMetaGPlot1_FD_67491 | JGI IMG/M metagenome (GOLD analysis project Ga0066903, IMG submission 67491) | Tropical forest soil microbial communities from Panama analyzed to predict greenhouse gas emissions - Panama Soil - Plot 1 (version 2) | ecosystem: Environmental > Terrestrial > Soil >... | reverse complement strand
GATCTCAATCGGAAGTACAGGCAAGCCATCCTTGCTCGCTTCGTTGTCACCCTGGGCGATGAATTCCAGGGATTGCTCACCGATCCTCTTATAGTTCCTGACCTTCTGTGGGACATGCATTACAAGTTCCAGATGCGCCAGCTTCGCGTTGGGATGGGGTTTGGGCTCATCGATACCCCGATTGGCCGGAACGCGATTAACATCGATGGACCTGCGCTGCACCATGCGCGTAATGCCATTGACCTTGCGAAGAAGAACAAACTGCTCGGGGGGGTCTTCGCAGGATTTGGCGGAAGCTACGATTCGGCTTTTAATGGATTCGCGCGGCTGCTGCAACACCATCGCTCACGACTAAAACGGCAGCAACGCAGAGTCATCGGTTTTTTGCGACAATCACTCACGCAAGCTGCGATCGCGGGCGAACTGGGTATCTCGAGGCAAGCCGTGTCCCTTTATGCCCGGGCGGCGGGTTGGAAAGCGTATCAAGAAGGCGAAAATGGCTGGCGCGCGCTGCTGGCAGAAGTCTCAGCTGACATGGCTCCCTCAAAATGACACTGGTTGAGCTATCCGCAAAAATGCCCGGCTCGCTATTCCGAGCTGACCTTTCTGTGGACGGTCGTAAACTATGCGCTTGTGCCCGATCCGGTCCAGGAAGCGAACCGGTCTTCTGCGGACAGGCCTACGGTAGCAAGACTGTGGATCGTTTTACTTGCATTCAGAAGCGTGATCGCAGGGCTGGTCACGGTTGTGATCGCAGGAGTCCGGCCCGGAAGCCTATTACTGGGATTGTTTCTCGCCATGGGATCTCTTCTTCTTCCGATCGCGCGGAGATGGCGGGTGTCACCGGTTTACGGAGCCGAACTTGAGATCGGTGCCACAGCGCTACCCCTGATTGTCATCGCTGTCTGGGTAGTCGATGGACGGCTGACCGCTCTTCGCCATTGGATTCCTGTTCCCTTCTCCGAATCGAGGACATCCGCTCTCTATTTCATCGCGGCCATCGTCATTTTCAACCTTCGCGGAGGGACCTACATCGTTCGGGGCATTCTCAACAAGTGTGGCGCTCTTCCGGAACTGGATGTTCCCAAGGACACCACGGTGACAACCCGCCCGCCCCGGGTGGTGACGGAGAAGATTGTCGACGCCGTGGAAATCAATCGTGGGCGCTGGATCGGAAACCTGGAACGCATTCTCACGCTGGCGATGGTTGCAGATCACAGCTATGCGGCCATAGCATTTCTGATGGCAGCAAAGGGATTCATCCGTTCCAGGGATCTGGAAAACCGCGACTGGGCGGAATATTTCCTGCTCGGGACATTGGCCAGCATCGCGATCTCCCTGGTCGGGGGAATACTGATCTGGCAAATCATCCAGACATTTTGGTAGCTAGTTCCGCGGGCGTGATCCGACGCGCTGGCTTGGATAGCCCAAGACATCAGTCCGCGCTGCATCCGGTGCGTGACTTTTGGCGCTGGGCACGATAAGGTTTTGGTTTTCCTGGATGTCCCAGTGCCTGAGCTTAACGCGCCAAATCCTTTTCTGAAGCCGCGCTATCCCAAGCTGCGGCGATTGCTGCAAGTCGAAGGCTTTCTCATCTTTATCGTCACGCTGGTTTGGACGATGCTGGCGGCACTCGGCCTCAGTCCACCATTCCTGCCGATGTTCTTGTGCGGCGTGGTGGTCGGGAATGTGTTGATCCCGCTGGCCTGGGTGAGTTGGCGCAAGATCGGGGAATGGTCACCGCCGTGGAATTGGGCGCTGTTTTTCCCGGCTCAAGGGCTGCTTAGTGCGATCTGCGCATTCGGGACGGTTTCATTCCTGAAGTTTGCGGGGATCGATAAGGTCCATTCCTTTGGGGAGATCTTTCGCGCGACTGGCCCACTGACGATCGTGGTCTGCATGGCGACAGGATTGATCCTGCTGGTGGTGGGCGAGGTTCAGCGCAAACTCAAAGAGCGGAACCAGCAGCTTGAGCAGACGGTCGAGAAAGGTACGATCGCGCTGCAGGAGCAGGAACAGGAGCTCAAACGGGCGCGCGAGATTCAGCAGATGCTCTTGCCTAGTACTCTTCCCCAAATTCCGGGAGCGCAGATTTCCGGAGCGTGGCAGCCGGCGCGAGAAGTGGGTGGCGACTATTTCGATGTCATCCAACTGGACGAGAAACGCGTGGGGATTTGTGTGGGCGATGTGGCCGGCAAGGGCATCACGGCGGCGTTGCTGATGGCGAATCTGCAGGCGTCGTTTCGGGCGTTTGCAATCCCCGACGCGAGTCCGAAAGTGGTGTGCAGCAAGCTGAACAAATTCCTGTGCGCCAATACGGCATCGGGGAAATTTGTCACCTTCTTCTATGCGGTGCTCAATGCCGAGAGGCGGACGTTGACCTATGAGAATGCGGGACATTCTCCGGGAATGCTGCTGCGAGCCGCGGGACCGACCGAGTCCTTGCGCGGCGGTGGTTCGGTGCTGGGGGTCTTGCCGGACTGGGAGTATCAGGACTACGAGGTGCAACTCGGGCCAGGAGACAAGTTGGTGTTAACAACCGATGGAATTACCGAAGCCGAGAACGCTCAGTTCGAAGAATTCGGCGAAGACCGGTTGCTTGAAATTACCCGTGCCCAAGATGGCAGCGCACTCGAGACACAGCGGGCGATCATGCAACAGGTTACGGCTTTTTGTAGCGGAAATTTCCGCGATGACGCAACACTGCTGGTGCTGAGACTGACGGCCTAACATAACGACGAAGGCCGACGTGCCGATCGGCGCGCTTGCTCAGTGCAAATTGCGCGGGTTCCCGCTCCCTTAACGGTGCGGGCGGTAGTAGCCCCCGGCCAGGGCGGCCGGCGCTACCTACCGCGAATTACGTTTGTCTTCACATATTCTTTGGTGCACCTTGATTGCGGGAGTGAATGAGTTGTGTTCTGAGTTGTCGGTCGAGCGTTTTAAATCAGTTGTTCTGCCTCGGTCGCCGTTTTACGTACGATCGAAATGATCTCCTCGCTGATTTGTTCCTGTTGACGGATGAGTGCCTGCAATCGTTGTTCGTCGTTGGATCGAGACAGTAGACAGTCTTGTTCGCTGTGTTTGTTAAACATAATTGGATTTCTGATGCTTCAGGATTCGTTGTGCATCCGCATCGCCAAATCTAAGTGCTTGCTTTCTGTCCTGCGTCCGCGAACGCGGGGTGAATTCACACCGCCGGCCGTAAGGCGTGGGGGGAAGCGCTCTGGCCCGCGCGGCTCTCGAGATACAAAACAGAGTTGTCTGCTGAAGGCAACACGACTTAGTTTGATGTCTAGTCATGTTGCGTACTGGAGCAGATCCAGGACTCGTCACTTCATGGCTACTCCGTGAGGGCGTGCGGGACCGGTCGAGAAGGCGGTGTTGAAATCAAGGTCGAAACGAGTGTCGAGTTCGAGATGATTCCGATAGACCCTGATCACGCGCACCTTGTGATCGCCCTCAAAGTGGATCTTACCGAAGTCATCTTCATTGAGGAAATAGTCAGTCACGACCAGGCGTTTGTCGTCGTCTGTGAGCGCGATCGCGTGGGGTCCGGCATCAAGGCCCAAACTGACGATCCCGTTTTGAAAAGGGGTCTCGGGGTCACTGACGTCGAGCATGCCGACCTGCCCCGCCTGGAAGGATGCAAATAGCAGGCGGTCTCCGGACTTGGGTATCGCGAGGAGTTGGGTCATGCCGCCGCGAACCGGCACTTCGACATGGGGGACAATGTCTTCGCAATCGAACACAGCGGAGTATGAGCCATCAATGGTATTCACCAGGTAGACGAAGCCGTCAAACATACCGGTAGTGAAGGCACGGCGCTGCGGGTCACCGGGAATCAATTTGACGTCCATGGTTCCGATAGCATCGGGAAGTTGTATGGTGCGGACGATTCGGCGCTCCTCAAGGTCCCACACGCGAATGGCGCCGCGCAGCAACGGGTCGCCAGGGACGATGTTCAACGAACTTGCCGGCATCATGAAGTCGGAGGTGACCATGAGGTTCAGTTCCGGACGCGCGGAGATGCCGTGGGGATTGAAGCCTTGAGCCGGTGGATGTAGCGGCCATTCGTTCACAAGTCGAAGATTTCTGTCGAATTCGGCGACCCGGCCCGGTTCACCCCCGGCTTCGGACCCCATCTGGGTGATTAGAAATCCGCCGTTTCTTAACGCCAGAAAATCATCAGTAATGCTGGAGAGCGACGTTGTTGCCGAGAAGAGAAACTTTGGGTGTCGGGCGTTGGAGACATCGAAAAAGAAGATGCCGTTTTGCCCCCGGAGCAAACTGAGCAGGCCGCCGCAGCCGAGGATCTTCTGATCGGCGGAGAGATGGCAATGGTGGGCTTCATTGCTTACGTTTCCAGGTGGAGGGATCGGAACGGTTGTGATGACTTTGCCGTAGTCCTTGGAGTCTTCATCGAAGTCGATCACGGCGAGGAAGTCCGGAGTTACGCGGGCCTGGTCTCCGGCCCAGACGTAAAGCGTCTTAGCCTGCTTGCTCTCACTGTCGTCTCTGCGATCGTCGGCGAGCGCTTTTCCCGCCAGAGCAAGAATCAATATCGCAATTGTGCAGTGTGTGGACAGGATCAATAAACTGCCGTTGTTTTTCATAACTCTCCTTGCCGACCATCCGTTCGCAAATTAGGCGCTTGCCTGGCTGCGGAAAAACTCTCTTCGCTGGGGAGTATGACCACAGGGGCTCAAGCCCATATTGATTGCCGCTTTTCGCGGTGCTGAACCACCGCTGTTCCACGACACCATCTGAACTTCGCTAGTTTCTCCGCTGCCTGCTTGGGTTAAACACGCCGAGGTTGGGGAGCCTGCTGCACAGGTACGCCGACAGCACAGGTCCCCTAACTACTGCGACAAACGCCTGGACCGCTAGATGCCTTTCACCTCCACGGTGACACTGTTCGGGCCATCGGCCTGACAGGTGAAGGTATCCGACTCGGCGTTCAGGACCTCGCTCCAATTGCCGCTGCTTGCGGACAAATACTTGAATTGCACCCGAACACGCACGCCTTTTTCTCCGCCAACATGTTCGAAGTCGCGCGTGGCAATTTTCACCGCTTTGTCCCCATAGTCGACGATGGTATTGGGGATACCAAGTTCCTCCCGCCATTTCGCATCGTTGTTGTCCCAAAAGTCCAAGTCCACGACTTTGATTTGCAGCTCGTTGCCCGCATGCACGAAGTGGTTCTGAACTTTCACGGTTACGTCCTTGCAGTTCTTCGCCGAGGCGATCCCACAGAGGCCCGTGAAGACCAGCACTCCCGCGACCGCGTTTACCATTTTTGCCATCATGTTTTTGTCTCCTTAGAGTCGGCTTCCGGCCGCTAATTGTTTCGAGTACGTCAGCTGCGACTGCCCAACTTCACGCCTCCTCTCGAAGACTTACTGTTTGGCAACCCACCACGACGTCCGAACCAGGCGACACTTTTGCGCAAGCTGGTTTTTGGGTCAATTCCGCGATGATTCCCTGCTGGTGGAATGTAGGTTCCCGCGTGGTTCCCCTGCGATGTAACATCCGAATAGAAAGTGTCACTATTCCCTTGAACAAGCAGCCGGCAGGATGAAAGGCCAGCAATTTTAATAAGTTAAGCAGTTAGTCAAGCTAGTATTCCGGCAGGAAGGTTAGTGGTAGACTTTTTAACCATCCTGGGGCGTGATGTATGGGAAGTTCCTCTTCCGTAAAATCCTCCTACCGTTTTGGGGCGTTCGAATTGAATGCGCATACGGGAGAACTCTCGAACGACGGCGAAAAACTGCTGCTCCGGGACCAGCCCCTCAAGTTGCTAGTCGCGCTACTGGATCAACCGGGAGAACTCGTGCCCCGGGAGACCCTCGTCCGACGGCTTTGGCCTGAGGGAACATTCGTAGATTTTGACCGCGGCTTGAACAAAGCGGTTTTACGCTTGCGGGAGGCGCTTGGGGATTCGGCGGAAGAACCCCAATTTATCGAAACCTTGCCGCGCAAGGGCTACCGGTTTATTGCATCAGTCACGCGCGATTCCAATGAAATTGCGCCCCTTCCGGCGTCTGAGCCTGGCAACGTCAGGCGATTTCGTCCCTGGATGGCCGCCGTGGCGGCAGCGATCGTGTTGACGGTTATCGCCGCCGTGAACATAAGCCGAATACGCGACTGGATTGCGAATCCCGCACGACCGGCATCGCAGATTACAGCCTTGGCGGTCATTCCTCTTGAGAATCTTTCTGGAAATCCGGAAGAAGAGTATTTCGCAGACGGTATGACGGACGAACTAATCACAGATCTGGCCAAGGCGAGCAGTGCCCGGCTCACTTCCCGAACCTCGGTCATGCGGTACAAGGCGACCAGAAAGACCATTCGCGAAATCGGCCGTGAACTGAACGTGGATGCAGTCGTGGAAGGGACAGTAACGCGTTCCGGCGACCGTGTGCGGATCACGGCACAACTGATTCAAGTCGCCACGGACATGCATTTGTGGGCAGAGACATATGACCGCAGTCTCAGCGAGATACTTCCGCTGCAGAGCGAAGTGGCGACCGACATTGCCCGGCACATCAGCACGGTCGTTCGCCCTCTGGACCAGGGCCGTACGGTCAATCCGAATGCCTATGGACTTTACCTGAAGGGGCGCTACTTCTTCTATCAGTACACGACAGAAGGCTGGCAGCAATCGATTGAGCACTTCAACCGGGCGATTGAACTGGATCCAGATTTTGCACTGGCGTATGCAGGCTTGGCCGATGCCTATCTTGTCGCTGGGGCGTACGGCTCGATTCCAACCCGCGAGGCCCTGACGCACGGGAAACTCGCGGCCTCGAAGGCGCTCGAATTGGATGACGGGCTTGCGAGTGCGCATTATGCGATGGCGACCATCTATACGTGGTACGACTGGGACTGGACGAGGGCGGAAAAGGAATTTCAGCGCGCGCTGGTCTTGAATCCGAACGACGCCCTGGGACGAAACTGGTATGGGGGCTATCTCTCGCTGAAGGGTCGGCATGATGAGGCGGTGGATGAACATGAGCGGGCGCGCGAATTGGATCCTTTTTCGTTGATCATCAATGCGAACCTGGAGCGATCCCTATACTGGGGCCGACGATATGATGACGCCATCACGCAAGCCAACAAGACGCTGCAGCTGAATCCAAAGTTTGGAGTGGCACTCTTCTGGCTTGAGGGATCCCTGCGTCACAAGGGAATGCTCAAAGAAGCGGTTGCTCTACGGCAGGCTGTAACCACGCCACAGAACGCGCAGGTGATCGCGCGGACATACCAGAAAATGGGCTTCCCTGCACTCATGAGACAGAGCGGCGAGATGTTCAAGAAAGACGGGGCTCTGGTGGAGGCTGCCAGATGTTTTGCGCAGATTGGGGAGAAGGAGCAAGCGCTGTCGCTTTTAGAGGAATGCTACGAACGGCGGTGTTCCTCGATGGTGACGCTGAAAGCTGAGCCGGATTTTGATGCGTTGCGATCCGAGGCGCGGTACCAGAAATTGGAGCAGCGACTTGGGTTGCGGGAATTTTGACCGGGAACGGGCGATTGGATGGCAGAGCGGATCGCGGGAATACTCGGCCAGTATGTTTGGGCAGTGATTCTTTATTGCACGCGACTCACCCCGCACGGCTCTCCATCGAGGCACTCGCTTTGCTTCGCTGCGACAGCCAAAAGGCGGCCTGTTCACCTATAAATATTCACCGTCTCTGGCGAACCACGCAGAATACCGCGATGTCCTTTCTGATCCTACTTCGCCGTATTTGTCGCCTGTACTCCCTGGATGACAACGCTCGAAGTGCATGGCAGGTAATAAGTTACCCCCTTGTAGATGGCCGTTATTGCGTGTGAGCCCAGGGCAAGATTGGCAGTGCTGAACGACGCTGTACCGGAAGTCAGTGTGGCAGAGCCGAGTACCGTTGTCCCGTCTTGAAATACCACTGTTCCTCCCGGCGGCGCACCGTAACGCACAGCCACCTTCGCGCTAAAGGTCACACGCTGGCCGACCGGAGAAGGGTTCGCAGACGAGCCGAGGATGAGGGTGGTTGGGGCTTTGTTCACAACCTGACTGATCGTTGCTGACGTACTGGGAGGAAGGTGCGCATCACCGCGATAAACCGCTTTGATGAGCTTGGTGCCGGGCGTCAGAGTGGAGGTTGTAAAATTCGCCACGCCACTCCAGAGTTTACCCGTACCCAATACGGAGTCTCCCTGGTTGAAGCTAATTATTGTTCCTCCGGTGGGAGCCCCGCTGACCGATTTCACCTGTGCTGTAAACGCGACTGGCTGTCCGTACACCGATGGATTCGCCGACGTCGAGATTGTCGTAGAGGTTGCCAAGGCATACTGTGCCACCGGGTTCGCATAAATGATGTCCATGGCTTGTGGCAAATTAGGACCAGCGAAAGGTGAACCTTTCACGGCAGTCAAGATCGTCTGCCCGATTTTGAATGCCCAGATGCCATCGGTGCCCGCGATGTACAAATAGCCATCCCACTGGTCCGCACCGAGAACGGATGGATTGGTACCGGCGGCATACGGAGAGTTCGTCAGGGGCGAGATTGTGCCGCTACTGGCTACGCTGAAGGCGGCCAGATTGTGCGACGCTCGGTTAATGGCGAAAACCTTGCCATTGCCGAAGGCAGAACGGGCGGAATTGAAGAACGTCATTGCGCCCGGGGATTGTCCCATCGAAACTGTGGCGCGGCTTGGTGTGCCAGCATTTCCAGGCGCGTACTGGATCGAAAACTGGCTGATTGTGTTGGCAGTATCGTCAGACGAGAACAACCATCTGCCTTCACGATCTGTGGCGAGTGCAATCGGACCCGCGGATGCCCCGGTTGAAAATGGCGATCCGGCCATCGAAGTCAGGTTTCCGTTTGAATTATTGAAAATGAAGCCGACAATCTGCTGGCTTGCGGAACTGGCGACGTACAGGAAACGTCCTGAATTGTCCACCACAAGCTGAGTAGGCGAATCGGTCGAAGCCAACGGCGTTACTTTCAGCTTCGTCAGCACGCCCGATGTTGGACGAATGACGTAGGTCCAAAGATCGCAACTTTGTGAGTTGAGACTGAAAAGATAACCACCGGTCGAATCGACTGACAAAGCAACAGGATGGCCGCCTGCAGAAAAAGGAGAGCCGGGGACGGGAGTCAGGGCGCCGGTGGATTGGTTTATAGCGAAGGCCGATATCGTGTTGGAGTCACTACTCGCGACAAAAAGGAAGTGCGACCCTGGATCGTGCGCAATTGATGCCGGGTTCAAACCTCCTGTGGCGAATGGCGATCCTGGTACTGTTGCGAGCTCTCCGCTGTTCCAATCGATAGCATATCCAGAGATGCTGTTGGAAGCACCATCGGCTAGGTAGGCGAATGATGGATAGTGGAAATACTGGTACAGAAGCATTGGAGGACGGGGACTCTGCGTGAAATCGAAATCATTGACCAGATCTCCGAGGATCGGCGCATTCTCACGAACATTCGGTCTCGAATCAGGTCTTTCGTCGGAAGCAGGATCGATCCTCTGACCATTCAGAAAAACGTCCTCGATGAATTTCAAGTAAGCATCATGGCTCAAGATCTGGTGATCGATAAATCCGTGCTTCGCGTACGGGCTGATCACGAGACCGGGGACGCGAATCCCATATCCATTCACGTCCAAGGTGGGTGGGTTGGCGTGGTCGTAAAAACCGCCCCAGTCATCCCACGATAGAAAAATGGCGGTAGTCGCCCAGTTTGGACTCGTCATGATGGCATTGATCAGTCCAGTGACATAGGTTTGCCCGTCGAGAACTGAGTTGGGCGGGTGTTCACTATTTCCGTTGTTCGGAACAATCCAGGAGACCTGGGGCAGGGTTCCATTTGCGGCGTCGGCGAAGAATTCATTGAACGGAACGATGTTGCCAAGTTCGTTGTTTTCCTGCACGGTGGCAAAGAGTGGGAGGGGATTCCAGTAGCCAGGTTGGGTAGAACCCTGAATCCCCGGAGCGCATTCCATCTCACCGTCCTCGCAATCCGGTTCGGGGCCCGCCTCAATGTAGTATTTCCACGAGATTCTGTTCTTGTGCAGCAGGTAGGTAATGTCGGTCCAACCATATTGCCCCGCAGGATCGGTAGACGGGCCGGTAAGATTACTGGTGCAGCTCATGGGATTGCCGGCCGTTTTGCACCACGCCGACCATCCAGACACCATAAACAAATGAGCGGGCAAGCTATAGGAGCCGACCGGTTCATAGAGATTGTCCTGCAGCACAAAATTGTCAGCATAAGCCCAGTAGTTCGGTAGTTCCCGGCGTGTGTGATAACCCATCACGTCGAGAGCGGTGCCCATACACTGGGGATCAATCGAGTTCCCGCAATTCTTCTTCCCGGCTTCAGCCCGGGCTATAAAACCATCCATCTTGCCGTTGTTGATATCCGAGACGGAATCCACACTGCCGTGCGGTCCCCCATAGTTCACGGGACTCGGGGAGTTGTATGGTCGCATGCAAACGCCGGTGAGGGGGTCGGGAACACAAAGGGTGGGAACTCCGCTGGAATCGAGAGGAATCCCCTTTGCGCCGGGATATGTTCCGAAATAATGGTCGAACGTTCGATTCTCCTGCATGATGATGACGATGTGCTGAATAAGCCCATTTGGTATGGCAGTAGCGGAAACTGTTGATGAGGGAATTGCTGAATTGTCTGCCGACAGGCTTCGAGGCGGAGCGAACACAACGGTACCGAAAGCCGCCGCCACCACAAGACAATGGAATTTCAGGAAGAGGGAGAAACAGCGACACAACATGGATGCCTCCACGCTAACAGGATGGACGGGCGGAACTCTGTGCGAAACAGAGCGCGTCTCGTCGGCGATCGAGGCTTGCTAGGTAAAACGAGCAATGTGACTATAGGACCAGCAACAACCCAGCGCTGTGACTCGACTCACAGAGGACATCTGGCAAAGCTGCCAGAGGTGACTCTACACAACGACCACTCGCTGCTGTACACTTCCAGCCGATTTCATCTTTATTTCAGGAGCTCTTGCCATGCGCCGCGTTGCGTTTTGGAGCGTTGCTGCGTCCGTCATCGTCGTGTTGGCCTCTGCATCGATCGGTCAGGAAAAGAAGGACGATAAATCGCAAGAGAAGTCAGACCGGCTGACGGCGAACGATGTGTTCAACATTCAGTCGGCGGCCGATCCGCAGATTTCACCGGACGGAAAGCGCATCGTTTACGTGCGCCAGTTTGCCGACATCATGAGCGACAAGCGCGAATCGAACTTGTGGGTGATCAACGTAGACGGCACCGAAGACCGCGCGCTGACTACCGGCAATTACAACGACAGTTCCCCGCGATGGTCGCCGGACGGAACACGGATTGCGTACATCTCCGACCGCGATGGCAAGCCGCAGATCTACGTGCGCTGGATGGACAACGGGCAAACAGCCGAGCTGACGAATCTGGAAACGGCACCGACGGAGATCGTGTGGTCGCCTGATGGAAAGCTGATCTCGTTCAGCGCCATGGTTCCATCCGAACCGCCCAAGATTGCGAGCTTACCGAAGGCACCGGAAGGCGCGAAGTGGGCGGATCCTCCGAAGGTATATGACCGCCTCATTTACCGCTTCAATGGGCGGGGATATCTGAAGTACGGATTCATCCAGCGGTTTGTCGTGTCCTCGGCAGGCGGTGCTCCCCGGCAATTGACGAGCGGCAATCTTCCTTTTGGAGGCTTTGAGGGAGCATTCGGAGGCGGGCGCGCGGTATGGACCCCGGATGGGAAGTACTTGATCTTCTCGGCGAACCTGCATCCCGATTACGAATATGACCCGTTAAATTCCGAGATCTATGAAATGTCGGTGGCCGACGGCCAGGTGAAGCCGCTGACGAACCGGAAGGGGCCGGATCAGGCTCCGGCGATTTCTCCGGATGGAAAGACGGTCGCATACGTGGGATTCGATGATCGTTATCAGGGACATCAGACAACGCATCTTTATCTTATGAACCGGGATGGCAGCAATCCGCGGGTGGTAACGCCACAACTCGATCGGGATGTGGAGAGTCCGGAGTGGGCGACTGATGGAACCGGCGTGTATTTCCTGTATGACGACCAGGGAGACACCAAGTTCGCGATCTACTCGCTTGATGGCAAAGTGAAAGTCTTGACCGAACACGTCGGAAGCGGGCAGTCGAGTTACGGCGGAGGCTCGTCATTCACGGTCTCAAAGAACGGAACGTTCGCAGTTCCCTACGACACACCGAGTGACGCAGGCGATATCGCGGTAGCGACGCGCTCGGACGCGAACGAGCGCGTGCTGACTTCGTTGAACCAGCAACTGTTCATGCAGAAGAAACTGGGCGCAGTAGAGGAATTCCGGTTCGAATCCTCGATTGACAAGCGGAAGGTCGAGGGATGGATCGTGAAGCCGCCGGATTTCGATCCGGCGAAGAAGTATCCGCTGATCATCGAGATTCACGGCGGGCCCTTCGCAAATTATGGGGACCGCTTCGACACCATCAAGCAGGTGTGGGCAGCAAAGGGGTACGTGGTGCTCTATGTGAATCCGCGTGGCAGCACGAGTTATGGCGAGGAGTTTGCCAACCTCATTCATCATGCGTATCCCGGAGATGACTTCTTCGACTTGAATTCCGGCGTAGATGCGGTGATTGCCAAGGGATATGTCGATCCGGACAATCTGTTTGTGACCGGTGGTTCCGGTGGAGGCGTGCTCACGTGCTGGATGATTGATCGCACGACTCGCTTCCGCGCGGCGGCGAGTTTATATCCGGTGATCAATTGGTACAGCTGGGCGCTGACTTCGGACCTGCCGTCCTTCGGAACCCTGTACTGGTTTTCAGGGCCGCCGTGGGAGAAGTCGGAGGAGTATGTGAAGAGATCTGTGTTGTCCTATGTCGACAAGGTCACGACGCCTACTTTGCTTGCGACGGGAGAAGACGACTTCCGCACGCCGATCTCGGAGGCTGAACAGTATTACGCCGCTTTGAAATTGCGAAAGGTGGAATCGGTGCTGGTGCGATTTCCGGGCGAGGCGCACGGAATGAGTGGGCGTCCGAGTCATCAGGCGGCAAAGATCCTTTACGTCGTGGACTGGTTTGAACAGCATCGCAAGAAGTGACGCACGGTCAACACTGGACCTGAGGGCCGTCTCATAGAACCACAACGCTTCGCTAAACCGCGGCTCTTCCACGGGGCCGCTCGCTTGGCGGGTTGGAGACAGAGTTCGGCCGCAGCCTCTCGCCTTAATTCGACATGGTCGCTCGCTTGACCCGACTGGACAACCCTTCGACTACGCTCTGGGCAGCTAGGGTGGTGTTCCTAGATCGGCCTAGTCGGAGACTCAGCTTTGTCTTTCGCATCCGGGGCTTTCGGTGTAGTACCCGTTGCCTTTGTAATCGAGCTCTTCCAAACCCTTGGCTGAAGTGTAGTAGCCGCGAATGGCTTCTTTGCGCGCGAGGTCGAAGAACCTCTGCGCGTCGGTTCTGGGTTCCAGTTTGCCCGCAACTCTCAACAGGTCGACTTGCTCAGCATCGTTCACTTGCATGAAATCGCGACCGTAGCGCTTGCTGGCAAATTCCTGCAACGCGCGCAGGCCCACGCGAGCGATGTCATCGGGATGCGAGTTCTCAAGTTCGCGGACGGAATCCTCTCCGTAGTAGGCTACCGCAAGGATACGATGTAGCGGATCGAGATGGAGTGCGGCGTTGCGCACGCCGGCTGCTGAGTGCAGCCAGCAATCAAACCATTGTACGGTTTCTGAAACCGTAAC
>Ga0066903_100002878_pt1 | contig 13754 bp, 10 predicted proteins | sample PanSoiMetaGPlot1_FD_67491 | JGI IMG/M metagenome (GOLD analysis project Ga0066903, IMG submission 67491) | Tropical forest soil microbial communities from Panama analyzed to predict greenhouse gas emissions - Panama Soil - Plot 1 (version 2) | ecosystem: Environmental > Terrestrial > Soil >... | reverse complement strand
ACGCCCGACGGCCGCTGCCCGGCCTGTCTGGCAAACGTGCCGGGACGGTGGAGCGCGCGCTTCGACGGACAGATCGCGTCGCGACCGTTCATTCCAGGTGGTTCCCGGCTTAGAATCATTGGGCTCCGATGAACGACACGCTCGGGAGACCGCTCAGAAATCTGCGGCTCTCCGTGACCGACCGATGCAATCTGCGCTGCGAGTACTGCATGCCCGAGGACGACTACGCGTGGCTGCCGCGCGAGGACGTCCTGCACTTCGAGGAGATCAGCGCGCTCGTCGATGTGTTCCTTTCTCTGGGCGTGGACAGGGTGCGCTTGACCGGCGGCGAGCCGCTGCTTCGGCGCGATATCTCCACGCTTCTCCAGATGCTGTCGGCGAAGAAGGGTATTCGGGACCTTGCGTTGACGACGAACGGCGTCCTCCTGTCCGATCAGGTCGATCAGTTGAAAGCGGCGGGTCTTGGCCGGATCACCGTGAGCCTGGACACATTGCGGCGGGAACGGTTTCGTTTGCTGACGCGCTTCGATCAGCTCGACGCCGTCCATGCCGGCATTGCAGCGGCTACCCGCACGTTCGGAACGTTGAAGATCGATTCGGTGGTGATGCGCGGCGTCAACGAAGACGAGCTGGCGGCGCTCATCGAGTACGGGAAGCCGGCAAGGGCCGAGGTCCGGTTCATCGAGTACATGGACGTTGGCGGCGCCACGCGCTGGTCGCCGGATCGGGTCGTCTCCCGCCGGGAGATTCTCGACACACTGTCACGACGCTACGGGCGTATTGAACCGATCATCGAACGATCGTCTGCGCCCGCCGATCGGTTCACGCTCGGCGACGGCACGACCTTCGGCATCATCTCCTCGACGACCGAGCCTTTTTGCCGGTCCTGCGATCGGAGCCGCCTGACGGCCGATGGGATGTGGTATCTGTGCCTTTACGCGACGCAGGGCCTCGATCTCCGCGGCCCCTTGAGGCGCGGCGCATCGTCGGACGACCTCCGCACGCTCATCGCGAATCGCTGGCGCAGCCGCGACGATCGCGGCGCCGAGCAGCGCCTCGCGCTCGGCGGACAGCGCGCTTTCGTCCCGGTGCAGGACCTCCTCAAGCGCGATCCGCACTTGGAAATGCACACGCGCGGCGGCTAGAAAAGCCCATCCATGCGCCACTCGTGGGACCCGACTGTCCGTTTTCGAACGATCGGGACAGGTTTCGTGACAAATCAAGACACCACTAAATGACAGTGCTATAATCACTTAACGGCTTCGGCTCGGCTGGCTTGCCCTTTGAAGTTCACGTTCGCGATTGGCATTGCGATCGTTTTCGCCATGAATTCCGTCTAACAGGCTGAAAAAATACCAATGGATATTGCGCGCCCGTCCAACCTCAGAAAGAAGCGGATCCGCCGCGCGCTTTATGCCGGCGCCGGTCTGCTCGCCGTCGTGCTCGTAAGCGTTGGACTTTCTCGCTTGAAGCCCGCCGCGCCGACGGTCGAGCGTGCGGTCGTCTGGCCAGACACGGTGAAACGCGGGCCCATGGTGCGCCAGGTTCGTGGTCTGGGGATCCTGACGCCCGAAGATATCCGGTGGATTCCAGCAACCACTCAGGGGCGGGTAGAAAACATCATCCTCCGACCGGGCACGCCCGTGAAGGCGAACAGCATCATCCTCGAGCTCAGCAACCCGACTCTCGAGCAGCAGTTGCAGGACGCCGAGCTGAAGCTGGCGGCGGCCGAAGCGGGCCTCGCAAACTTGAAGGTGCAGTTGCAGAACGATCTCCTCCAGGCACGGGCGACGGCCGCGAACATGGACGGCGACTACAAGAAGGCCGAGATGAACGCGGAGATGAAAGAAGCGCTTGCCAAGGACAAGCTGGTCTCCGACCTCGAGCTGCGTCAGGCGAAGGTGGACGCCGAACAACTTGGCGTGCGCAGCCGCATCGCCCAGGAACAACTGGACAGCAAGGCGGACTCCATGCGCGCGCAACTCGCCGTGCAACAGTCGCTCGTCGACCAGGCGCGAGCCGTGCTGGTGCTCACACGGCAGCAGCGGGACGAATTGAAGGTTCGGGCGGGCCTCGACGGGATGCTGCAACTCGTGCCGGTCGAAGTCGGTCAGCAGGTGGCGCCCGGTACGAACCTCGCGCGCGTCGCGAACCCGAGCCGCTTGAAGGCCGAGATCAAGATTGCCGAGACGCAAGCCAAAGACATCCAGATCGGCCAAAAGGCCGAAGTGGACACGCGCAACGGCGTCGTCGAAGGGCGCGTGGCCCGGATCGATCCGTCGGTCATCAACGGCACGCGCACCGTCGACGTCACCATGACTGGGGAGCTGCCAAAGGGCGCGGTCCCCGACCTGAGCGTCGACGGCACGATTGAGCTCGAGCGGCTGAACGACGTGCTCTACACGGGCCGGCCGGCATTTGGCCAGGATCAGAGCGTCGTCGGCCTGTTCAAGGTCGCGCCCGATGGCGTGAACGCGGAGCGTGTCCAGGTCAAGCTCGGAAAGAGCTCGGTCAACACCATCGAGATTCTGTCGGGACTGAAGGTCGGTGATCAGGTGATTCTGTCCGACATGTCGGCGTACGACGCGTACGACCGCATCAGACTGAAATAGAGCGCGCGCGACAACGCCGCAAGGAGCGAACCATGGCAGAGAACGGCCAGCCGATCATCAAGCTTGACGGTGTCACAAAGGTGTTCTTCACCGACGAGGTCGAAACCCACGCACTGTCTGGCGTCCACATGGAGATCGGCAAGGGTGAGTACGTGGCGATTGCGGGGCCGTCGGGCTGCGGTAAGTCGACGCTGCTTTCGATTCTCGGCCTGCTCGACTCGCCGACGGAAGGCCAGTACCACCTGAACGGGCGTCCCGTCGCGGAGCTGGCGGCGTCCGAGCGTGCGCGCGTCCGGAATCGCGAGATCGGGTTCATCTTCCAGAGCTTCAACCTGATTGGCGACCTCACGGTGTTCGAGAACGTGGAGCTGCCGCTGACCTACCGGGGAATGAAGGCGGCCGAACGCCGACAACGTGCCGAAGCCGCGCTCGAGCGCGTCGGCATGGCGCACCGTGCCAAGCATCTGCCGAGCCAGCTGTCCGGTGGTCAGCAGCAGCGCGTCGCGGTGGCCCGCGCGGTCGCGGGAGAGCCGCTGATGTTGCTCGCGGACGAGCCGACGGGCAACCTCGACTCGCGCAGTGGCGAAGCGGTCATGGACCTGCTCCGCGAGCTGCACAAGGGCGGTGCCACCATCTGCATGGTCACGCACGACCCGCGCTACGCGCGACACGCGGACCGCAGCATCCATCTCTTTGACGGCCGCGTCGTCGAGGAGCGCATGGAAATGGCTGTTACCGAGTAGAGATCCGTCATGGCTCGTGGCTGAAGGCTTTGATGGCTGAGCGGAAGTCCTCCAAAGTTACTACCCTCGTCGCGGTCGCGCCGGCCGCCGGGATCCGCGCCGGTACCGCCTGACCTCATGCTCATCTCGCTGCGGAATGTCGAGAAGTCGTACCCGGTCGGCGTCGGCCGCACCTATGTGCTGCGCCGGATCAATCTGGACATCAAGGACGGTGAGTTCGTCTCAATCATGGGACCGTCCGGCGCCGGGAAATCGACGGTGCTGCACATCCTCGGCATGCATGACAGCGCCTGGTCCGGCGAGTACTACTTCACGGATCAGCCGGTCCACCGTCTCAATCCGAAACAGCGTTCGGAATTGCACAAGAAGCACATCGGGTTCGTTTTTCAGAGCTATCACCTTCTCGACAACCTGACGGTGTATGAGAACCTCGAGATTCCCCTCTCGTACAGAAATGTCAGCCGCAAGGACCGCCAGAGCATGGTCGCCGACATTCTCGACCGGTTCCAGATCGTGGGGAAGAAGGACTTGTATCCGAACCAGCTGTCGGGCGGCCAGCAGCAACTGGTCGGCGTCGCCCGCGCCGTGATCGCGAATCCACAGGTGATCCTTGCAGATGAGCCGACGGGCAACCTGCACTCGGCGCAGGGCAAAGAGATCATGGAGCTTTTCAGGACGCTGAACGAGGGCGGAACGACAATCGTCCAAGTAACGCATTCGGAGGTCAACGCGTCTTATGGAACACGCATCATCCAGTTGCGCGATGGCTGGGTGGTCGACGACTGACAGGTGGCTCGCGCCAGTGGAGATTCGCGCCGGTGGGGGGTACCGACCAAAAGTCTCCTTTTGACGTCTAAACGGCGTCCAATTCCAGGAGCAGAACCGTGGCAGTTGCGCACCGATGGCCGGCAGACACTCTTGGCGACACAACGAGTCTTTCAGATTCGACACCGATGCGCACCGAGGCCACGCTGCCGCGCGTGCTCATCGCAGACGATCAAGCCGACGTGCTCGAAGCGCTCCGACTGCTGCTCAAAGGCGAGGGGTTCAAAATCGAATTGGCCAGCTCGCCCGGCGGCATCCTCGACGCGGTCGACAGCGACGATTTCGACGCCGTGCTCATGGATCTGAATTACGCGCGCGACACGACATCGGGGCAGGAAGGCCTCGATCTCCTCTCGCAACTGCGTTCACACGATCCCACCCTTCCGGTCGTGGTCATGACCGCGTGGGGCAGCGTAGAGGTTGCCGTCGAAGCGATGCGTCGCGGCGCTCGCGACTTCGTCCAGAAGCCCTGGGAGAACGCGCGCCTTCTGACCATCCTCCGCACGCAGGTCGAGCTCGCCCGCGCGCTGCGCCGCCAGCAGCGGCTCGAGGCGGAGAATCGATCGCTCAAACCTGACGCCCGTCCGCTCCTCATTGCCGAGGCGCCGTCGATGCGGCCGGTGCTGGAGCTGATTCAGCGCGTCGGGCCGTCGGAAGCGAACGTGCTCGTCACCGGCGAGAACGGAACGGGCAAAGGGACGGTGGCGCAGGCCATTCATGCTGTCTCAGGCCGTGCCGGCAAGGGACTGGTGACCGTCAACGCCGGTGGGCTGTCGGATGGCGTCTTCGAGAGCGAGCTCTTCGGCCACGTCAAGGGGGCGTTCACCGACGCGAAGAGCGATCGCGTCGGACGGTTCGAGCTCGCCGACAGTGGGACACTGTTCCTCGATGAGATCGCGAACGTGCCGCTCAATCTTCAGCCGAAGCTCCTGCGCGTGCTGGAAACGGGAGATTTCGAGCGCGTCGGATCGTCGCGCACGCGTCACGTGGACGTGCGCATCCTGTCCGCCAGCAACGCGAACCTCGTCGACGAAGTCGGCGGCGGTCGATTCCGGCAGGATCTGCTGTTTCGGTTGAATACGATCGAGATCCATCTGCCTCCGCTGCGCGATCGCCGCGACGACATCGCGGCGCTGGCCGGGCACTTTCTTCGCCAGCATGCGCAGCGGTATCGGAAGACCATCAACGGGTTCGAGCCGGTCGCGCTGCAGGCGCTGCTCGACCATCCCTGGCCGGGCAACATCCGCGAGCTCGATCACGCGGTCGAGCGCGGCGTGCTGATGGCGCAAGGCGCCACGATTCGCCTCGGCGAGCTGGGGTTGCGCATCGACCGCGACGCGACGTCGCGAATCGAGGACATGAGCCTCGAGGAAGTCGAGGGATTCCTCATCAAGAAGGCCATGGCGCGCTTCGACGGCAACGTCAGTCAGGCGGCCAAAGCGCTCGGCCTGAGCCGCAGCGCGCTGTACCGCCGGCTGCAGCGATACGGACTCTAGGCGAATCGCGGAAATCGAGCGGCCCGGGCTGCGATAAGGCACCGCAGTCACGAACCGGGTCGCGAGTCACGGGCCGCGAGCTATCTGGCGCTCCGCCGCCCGGCGGTAGTGGATAATCGGCTTTGATGCCTCGAGTTGAAGCCGCGCCGCCGCTGGCCGAAGCAACGCTCGCGGCGGCGCCCGATCCCGTCGAGAATCGCCCCGACTCGCGACTGCGATTCGACCAGCGCATTCTCTTGCTCGCGCTCGCCGCGGGCTTTCCGGCCGCCCTCGTGGCGCTCATCCTCCTGTGGACGGGTGATTACACGCCAAAGGTTCAGTGGACGCTCACGGTGTTGATCGTGGGCGTCTGGACCGGCTGCTCGTTCAGCGTGCGCCACCGCGTGGTGTTGCCCCTCCAGACGCTCTCGAATCTTCTCGCCGCTTTGCGCGAGAGCGACTTTTCCATCCGCGCTCGGGGCGCGAGTGGGAACGATCCTCTCGGCGCCGTGATGCTCGAGGTCAACGTACTGGCGTCTACGCTGCACAATCAGCGGCTCGTCGCCGTCGAGGCGGGCGCCCTGCTTCGGACCATGATGGTCGAGATCGACGTCGCGGTTCTCACTTTCGATGGGGCCCACGCATTGCGGCTCATCAATCGCGCCGGCGAGAAACTCCTCGGCCACGCGGCGGAGCAGTTGCTCGGCCGGACCGCCGAGGACCTCGGGCTGGCCCGTTGTCTCGATGGCCCGACGCCGCGCATCGAGAACATCGCCTTCCCAGGAGGCACCGGACGCTGGGAGCTGCGACGAACGACATTCCGCCAGGAGGGTCGGCCGCATCAGCTCGTCGTGCTGGCTGACGTCAGCCGCCCGCTGCGCGACGAAGAGCGAAAGGCGTTCCAACGGTTGATTCGCGTGATCGGCCACGAGATCAACAATTCCCTCGCGCCGATCAAGTCTATTGCCGGGAGCCTGGAATCGATGTTGGCGCGCAACGAGATGCCGGCCGACTGGAACGAAGACATGCGCAAAGGGCTGGCGGTCATCGCGGCCCGGTCGGACTCCCTCAGCCGGTTCACCACCGCCTACGCACGCCTCGCCAAGCTGCCCGCGCCGCGTCACGATTCGGTGAACGTGCCGGCGCTCGTTCGGCGAATCGTGAACGTGGAGACGCGCCTTGGGGTTCGGATCGAGCCGAGCCCGGACGTGACGGTTCGCGCCGATCCAGACCAGCTGGAGCAGCTCCTGATCAATCTCTTTCACAACGCGGTTGATGCATCGCTCGAAACACAAGGCGGCGTCTCGGTCGGCTGGATGGCTGGACCGCGTCATCTCGAACTGTGGATCGACGATCAGGGCGCGGGCCTTCGGAACGCGTCGAACCTGTTTGTCCCGTTCTTCACGACCAAACCCGGGGGGTCGGGGATCGGCTTGGTGCTGTGCCGCCAAATCGCCGAGGCGCACGGCGGCGCCTTGACCCTCGAGAACCGCGTGGACCAGACAGGCTGTCGGGCGTTCCTCAGACTGCCGCTCTGAGACCAGTCAGTTTGCTGTTGTCAATCGTTAAACGCTGTTTACGAGCCGTCTCCGGCACTGTAATGTCTTCATGCCGATCTGTCGTGAATCGCTGCGAAACACGACGTAACGTCGATGAGTCGACGCAGATTGCGGCCCAAACGTCGAATGCATTGATTCGAGGCGGCGGCATATGCGTTGCTCAGCATTTCTCTGAGGGCGCCTCCGAACGATGGAACCCAGATTCGCCAGATCTGTCAGTGTGAATGAGGGATTCGATCGCCTTCAGCGGCTGCTGCTGTCGATGCACGTGGGGGACGAGCTCCGCCCGGGCGATGCGGCAGACGAAACCGGGCTGAGCCCCGAGCTGTGTCGCGCGGTCCTGCTCGGCCTCGAGCGCGCCGGCCTCATGTCCCGATCTCAGACCGAAAGAGGCGACCGGTTCGTGCGATGCTCCCTGGACCTGATGGCGTAATCAGAAGCCCGACGCCTTCGGCTCATCCCCGACCCTTCTCCCATTCAGCCAGGTATTGGGGCAGAGTGGGTGCGTGAAGATCGACGCCCCCTCCGAGCTCGAATACGTGATGTCGTCCACCAACGGCCCTCGCTCGGGATCGAGCTGCGCGAGGTGTCGCACCCGTTTCGCAATCTCGTGATCCGCGCAGGCCGTGTCGCCGGCCACGCCAAGGCCGCCGATGCGTTTCCCTGCTCTGTACAGCGGGACGCCGCCACCCAGCCCGACCGTGCCCCCACAGACCTTGCCGTCAGTTCCGCGCGCGTCCGCCGGCGCCTCGAGACATTCGGGCTTGAACGGATTCTGCCCGACCGCGCCCCACAAGGAGTGGCCAGGCAACGTCAAGGTGTAGAGCCGCGCCGACGAGAGGGGCTGCGCGTCGGTGCTGAATGCGTTTGCCGTGTAGGCCTTGGCCTTGGCGATCGCCTGCGCCGCGGGCCAGACGGCGGCCGGGTCCTCACTGGCAGCCGCAGCGCCGCAGATCTCGCCATTTCTGTTGACGACGGCGACCCATTCCAACTTCCCGCCGAACAACCCGCCGGCATCGCCGCCCTCGGCCGGCGCGCGTCGCAGATACTCCTGCAGGTCATTCGTGGACGGGAGATCGCCGCATTTTGCGCGCTGTGCGGCGGCCCGGGCAGCGGTGACAGCATCGTCGACGGCACCGGCCTGGCCGTCGGCCCGGCCTCCCGCCCCCGCGCCACCTCGAGTCGGGTTGCACGCGCCAAGCATCGAGCAACATGACGCGATAGCGATCATTTGTCGGAGGGGCGATCCCGTCGCCAGCGTCGCGGGCAGCCGGCGCATCGCTTATGCGCGGGCGGTGCTCTTCATCGCCGCAAACAGCTCGATGTGGCCGTCGACCACTCGTTGGCGCTCCGCATCGTCCGGCTCCATCGCCCAGACGTCGCGCTGCGATGTGCCGCCGAGGATGATGCCGTCGCTCCGAGGCATCATATGCAGCCCCAGGCTTCCAGGCGGCGTGGGGCGGGTGCCGCCCGCCGTGTGATAGGTGACTTCAGGTTGGGGGACCAGCACCGTGAGCTGGCCCTTGAGCGGCAAGAGCTCCCGATCACCGAACAGGTCGCGCGCGCCAAGACCCGTGCAATTGATGACGATCGACTCCCGCAGAGCCGCAAGATCCCGTGGGCTGTCGAACTTGCGAATCACGAGGCGACCGCCCCATAGCAGGAAGTCGCGGACGAGCGCATCGAGATAGATCGATGGCTCGATTCGAATCGTAGGACCCCAACGGGCGTACTTCGTCGGAAACGGGTGCTCTCCCGGACCAAGCAGTTCCTCGGGAGGCTGCAGCCCTTCCATGAGGCTCGGGCGATCCGCTTCAAGCGGCGCAGGCGGGCGAATCTCGTCGATCAGAGTGAAGTTGTCAATCCACGACACGCCATAGAGTGGCCCGGCCATCAGCTGCAACTGACGATACGCGATGTCGGCCGCACGGCGATATTGCGCGTCCCACTCCGGGGTGCGCCGATCAGGCTCCACGAGCCCCGAGGTCGGCGTGAACCCAGCGAGCGACATGTTCGAGGTTACGTTGGGTGGCACGGCCGCCGCGTAGATCGTGACGTCGAAGCCGCGCCGTTGAAGTTGCCTGGCACTCGTGAGCCCTACGGCTCCGCAGCCGATGACCGCCGCACGCCGCTCCTGGTGCGCGGTGGCCAGCTCAGCCGCCATCAGACCGGTGCCCCAGGACAACGACATTCCTGCACCGCCGTGACCGTAGTTGTGGACGAGCAGCTTGTCGTCAAGCTTGTCTGGTCTCAGCATGAACCCCGCGTCGCGGTGCGGCCGCAACCCGACGGTCGTTCGAATGACACGATCCCAGGATGCCTGGACGGGCGCGAGCCGAAAGTGCGGCCGCGCGGCGACGCTGCGCCCCGGCGTGGCGTTCGGCCGCGCATTCGACGCGCAGCCGCTCAGGCCATAGCCCACGGCCGCCAGACCCGTCGTCGTCAAGAACGTCCGACGATTCACGTGCGGAATTATACGGGGATTCCGGGCGTCGGGTCCGGTCCACCTCGGCGTGGGCGTCCGCGGGCGGCCCGGCGTCCTCAACGCTTCTTCATGTGCGTCAGCGCGAAAGCCCACTCGTCCGCCAGCTCCGCGATCCGCTTGTCGGTCGGCCTGTAGCCATGCGACGCCTGAGTCTCGACGCGAATCAACACCGGCCTGTCGCACCCCTGGGCCGCCTGCATGGCGGCCGTGAACTTGAAGGAGTGGCTCGGCACCACCCGATCGTCGTGATCGGCCGTTGTCACGAGCGTCGCCGGGTAGCATGTTCCAGGCCGCACGTTGTGCAGCGGCGAGTACTTCGACAGATACTGGAACGCCTTCTGATCGTCCGACGATCCGTATTCAGTTGCCCAGGCCGATCCCCCCGTGAACTTGTGATAGCGGAGCATGTCCATGACGCCGACCGCCGGCAACGCGACCGCGAAGAGATCCGGCCGCTGTTCCATCTCGACGCCGACCAGCAGCCCACCATTCGACCCACCCATGATCCCAAGCGTCTGCGGCGACGCGTAACGTTCGCGGACGAGATATTCCGCCGCTGCGATGAAATCGTCGAACACGTTCTGCTTCCGTTCGAGCATGCCGGCCTCGTGCCACACCTCGCCGTACTCCCCACCGCCTCGCATGTTCGCGGTCGCGTAAACCCCGCCGTGCTCGAGAAATGCAATCACGTCCGGGCGGAAGCGCGGCACTTCGGAAATATCGAATCCGCCGTATCCGTACAGCATCGTCGGGTTCGCCCCGTCTTTCTTCAAATCGCGGCGGTGCGTGATGAACACGGGCACACGCGTACCGTCTTTTGACGCGGCGAACACGCGCTCCGTGGTGAAGGGGGCGGGATCGAACGTCAGTCCGGGCGCGTCGAACGGGCTGCTCTTGCCGGTCGCGAGATCGTAGCGGAACACCGTGGCCGGATAGAGCGGCGATTCGAAGCGATAGAAGATCTCCTGCCGGTCGTACCGCCCCACCGGCCCAACCATGGTGCCCAGACCGGGCGGCGTCACATGGCCGGCGATCGTGCCATCCAGGTTGTAAAATGCAATCTCACTCGCCACATCAACCAGGGTGTTGACCGCGATCTTCCCGGCAAGAAGGCTCGCGGACTCGATCGCGTTCCTGCCGGACGGCACGATCGTCTTCCAGTTGGCGGCATCCGGCGTGCCGATTGGCACGGCGACGATGGCCTTGTTGGGTGCGTTCCGATCGGTCTTGAGATATAGAAGGCCGTCAACGACGCCAAGCGGGTCGTATTCGGCCGTGTGGTTCGGGTACAGCGCTCGAACGGGCGCCTCGAAGTTCGGCTTCAGGGGATCGCCGAGATCCTTGACGAACAGCTCGTTCTTGTTGCTCGTCCCTTTGTTCGTCACGATCCAGAGATAGCGTCCGGTCTCGTCGAGATCGGCGTTGATGAACAGTTTGCGATCGTCCGTCCGCTCGTAAATCAGCCGATCCGCCGATTGGGGCGTGCCCAGGGCGTGGTAGTACACCTTCTTGTCCGCGAGCGCGGCCTCGAGTGCCTTGCCTTCCGGCGGCTCCGGGTACCGACCGTAAAAGAACCCACGACCCGTGTGCACCCAGGCCACGGCCGAGAACTTGACCCATCGAACGACGTCGTCCAATTGCCTGCCGTTCGACAGGTCGCGCACATAGTAGGTCGACCAGTCAGACCCGCCAGGCGACTGGCCGTATGTGAAATGTCGCCCGTCCGGCGACGGGTCCCAATTCGACAACGCGATTGAGCCATCGGGCGACCACTGATTGGGATCGATAACCACGGTCTCGGCGCCCGAAAGCGTCTCGCGCGAAAGCACCACCCCCTGACGCTGCAATCCGCTGTTGCGTGTGTAGTACCAGCGCCGCCCTTCGAAGCGCGGGACGCCGACCTTCGGGTAGTCCCACAGCTTGCTGATGCGGTTCTTGAGAGCGTCGCGAACAGGAAGGGCGTCGAGATACTTCGAGGTGACGGCGTTCTCCTGGTCGATCCACCGCTTCACTTCAGGGGAGTTGAGGTCCTCCATCCACCGATAAGGATCGGCCACTTTTGTGCCGAAGTAGTTGTCGGCGACGTCCGCCTTGCGCGGCTGGGGATACTTGACGGCAGGCGCCTGGGCGACGAGCGGGACACCCGCCAGAATGGCGGCAAGCAGGCGAACAATCTTCATATGGCCTCCGGACTGGCTCAATTCTAGCGAGCCGGGCCGCCTCAGACCGCCGAGAGGCTCCGCCTCGCTGGGCCAACATTGTGCACCTGCTCGGGCGCGACGACACCCTGCCAAGCCGCTGACTTATACTCGGCGCGTGCGATCCCTTCTCATCAGGTTGACGCTTTTCCTCTCGTTCTTCATCTCGCTGGCGGCGCCAACCGCCCTTCGCGCGACGACCGGCGTGCCCTCGCCCGATTCGGTCTTCGGATTCCAGCCCGGCGCCGACTTCAAGCTGGCCACCTACGAACAGTCGCTCGACTACTTTCAAAGGGTCGCCGCCGCCAGCAAATACGTCAAGCTCGTGATGGCTGGATCGACCTCGCAAGGGCGCCCCATGTACTTCGCGCTCGTCTCCTCGCCCGACAATCTGTCAAGAATCGATCGCTACCGAGAAATTGCCCGGCGCCTTGCGCATCCTCAGGGCCTCAGCGACGGTGAGGCAAAGCGTCTCGCTCACGAAGGCAAGGCGCTCGTCCACATCGACGGCGGACTCCACGCAACGGAAGTCGCCGGGCCGCAACATACGCCGCTCCTGCTCTACTACCTGGTCGGCCGGGCGGACGATCCCGACGTCAGAGCCATTCTGGAAAATGTTGTCTTGATGCTCTGGCCGACGATCAACCCCGACGGCCAGCAGATGGTCGCCTCCTGGTACATGCAGAACGTTGGCACGCCGTACGAGCTCGCCGCGCTGCCACGTCTCTATCAGGAATACGTCGGCCACGACAACAACCGGGACGCGTACATGCTCAACATGATCGAATCACGCGTCGTCGAGCACACGTGGCGCCAGTGGGAGCCGCAGATCATCTATGTTCACCATCAGTCCGGACCCTTTCCGACGCGGATTTGGCTGCCGCCGTTCTCCGAACCGGTGGGGACCGACACACCCTACATCATGTCCCGACAGGTGAACATGATCGGGATGGCGATCGCCATGGGTCTGGAGGCGCGCGGTCAGGTAGGCGCGACGCACATGGGGACCGCCTTCGACGCCTGGTATCCGGGGTACATCGATTACGCGCCGAACTTCAAGAATATCGCCGCGTTCTGGACCGAAACCGCCCTTTATCAGTACGCGACGCCGCACACATACACGATCGAAGACTTTCCCGAAAACATGCGCGATCTGCGGCCGCAGAGCTTGTATTCGAGTCCGTGGCCGCCCGGTCTGTGGCGATTGCGCGACGCGGTCGACTACATGACCACGGCGTCGTTCTCGGTCCTTGAGTTCGCGTCCAAATACAAGGACTCTCTGCTGCTCAACCGCTACAAGGCGGGGGTCGAGCAGATTACTCTTGGAAAGACGAAGGCGCCGTTCGCCTACTTCGTCCCCCAACAGCAGCGCGATCCCGTTGCCGCCGTTGAGCTCCTCCGCCGTCTGGCGTTTGGCGGCGTGCGTGTCTCGCAGTTGACCGGCGACGCTGTCATCAACGACGAAACGCTCCCGGCGGGCACATGGGTCATCCCGACCGACCAGGAATTCGCGGCGATGGCGCGCGAGGTGCTCGACGTCCAACGTTATCCGGATCTCCGTCAGTACCCCGGCGGCCCTCCCGAGCGGCCGTACGACGCTGCCGGGTGGACGCTGCCCCTCCAAATGGGCGTGCGCGTCCTCGCCGCGGCGCGTCCGCTCGGAGACGATGTGCGAGCGAAGATGAAATTGCTTGGCTCGACGCCCGAGCCGAAAATCAAGCCGACCCCGTACGACGCCGCGCTCGACAAGGATGCAGCGCCCTTCGATAGCCCTCCGGGCGCGGGCTTCGACAGCGACCGCGGTGCCGCGGCGATTGTTCCGCCACCCGGCCGCGTGATTGGGACCGGCAGCGTGCT
>Ga0066903_100002877_pt1 | contig 13755 bp, 8 predicted proteins | sample PanSoiMetaGPlot1_FD_67491 | JGI IMG/M metagenome (GOLD analysis project Ga0066903, IMG submission 67491) | Tropical forest soil microbial communities from Panama analyzed to predict greenhouse gas emissions - Panama Soil - Plot 1 (version 2) | ecosystem: Environmental > Terrestrial > Soil >... | reverse complement strand
CGGTGGCCACCTACCTTCTGTCGCTGATCGACGACGCGGTGGCCGCCGACGACTTGGAGTTGGCTCTCCGGCTGCACCGGCTGGCAGACGGGCCGGCGAGTCGGTCAAAGAGCATTCGTACTGCCGCCCAGGTGACCGCACGCGGGCGCGACTTGGACGCGTACCAGAAGGAAGCCGCCAACGTGCAGGAGGCACTGAAGACGCTCAAGTCCAAACCCGACGACGCGGACGCCTGTCTGACGGCGGGCAAGTACTACTGCTTCCAGAAGGGCGACTGGGCCAAAGGGCTTGAGCTATTGAGCAAGTGCTCGGATCTGAAGTTCAAGGCCGCAGCGATCAGGGACCTGGCGAACCCGGCGGACGCGGCCGACGTCGTGCAGCTGGCCGACGACTGGTACGAAGTGCTTGGGTCACTCACCGGGTACGCGAAGCGTGCCGTTCAATTCCGCACGCGGGCCCTGTACGGCAAAGCCATTCCGGACCTGGCCGGCCTGTCCCGGACCAAGGCCGAGAAGCGTTTGGACGAGTTGGGCAAGGCGCTGGAAGGCGCCACCGACCACGTGGCTCTATGGACCGCCGTCCGCACTGCGGTCCGGACCAAAGCGTGTCACCGCATCGAGCCCATGGGCGGGGCATTCGGGGACAAGGAATACTCCGAGGTCCTTCCCGACGGGGTCGTCTTGATCGGGTTCAACTACACGCTCAAGAAGTCCTTCGACAAGGACCTGATCGACTGCTTCCAGCCGATCTACATGTCCCCATCAGGCGAAAAGCTCGGGGCCGCGTACGGCAACTTCAAGGCCGCGAAAACGCTCACCGTCAAAGCAAAGTCGAGCTACGCGATTGGCAAAATGGCGATCCGCGGCGGCGGGCTCTGGGGCGGAGTGAATGTGCACTTCATGCGGATCGATGGCAAGGGACTGAATCCGAAAGACAGTTACGAGACCGGCTGGATCGGCCACAAGGATCAGCCGGAGTCGCCGTTCCTGGGCGACGGACGTCCGATCGTCGGCATCCACGGTAAGCTCCAGAAGGTGCAGGACGGTGGCGGAATCTGTAGCATCGGCCTGTTCGTCGTCGGGGAGCCGCCAAAGAAGAAGCGCTAGGCCGGCCCGCGTGAATAACCCGCCACCCCAGTCCGTCCATCCGAGTGGTCGCCACCCCACCCGTCGGGCCGGGTTTCTCCCTGTTGCCGCTCGTGTGGCCTGAAAGAAACCGACGTCCCGTCCCTATAATCTCTTCGGTTCATCGATTGACCCCGCGACCAGAGGAACCCGCCGTGCCGACCGCGATCGACACCGAGGTCCCCCCGACCGCCCCGCCTGAGCTCAAGTCGAAAAAGGCCACCACCGCCCAGTTCAAGGTGATCCCCGAGACCCGGCCGCTCCGCGACCGGATCCGCGACGCCGCTCGCGACTACGTCCGACCGCTCGATAAGGCCAAACCGCTCACCAGGGACGACTACCGCGCCCACGCGGACACGCTTCTCAAGCAACTCGGCCTCGGCGATCAGTACCTCGGCTTCACGCTCGTCTGCATCGCCAACGAGTTCTGGCGCGACCAGGTCGCGGCCATTCCGTTCCACCGGCGGCTGATGCTTCTGCCGCATTGCCTGAAGAATGCGGAAGGCTGCCCGGCCGAGTACGACGAGTTTGGCCTCAACTGCGAAAAGTGCGGCGCGTGCTCGGTGGCGGACTTCAAAGGGAAGGCCGAGCAGCTGGGGTACAAGGTTCTGGTTTCCGAGGGGACGCCGATCGTCCTCAAAATCATCGTCTCCGGCCACGTAGACGCGATTGTCGGCGTCGCCTGCCTGAATGTCCTCGAGAAAGCGTTCGACAAGATCCTGCTCGCGGGCATCCCGTGCGTCGCGACCCCGCTCCTGTCGAGCAACTGCAAGAGCACCTCGGTCGATGACGACTGGGTGTTCCAGATGATCGACCTGAAGACCGAGCCGGCGCCGCAGAAGACGAAGAGCTACGTCCACTTGATGCGGGGCGCGAACGGGTTGTTCGAGTCGCCCGAACTGGAGCGGCTGGCGCCACGGACCCGGATAAACACCCAACAACCAAAAAACCTACCTGCTGATCCCCTAAGCCAGCACGAAACCATCGCCTACGACTTCCTGGCCAAGGGGGGCAAGCGATCGCGGCCGCTGATCACACTCGCGACCCACGACGCGCTCACTGGCGGTAAGGGAACTTTATCGGCCGATGGGCTCAACTTACCCGACCCGGTCAAGCGCACGGCCCTGGCCATCGAGGCTTTCCACAAAGCGTCTCTCATCCACGACGACATCGAGGACGACGACTCATTCCGCTATGGCGCACCGACCCTGCACCGGCAATATGGCGTTGGGACGGCGATCAACGTCGGCGACTACCTGATCGGCCTTGGCTACCGGTTGGTCAGCCGCGAGCGAAAGACGCTCGGCGCCGAGGTTGCCGCGGACATCCTCGACCGGCTCGCGGACGCGCACCTGAAGCTGTCCGAAGGGCAGGGGGCCGAGTTGCTCTGGCGGGACGCGGAGGAGAAGGCGCTGACGCCGCTCGAGGCCCTCAAGATCTACGCCCTCAAGACCGCCCCGGCCTTCGACGCGGCACTGTACTCTGGAGTCCGGTTGGCCGGCCCGGCAGAGAATTACGAGAAGACTGTCGCCGACTTTAGCCGCAATCTCGGCGTGGCATTCCAGATCTTGAATGATCTGAAGGACTGGGGCGGGGACGAGGACAACAAGCTGGTCGCCGGGCAAGACGTGCTCGCGGCGCGGCCGACGCTCCTGTTGGCTCTGGCGCTGGAAGGGCTGCCCGCAGGCGAGCGGCCGGATCTGCTCGGCCTCATCTCGGCGGCCCGCGAACACGGTTCCCCGGACGACACGGCTGCCACCGACACAGTGGAAAGTGTGCGTGCCTTTTATCTCAAGGCCAACGTCTTCACCAAGGCCGATGCGCTTGTCGAGAAGTACCGGGCCCGTGCCGAGGCGATCGCCGACGACGTCGAGCCGCCGGAGCTGCGCGAGCTGCTTTATTACCTCGTCGACACGGTCCTCGAAAAAGGTTGCGTGCCCGAGGAATCGCCCAAAGTGTTCGGCGTCGAGTTGGGAATGCCCGCCCGTTCGTAAAGTCCTGAGTCCTGAGTGCTGAGTCCAGAGTCGGACCCGCCGGTGACTCGGTGTCGCCCGGGGGACCGCCATGTCGGACAATCGTACTCAGCACTCAGAACTCAACACTCAGGACTTTCTCTTCCCGCTGGTCATCTTCGACGACGTGCTCTGGCCGTCCGATTCGGCGGCGACCCTCCTCCATGCCTCCGCGCTGCCCGAGCCGTATCGTGGGCTCCTCGCGCACACGCATCACATGACGGTCACGATGGAGGCGCTGTATGGGTCACCCGTGGACGTGCGCGTCCTGAATTCCGACCGACTGGGGGACTTCTACCATCGCCGGATCGTGCTCACACTGCAAAGCACCGGCCAGATTGTTCAATACGGGCTGGTACGAATTGATCTGTCCCTCTGTAGCCCGCCAGTCCGGTCTGCAATCCTCTCGCAGAACACCCCCCTCGGCCGAATCCTGATCGAGCACAACGTGCTTCGGCGGATCGAGCCGACCGCTTTCCTGCGCATCGATCCGGGCCCGACACTCACACAGGCCTTGCAGCTTGCCAAGCCGATGCCGCTCTTTGGCCGCACGGGCGTGATCTTCTGCGACGACCGCCCGGCGATCGCGGTGCTGGAGGTGCCGGCGCCGGTGGAGGAGGCCTCAAGTGAAGGTCAACGCCGGCTGGCCGAAATCCGAAAGGGTCTGCCGACCGTCCTCTCCTGGGAAGAAGCCAACGCACGGCTGAAGGCTAAGAAGTGAACTTGTCGGTCTCAATCACTTCTTCCCTTCGATCGCTCGGATCGTCGCTTCAACCCGCGGATTCCCCTTGCCGTCTTTGGCCATCTCGCGGAGCACCTGCAGAGCCTCCGCCGCGTCGGGACCGAGGTTCCTCAGGCCCTTCAGTGCGGTCGATCGGTGGACTTCATGCTTCGATTTCAGAGCAGCGATCAAGTCGGGTAGAAGCGGTTTCGCATCCTTCCCTAATTCGTCGATCTGATCGAGCCACGACTCGTCCGGGGCAACGGCCGGCCGCAGGTGGGCACGGAAGCCGTCGTACGCTTCGCGGGCATTCGCGGGATCGATCTTGATGGCGGACACGGCCGCGTCCACGGCGAACCGGTTGTTGAGACTTCGCATCAGGTCGAGGAGTGCGGGAACGGCGGACTTCGCCGGCGGGCCGATTTTCCGTAACGCGTAGATCGCCATCAACCGAACCGTATTCCGGTTGCGCACGTCGGGGTCCGCGGGGTAGAACTCTTCCACCAAACAGGCAATCGCGTCCGCGGCGTCGTTCGGGGCGATGCAGCCGATGGCCTCCGCCGCGTGCACGCGGTTAAGTGCTTCGTCGTCATCGAGCATCGTACGCAGCGCCGGAAGAGCCGCCTTCGCATCCGGCCCGGCGTCACGCAGGCACTCGGCGGCCACGCGGCGCTCGTAGTGATCGGTCGAGCGGATCACTTCAACAAAGACCGGGACGTAAGTCGGCCACGTCGAGTGGTCCGCTGCGGCCAATACCTTGGCCGTGGCGAATCGCGTCGTGAGGTCGCCCGTCCGCACCCGCCGCAGCATGTCCGGGACCGCGGGCCGGGCGGTTGTTTTCAGAATGGCCAGCACGTCCAAAGATCGGGAGCGAACTTGCGGGTTCCGACTGAACGCGGCCTCCGTGAGGACCGGCACAGCGGGGCCCGCGGTCTTCGGATCGTTGGCGAGGGCGATCGCGGCTGCCAGGCGCACGGTCGCGTCCGGGTCGCCTAACCGGGCCAGCAGATCGCTTCGGACCGCGGCCGTCTGGGAAGTGCTCCGGGCAATCGCCTGAATCACCCCTTCGCGCACCCGTGGGTTCGGGTGCCGTAAACCGGCGGCAAGCACGGGAGTGGCATCCAGCCTGTAGTCACTCAAGGCGCTGACCAGCGATCCACGAACATGTTCCTCAGGGTCGCCGAGGTAGTCGATCAGCAAACGAGCGCTCGCGGGACCGATCCGGCGCAGAGCACCCAAGGCCTCGTAGTCGCTATCACGCTGGCGCATCAGCGTGACGATCACGGGGAGGGTTCGCGGAGCCGTGGTTGGGTCGATTTCGATGAGGGCCGCGACGGCCGCGGAACGGACCGCGTGGTGTGGATCCTCGATCGCGTTCAACAGGCGCGATCGGATTCGCTCGCGAGCCTCTGGCGACAGGGAGGCTGGTTTGCTCGCGTCGCGCGTGCTGAGGAATCGGAACAGGTACTGTGCCGCCCGGGACCGAACCGATGTCCTCGTGTCCGTGAGGTGATCGGCCACCACCGGCACCATGACTGGATACTGGCGCATCAGGTCGGTGAGCGGAACGACCTGCCGCCTCGGGAGGTTTTGGCCCGCCAAACACGCGCGGACCATATCCCGGTTGCCCGGATCACCGAGGGCCGCGATCGCCTGCGCTAATTCCGTCAACAGGTTGATGTCGATGCGCGGCTGTCGGACTGCTTCTAACAAATCCGGTAGAGCTTCCTTAGCAGCAGGCCCGAAGGTCGCGAGAAGTGACGCAATCAAGGCGCGGGTGCGCGGAGATGACTCCTGGAACGCGGAGCGTAGCGACGGGATCGCCGGCGTTCCCGCCGGGCCCATCTCCTTGATTGCCCGGACGGCATCGGCTCGCTCCTCGTCCACCGAGCTCGCCAGCCGCGCGAGATGCCCCTTGAGTTTCGCCGCCGCGTCGGCGGATGAGGGTTTCGGCAGTCGCGGCCATGCGGAGGCGGATGACGCCAAGAGTGTGAGGACCGCCACCGCGACAAAAGATTTCATGCCGATTCCATCGTAGCCGACTTGGCTCCCGGCGCGAATCCGGAACGCTGTGTAAGACAACCTCATGACGCAACGGCTCGTCCTTATTAACGCCGTCGGCCTGACGCCGCGACTCTTGAAACATGCCCCGCGGTTGGCGGCCCTCGCCAGTCGCGGGTGGGCCATGCCGATGACCGACGTCGTCCCCGCGGTGACCATGTCGGCCCAGGCGACGATGCTGACTGGGCAACCGATCGAGCGACACGGCATCGTCGGGAACGGTTGGCTCTTCCGCGACACCAACGAGGTCCGCTTCTGGCAACAGTCGAACCGCCTGATGCAGGCAAAGCCTCTCTACGCGACCGCCAAACAACGCGCCATGGATCGCGGTCGCCAGTTCAAATGCGCCAAGCTCTTCTGGTGGTTTAACCAGGGGGCAGACGTGGACATCTCGGTCACCCCGAAGCCCCACTACGGGATTGACGGCAACAAGGTCTTCGGCGTCACCGGGACGCCTGAGGGGTACGCGGAGGGGTTGGAAGACAAGCTCGGCAAGTTCCCATTCCATACGTTCTGGGGGCCGATGGCGGGTTTGCTGTGTACACAATGGATCGCCCGGGCGGCCGCGGAGGTCGTGAAGGCGCATCATCCGGACCTGACGCTCGTCTACTTGCCGCACCTGGACTACGACCCGCAGCGATACGGCCCGTCCGGGTGCGACATGCCGAAGCTTGTCGGCGAGCTGGACGACGCGTGTGCCCCGCTGTTGGACGCCGCGAGCGCGGCCGGCGCCCGCGTATGGGTTGTCAGCGAGTATGGGCATTGCGACGTGTCGCGGCCCGTGTATCTGAACCGGGCGCTGCGTGATGCCAGTTTGCTGACCGTCCGTCGCGGGCCGTTCGGGGAGCAACTGGAGATATACCTGAGTCAGGCGTTCGCCGTGTGCGATCATCAGGTGGCTCACGTCTACGTCCGCGACGTGCAGGACGTTCCCCGAGCGCGCGATGAACTCGCCGCCTTGCCCGGCGTGGCTCGTGTCCTGATTGGCGAAGAACGTGCGGAAGTCCGGCTGCGCCACGAGCGGGCGGGCGAGATTGTGTTACTGTCCGAGCGCGACGCCTGGTTCGCGTACCCCTTCTGGCAGGACGACAGATTTGCGCCGGACTATGCCCGAACCGTTGCCATCCACCACAAGCCGGGCTACGATCCGTGCGAACTCTTCCTTGACCCGGCGATCCGATTCCCGAAACTCCGCGTAGCTCGGCGACTGATCCAGAAGAAGCTCGGGTTCCGGATGAAGCTCGACGTCGTGCCTTTAGATGCGTCAATCGTCAAAGGGAGCCACGGTCTCCCCGCGGCGGACCCGTTGGATGGCCCGCTTTTACTGGCGGACGGTCCGCGGCCAACGGCGGGGCGACTGCCGATGACCGCAGTGCACGACTGCGTCCTGCAGGCACTCGACCTCCTCGACTGACACACCCCCCGGATGGATTGCATTGCGACCCCCTCTCAGCAGCCCTGCAATCGATTTTTCGCCAGCTGCGTCGTAACTCCTTGCAGGGATTGATTTTTTTGCATTGCATTGCACCCCTGCAAACCATTTTGACGGCGTCGGCCAGCCCGAGTTTCGTTTCACTTCGTCAATTTCACCTTCGCCAGATAGACGCTCGTTTTCCCTTCGTGAGACGCGTAATAGCTCACCCAGAGCAGCCCGTCGTGCCAGATGGGGCCGGCATAGCTCGTGTCGCCGCCACTGGGCAGGCTCAAGAGTTCGGTCAGCGAGCCTGCCTTTTCGTCCACGGCGCAGACAGCCGTGCGGACCTTCTTGTCGTAGAGCCGAACGACCGCGATTAGCCCCATGTCCGGCACGCGAACGAGTGCCGGCCCACCAACGCGCACGCCAAGATCGCGCCACGTCCACTCCTTGTACGGCGGTTTCGAAATTCCCAATTGGGCTGTTGCCGGCGCATCGTCGCGACGCAAGAGCACGGTTGCCGTACTATCGGGATCGATGACGATTCCGGTCTCGCTGGGGCCCGCCTTGTCGAACGCGTTCGCTACAACAGTGTCCCACTTACGGCCGTCCGTGGACTGGTAAACGCGAATTCCCTTTTCGGCCTTGCTAGTCGGGTAGGCGATCCCCAGCGCGATCTCGTAATGCCAGGCCACGCGCCACATCCAGTAGTCCGGATCGCCGATCGCCACAGGTTCGCCCCAATCTTTGCCGTCCTTCGAAAACCAGACGAGTGACTGGTGCGATTGTTTCGCTTTGTCGTGCAGCGCACCCGCCGCGACGATCATCAGCTCCTTCCGGGGTGAAATCACAATCTTCGGGTCGCGGAGGTCCATGGTCTTCGACGTGAGGAGGGCTGATGACTCCCACTTTTTGCCGTCGGCGGACGTATTCACGCGAATCGCGCCGTCAGGCGAGACGTGGGCCTTTCCTTCGCGGAAGACGCAGAACCAGATGTCGTTGAAGCGCACGAGGTCGGTAAAGGCGTTGTGCGGCGCCTGGTCCCAGATCTTGTGCACTTCGACTAGCTCGGCCTTCGGCGGGGCAGAGAGGAGGATCGCGGCGGACAGGAAGTGGAGCATGGCGAGATCTCGCAGGACACGCGTTTGACTTACCGATTCGACGGATCTCTGTCGGTTGTGATTATTCGTGTACGAGCGGGACGTTCGATTGTCTTCGCCCCAACGGGGCGACCGACAATAGCCAGGGGCGGAAGCCCCTGGATCTCGGGCGACGAGAGAGTTGCCTTCCGCCCCAACGGGGCGGCGCTCCGAAGCGCCGCCCCGTTGGGGCGGGACTCATCGGTCCGACGGTCGCTATTTCCAGGGGCTGCCGCCCCTGGCTATTGTCGACCGCCCCGTTGGGGCGAAATCAATCTCTCCGTTGCGGCGAATTCAGCGACCTCTTCCGCAATCGATAATACTTGATCCCCGGCACCAGGAACGAGGCCGCAGTCGCGGTCCCGAGGAGAAGCTGCGCCACCTCCGGCAGCCGGATCATCAGAAACGCCGTAAGGAACAGGACCGCCGCGGTCACATAAAACCTTCCCGACAGGATCCCGGCCTTGAACACAAACACCATCCCGGCCGCGACTGCAATTACGGGCGATAGCGTTAACACCGGCAGACCAAGCATCACCTCGATCACGAACGTCGCGATGCTGGCGCAGACGCCGGCTGCCCAGGCATGGGCGAGCTGCCGCTCGACAAACAGGATCGGACCGGCGCGCCGACGCAGTCGCCAGAGGATAGTTCCCCACGCAATCAGGCCGAACGTCCACAGCGCCAGATACGTCACGTGATTGATGACGTGCGACCACGCGAGGATCTGTGTCAGCAGACAGAGGACGAACACAGCCGCAGAGTGGAAGATCCAGAGCAGACCCCAGTTCTCGAGCACGCCGACGTGGTGCGTCTCGCGGAGCATCCGCGAGACGAAATAGCTCAGCCCGCTCGGCTGACTGGAGACGGACTCGCCCGCCAGGTAGGCCTCCAGGTCTGCAGCCAGCTCGCCCGCGGTGGCGTAGCGCAGATCGGGAGGCTTCTGAAGGCACTTCAGGCAAATCATCTCCAGGTCGCGGTCGATCCCGCTCACGAGCAATCGCGGCGCGACCGGGTCCTGTTCAACCACCATCATCAGCGCATCGACTGGATTGGTCGCCTGGAACGGCGGCCGGCCGGTCAGGCACTCGTACAGGATGGCCCCGAGGGCATACACATCGGTGGCAGGGGTCAGGTCTTTTCGGCTGGTCGCCTGCTCCGGCGCCATGTAGCCGGGCGTGCCGACGATCGCTCCTGTCTGCGTCCGCCAATCCTGCGGGCCGGCCGCGGTGAGGGAGAAGTGCTTGGCGAGACCGAAGTCGGTGACCTTCGGTCGGAAGGATGAAGGTTGAAGGATGAAGGATGAAGGCGCAGGTGTCTTCGCTTCATCCTTCATCCTTCCGCCTTCATCCTTTTGCAGGAGGATGTTCGCCGGTTTCAAGTCACGGTGCAAAATGCCGTGCTCGTGGGCATGTTGGACGGCGCGAGCGACGTCGGCGACCAGGCGGGCGGCCTCGCGAGGCGGCAGCGGGCCGTCCGCGAGCCGCTGCGACAGGTTGCGTCCCTCGACATACTCCATGGCGATGAACGGCAGCCCGTTCTGATCGCCGACGTCGTAAACGGTGACGATGTTGGGGTGCTTGAGCCGCGCCGCGGACTCCGCTTCAGCGAGGAATCGGCGCCGGTCGGATTCCGAGGATAAACGCGCTTCGCGCATCATCTTGATGGCGACCAGGCGGCCGAGCGACTTCTGACGGGCCTTGTAGACGACACCCATGCCGCCGCGGCCCAGCTCGCCGAGGACTTCGTAGTCGCCAAAAGAGTCGGGCGGCGGGACGGGTTCGGTGGGAGTGTGCGGCTCAGTCAGGGCGTCCGTGTGCTTCGGGGCGAACGCGGCGGCGAATTGGGCTGTGGCCCAAAGGGAGCGCAACTCGTCCGCAAGGTCCGGGTGCTCGCGGGCGGCGGCGTCGACGTCGGCCGCGAGCCCGCGACGCTGTTGTTCCATCAAATCGGCCAGAAGAACGGCGAGGCGGTCGTCGCGTGAGAGCGTCGCGAGGGACATTTCAGGGGAATTGTATCCGCGGCATGCGAGCCAATGCTCTTGGCTGGAGCACATCATCCCCTCTCCCCGGCTTTGCGGGGAGAGGGGCAGGGGTGAGGGGCAGAGCGTCCCCGGATTAGAGACACGTCGCCAGTTCCGCGACGCCTCGCCCCTCACCCCTGCCCCTCTCCCCGCAAAGCCGGGGAGAGGGGAAAGAACCGCAACGTTACTGCCGGAGCGAATCGATGAACGCCTTGGCTTCCGGCCGCGGCTCCTCGCCCCGACGAATCAGCACGCCGGAATGGATGGGCGCAATCTGGCCCGCGAGACTGCGCACCCCGACCCGGTGCCCGCGCGTGACCGATCCGTCCGGCATGAGCGGGACAATCGACACCCCCAGCTCCGCCTCCACCATCCGGACGATGATCTCCGTTGTCGTGGTCTCCATTTCAACTCGCGGGGAGAGTCCCAGGGCGTGGAACGCATCGGTGACGTGCTGGCGGCCGGTCGACCCGCGCTCGAACAGAATCAGCGGTGTACCGGCGAGGTGGGACAGATTCAATCGTCGCCGTTTCAAGAGCGGGTGAGTCGGCGGCGCGATCAGGCTCCAGTCGAGCGAGAACAGGTGGATGTACTCGAGGTCTCCACCCGCCTCGTAGGGGGCGGCGACGCCGAGATCGACGTCCGGATCACGCAATAAGGTCTGTTCGACTTCTTCTTCCGACCGGGTGGAGAGCCGCACGCGCACCGCCGGGTTGGCGGCATGAAACCGGCGGACGGCCGGGATGAGTACGTAGAGGATGAGGTATTCGGTGGCGGCGACGTGGATCTCGCGCGGGCCGGCAGCGCCGAACAGTTCGGCCATCTGCCGGGCCCGGTCGAGGAAGGCGCGGGCGTGCGGCAGGAACGCTTCCCCCTGGTTGGTGAGCGGCGAGCGCAGCCGGCGGCCACGGCCCTTGTGGTACAGTTCCACGCCGAGGCGCTGCTCCAACGCCAACAGCCGGTTTCGTAATCCCTGTTCGGTGACGTGCGACTCGCGCGCCGCGGCCCGCAGGCTGCCGCGATGGGCGAGTTCGACGAAGGCGGCGACCTGGTCGGTCGAGACGGCGGGAAGGTTATCGGCCATCGGAGCTCCAAAACAACAGATCGTTGTGTGGAGTCAAAATAATACCACGTCTTGATGCTCAAGTGTCAGGACGTCAGGCGCCCCGGTCACGCTCTGTTGGATATGGCGGGAACTGAAGTCGATTGGTGCCGGGGAACTGACCTCTCAGTTTCCGCTATCATCGGGTCTGCCGGTCGTAGCCACAAGCTGCCAGCTTGTGGTGCTCAGCCACAAGCTGGCAGCTTGTGGCTACGAAAGTCGGAGCTGCTCGATTTCCCGAAGAAGGTTCTGCCGCGCCGACCCCTCTGCGGCCGTGAACATGCGCTCGGTCCGGTAAATGCGCGGTCGATTTAAAAAGCCTTCGAGCACCTTGATGCGTCCCGCCCGATACGCGGCATCGTCCACCCAGGCGTACTCGCGGCGAATGTCCGCAGCGTATCGGGCGTAGCGCCGCTCTTCAGCGCTCAGGATCGCCAGGTCCGCGTCCAAGAGCACGTCGGTATCCGCGTCCGAAGCGTCGGTGCTGTTATGGGCCGTCGCCCGGACCATTGCGGCGACGTGTTGAAAAGTCGCCTCCGGTACGCCGAGGGTGCTCAGCAATTCGGCGGCAAGAACGCCAGACCTCTGCTCGTTGTCGATGGCCCGCGGGTCGTAGACGGCGTCGTGAAACCAGATGGCAAGTTGAACGGCGGCTGGGTCGGTGGCCGCGTCTGCCAGTTTGCCCGCCACCTTGAACATCTCGCTCAAGTGTTCGAGCGTGTGGTAGTAGCGATGCGGTTCGGAATGCGCGGCGATCAGCTGGTCGAAGACGGGATAGGCGTCCACCGGTGAAATACCAAAGCGGGCCAGGAGTTGCACCCAACTCGCCTGCAGCGAAGCCAGTCGTTCCGGAGAGATCACGGTCGGACAGGAGTCAGGGATCAGGGGGCCAGGACTCAGTGGTCAGTTTACCGAGCGATCGATGTGCCGCGATTGGACCATTCGAAGTGAAACGGCCGCGTGTCGGCGGGCCGAGTCAACCGACCGCTCCCCCGGGCCTTGGTCAAGGCCCCGCGGTTTACCGGTTTCTCGGCCCGCGGACGCGCGGCCGTTCTGAAATGGCATTACGGCAGCGGCCGAATCTCGACGGTCTTGATGAAGACCGAGGAATCCGAGCCGACCGAATCGCAACCGATTGTCATCGTCAACGGGCCATCAGCCGCTGCTGTGACCGTCACCTCAACATCCTTCCACGCACTGGACGTCGTCGGAAGCTCCGAACGGTTCGCCTGCTTTCCATTGACCGCGACCTGGAACCACCCCTTGCCGCTCGACTCCGTCTGGTAGGTCAACTTGACTACGTACTTCTTGCCCGCTTTCGCAGTCACCAACTCGGACTTGGTGTAAAGCTCTATCGACGGCGGGCCTTCATGATTGCGTAAACCGAGGACAAGTTGACCGCCCAGGGGATCCACGAATACGTCGCCCGTGGTGTCTTCCAGGAGCGTGTGGGCAGCCCATGGCGCCGGCAAGTCCGAGTTGCCCTGGGACGCGAGCACCGCCTCCTTCTTGTAGCGCTTGGCGAAGGCGGTCGTGCCGCTCAGGCGCAACTGATAGGTCCCGGCCGGCAGCGGGATGTCGCCCGGGGCGAACAGCTCAACGCTCTGAATCGCGACCTTACCGTCTTCGCCGCCGGCCCCGTTCTGAATGTACATGTGGACCGGACCGTCCTCCTCCGGCGTGAACCGGGCGGTGGACTCCACCCACTGCCCGTTGGTCCCCTTCAGCCGGTGTGTGTAGATCCGATTGACCCCTTGCGGCTTGCGGATTTCGACAACGCCGTTGCAGTTAGCTGCACCCCAATGCGTGACCTTGAGCGTGTATGTTTGTCCGCCGCGGAGTTCAGCGATGGCCGTGCCCGGGAAGAATTGGACGGAGATGCTCCCGTCGGCGTTCTTGAGCGATACGCCCTTGCGGCCGGCGACGTTTTCGATCGCGACCTCGCCCGCGTCCTCCTTCTTCCAGATTCCGGCAATGAAGCCGGCGGGGATCGCCGGATCGTTGGCGGAGCTGACGTGCATGCCGTCGCTCAAGTTCGCCCGGAAGGGCGAGCAATCTGCCGCAGCGAACCGGTACAAAGTCGCGCCGCCCCCTGTATCACCACCCGCGAGCGGGGCCGCGGTCAGGTCCGTCAGCGTCAGGTTGCGGATGTAAAGCGT
>Ga0066903_100002873_pt1 | contig 13762 bp, 8 predicted proteins | sample PanSoiMetaGPlot1_FD_67491 | JGI IMG/M metagenome (GOLD analysis project Ga0066903, IMG submission 67491) | Tropical forest soil microbial communities from Panama analyzed to predict greenhouse gas emissions - Panama Soil - Plot 1 (version 2) | ecosystem: Environmental > Terrestrial > Soil >... | reverse complement strand
GCAGATCTCGTAGCCGTCGATGTCGGGCATGACGATATCGAGCAGAATCAGATCGGGCGCGCTCCGTCCGACCGCGTCTAAGGCCTGCTGGCCGCCAAGCGCGACCGACAGTTTGTAGTCGCCTCCGAGCGCCTGGACCAGCACGTCGACGTTCGCCTTGACGTCGTCGACAATGAGCACGCGGCAGTCGGACAGATCCTTCAACCGAACCTCCTCGGCGCCGGCTTCAGGACGCGGCGGCGTGCATGCGCGCCAGAAGGCGCGCGGCGATGGTGCGGGCCTCATCGTACTCGTAACCATCGACGCAGTGGCGCAGCCGGCCGAGATCGTCAGCCGCCCAGGACGGCAGACCCGCCGCGGTGAGGGCCCCGAGCGCGCTGCTTGCCGACGAGAGGTCGTAGTCGCCGAGCGCGGCGGCAAGACGCTCGAGCGCCGCGCGCGCTTCCGCACCGTCGAAGGGAGCGTCCGCGGTCCGCACCGAGGGCGGCGCCGCCGGCCGCAGCGACGCAATCGATCGGAATACCACCGCGGCCTTCTCCTCGACGATGGCGAGAAGGCCGGCCAGGTCGCTGCGCCCTTCACGACCCGCGTGCTCGAGATCCTTCGCCGCGGCGCGCAGCGCCTCGGCGCCGAGATTTCCGGCGGCACCGGCGATCGCGTGCGCCTGTTTCGCCGCGGCCGGGGCGTCGCCGGCGCCGACCGCGGCGCGAAGCGCTTCGAGCGTGGGTTCCTGGCCGTCCGCAAACCGCACCAGCATCCGCTCGAGGCTGGCGCGATCGATTCCGAGACGCTCGAGCGTGCGGCTCACCTCGATGCCGTCCAGATCCGGTGTCGCCGGCTCGTTCGGCCGAGCCGGAGCCGGAACCGACGCCGCCGGCGGCGGCGTCCGCGCCGGCAGCCATCGGCGCAACGTCTCGAGGAGCGCCTTGCGGTCGATCGGCTTGGTGACGTAGTCGTTCATGCCGGCGGCCAGGCACGCGTCGAGATCGGCCTTCATCGCGTTGGCCGTCATCGCGATGATCGGAATGCGGGCGAAGCGCGGATCGGCGCGCAGCACACGCGTCGCGCCGATGCCGTCGAGCTCGGGCATCTGCATGTCCATCAGGACCGCCGCGTAGTTCTCGGGCGCGGCCTGCGCCATCGCGACTGCTTCGCGGCCGTTGCCGGCGACGTCCAGCTCGATGCCGAGCCGCGCCAGCAGCTCGATCGCCACCATCTGGTTGGCGTCGTTGTCCTCGGCAAGCAGCGCGCGCAATCCCTCGAACTCGCGCTCGAGCGGCGCGTCGAGTCCACGCCGCGCCGTATGGACGCGATGGCCCTGCGATTCGACGACGGCGTCGAACAGCGACGAGGCGGTGATCGGCTTGCGGAGAAACACGTTGACGCCGATCGCCGAGCAGCGCGCCTCCTCCTCTTTTCCGGCGTAGGCGCTGACCACGATGATCGGCAGCGTGTGCGTCTCGGGGCGGGCGCGGATCCGTTCGGCGGCGTCGAGGCCGTTGATGCCGGGCAGCATCCAGTCGAGGATGACGAGCCCGAACGGATCCTGGCTTCCTGCGGAATTGCGCTGCTCGAGCAGCGCAAGGCCGTCTTCGGCGGCGGCCACGCCGACGGAAGGAATCGACCAGCCTCGCAGCAGCGTTTCGAGCAGCTCCCGGCTGGTCGACGAATCCTCCACGATCAGCGCCGCCCGTTCCTTCAGCACCGCCGGCGCGACCTGCGCCGGCACCTCCTGCTGCGCGTCGATCGCGAATCGCCCGGTGAAAAAGAAGGTCGTGCCGACGCCGGGCGCGCTCTCGAACGTGAGATCTCCACCCATGAGACGGGCGAGTCGGCGGCTGATCGCGAGGCCGAGACCGGTACCGCCGTACTGACGCGACGTCGAGCTGTCGGCCTGCGTGAACGCCTGAAACAGCTTCCCCTGCTGTTCCTTCGGAATGCCGATTCCGGTATCGCGCACGGTCACACGCAGCTGCACGTGGCCGGGATCCGCCTCGGCGACAGCCATCGGCTCGACTTTCAGCTCGACTTCGCCTTCCTGCGTGAACTTGAAGGCGTTGCCGACCAGGTTGGTCAGCACCTGGCGGAAGCGCAGCGCATCGCCGACGAGGCGATCCGGCACCGCCGGGACGGCGTGCGCGATGAGCTCGACGTGTTTCTGGATGACCGTCGATCGGAAAGTTTCCGTGACCTCCTCGAGGACCTCGCGCAGGCTGAACGGCGCCGCCTCGAGCTGCAGCTTGTCGGCTTCGATCTTCGAGAAATCGAGGATGTCGTTGAGGATGCCGAGCAGGTTCCGCGCCGACGAATGGGCCACGCTGATGTACTGATGCGCCTTCGGCGGCAGATCGGTGTCGAGCGCCAGCCCGTTCATGTTGACGATGGCGTTCATCGGCGTCCGGATTTCGTGGCTCATCATCGCGAGGAACGATCCCTTTGCGCGGCTGGCGTCCAGCGCCTCCTCGCGGGCGGCGACGAGATCCCGGTGCGACGCCTGCAGCGCCGCGACCGCGTCGTCGATGGCGACGCCAAGCTCACGGATTTCGCCGCGGCCCTCGTCGAGACCGGTCCGCGCGTCAAGGTCGCCCGCCGAGACCCTCCGCGCGGTCGCCACGATCGGACGGACCTCACGCAAGAAGAGCGCCTCGCCCACCAACCAGGCGATCAGGAAGCACGCGAACGTGCCGACGGCGAGAATCCCGAGGTTCCGTCTCAGCGCGGCGTTCATCTCGGCGCGATACGGCGCCAGCGCGATACCGAGCGTGACGCGGCTGCCGGTTCTCTGCGCGCGGAATGCCAGCGGTTCGGCCACGTACAAGCGCTCGACGCCATCGAGGCCCATCACATCGGCGCCGCTGACCGTGCCTCCCAGTTCGGTTGCATACACGCCGGCAGGCTTGCCAACGTACTTCTCGAGATCGAACGAGCGGTACTGGACGATGCCCTTGTCGTCGAGGATGGTCATCACCGTGCTGGCGGGAAGGCCGGAGCGCTCGATGAAGCCGGTCACCCACTCGAGATCGAGGCTGGCCCAGGCGATGAACGCGACACGGCCGGCGTCATCGATGACCGGCTGCGAGAGGTTGAGACCCGGTTTGCCAGTGGCCGGTTCGGCGAGGAAGGCGCCGGTCGCAAAGTCGAGCGTATTCCGGGCACGCTGATAGGCGAGCAGCTCGCGGGCATTCACTACCCGATCGAGAGGCACTGCGCTCGCGCGCACCTCGCCGGTCGTTCCGTCGGCGAGCAGGACGTTGTTGTACAGCCGGTCGTCCCGCACCGCGTCGACCAGCCTGCGCGTGGCCGAGGGGGACATCGAGACGATTTCCGGATCGATCGCCAGCGTCGCCAGGCGATGGGCGCTGCGGTTGACGCGATCCTCCAGCTCGCGTTGTATCAGGCGGACCACCCGGGTCGAAAGGTCGGTCAGTGCCGCGAAGCTTCGCTCGCGGGCCAGCCATTCGTCGTAGCCGAGAATCACCAGCGCGGGCACCAGCGCGACGAGGACGAGCGCGGACAGGCGTCCTCGCACCGTTGGCAGCCACGAGGCGATTCGCTCGAGAGTCATGTTTCGGCTCATTCTCGCATGCGAGGGGAAGGGCGAAAAACGGCACGAGTGGCTCGCCGGGCGGTGGCAGATCCTGCACTGTTTCGGCGAGGAAGCAGCCGAAATGCCCGCGATCCCGCAGGTCCCGGTTGTTGCACGGGACCGGGACATGCCGAATCATTCACGCGATTTCGCGATCGAGCTCAAGCCGCGTCCCGGAGAACTCACCCGTGTAGCGTCGATGCTGGCGCGGCACCACGTGACGCTCAAGGCGGGCGTGGCCATGGCGGTCGGGCCGCGGCTCCTCGGCCGGTTCGTCCCCAGCGATGTCGAAGGGGCCAGACGCGCCCTTGATGCGGCGAATGTCCCGTTCGAGGAACGTGAAGTCGTGCCGGTGCTGATAGAGAGCCGCGCCGGCGAGCTCGCCATCCTGAGCCAGAGGCTCACCGAAGGAGGCGTCGCTCTCCGGGCGCTCTACATCACCAGCACCGCCGGGAATCTCGTGGAGCTCGCGATTGTCGCGGACAACGCCGACAAGACGCGCCGCGCGTTGGAGTAACCGGGATTTTCGGGCAGGCGCTACACCGCGAGTTTGAGCGTCACCGGCTGGCGGTGGCCCGTAATCTCGAACTTGCCCTGCACCGTCGCGCCTTCATGAACCGTCAGTGCCGGCGCCGACACTTCGCCGCTCACCGTGGCGGTGTGCTGGACGACGATCCGCTGTTCGGCCGACAAGTGGCCGTCGACCGCGCCGGCGATGACGATGGTGTGTGCCATGACGTCGGCGTCGACCGTCGCCGACTCGGTTACGGTCAACGGGTGTCCGCTGACGTCGATGGTGCCGCTGACGTGCCCGGCAATGGTGAGCGGCTCCTCGGCGTGAATCTCACCCTTGATGGAAATCGATGGTCCGATATGCGCAACTGTCCCCATGCTGTCGCCTCCTGGTCGCGAGGCTTGAGGCAAACAACATTCCCCTCACGCGACCGCGTGAATACTCGCGTCGCCGCGTGCGAGGTGTCTCGATGTGTGACAAACACGGCCGCTCGATCACGGCGTCGTAATCGACGGCCGTCGAGTTATCGTCGCTTCCTGTCTCTTACTTGATTGTTCGCGCCAAGCTCAGCGCTAGCGCTACCCGCCGTACGTCGTCTGCCAGATGGGAAACAGGGTTCGGAAGGTGTCCTCGACCGCGCTCGCCAGCTTTGCCCGATCGTTCAGCACCTTCGCGTCGTCCGGTTTGTCGAGGAACAGCCAGCGGCCGACGAAGATCCACCGCTGCGCGGCGGCGTTCCGGCAGTTGATCAGCCAGTCGACGGCGCGCTCGGGCAGCATGTCGCGGGCCGGTCCGTGATTCGCGTACTGAATGAACCCGCCGCTGGCCGCCATCCAGCGCGCCAGCTCGCGCTTCCAGGATTTGTCGATGGTCGACTGGAAACGCTCGAACAAACGGAGGATCTGCTCGTGTCCGGCGACGCGATCGGGATCGCGTCCGGCCGGCGGCGACAGGTCGAACCCCAGGCCGATCCTGAGACAGCTGTCCTCGAAGGGCGGGTTGGTGAACCATCCGAGGTTGAACTGCGGTTCCCAGCGGCCGCCGTGGTGGAACGCAAACATGTGGCCGCTCGCGTGGGAGTAGCAGCTGTTGGCGTGGAACAGCTTGGTGCCGCTCTCGCCCTGGCGCTGCCGGCTTTCGACGATGCGCGCGGCGATGCTGGTCGCGTTGATCGAGTCGAAGAGCGCTTCGAGGCGCGGCGCGAGAGCGCGGCGCGCCTCTTCGGGGGGCAGCGTCTCGAGGATCGTGAATTCGCGCGGGGAGAAGCCGGTGCTCAGGCGCGAGGTCGCGGTCGGCGCCATGGCGCGGCGGCGGCGGACCTCGGTCAGCAGATTGGTGGCGATTGCGTTCGACGGGTTGATGGCGAGCGCGGATCGAAGCGCTGACACCGCCTCGTCGAACTGCCGCTGTTCCAGGTGGCAGCGTCCCAGCCGTGTCCACGCCGACTGGTTCTGCGGCGCACGCTCCACGATCTCGGCGTTCAGCCGGAGGGCGTCCGGACCGAAATCACCCTGCCGGGTCAGATCGATCGCGCGCTTTTCGAGATCTTCGAGAGAAAGGGGCATCGAGAACGACGCCCTTTTAGAAGAGATTCGCGACGACGATGGCGTGAACCAGCGCAGTGCTGTGGTTGCCGGCCGCGTCGCGCGCGACAGCGGTCACGACGTGCGGGCCGTCGCCGACGGTGCTGCTGTCCCAGGCGTACTGGAACGATCCCGACGTGACTTCGGCGCCAACGTTGACGCCATCCACCTTGAACTGCAGCCCGACCACGGCCACGTTGTCGGATGCGCTCGCGCTGAGGGTGACGCTGCCGGAGACGGTCTCGGCGTCACCCGGGCTCGTCACCGCGACGTTGGGCGCGATCGTGTCGTTCTCCACGTTGATCGTGACGGCGGCCGACGTTCGCGTGTTGCCCGCGGCGTCGCGCGCGATCACGGTGATGACATGGGCGCCGTTGGTGATATTCAAGCTGTTCCACATCAGCCGATAAGGCGCGGTCAGCTCGCCGCCCAGGTTGACGCCGTCGATCGTCCACTGCAGGCCGGCCACGCCGACGTTATCCGACGCCGTGGCCGCGAAGGTAATCGTGCCGGTGACCGGTGTCTGCCCGAGCGGGTTCGTGATGGCGACGTTCGGCGGGGTGACATCGTTCGCGACGGTGACGGCGATGCTCGCGGACGTCCGCGAATGACCCGCGGCATCGCGCGCCACGGCGGCGATGACGTGCGGGCCGTTGCCGGCGGTCGCGCTGTTCCAGGTCACGACATAGGGCGGCGCGGTCTGTTCGGCGCCGATGTTGACGCCGTCGAGCGTGAACTGCACGCCGACCACACCAACGTCATCCGAGGCGGCGGCGCCGAGCGCCACCACGCCGGAAACCGTAGCGCCGGCGACCGGACTGGTCACTGTAACGGTTGGCGCGGTCGTGTCATTAGTGACGGTGATGGTGACGCTTGTTTCGGACTGATTGCCGGCGGCATCCCGTGCCGCGGCAACGAGAACGTGCGGACCGCTCTGGACCGCCGTGCTATCCCAATTCATACCGAACGGCGTCGCCGTCACATCGCCGAGACTGACCCCATCCAGCGTGTACTGAATACTCGTCACGCCTACGTTGTCGGTCGCGTTGACGGCGAGCGGATAGACGCCTGTCACCGTTGCGCCGCCTGCCGGACTGGTGAAAGTCACGGCTGGGGCGGTGGTGTCGGCAGGCGGAGCCGTGGACGCGAACGTTCGCAGCGCCTCGCGCAGATCGATGCGGCCGTCGCCAAGCTCGAGCTCCGGCAGCTTGACGGCGCCGTCGTCGAAGAAGCGGCCGACCGAGCGGAAATCGAGGTTCGGTTCGCGCTGCGCGAGCAGCGCCGCGCCGCCGGAGACGAGCGCGGTGCTGAACGACGTGCCTGAGACGGCCGCGTAACGGCGGCCGGGATAGAGCGTGATCAGCGCTTCACCGGGCGCGGCGACCTTCACCAGGTGGTCGCCGTGGTTCGAGAACGCGGATCGCGTGTCCGTCAGAGTCGTCGAGCCGACTGCCATGACGTTGCGATAGCCGGCGGGGAACACGACGAGGCGCTTGCCGCCATTGCCGGCCGACGCGAGGCAGAGCACGCCGTGCGAGGTGGCGTAGTCGATGGCGTGGGTGAGCTCGGTGGAGGTCGTCACCGAGCTGAAGCTCATATTGATGACCTTGGCTCCGTGATCGACCGCGTAGTAGATGGCGCGCAGCACGTCGAACGCGTTCGACGATCCGTCGGCGTTGAACGCCTTGAGGGCCATGATCTTGGCCGTCGGGGCCACAACATGAATGAGGCCTGCGACCATGGTTCCGTGACCGAATGAGCGTGGCAGGTGGGTGACGTCCACGCTGGCCAGCGTCGCAGAGTCGACCATCGCGACCGTCGTTCCGTTCACTGGAACTGGCGCCGCTGGATCGAGGATTGAAACGCCGGTCGAATCGAGGATCTCGACGGTGGAATCGGCTAAGTCCGACCATTCGGACGCCGGACCCGCGAGGTCGCGTGTGAAGTCGTAGCCTGGAACCAAGACTCCCTGCAGGGCCGGATGATGCGGGTCTACGCCGGTGTCGATTACCGCGACGATTACGCCGTCGCCGTTAGCGACTTGCTGCGCCTGCGCCAACTTCATGACGCTCAGCGCGGGCTGCGTAACGTACGGCGTCCAGACACTCTGGCCAAAGTAGCCGCTGACTGTCCTTTCTAGCGAATCGAGAATCTCGACCGTCGAATCATTGAGCTGGAGGTCCTGACCCAGTTCAGTAATCGCCGAGGGTCCGTTGAGATCGAAGTGCTCGACGTCCGGATCGTTGCGAACGTCCTGCAGCAGCTGCTGCGCGGCCGTGTCGAGGGTGTCACCCTGAACCGCGTTGGTTACCTGCTGAGGTACGGGTCCGCGGACGAGAACGACGCTGCGGATGTGATCGTCGATCGGACGGAGAATCGTGAGATTGTGACGGCTGGCGATCGCAGCGATTCGATCTTCAGGCGCGCACAGGATGAACTGCTGCCCATAGTCGTTCGCGCTGGCAGCCAACGTCACGTGTGGGTGACCGAGGGCTGACACAAACGACAGGAGCAGTAGGACAAATAGCGACGCGCGCGCAACCGACCGCTTCTTCATCGTCTCACCAACGACGACCCATGGACATGCGTCGTCTCGAACCGCTTCGACACGCTCGCGATCTCGCGCACTCAAAGAAGCTCGAGACGCAGGCCGTTCACCCGCGCTCGCCGAGACAGACACGCTGCTCAATTTCTTTAGAAGACGCCAACGCGTGCAGGAATGCGTTAGCTTATCGCTGAAATACTCACCATTGGAAGAAATTTGCAGTCTGGTTACTTACTTTCGGCTCCTTGTGCGGCCCTGTCGGAACTGCCTGCGGCGTGGGGGTGCCGCATCCGGGGCCTCGGCCATCTCGTCGGCAAGTCGGCTCAGTGACAATTCGATACGTTTATCCGGTGCGACATCCACGCACAGACGAAGATTGCGCGAAGGAGCGTAGTCCATCTGGAACTCGCCGAACCGGTTGTAGACCGTATGAGCGATGATGTCCTTGCTGGTCATCAACATGACAGGCGCTTCGGCGAGCGTGCCTTCCGGCTCCTGACGATTGGTCAATTGGCCGACAAGCGTGGCCACCGGCGAGCCCTTCATGTGTTCGAGACGAAGGTCAACGGCAAAACTGCCGGCTTCATGCGTCGTGTGGCGGGAGACCCGGTCCTCGGCGCGCAGGCCGGCGGGAGCCGGGTCGCTGAAGCTGTCGTAGACGAGCCGCGCTACCAGGCGGGACACAGGAACCCGCTGAGGCCTGAGCATCGTCCCGATGGCTTTGGCGCAGCGCACCACCGACTCGGGCGGGTTGTACAGTCCATCCGCACGCGTGGACGCGACGACCCGGTTGACGAATGCCAGGGTCGCATTGCAACGGCGACAGCCGGCGTTGACATGCGTTTCCATGGCGGCGCGATCCGCCTCGGTGGCAGTGCCCCGCGCGTAATCGGCCCAGTCGCTGATATCGAAGTGTTTCATCGCTCTCGCCAAGTATAGGGTGTGGGCCTCGGCCGAAAATATAGGGTGCAGTTTTATCAGACAGTTCCCTGTCCGACGAGGATGAATGGCGCCCAGTAGAAGGGGTGCGGATAACGTTCTCGTAATTGGCGCATCGCCAGCTGGACTGCGCGCCCCTTCGTCGAACCCGCCTGCAACTCCCGGTAAAACGTTTCCATGAATTCAGCTGTGCTTCTGTCGTACGCGTCCCACAGCGTCAGCAGCACCGAGCCGGCGCCCGCATACAGGAGTCCGCGGACCAACCCCAGCAGCTCGTCGCCGCCGACGATGGCGTTGAGGCCGGTGCTGCATCCGCTGAGCGTCACCAGCTCAGCCGACAGGCGGAGCTGATAGAGATCGATCACGTTGAATGGACCGTTGCCGAGGCGAATCGACGAAAACATCGGATTGTCCCGCCGGAAACGTCCATGGGTCGCGATATGGACGAACGGGCTCGTTGGGCCGTAGCTCCACAGGCGGTCGGCGGTCGCCTCTTCGCCAATGAACACGCGCGCGCGCGAAAAAGTGGCTGCGACCTTCTGCACTTCGTCGGCGATGTACGGCGCCCGTTGGTCGGGAACGCCCATCACCAGCGGATCGCCGCCGGCCCGGGGCCGCTTCGCGCAGCAGAGACGGTAGACGCTCGCGCTCGGCGCATAGGAGATGGTGTACGCGTCGGTGAGGAAACGGGTCCCGTCGAAGAGCGCGTGAAACGGCAGATAGTGCAGCACGTCATGAGGGACGATGACGACGTGATCGCCCCGCAGCAGGTCGCGAACCGGCGCCACCAGCATCCTGTAGAGCTCGGACAGGTGCGCGTCGGTCGCGCCGCGGCGCTGCTCCGCCTCCCGGCCGGCCGTCGATCCGAGGCCCACCTTCGAAAGCTGGAACTGCAGCAGCCGCAGCACCTTTCTGACGGCGTCGCCTGACGCGACCGGCAGGACGTCGAGACTATCGCGGCCCAGGACGCAGGCGTAAATCTGACCGCGCGCCTGGTAGTACTCGAGCAGCACGGAGTCGGACCCGAGCACTTCGCGAATCTCGTCGACGGTGAACGACGTGCCCCCCTGAAGCGCCGCGAACTCCCGATCGGTGCGGCTCACTGCGTTCAGCGACTTGACCAACCGGTTCTCGAGCGTGCGCGTGCGTTGCCGGAGCAGCTCGACCCGGCGGGCGGACCGCTTGTCGCGTCGCCCCTCGTCTAGCTCGATCTGGCGGTACTGTGCGTTGATCTGCTGACGCAGGTTGCGGACCTCGTCGGTGAGCGCATTCTCGACGTGCGGCGCTATCGCGCTGCCCCGGAACGAAATCAGGTCGGCGAGGCTGCGCGACTTGGCCTGCTCGATGAAGCCGAACGCCTGCTCCTGACGATGACGCTGGCGACCGAGCGCAAGGCCGATCGAGACCAGCCCCTCGTACACCGCGAGCTTGTCCTTCAGGAACGAGACCTTCAGGTCCTCGGCACCGAGATGGCTGCGCAGACGCTCGAGGCCGCCGCGCGCCTTTTCGAACGCGGCGAACGCGTCCTGCGGATCGTGCTGCGCTTCGGCGATCAACCCGAGGACGAAGTACGCTTGATAGCTCAGAATCGGCAACTGCATCGCCGTCGCTTTGCCGAGGGCGAGGCGGCAGGCGCGTTCAGCGGCGCGGGGATCGCCGGCATCGAGCTCGAGTCGCGCGAGCAGAAGCTCGCACAGGACCGCCTTGCCGGGGGCCGAGGCCTTCGCGAAAAGTCTGAGGGCGTGCTGACAGTGGCGCTGCGCCTGCAGGTAGCGGCCACTTCGATAGAGAACCAGCGCCTGATAAAAATCGACCAGCGCCAGCCACACCTGATTGCCTTCCTTGGTAAACAACTCGCGTGCACGATCGAACAGGTCGAGCGCGCGCGTTATTTCCCCGTCGTGGCTGGCAGCGATCGCGACGTTGGTAACCGCTTTGGCAGCTTCGAACGGTACCCCGAGGGTTTCAAAGCCGTCGAGCGCGCGCCTGGCGAGCTCTCCCGCTTCGTCGCTGAGATTGAGTTCGAGATAGATCTCGGAGCGGTCCAGGTCGCACAACGCTCTGTGAAAAGCGTCGCCCACTTGCTCGGATTGGTGCTCTGCGGCGCGGTACAACTCAAGTGCCCGCGTGTACTCACCGCGCAGATAGTGAAGATACGCAATGTTGTAGTCCGCTTGCGCGACTAGCAACGGCATGTCGTGTGTCTCGCAATAACCTCTGGCCTCGTCGAATCTATGCAGCGCGGTTTCGAAATCGTTCAAATGCATGAGGCAGACCGCCATGTTGCTCAGGACGGCTGCCACGTCCTGCGGCTCGCCGACTTCGGCGAGCGCTTCGTGCGCGCGCTCATACAGGGTCAGTGCCTCTTGAAATCGGTTCTGCCGATAGAGGATGTTCCCCATGTTGCTGTCGAGACGGGCCAGGCGAAGGCGATCGCAATGCCGTTCGAAGATCCGTCTCGCTTCCCGCGCCGCCTTCAGCGCTTCGTCGTACCGCCCCAGGTAGATGAGCGTCTGCAGCGCGCCGCCGCTGAGCGTGCGCCCGACGTCCAGGTCTTCGCCAAGGCGTCGATAGAGCTTCAGCGCCGCCTTGTAATGCTTGAGCGCTTCGCTGTAGCGCCGCCGGATCAGCAGAACGTGACCGACGGCTCTCATGCTCTGGGCGCGACAGCGATCGTCGTGGAGCTTCTCCGCCAGCCAGATCGCCGCGTCGGCCAGCCGCTCCGCCTGCCGCAGGTCCATGCGCGCCACCCGCACCACCGACTCGTACAGCGCCTCGACCACCGCCGGATCCCAGAGCTTCTTCTGGTGCCGCAGGAACGAGGCCACGGCGCGACGGCTCGCTTGCGAACCGACCTGCTCGATCAGCTCGACCGACGACTGGCCCGCGATCATCTCGGTCACGGTGAGCTCTAGAAACCCATTCCCCGCAGCGTCTTCTGCAGCCGCTTGAGACAACGTCCCCGGATGAAGCCGATCGATCCCACCGCCAGCCCGAGACGCGCCGCGACCTCGCGGTACGGCAGCGGCGGATCGACGTAGAACAGCAGGCGGATCATCTCGCGGCAGCGCGGCGGCAGCCGCGCCGTGGCGTCGCGCATCATCTGCTCGCGCTCCGCTTCATCGGCGATGTCGGGCGGCGGCGCCGGGTCCGGCCCGAACGCCTCCTCGTCCAGATCCGTCAGCTCGCGATCGGCGCGCTTGCGCTGCTTCTTCTTCCAGTGGAACGCCTGGTGAGACGTCGTCGTCAGCAGCCATCCGCGAAGCGCCGCCGGCTGACGAAGGTTCGGGAGCTGCGAGAACAGCTCGAGGCAGACCGACTGGAAGATGTCGCCGGCGTCGTCGCGGCTCGCGCCGTATTTGATCGGGATCGAGTAGATGAGGTTTTTGTACTTGTCGATGAGAGTGTTCCACGCCTGCTCGTCGCCGTCGAGGCAGGCGCGAACGAGGCGTTCGTCACTCCACCCGACATGCGGCCCCGGCGCCAGCAGCGCGCGGCCGCCGTCTTTTTCACGGCGCGCCACTGGCCCGCTTCTGATGCCAGTACAACTCCTCGACGTTCCAGAGCGTGTGGTGATCGAGAACGGCGGGACGGAAGTTCCCCAAGCCCTTCTCGGCGCCGACCAGGACGTTGGGACTGATCAGGAAGATGAACGGCAGATTCTGCGCGACCAGCTCCTGCACCCGGTCGTAGAGCCGCTTTCGCGCGTTGGGATCGATTGTCGTCAGTTGGCGGCGCATCAGCGTGTCGATGTCCGCTTCCCAGGGTGTGGCCGGCTGCTTCTGCTCGGGCGCCCACAAATGGGTGGCGCCGCTCGACAGCCACACGTTCATTTCGGTGTTGGGGCCGCCGTCCGCGTTTCCCAGCCCGAGCACGCACGCTTCGTAATCCTTCGTCTTCGTCAGGCGATCGATCAGCGCGCGCAGCTCGAGCGTCACCAGATGCACCGTGATGCCGAGCTGGCGCAGGTCCTCCTGGATGATCGTCGCGATCTGGACGCGTTCGGAGTTCGACGAGTTGGTGGCGACGCTGAACTCCACGGCATCGCCGCGTTGATCGACCAGCGTCCCGTCCGCTTTGATGGCGAAGCCGGCGCTCTTCAACAGCTGGCGCGCGCGATCGAGCGAGCGCGGCGGCTGGGGAAGACTCCGGTTGAACCACACCTTGTTGCTCGGCGGGACGTGTCCCCAGATCGGTGTCGCATGACCGCGATAGACCAGCCGCACGATGGCGTCGCGATCGATCGCGAGCGACACCGCCTGGCGGAACGGCAGCTGCCGGAACCATACCTGCTTGCGCGCGATGTCGGGAAGCTTGCCGCCGAGATCGTTCAGGTTGAAGAAGACGAAGCTGTAGTTGAGACTGGCGCCGAGATCGGCCAGTTGATACGGCGCGTTCGCACCGGCCTTCGCCAGCACGTCGTAGTTCGCCGCCGTGAGCTGCGATGCGATATCGGCTTCGCCGGTCTGAAAGCGAATGGCCTGCGCATCGTCGCTGGCCACGAGGGTGAAGACCAGCTGATCGAGGTACGGGAGGCGCGTGCCGGCGCGGTCCGCCTTCCAGTAGTGCGGGTTCTTCTCGAGGACGACGCGCTG
>Ga0066903_100002872_pt1 | contig 13763 bp, 14 predicted proteins | sample PanSoiMetaGPlot1_FD_67491 | JGI IMG/M metagenome (GOLD analysis project Ga0066903, IMG submission 67491) | Tropical forest soil microbial communities from Panama analyzed to predict greenhouse gas emissions - Panama Soil - Plot 1 (version 2) | ecosystem: Environmental > Terrestrial > Soil >... | reverse complement strand
CTCGGGTCGATGTCGGTCCAGGGGGGCGGCGTCCTCGGCATCGCGCTCGGCACCAGCACCGCGGGCGGCTACGTCACGGCGGACGCGCACATCACGCCCTGGCTGAACGAGATCGCGTTCGTGCCCGTCGACTACCGCAGCGACGCGCCGATCGACGAATGGTCGGGCGATCGCGGCTGCATCGTGCAGTACCTGTCGCAGCAGGCGGTGGGCCGCTTGCTGGCGCCCGCGGAGATCTATCTGCCGCCGTCGCTGCCGCTGCCCGAGAAGCTCAAGGCGGTGCAAGCGTTGATGCAGATCGGCGATGCGCGCGCGCACGACATCTACCAGACAGTGGGCGTCTACCTCGGCTACGCGCTGGCCCAGCTCGCCACCGTCTACGACTTCCGCCACGTGCTGGTTCTGGGCCGCGTGACGTCGGGACCCGGCGGCGACGTCATGCTGGACGTCGCGCGCGAGGTGCTGGCCACCGACTTCCCGGAGCTCGCGTCCCGGCTGGACCTGCGCATGCCGGGCGAGCAAGAGAAGCGCCACGGTCAGGCGATCGCCGCCGCCAGCCTGCCGGACAGAGGCGAGACGGCCATCCTGCACGGCTGACAACAGCCGATCTGGGGCCGGCCCCGCTGATAAAGTGTCGCCGCGTGATCGTCAGGGCGCCCGGCTTTCGGATCCGATCTTCTCTCGAGGTCGCGTTCTCCGCCGACGGCGAGCGCCTGGCGACGATCACCAGGAACGCCGTCGCGCTGTGGGACGTCAGGGCGCGGGCGCGGCTCTGGGCCAGCCCCATCCTCGACTATCCGTCAGAGCTGGCGTTCCTATCCGACGGCGTCTTCATCCTCAAGAACACGGCCGGCCAGTTCGCCTCATGCCGCACCGCCAGCGCCGAACCGATCGCGACCTTCACGCCCGACAGCCCCAGCGAGGGTTCGAACGTGGTCGTGCTCGACGGCGATCGGATCGTCGACGGAAGCTGGCAGGGGCAGATCAGCGTCCGCGGGACCGACCTGCAGCCCCGCGTCGTCTGGGAAGAACAGCGCACGATGGTGACGCAGGTGACGCGAGGGGAGGCGGGGACCGCCTTCGTCATCCACGCGAAGCACGACCACCCGGACTTCGAGCGGGGCGCCGATCGTCTGCTGTTTGCCGCCGGAGACGATCTGGCCAGGCTCGCGCCGCTGGCAGCGCGGTGGCGTGCCCTCGGCGCCGCGTCCCTCTCTGCGTCCGGGGCGATCGTCGCCCTGCGCGTCCGAGGATCCGAATTGCAGACGCTCGAGGTGCCGTCGGGACAAATCGTCGCGGTCGGGCAGACCTCCGTGGGCGGCACCGGCGAGGCCCTCGCCTGGTCGCCGGACGAGCGGCACGTCGTGCTCGTCGAGAAAGGCGGCTTCTCGTTCCGAGAGGCGGCGAGCCTTCGCGAGATCGGCTGGCTCGCCAGCCCTTACCCGGCCGCCATTTCGTTTGCGCTGCAAGGCAATCTGATCGCCCTCGGCGACTGGCAGGCGGGGCTCGTGCTGGCGTGGCCCGACATGCTGGGCTCGCTGACGCCGCGCTGATTATCTGAAGTCCTCGGCGTCGAACCTGAGGTCCAGCTTGTAGATGCCCTCGGTTGGAAGATCGGGATGGGCGCCGCAGCGTCGAGGGTCAGCTCCTTGCCGACTGGATGGATCGCCAGAAATTTTGGCATCACACACCTCCTTCGACTGACGACCTCCGAGACCGCAAGAAGCGTTCCACGACTGAAGGCCCAACGACGGACCGGCGATCCGATGATCCGCGACTTTCTTGCGCCGGGCAGCGTGATGGGAAGAACACCTTGCACGCTCGGCGGGATCGGGTCTTCCCCCGCTCTGGTTGCGTGGCCTCGCCTGATTAGCATGTGGGCCATGATTCGCCGTCATGCCGTGATCCCGTTGCTGGCCTGCGTGTGCGTCGGCGTCGCGGTGTCCGGTTGCAATCGCGGCGCCGGCGCGGACGGGCGCGCGCTCGCCGCGACCAAGGCGCCGGCCGCGACGAACGGCTCGTCCACGGCCGTGACGCCCAAGCTGGAGCCCTCCGAACAGGCGCGAGCGCTCTCCGACGCGTTCGCCCGCGTCGCGGAGGCGATCCGTCCCAGCGTGGTCCGGCTGGATGTCGAAGGTTCGGCGCCGCGGACGAACCGGCTCTTCGACTTCGGCGGCGACGATCAGAATCCGTTCCAGCAGATGCCGATGCCGCGCAAGGTGCAGGGCACCGGCTCGGGCGTGATCATCGACGGCGCCGGCGACATCCTGACCAACAGTCACGTCGTCCGCGGCGCGCGCAAGGTGACGATCAAGCTGCCCGATCAACGGTCGTTCGAGGGACGCGTGGTCGGGACCGACCCGCTGACCGACGTCGGCGTGGTCCGGTTCGAAAAGCCGCCGACCGGAATGGTCGCGGCGCGCATCGGCGATTCGGACAAGCTCCGGATCGGCGAGTGGGCGATCGCGGTCGGGAGCCCGCTGGGGATGGATCAGACGGTGACCGCCGGGATCATCAGCGGCGTCGGCGAGACGGGCAGCCGCTTCCGCTTCGAGTCCGGCGAGCGCGTCCGCAAGTACATCCAGACCGACGCCGAGATCAACCCGGGCAATTCGGGGGGGCCGCTGGTCAGCCTCGAAGGTGAGGTGATCGGCCTCAACACGCTGATCAACGTCGGTCCGGGCGGAAGCTACGGATTCGCGATCCCGATCAATCAGGCCTCCCAGGTGGCGAGCGTTCTCATCAAGGAGGGGCGCGTCCGCTATCCGTACGCCGGCGTCAGCGTCATGGGGATCGGCGAGGTCCCCCAGGAGCTGCTCGATCAGGTGGGCAAGAACCTTCCCAAGGAGGGTGGGCTGGTCATTTCGGTCGCGCCGGATGGGCCGGCTGCGGCGGCCGGAATCAAGCCCGGCGACGTCATCGTCGGTGTCGGAGGCCATGCGGTGAAGACGGCGGGCGACGTCGTGGCCGGCGTCAGCGACCAGAAGATCGGCAGCAAGGTCAGCATCGACTACGTGCGCGACGGGGCGAAGCACGCCGCCGACATGAAGCTCGGCGAATACCCCGGCGAGGCCACGCCGGGAGCGAACCGGGCCCGGATCGGCGTCGGCCTGCAGACGCTGACCGAGTCGATCGCGCAGTCGCTCGGGCTGCCTCCGAGGACGAAGGGCGCGGTGATCACCGAGATCGAGCCCGGCAGTCCGGCGGAGAAAGCGGGGCTGGCGCTCGGCGACATCATCCGCGAGATCGACAAGAAGCCGGTCACGAACGCGGAGGATGCGGTCGCCGCGATGGCGTCGGGAAAGGGCGCCCGGTTGCTGCGCGTGACCAACGCATCTGGAACACGATTCGTCAGCGTGAAGCCCGAGTAGCCGCCGGAGCTGAGCCGCGCCCTCGCTGAAATCGGCCATAGTGAAACAAGTGCTCTATCAACTGCACGAGTACGGTCGAGCGCTGCTGTCGCCCGCCGCCGAGCTGGCCAAGGCGGGCGCGTACATGTTTTCGGCGCCCGAGAGCTGGCTGGCGCACCTGCCGGGCGCGAATCGCGTCGCGGCCGCGTATGAGCTTCTCTACCGTCTGGGCAAGGACTACGAGCGGCCTGCCTGGGATATCGATGAGGTCGACATCGGCCGCACGGTCGACGGCATCAAGGTCTCCGTGGTCGAGCAGGTGGCGCTGGCAAAGCCGTTCTGCCGCCTGCTGCATTTCGAGCGGCGAAGCGCCGAAGCCGCCGTGATCGCCGAGATGGAGCGCGATCCTGTGGTGATCCTGGTGGCGCCGCTGTCAGGACACCACGCGACGCTGCTGCGCGACACCGTGCGGACCATGCTGGCCAGTCACGATGTCTACGTGACGGACTGGGTCGACGCGCGCATGGTGTCCGCGCGCGAAGGCCTGTTCTCGCTCGCCGACTACGTCGCTTACATGCGGGAGTTCATCCGCCACGTCGGCGCCGAACGCGCGCACGTGATCGCGGTCTGCCAGCCTGCCGTGCCCGTGCTGGCCGCGGCATCTTTGATGGCGACGGCCGGCGAGAGCGAGCCGCGCAGCCTGACCCTGATCGGTGGTTCGATCGACGCGCGCCGCAGCCGCACGCCGGTGACCGACTTCGCCAGCAGCCATTCGTTGCAATGGTTCGACACCAACCTGATCCACGAGGTGCCGGCGCAATACCCGGGGCACGGGCGGCGCGTCTACCCCGGGTTTCTGCAGCACGCGGGGTTCATGGCCATGAATCCGCTCAGGCATTTCAGCTCGCACTGGGATTTCTACCTTCACCTGGTCGAGGGTGACCTGGAAGGCGCGGAGGAACACCGTCGCTTCTACGACGAGTACAACGCCGTGCTCGACATGGCCGGCCAGTACTACCTCGATTGCATCCGGATCGTGTTCCACGAGCACCTGTTGCCGCGCGGGCTGTGGACCATCGGCGGCGTTCGCGTCGCGCCGGAGGCGATCACGCGCCCCGCGCTGCTGACCATCGAGGGCGATCGCGACGACATCTCGGGCGTCGATCAGACGCACGCGGCGCACGAGCTCTGCCTGGGCATTCCGGCGGAACGGAAGCAGCGCTTGACCGTCGAAGGCGCCGGTCATTACGGTGTCTTCAGCGGGCGGCGCTGGCGGCAGTCGGTCTACCCGCGGCTCCGCGCGTTCATCGCCGAGGCCGAACGCTCACCGGCTGATCGTTGACGCCCATGGCCGGTCGGTCGCGTCCTTCGAAGGACGCGCGCGGCGTTCGATCGGCGTGACGCCCTCGAGGCGGTGGCTCTCCGTCGAGCGCTGGATCGCCTCGAGGACGTGGAGGTCCGCCAGCCCCTCCTCGCCGGAGGGTTCGGGTTCGCGGCCGGCGCGGACGCTGCGGGCGAACGCGATCAGCTCGGCGGCGATCTGGTCGCGCTTTTGAAAGGTCCGGCGCCGCTGCTTGCGATTCGTGATGTCCATCTGGACGGTCAAGCCGCTCGCGGACTCGTAGGCCGGATCCATCCGGATGCGGCCCTTCTCGCCCACCACCGTCAGCGCCGAGTGATCGTACGCGCCGAAGCTGCAGGTGAGCTGCGCCAGCCGCTCGCCGGGAAAGCGAAGGATGGCCGTGACCTGCTCGTCGATCTCCCGGAAGCGGCGATCGCCGCGCATCGTGGCGCTCATCGCGACCACCTCGGTCGGCTCGGCCCTGAAAATGGCCCGCGCCGCGTTGACACAGGTGATGCCCAGGTCCAGCAAGGGGCCGCCGCCGCTGGCGCGGCGCGTGCGGATGTTGTCGTCCTGGACCTGCAGGGCGAACGTGGTCGAGATGAACCGGGGGCGCCCCAGAACGCCGCGCCGCACGCGTTCGATGGTCTCCAGCGTCGCCGCCTCGAAGTGGAGGCGGTACGCGACCATCAGGTGGACGTCGTTGTCCGCGCAGGCGATCACCATCCGCTCGGCGTCGTGGCTGTTGGTGGCGATCGGCTTTTCGCACAGCACGTGCACGCCGGCCCGCGCGGCGCGAACGGTGTAATCCGCGTGCATGTCGTTTGGCAGCGCGATGTAGACGGCGTCGACCTCCCCCGCTTGAAGGTAGTCGTCGTACTGCTCGTAGCCGAGCGCCGCCGCGACGCCGTACTTTCGCCGCAGCGCCCGCAGCTTGGGCTCGTCCTGCGAGAAGATGGCGCGCAGCTCGCAGCCGGTCGCCCGCTCGAACGCCGGCAGCACCGCGGCCTGTGCGAAGGTGCCCTGCCCGATCACGGCGAACCGCAGCGGCCGGGTGCTTCGTTTCTTCATGGGCCAGCTTGCGGCGAATCTAGCGACGACGCGGCCGTCGGGTAGTGCAGAGCCCTACCGCGGGGCCGGCGTGGATGTTCCACGATGTTGATCCGCCGGAATGCGTAGCCCGAAACCGATGCGTCGTTAACTTGCCCGCGTGCAACGCGCGAGGAGGCTCAGATGAACGCAATCGAGATGTTGAAGCAGCAGCACAGAGAGGTCGACGAGCTGTTCAAGAAGTTGAACGGCACCAAGTCGGCGGAGTCGGGGCGGCGCATCTTCAACGACATCGCCGACGCGCTCGCGGTGCACGCGGCGATCGAGGAGCGGCACTTCTACCCGGCCGTGAAGCGGCGCGAGACCCAGGGGATCCTGCTGGCGTCGGTCGAAGAACACCTCGAGATCAAGCGTGTCATCGCCGATCTGCTTCAGATGGATCCGGATGACGACGCCTTCGATTCGAAAGTCGAGGGCCTGCGGGAAGACGTCGAACGCCACGTCGAGGAAGAGGAAGGGGAGCTGTTTCCGAAGGTCGCGCGCCTTTTCGACGAGGAGGAGCTGGAAGCGATCGGCGACGCGATGAGAGACACGCAGGACGAGCTGAGGCGGCAGGGCAATCCGCGCCACGCGATCCCGGGCGAAACCGACGCCGCCGCGCCGATCTAGTCGGGTCAAATCGCATCAACGCCGCGCCAGATCGGCCTCCAGCTCAAACGCGCGGACGCTGCGCGCTTCGCGGCTCAAGGGCCATTGCTAGACGAGCTGCCCACTGGCCGATCAGCCGCTCGACTACCCGCCAGTCGTGCACAGCCTGAATGATGTACGGCCGCACTGAGCGGTCGCTGCGCGGGAGGTCGACATGCTCTGGACCATCGCAATCATCTTGCTCATCCTGTGGGCGCTGGCGCTGGTCACTTCGTTCACGTTCGGGGGGTTCATCCACATCCTGATCGTGGCCGCCGTGGTCCTGGTTCTGGTGCGGCTGATCCAGGGACGACGTGTCGTCTGATGGGCCCGTCCGCGGGCACGACCTTCGAGGCCCTGCCGTCGTGACAATGAAGGAGGGGATCGGTACGCCGGTACGCGCGCCGGTCGCTGGGATCGGACTTCATGGAAGCGCGGTGCATCGGCGTACTCGGCGACAGCGCTGCCCGCCAGCATGAAGCCGAGTCGACGACGAGCCGCTCGCGCGCTGGAACGCCGGAAACAAACAGTCCGCGCGTCGCGGAATCCGGATACCAATGTGGCAGAGTTCGCGCGACGGACGACGACAGCGTCGCAACTTTTGGGTGGTACTCTTACGGGTGGTAGTGTTCCAATAACAAAGGGACATCATGGGTCGGATCACGGACCGGCCTTTGTCGGCCGAGGAGCTTCGGCAAACCGCTGAGGTGCTCTTCGCCGACCGGCCGTCGGCATCAAAATGGAGCGGACACGAGCCGCAGGCGTTGTTGCATGAGCTCGGGGTGCACCAGATCGAGCTCGAGATGCAGAACGACGAGCTCCGGCATGCGCACCTGGAGCTCGAAGTCAGTCGCGACCGCTACGCGGCGCTCTACGACAACGCCCCCTTTGGCTACCTGACCATCGACCGCAAGGGCGTGATCGTCGAGTGCAATCTGACGGCCGCCGCTCTGCTTCGCCGCGATCGGATCCGCGTGCTCGGCCTCAAGCTGCAGTCGCTGATGTCGCGAGGCGACGCGGATGCGTTCCACCGGCAGCAGCGCGAGCTGCTGCGCAGCGGCGGCAAGCAGACCTGCGAGGTCGACCTTCAGCGCGCCGACGGGCGGAATTTCCGCGCGAGCCTCGATTTGATCGTCGACGCCGGGGCCACCGCGGATCCACGCACCAATGTCGCCGTGATCGACTTGACAGAGCTGCGGGGAACGCAAGCGGATCTGCACGCGAGCGAAGCGCGCTTTCAGCTGATCGCCGCCAACGTCCAGGACATGCTCTACCTGCGCGAGCTCGACGGCGTTGTCTCGTACGTCAGCCCCGCGTACGAACGGATCTGGGGCCGCCCCGCCTCCCCTCTCGGGCGCAAGCCCACCGGCTGGCTCGATACGGTCGAACCGGAGGATCGCCAGCAGGTGTGGCAAGCCTGGGAGCGGTTGCGCGGGGGGACGCCAATCAGCGTGGTCTATCGGATCCGGCGGCCCGACGGCGCGCTGCGCTGGGTCCACAGCCGTGGGTTTCCGATCGGCGACAAGGACGGGCGGCAGCGCAGCGTCGGCGTGGTCCGCGACGTCACGCACGAACGGATGCCGGAGCAGGCGCTGAGACACGCGCAGAAGATGGAGGCGGTCGGCACGCTTGCGAGCGGCGTCGCCCACAACATTCGCAACGTCCTGCAAGCGATCCTGAACTTCATCCAGGTCATCCGCCTGAAAACGGAAGCGGGCGAGCCAATCGTCGAGATGCTCGACCGGGTCAACAACGCCACCGGCAGGGGCGCGGAGCTGATCGATCAGCTGGTGATGTTCGCACGCAAACAGGATGCGCTCAGCCTGTCGCGGGTGCGTGTGGATGATGTTCTGCGCGAGGCCGCCGGGCTGATCAGGCCGCTGGTCACCGAGATGGTCTCACTGGAGATCGACGCGGGGGCTCCCGACGCCATCGTCATGGCCGACCCGGTCCAGCTCGAGCAGGTTCTCCTGAATCTCGCCGCGAACGCGCGCGACGCGATGCCGCGTGGCGGGACGCTCGCGATCACTTCAAGGGAGGTCGTGCTTGACGAGCCGTCGGCGAAGGCGCGCCGGCTGTCCCCTGGACCTCAGGTCGTCCTCACCGTGAAGGACAGCGGCGAAGGGATGGACGCCGAGACGAAGGCGCGCGTGTTCGAGCCGTTCTTCACCACCAAGGGCGTCGGACAGGGAACCGGCCTCGGCCTCTCGACCGTGTTCGCCGTCGTCCAGCAGTTCGGCGGGTCGATCGAAGTCGACAGCGCGCCCGGGGCGGGCAGCACCTTCACGATCACCTTGCCCGCGTCGCCCTGACGGCGTCAGCGGTGGGGATGCCACTCGCCGCGATACCAATCGTAGTGATCCTCGTGGTGCTGCCAGTGGCCCGGCACCCAATCGTAGCCGCGGCGCTCTCGGATGTAGCGGCCGTGCACCCACACGTATCGATGGTGCCTCCACTCGTAATGTCCGGAGTTCCAGGAGTAGCCGCGTCGAATGATGACAGTCTCGTCGCGGGGCGGCGGCGGCGCCTCGCGAGGTCCATCGTGAATGATGACGACGGCCGCTTCCGCCCGACGTACCGCCACCGGCGCGAGGAACATCGCCGCTAGCGCGAGCCCGCCCACAACGCCCTTCCAGTCAGAGATCGGATTACGCATAAACCCCTGCTTAAGCATCCAAGATGGCCCCGTCGAGCTCAGCAGAAGGCGCCGACGTGTTCGCCTGGTAACGACTCGGCCGTAACGAGGTAACGGTTCTGCCATCTCCGCGTCCGTCGAACCGACGCTTTCGGGGTCTCCACCGTGGCACGCCGATTGAAATCACCGGTCGGAAGAAAATGCAGTCCAGCGCGAAACACACGGGACTCGAAGGGGAGCAGGGCGGCGATCAGAGGGTGTCCCGTGTGTTTCCGCTGGCTGTCGCCGATGCTGGGGCACTGCGCGTGGGCGACGTGGCGATGCAGCGGATCCCGGTGATCGCGGCGCATTTGCCGATCTCGGCAGCGCGCAAGGTCGCGGCGCTGAAAGGGATCGCCCTGCTGCTCGTCGAGCTCGACGATCAGATCGTGGGAATCGTCGAGGAGAGCATCCTCGCCGGCGCCGACGAGGAGACGCCGACCACCAAGGCGATGAAGCCCCTCGGCTCCGGCCTGCGTCCGTCGATGTCGGTCGCAGAGGCACGGGAGATGTTCGTTCGTCAGCGTGCGACGGTCCTGCCAGTGATCGCCGGCGGCTTCGTGCTCGGCGCGGTGACTCGCGCCGCCGTCGAACGCGCGAAATCTGCCAACAAAGGGTGACGTCGATGTGGAAGGCAGCGTTGGGGATCGCGGTTCTCCTGCAGGCGGGAGGCCCGCGCGACGGTGACGATCAGAGTGACAAGAGCGCCGTCCCGGGCGACTGCTCGCCGGAGTCCGGGGGCGGCGACTGCGCCGCCGACGAGGCCGTCGTCCCTGCGGCGCCTGCGGTCGCGCCCGCCGCGCCCGCCGCGGTGGCGGCCGTCGCCGCTTCGCCCACCGCCTTCGCCACGGTCAGCTTCCGCAACGACGTCGGCAAGAAGCTGCGGCTCGTCGAGGCCCGGTTCACGATCGACGGTGAGGCCCTGCCGGTCGTCTTGACCAGCGCCGAGCCCGGCAAGAGCTATTTCGTCGCCAGCCGCGCCCTGAGGCCCGGCCCCCACGTCGTGAGCGCCCGTCTCACGTATCGCGGGGAGCGCGGCGTCTTCAGTTACATGAAGGGCTACAAGCTGAACGTGCGGTCCGACCAGGTGCTGACCGCGCCCGCCGATCGCACGACGAACTACACCGTCGTCGGCAGCGAGAACAAGGGGATGACCGTGCCGCTGGAAAAGCGCGTGGTGGTCACCGTCGAAGCCGGCGCGCGCCCGAAGTAGGCGCTTCTCGGGCTACTCGATCCGCGTCGGCTCCGCCGGATAGCGTGCGATCTGCGGCGTGCCGTTGATGATGATCCCCAATCGGCTCCAGACGATCCGGCGATCGCCTTCGATGTCGTAGTCGTGCCAGCGCTCGATGAACTGGCCCCGGGGCAGATACGCATAACCGGTGCGAACCGACGGGTCCATCACGTAGACGCGATCGTCGGTCAGCCCGACGATGACGACGTAGTGGCCGTCCTCCCAGTTCGCCTGCCAGTCTTTCACCTGCGCCGACGACCAGGCCTGAACCGCCACGATGACGACGGCGCCTCCCGCGAGCGCGCGGCGGACGTCGTCGAGCGTCAGCTCGGTCCGTGCTTCAGCCTGAAGACCGAAGCGACGCGCCACCTTCACGATCTGATGAACGGACGTGCCCGCTTCGGCATTCGCGCCCAGCTCGGCGTCCAGGCGCGACTGGGCGTCGTCGAACACGCCGAAGTAGACGAGCGTCGCCATCAAAGCGGCGCCTCCGCAGGTCCATGGATGGGACTGGGAGATGAGCGGCACCGGCATGAGGCTGGGGGGGCCCGACTTCCGGAGCTCGTGGACGGCCATCGCGCTTCCCGGTCCCAGCGCAAAAGCCAGCGCGATGACGACCAGCGCGCGGTGGATCCGCCGCGCGCGCGGAGGTGCGGCCGAACCAGGTTGTGATGCGCGAGGGTTGTTGCGGTCCATTCCGAGCTGACGGCTCCGAGATTCCTCAGCTCATTCTGGGGACGACATGTGCGGCGGCAACCACGGTCCCGCTCGCTGAGGCAGCGTGTTTGACAGGGACGACCCCGAAATCGCCTGACTAGGGAGACCCGGCGACGGCCGCCTCGTAGGACCGGAGGAACGAGCGGCGATCGGAGTAGGTGCGGACGTGCGCGTCGCCGATGTCGTGCTTGAAGGCGGCCACGCCGAGCGCCATGAACTTCGAGCTGAGCAGGAAGTGAATGACGCTCACGTGCGCGAGGCGCTCGAGTGTGAACGTGGTCAGGTGTTCGCGCGCTTCGCGCGCGTAATGCGTCAGCCCCGCGAAGTCGTCGAAGATGGTCACCTTCGCGTCTCCCGCGAGGATCGGGCGGTAGAAGTCGGCGAAGCAACGCGCGATCGCGATCGAAAGCACGCCGCGCGCGTGCTGCACGGCGACGGCGGGGGTGGCCATCCAGATGGACGCTTCGCCGTCGGGGGTGACGAGATGCTGCGCCGAGGGCGGGGGTGTCAGTGGGTCCACGCTAAGGTCCCGGATGCAGCGACGGGGGTTCGACGCTCGACGACGGGCTCGGGCCCCGCGGCAGGTCGATGACGAAAACGGCCCCCTGTCCAGGTTGGCTGTCCACGCGAAGGGAGCCCTGATGCGCACGCAGGATCTGCACGCTCGTGTAGAGGCCGAGGCCCAGTCCCCCGAAGTGTCGGGTCGGGACTGCGCGCTCGAAGCGCTCGAAGATCCGCGCCTGATCCTCCGCCGAGACACCGATGCCGTGATCACGTACGGCGATGCGAACGGCATCAGCGGTCGCGTCGACATCCACCTCGATCGGCCTTCCGGCGCCGAACTTCATGGCGTTGGACAGGATGTTCGCGAGCACCTGCTCGATCCGGCCGCGGTCCCACCGGCCCACGACCATCTCCGGCGCGCTCACCGTGACGGTGCAGCCGGCGCGGTCGAGGTCCACGGACAGGCTGGTCAGCAGCTCTTCCAGCATCTCCATCAAATCGACCTCCTCGAATCGCATGAAGAGCTGATTGGTCGTGAAGCGCGAGACGTCGAGCATGCCGTCGATCAGCGTCGACAGGCGCCGCGTCTGGGCTTCGGCGACCCGGAACGCGCGCCGCGCGGCGCTCGCGTCGAACCGCTGGTGCGCGATGGCCCGCCCCAGCATCTGCACCTGGAGCAGCATCGAGGTGAGGGGCGAGCGCAGCTCGTGCGCCGCGACGGCGAGGAAGTCGTCGCGCGCGGCGACGGCCTCCAGCGCCTCCGACAGCAAGCGTCCGTTCTCGAGCGCGACGGCCGCGCGATCGGCGAGGTCCTGCGCCAGCACGACGTCATCCGCGTCGTAACGGCGCGGATCGGCCGCGGAGACGAGCATGAGCACCGCATCGACGCCGGCTCTTCCGCGGATGGGAACGCACAAAAGCGATCTCATCCCCAGCTCTCGCAGCGCGTGCAGGTGCTCGGGATCGCGCGTGCTGACGATCGGCCAGCTCGCCGTGGCGGCCGAGAGCTGCTCCGGCGTGACGTCGCTGTACGAGACCACCTCGCCCATGCGAATGGCCCGCGCCGGGCCCTCGGGTGCGGTCGGATCCGGGCGGTAGGAGTGCAGGCGCTGGACCAGCGCTTGCTTGTTCGGATCGCCGTGCGCCGTGGCCACGACGGCGGGCCGGCCTTCCCAGCCCATGTGAACGACGTAGCTCCAATCCGCGAGCGCCGGAACGACCAGCGCGGCCAGCGTCTCGAGCGTGTTTTCGATATTCAAGCTTTGCGACAGGCGCCTGCTCCCTTCGACCAGGAGCAAGAGCCGCGCGTTGGCGCGCTCGGTGTCGAGGCGCGCCTGTTGTTCCTTGAGCAGGAGCTGATCGCGCACGCGGCGCAGCTGGGCCTGCTCGCGCATGTCCAGGACGAACGCGACGCCCTCGGCGAGCCCGCCGTTCGTGGCCGGAACGCTCGCGCCGCCGATCAAGATCGGGACCCGCGTGCCGTCCTTGGCGAGGTACTCCTTCTCGTAGGGTGAGAAGCGCCCGCGGGACCTCAGGTCGGCGACGGCTCGCTCGTCGGCGGCACGGTACTCGGAAGGCGTCAGCGTCGCCCAGGAGAGCCGTCCGGAGGCGAGCTCGTCGCGGGAAAAGCCGAGCATCCGCAGGAAAGCATCGTTTGCGTCGATGATCGCCCCTTCCGAATTCGCGAAGATCACGCCGATCACGTTCGCGTCGAAGAGCAGCCGGAGGGGCGCCTCGAGCTCCGGGCTCGCGTGCGATGCCGTCATCGGGCCGTCGCGCGGCAGTGCTGGCGGACCGCGGTCATGAGGGTGGCGAGCTCGATGGGCTTCCGCAGCAGCGGGAGGTTCGCGGCGCTGCCGAGATCGCGCCCGAACGCCGTGATGACCACGATCGGCATCTGGAACAGCCGGTCCTTCTGCCGGAGGTCCTCGATCACGGCCCAGCCGTCCATCACCGGCATCATCAGATCCAGCAGTACGAGGCCCGGGGTGGGATGTTCGCCGAGCCAGACCAGCGCTTCCGCGCCCTGTGTGGCGAGGGCCGTCTCATATCCCTCGGTCTCGAGCGCCAGCTGCACCGCCTCTCGAATCGCCTCGTCGTCGTCGACGATCAGGATCACGCCGTGCCCGCTGGCCCCCATCGAGCCTCGATTAGCCACGAAGCGGGCTCTGCGCAACGAGGGCGATGCGGGAAATTGATTCCGGC
>Ga0066903_100002871_pt1 | contig 13763 bp, 11 predicted proteins | sample PanSoiMetaGPlot1_FD_67491 | JGI IMG/M metagenome (GOLD analysis project Ga0066903, IMG submission 67491) | Tropical forest soil microbial communities from Panama analyzed to predict greenhouse gas emissions - Panama Soil - Plot 1 (version 2) | ecosystem: Environmental > Terrestrial > Soil >... | reverse complement strand
GAATGCGAGACCGTCTTCTCGCACGACATGCGCGTGAGCCGGATCTTCGAGTCGCCGCGCGTGACCAGGCCGTACACCGACGAACAGTGGACCGCGATCGAGTCGCTCGGCCACGAGATCGACGGCGAGCTGGCGCGGCACGACGTCAGACTCACGCTCGGCGGCGAGCCGACGTTCGTCTCGATCGACGACATGGACGGGGCCGAGTGGAACGTCGAGGCGCTCGGCCCGAAGAAGCGTGCCCTCGCAGGCGATTTGCTCAAGCGGCTGCTCACGCGGTTCGCGCCCGGCGGACTGCTGCATCACGGGCAGGGCAAATGGTACCCAGGTGAATCGCTGCCCCGCTGGGCGTTCGGCTGCTGGTGGCGGCGCGACGACGTGCCGATCTGGACGAATCCCTGTCTCATCGCCGACGAGACGATCGACTACGGCCATGGCGACGCCGAGGCGCGCCGTTTCATCGAGCGACTGGTCGACGTGCTGGGCGTCGATGCCGGCCACATCGTGCCGGCATACGAAGATGCCTGGTACTACCTCTGGAAGGAGCGGCGGCTGCCGGTCAACGTCGATCCGCTCCAATCACAGTTGAAGGATGAGGAAGAGCGCGCACGCCTGGCACGCGTGTTCGAGCGCGGACTCAACGCCGTCGTGGGCTATGCGCTTCCGCTGCAGCGGCGCCAGTTGCCTCGCGGCGATCGCCAGTGGGCAAGCGGCCGCTGGTTCATGCGCGCCGAGCACCTGTTTCTGATCCCGGGCGACTCGCCGATCGGCTATCGGCTGCCGCTCGATTCGCTGCCGTGGGTCGCCGCCGAAGACTATCCGTACATCTATCCGCCCGATCCGAGCGTCGCGCTGCCGCCGCTGCAGAAGCACCAACCCTTCATCCAGCGTGACGCTGGTAGGGGAAGGGCTTTAGCCCGTCCCGGTGCGAGCGATCGAGCAGAACGGCCTGAAGGCCGTTCCCTCCCCCCAGCCGTGGGAACATCCGCACCCGACGTGATCCGCACCGCCTTGTGCGTCGAGCCCCGCAACGGGCGCGTGCACGTGTTCATGCCGCCGGCCGCGACGACCGAGGACTATCTGGATCTCGTGGGCGCTGTCGAACAGACGGCCGCGTCGCTCGCGATGCCGGTCATCATCGAAGGCGCGCCGCCGCCGCACGACGCCAGGCTCAACTCGTTCAAGATCACGCCCGATCCCGGCGTCATCGAAGTGAACCTCCAGCCCGCGCACAACTGGGACGAACTCGTGCGGAACACGACGACGCTGTACGAGGAAGCACGCCTCGCGCGGCTCGGCACCGAGAAGTTCATGCTCGACGGCCGCCACACCGGCACGGGCGGCGGCAACCACATCGTGATCGGCGGCCCGACCGCTTCGGACAGCCCGATCCTGCGGCGGCCCCAGTTGCTGCGCAGCCTCCTCGGCTACTGGCACAACCATCCGTCGCTCTCGTACCTCTTCTCCGGGCTCTTCATCGGCCCGACCAGTCAGCATCCACGCGTCGACGAAGCCCGCAACGATTCGCTGCATGAGCTCGAGATTGCCTTCCGTCAGATTCCGTCCGACGGACAGGCGCCCCCCTGGCTCGTCGACCGCGTGTTCCGCCACCTGCTCGCGGACGTGACCGGCAACACGCACCGCACCGAGTTCTGCATCGACAAGCTGTTCGCGCCAGAGGGGGCGGGCGGTCGCCAGGGCCTCGTCGAGCTGCGCTCGTTCGAGATGCCGCCGCACGCGCGCATGAGTCTCACGCAGCAGCTTCTCCTGCGCGCGCTCATCGCCTGGTTCTGGCGCGAGCCGTACGCCGAACGGCTCGCCCGGTGGGACACCGAGCTGCACGACCGCTTCATGTTGCCGCACTTCGTCGTGCAGGACTTCGACGACGTGATGAGCGATCTGCAGCGGGCCGGTTATCCGCTGCAGGCGGCGTGGTTCGCTCCGCACATCGAGTTCCGGTTTCCGCTTTACGGCTCGATCGCGAAGCGCGGCGTACACCTCGAGCTCCGTCAGGCACTCGAGCCCTGGCACGTGCTCGGCGAGGAGCCGGCCGGCGGCGGCACCGTGCGCTTCGTCGATTCGTCGGTTGAGCGCCTGCAGGTCAGGGTGTCCGGCATGGTCGACGCGCGGCATCTCATCGCGTGCAACGGACGCCGCCTGCCGCTCCACCCGACCGGGACAGCCGGGGAATTCGTAGCAGCCGTCCGCTATCGCGCGTGGCAGCCGCCGAGTTGTCTGCATCCGACGATTCCCGTCCATGCGCCGCTGACCTTCGACATCGTCGACACGTGGAACCGGCGGTCACTCGGGGGCTGCGTGTATCATGTGTCGCATCCCGGTGGCCGCAACTACGAGACGTTTCCCGTGAACGCGTACGAAGCCGAGAGCCGGCGCCTGGCGCGATTCTTCACGATTGGTCACACCCCGGGCGTGATCGATCCCCCGGCGGAAGCGCGGAATTCCGACTTCCCGTTCACGCTGGACCTGCGCCGGGCGAGCCAAGCGATTCCATGAGATGAGCGCGGTCGCCAATCCGCAGGGCACCTCGCCGTGGCGCCTGCTGGACGGTTATCACACCGTCGAGGGCGTCTACGACGAGATGGTCGCGGCGTCCGAGTCTTTCCATCCGCACTGCGAATCCTTCATCCGATCGATCGAGGCGCTCGGGCGCCACGAGCTCGCGTCGCGGTGGGAGAACGCCCGGCGGACCATTCGCGACAACGGCGTCACCTACAACGTGTACGGCAGCCCGCAGGGCGCCGACCGGCCATGGGAGCTCGATCTGATGCCGCTCGTCATCGGCCATGCCGAATGGAGCCGTCTCGAGCAGGCGCTGATCCAGCGCACACGTCTCCTGAACGCCATCCTGGCCGACATCTACGGTCCGCGCCGCCTGCTGCAGGACGCGCAGCTGCCGCCGGCGCTCGTCTTCGGCAACCCGGCATTCCTCCGACCGTGCCACGGCATCGGGGTGCCGGGTGGCGTACACCTGCACCTCCACGCGATCGATCTCGCTCGATCGCCCGACGGCCAATGGTGGGCGTTGTCCGATCGCGCGCAGGCACCATCCGGTGCCGGCTACGCACTCGAGAACCGCATCGTGCTTTCGCGGAGCCTGCCGGAGGCGTTTCACGATTGCCGCGTTCAGCGGCTGGCGTCGTTCTTCCGCGCCCACCGCGACGCGCTGGCTGCGCTCGCGCCGCACCAGCGCGAGCAGCCGAACGTCGTGCTCCTGACACCCGGGCCGTACAACGAGACGTACTTCGAGCACGCGTACCTCGCGCGCTACCTGGGCCTGACGCTGGTCGAAGGCGGCGATCTCACCGTGCGCGATCGGAAGGTGTTCATCAAGACGCTGGACGGCCTCGAACCGGTCGACGTGATCTTCCGCCGGCTCGACGACAGCTTCTGCGATCCGCTGGAGCTCCGGGACGACTCGTCGCTCGGCGTTGCGGGGCTGGTCGAGGCCGCGCGGAGCGGCAACGTCACCATCGCCAACGCGCTCGGATCGGGTGTCGTCGAAACACCGGCCATCCTGCCGTTTCTGCCTGCGCTCTGCCGGCGGTTCTTCGGGGAGGATCTGCAGTTGCCGTCCGCCGCCACGTGGTGGTGCAGCCAGCCGGGCGATCTGCAATATGTCCTCGATCATCTCGACACGCTCGTCGCCAAGCGCGCCTTTCCGTCGACCAAACGCGAGCCGGTCTTCGGCGGACGGCTCAGCGCGAAGGAGAAGGCGGCGCTGGCCGACGACATGCGCGCCCGTCCCGGCGAATACGTCGCGCAGGAACAGGTGGCGCTGTCGACCGCTCCGGTGTGGCAGTCGCACAAGCTCGAGCCGCGGCCGATCGTGCTGCGCGCCTACGTCGCGGTTTCAGGCGACAGCTACATCGTCATGCCTGGCGGCCTGACGCGCGTCGCGTCGGCCATCGACGCGCCGATCGTCTCGATGCAGCGCGGCGGCGGCAGCAAGGACACCTGGGTGCTGTCAGACGGTCCGGTGAGCTCCGTCACGTTGCTCCCCTCGACGTCCGCGTTGCTGCGCCGCGAGCGTCGGGCCGCCGACCTTCCGAGCCGCGTCGCCGACAATCTCTTCTGGCTCGGCCGGCACGCCGAGCGCGCCGAACACATGCTGCGCCTGCTCCGCAGCGTCGTCGTGCGCTTCACGCACGAATCGGCGACCGAGGAAATGTCGGAGCTGGCGGCGTTGCTCCAGGTGCTCAGAGCACTCGAGCTGCTCCCGGCGCGCCTGTCGGCCGAGCTCGGTCCGCGCGAGCTCGAACAGGAGATGCTCACGTTCCTGTTCAAGCAGAATCCCGCGTCCACGCTGCGCCGGACGCTGGCCGAGCTCCGGCGGCTCGCATCGACAGTTCGCGATCGCCTCTCCATCGACACCACCCGCATCCTCAACCAGCTCCATCAGGACTTCCGCCTGCGCCACGGCCGCATCCAGTTCGACGACGTGCTGGCGCATCTCAACCGGATGATCACCGACCTGGCCGCGTTCAGCGGAATGGAGATGGAAAACATGACACGCGGCCATGGCTGGCGCTTCCTCGACATCGGCCGCCGCCTGGAGCGATCGCTGAACCTGACGACGCTCCTGAAAAGCGCCGCCGGCGTCAAGGAAGCCGAAGCGACCATCCTGGAGCCGCTGCTCGAGATCGCCGACAGCACGATGACGTATCGGCGGCGCTACTACGCGCGGCCGCAGCTGCGCCTGGTGCTCGACCTCCTGCTTTCGGACAACACCAACAGCCGCGGCCTGGAATTCCAGCTGAACGCGTTGTCGCAGCACGTGCAGCACCTGCCCACCGATCCACGCGCGCCGCAGCCCACGAAGGAGGAACGGCTCATCGAACACGCGACGACGACGCTGCACGACGCCGACTTCGACGCGCTGTGCCAGCGCGACGCCGACGGCCGCCTGTCGCTGCTCGTGGCGCTGCTCGACGCTCTTGAGGAAGACCTGCGCGGCCTCTCCGACACGATCACGTACTACTACTTCAGCCACGCTGAGCAGCGCATCAGTTGAGAGGCTGACGTTGAAATACGAGATCGTCCACGCCACGCAGTACGACTACAACGGCCCGGTCTCCGTGTCGCATCACGTCGCGCGCCTGATGCCGCGGTCGCTGCCCCACCAGGCCTGCACGCACCACGAGCTCGTGGTCGACCCCGTCCCGGACGTCACGGCGACCCACGTCGACTACTTCGGCAACGCCATGACGTTCTTCGCCAAGCAGTCGACGCACAAGCAGCTGACCGTGCGGGCGCGAAGCCTCGTCGAGCTCACGGCGCCGCCGCCCGATCCGTCGATCGCCGGTCCGTGGGAGCGGGCGGCCGAGCGGGCGTCGATGCCGCTCGAAGCACTCGATTTTGCGTTCGACCAGGCGCCGGTGCGCCTGCGCCAGGCGCTGACAGCCTATGCGCTTCCCTCGTTCGCCCCGGGACGATCGCTCATCGACGCCCTGGCCGATCTCACGGCCCGCATCCATCACGACTTCACCTACGACCGATCGGCGACGACCATCGCCACACCGCTCGGGCAGGTCTTCGAGTCGCGCCGCGGCGTCTGCCAGGATTTCGCGCGACTCGAGATCGCGTGTCTGCGATCGGTCGGGCTGGCGGCACGCTATGTCAGCGGCTATCTCGAAACCATGCCGGCACCCGGCGCGCCGCGCCTCGTCGGCAGCGACGCCTCGCATGCGTGGCTGAGCGTGTACAGTGCGGACCACGGCTGGATCGACATCGATCCGACGAACAATCTCTTTCCCTCCGATCGCCACATCACGCTCGCCTGGGGGCGCGACTACGACGACGTCAGTCCGGTGCGCGGGGTGATTCTGGGCGGCGGCGAGCACTCGCTGCGCGTCAGCGTCGACGTCAATCGGATCGAGGCTGGACCCTGAGAATCACCTGAGCGCGCGCCGTGAGACGCTTCGAACGCGCGCAGCGGGGGCAGCGAGCTTGACCAACTCTGTCAGAAGCCGGCGATCAGCGTCTGCCATCAGCGACCCGAAATGTACTTCGACAATCTTGACGGCAACGTGTTGTCGGCGGGTCAGAACACGAAACTCGTCTTCATGCCCCCATAGAGACTGCTTGCGAAAGAGAATGGTCGTGGCAACTTCGTCAAGCGAGTGCCTCGCTTCCTCAGGCCTGACGAATACGTGACTGTCGTACTCGACGGGTCGCCGAATGTCATCCTTCTTGGGTCGTTCGAGCTCCACGCCAATCGCAATACCACGATGTCCGCTTGCGTAGTAGGCCCACATCAGCGAGCTGTTCACGTGCGGAGTGAGCGAGCAGATGTTCCATTGCTCGCGTCTGGAAGCGATCGCCGACCGAACGTCTCCGCGAGCTTTCCCGTTCACGTAGTAGCTCTGTCCTTCCATCGGGTCATTCAGGCTGGCGAACGGGGCGGCGTGGAGTCGTTTGTTCACGAAGATGTCGAGAAGGAAGTGCCAGTTCTCGATCGAGCGGTATTTGTAGTACGGGGGAGACGTCCGCATAGACCCTCTCTGCCCTTTTCTGAGAATCGTCCCGACAGTGTAGTCTCTTGACCCGAGAGGGTCGCGATGACACGACTGTCTGGTTTGCTCCTGATGATCGGGCTGGTGATCGCGCCGGCGGCGCGCGCGTCGGCGCAGCTGCTGGCCGCCAAAGACGGCCCGATTGTCTACGGCCATCATCACCTCAACGTGACGAGCGTCGACGAAGCCAGGAAGTTCTGGGTCGACGCCCTGGGCGGCGTCGCCACGAAGATCGGCACCAACAACGTGGAGATCGTCAGGTTTCCGAACGCGTTGATTTTCATGCGGGCGCAGAAGCCGACCGGCGGGACCAAAGGCAGCACGGTCGACCACATCGCGTTCTCTGTCTCCAGCCTCCGCGCGGTCGTCAACCGGATCAAGGCGGGCGGCTTCCGCATCGTGACCACCTCGGAGGCGCCACCCAACATCACCGTGAAGGACGATATCGGCGTCGCGGAAGGGGGGCCGGTGAGCGGCATCGCCTACGCGCTCGGCCCTGACGACGTGAAAGTGGAGATCGTGGAGCTGAAGGCGCAGGCGGCGCCGATCGTGTCGCACCACGTGCACTTCGCCGGGATGCAGAAGGACATGCAGGCGTGGTACACGCAGACGTTCGGCGCCGCGCAGGTGGCGTCGGCGAACCCCGCGGCGTTCGTGAGCGCGGGCCTGCCGGGCCTCACGATGAACTTCTCGCCGGCGCAGGCTCCCGTGGCAGGCACGCAGGGGCGCGCGCTGGATCACATCGGCTTCGAGGTGAAGAATCTCGAGGCCTTCACGAAGAAGCTCGAATCGCAGGGCGTCAAGCTGACGAGCCCGTACCGTCAAGCGCCGGCGCTCGGCATCGCCATCGCCTTCATCACCGATCCGTGGGGCACCTACATCGAGCTCACCGAGGGACTGGACAAGGTGAATTGACAGCCGATCGACGCGGAACCGCGGGGCTGGCCGCCCGCATTTCGCAACGTGCGCCGCAGGCGGGGACGGGACCTAAAGCCCGTCCCGACCTTGGGATTACCGCCCTCGCGCTGGGGGCTGCGGGTTGATGCGCGCTTCGTCCCAGTGCTCCTTGATCAGGTTGTTCTCGACGCGCACCACGTCGAAGTGGTTCCACTTGTATTCGCGGTTCGGATCGTCCGGATCCTTCGCCGTGCGGTCCCACATCATGAAGGCATACGGACCGTTGACGAGCGTGAGCACGGGAGGGTTGACCCACTCGGGCTTGATCTCTTTTGGCGTGCGGCCCGGCACCCGGCTCATGAACTGCTTGAAGCCCTCGCGGCCTTGCGGCACGTTCGGGTTGTGCTGGATGTAGCCAGGGTCCATCGTCTTATCGGCGAGCTCCAGATGCCCGTACTGGAGCATGTCTTTCAACTCCTCCGTCGCCATGGCGAGCGTCTTCTGCTCCTCGGCCGACAGCTTCCCGGTATTCCACTGCATTGGCGGCTTCGGTGACACGCCGGTCGTCACGGCGCCGGAACCGGCCATCTTCTGGGCGCTGTCCCAGTGTTCCTGGACCTTCCCGTTCTCGATGCGGAGCACGTCGAACGAGTTGTAGTGGTACGTGTTGGCCGGATTACGCGGGTCCTTGTCTTCATGCTCGAAGATCAGCCACACGAAGTCGCCCTTGGCTCCGGAGACGACAGGAGCCTGATCGGCAGGGAGCGACTTGGGAATCGGGTTGATCGGCTTGCGTCCCAGCTTGGTGAAGAACTCGATGAAACCCTGCCGGCCGGTGTTCACATTGGGATTGTGCTGAATGTAGTTTTCCGCCTGATAGTTCGAGGCGAGCTCGAAGTGTCCCCCATACAAGACGCTGCTCCACCAGTCCATCACGAACTGCAGGTTCTTCTTCTCCTGAGCCGTCATCGGTGCGGTCTGCGGCCGGGTGGCTGGATTGATGGACTCAGCCGACACCAGCGTGACCAACGCGACCAGCATCGAAGCGATCGCCGCGTGAATGGTCTTCATCGAAACTCCTTTGCGTGATCAGGTTGGGGATTATACCGGTGACGCCGAAGAGGCACGCGAGTGTATCCTTCCCGACGACCCGCCGGGTCGAGGGACATGGCCGGCCACGAGTGCTATCACTGCAAGCAGTGGATCGAGGAGGGCGAGCCGCACGACTGCTGGACGACGACCGAGGCCGCGCTGACGGTTGACCTCAGCGAAGACCTGCGCGAGGCGTGGGAGCGGCTGCGCGAGACGGCCGTCGAGTTCGGCGATCAACGCATTTACGCCTCACTCAACTCGATCATGTTCTCGCGCAAGGCGTGCTACTTCTTCGTCCGGCCGAAGCGGAACGTGCTCGAGGTGTGCTTCTTCCTGGCGCGCACGGTGCGCGCGCCTCAGGTCCGCAGGGCCGTCAAGAGCTCGAAGGCAAAGACGGCCCACCTCATTCACGTCAAGCACCGCGACGAGGTGGAAGCGCCCATCACCGACTGGCTGCGCGAAGCGTACGAGCTCCAGGACGTGCTCGCCGCGAAGGCCGCGCCCGAAAAGGCCCGGGCGACACGTGCGCGGCGCAAGAAGCCGGTCAAGACAGCGGTCCGCCGGCGGCGGCGTTCGACCCGGCGCTAGTGTCTGTCCAGTCAAGTCTGCCAATCGGGGCAGCACAAAGTCGATAGCGGCCGCGCCTTTGTTCCGCGGCTGCCCCGCGCCGCGGAAGGAGTGTCGCGCCCGTGTAGTAGCTCCTAAGGTCACCTCCATGCAAAGACTTCGGATGCTCGATACCTACGCCAACGAAACCTACGGCCGCTCTGTGTCCACTGCGGTCGCGACAGGGACGTGCGTCGCCTGCGGCTGCACCGCGCACGCATTTGGATCGCCTGACTCGATCGACACGTACGTCCGGTGGGGTCTGTGCGAACAGTGCCAGGCGCGCCAGCCGGTGGCCGACTACCTCACGCCGCTTCTCCGCAACCGGCGGGGCTGACCGGCCGTCATCCCGCCAGCAGGCGAAGCACCGACTGGCGAAACCGATCGTTCATCAGGCCCGCCGCTTTCTGGTTCAACGTGAGGCTCGCCCGGTTGCTGAAGGTGACGCGGCCGGCGAGCGACGGCGGGTCGAGCCGCATCAGGCGCAGCACGAGCGTGATGCGGTTGTGCGGCAGGATGAACGCGCCGATGGGATCGTCGGTACGCATCTCGGTCCACTCGGTGATGGCCGGCACCAGCAGGTGCGTGGCGCCGCGCCGGCGGGCGTCGCTGGCGGCGTTGGTTTCTTCCGCCGTGATGTAGCGCTCGCCAGTCGCGAACTGATATGCCGGCGACTCGACGGCGATCGGCGTCGGACGGCTGTCGGCCACCTGCGCACGCGGGAATCGTTCCTGCACGATCGACAGAAGGCGACCCGTCACCTGCGCCTTGATGGCGGGGAAATCACGCCCGATATTCCCCGGCGACGCTGTGCCGACGACGAGGGGCTCCATCACATACACCGGCCCAGCCGACGGCAGGACCGCCGCCACCGGCTGACGATCCCACTGCGCCGCGCTTTTCACCGCACACCCGGACACGGCAACCGACAGCGCCATCGCGATGAACGGCGAGGACGGTCGCGCCCGCAGAACCCTCATGTCTCTGTATGCGCAACCCCGCCGGCCGACGGCTCACAGGAGCCCCAATGAGCGCCAGGCCGAGTCGTGGTTAGATCATCAGGAACCATGACCGATCGCCACGATGCGCGCCCCGTGTACTCAACCGGCGTGGGCCGGCTGTGCCCCGACTGCGGCCGGCCGATGGCTGAGTGCCGCTGCGGCAGGCGCGAGGACGAAGTGCCCGCGCGCCTCGTCGCGAAGCTGCGGATCGAGAAGAAGGGGCGCGGCGGCAAGACGGTGACCGTCGTCGACGGCCTGCCGCGCAACGACGCCTTTCTCACCGAGCTCAGCCAGCAGCTGAAGCGAGCCTGCGGCACCGGCGGATCGGTGCAGGACGGCGCGGTCGAGCTGCAGGGCGACCAGCGCGATCGTGCGCGCCAGTTCCTCGCCACGCGTGGATTCACCGTCAAGGGCTGACCCAGATGATCGCGCTCACCTCCATCCACAAGCAGTACGGCAGGCAGATCCTTTTCGTCGACGCGTCCTTCCAGCTCAACCCCGGCGAGAAAGTCGGACTGGTCGGCCCCAACGGATCGGGCAAGACGACGCTCTTCCGCATGATCATCGGCGAAGAGGTGCCGGACGAGGGGGACATCTCGGTGCCGAAGCGGATGACGATTGGCTACTTCCGCCAGGACGTCGAGGAAATGTCGGGCCGCTCGGTGCTCGACGAAGCCATTCACGGCAGCGGCCGCGTCGGCGGCCTCCATCACGAGCTCGAGCGGCTGAATCAGGCGATGGCCGATCCCGCGGGTGCCGGCGACCTCGATCGCCTGCTCGAGCGCTTCGGCGAAGTGCAGGAGGAATACGAGCACCTGGGCGGCTACGCGCTCGAGGCGCAGGCGCGCGAAGTCCTGCACGGCCTCGGCTTCGACGACGAGCGGATCGATGGCGACGTGGGTGCCTTGTCAGGCGGCTGGAAGATGCGCGTCGCCATGGCGCGGATGCTCCTCGGACGCCCCGACGTGCTGCTGATGGACGAGCCGACCAACCATCTCGACATCGAGTCGATCATCTGGCTCGAGTCGTTCCTCAAGTCGCGATCCGGCGCGCTGCTCATGACATCGCACGATCGCGAGTTCATGAACCGGATCGTGACGAAAGTCGCCGAAATCGACGGCGGCGAGATCACGAGCTACTCCGGCAACTACGACTTCTACGAGCGCGAGCGCGCGATCCGCGAGGCCAACCGGGAAGCCGCGTACGCGCGGCAGCAGGCCATGCTCGCCAAGGAACAGCGCTTCATCGAGCGGTTCGCGGCGCACGCGGCCAAGGCGGCGCAGGTGCAGAGCCGAGTCAAGGCGCTCGAGAAGATCGAGAAGATCGAGCTGCCGAAGAAGCGACAGGTCGTGAAATTCGATTTCCGGACGCCACCCCGCTCGGGCGAGCAGGTGGCCGTGCTCGATCAGGTGACGAAGCGGTACGGCCGGCGGACGGTCCACGAGGGCCTGAACCTGACGATCCGTCGCGGCGAGCGCTGGTGCGTGATGGGCAAGAACGGGGCTGGGAAGTCGACGCTGCTGAAAATGGTGGCGGGCCAGCTGGCGCCAGACGCCGGCGCGATCAAGCTGGGCGCCAGCCTCGAGATGGGCTACTTCGCCCAGCAGTCGCTCGACCTGCTCGACGCCGATCTCACCATCGAGGAGCAGCTGCGGCGCGACTTCCCACAGGAATCAACGGGCGTGCTGCGCAACCTCGCCGGCGCCTTTCAGTTTTCGGGCGATGACGTCGACAAGAAGATCCGATCGCTGTCGGGCGGCGAGAAGACGCGCCTGGTGATGGCGCGCATGCTGCTCTATCCTCCGAACTTCCTGGTACTGGACGAGCCCACCAATCACCTCGACCTGGCGACCAAGGACATGCTGCTCGAAGCCCTCGAGGCGTTCGACGGCACGATGCTGTTCGTCTCGCACGACCGGGCGTTTCTGCGCGGGTTGAGCAACCGCGTGCTCGAACTCGGCGGCGAGAGCGGCACCGAGGCGCAGCCGCACGTGTATCCCGGCTCGTACGCCGAGTACGTACAGCGGACTGGCCACGAAGCGCCGGGCGTGCACAACTGACGGACGCAACCTGAGCCATAAGGTCAGGGATGCACCCGACTAAGCTGCGGCGAGGCGTGCCTACTATCGCGCCCACGTCCCGATAGTGCACGGAAAGTATCGTTCGGTCAGATAGTATTTCGGCCCGCCGTCGTTGTTACATCGGTCGGTCACGCTAGTATTGCGACCCGTGAGGGTTGGGTCGATAATCCCCACTCTCCAAAACCCTCGTCATGGTCGCTTGACGCGGAGGCCCACATGATGGAACACCTCGACATGGCGATCGCGTTCGCCGTTGTCATGCTGGCGGTCAGCCTGCTCGTCACGATCTTCGTGCAGTTGGTGTCAGCGTTATTCGGCCTGCGCGGCAGCAATCTGCTGTGGGGCATCCAGCAGCTGCTCGTCACGGCGTGCCCCGGCATCTGCGACGATCTCGCGGAGCGAGAGAAACAGGCTGCGGCAATCGCCGAGGGCGTTCTCACGCATCCGCTGATTTCAGACTCATCCGTTTCACGATTCAAGGCGCTGACGAAAGTGCCGCTTATCGGCCGTCTGATCAAGCGCATGCAACTGGCGCGGGCGATACGCCTCGAAGAACTGGTGCGCGTCCTCAACACCGTCAAGATTGAATCGACGGTGGCGAAGGCGGCTCTCGCCGGCGCAGCGGGCCACGCAGGGGCCGAGTTGAACGATGCAGTGGCCCGCGCCGCCGCGGAGCTCACAAACGCCGAAGCGACCGTGCGGCGGAAACTGACGGCGGCGCAACACGACATCGAGGCGTGGTTCCAGACGGCCATGGACCGCGTGTCACAGCGCTTCGCCCTGCACGTGCGGGCCTGGACCGTCGCATTTTCCATCGTGATCGCGTTCGCGCTCCATCTGGACACATTCCGAATCCTGTCGCAGCTGGCCGCGAACCCCGATCTCAGGGCGCAGGTCGCGAGCGCGTCGACGGCGCTTCAGCAGGTAGCCGCGGCACGGCTCAATACCACGACGTCGGGCAGTCAGTTGGGTTTCGATCCCAAGGCGGTGCATCCGCCACAGCTGTATCGCGACGCGATGACCCGGCTGAACCTGCCTGGCGTGAGCGTGCCCGGGGCGTTCGGCGATCGGCCCGCCGCAGTCGAGTGGCTGCGCACAACGCTCTCAAACCAGGGCAAGACGTCGGACGACATCGACAAGGTGGTGGCCGCGTACGAACAGGACGTCCAGCAGAATCTGACGTCGGAAATCGATCGTCTCACCGACTCGGCCCTCTCCGTTCGAGGCATCGTGAGCGGGACCGGGTTCCAGCTCGTGCCCGCGCCATATCACTCGTGGGATATCGCGCCCTGGTGGCCCGCACCGGCCACCCTCCAGAGCGTTGCGCATCCGACGAACCTGCACTTCTGGGGCATCCTGTTTTCTGCCGGCCTCCTCAGCCTTGGCGCGCCGTTCTGGTACAACGCGCTGAAAAGTCTGAGCGCGCTCAAGCCGATCGTGGCGAACAAGGAGCAGCAGGAACGACAAGGGCAGGGGCAGGGGCAAGGCTAGCGGTGGGGCCCCGCCGCAAGTGCAAAGAAGCGTGCTCTCTGTCAATCGCCTTTCTTATCACG
>Ga0066903_100002870_pt1 | contig 13766 bp, 12 predicted proteins | sample PanSoiMetaGPlot1_FD_67491 | JGI IMG/M metagenome (GOLD analysis project Ga0066903, IMG submission 67491) | Tropical forest soil microbial communities from Panama analyzed to predict greenhouse gas emissions - Panama Soil - Plot 1 (version 2) | ecosystem: Environmental > Terrestrial > Soil >... | reverse complement strand
CGCCAGCTTGCGGCAGGCGATCCACGGCATCGGCGGCACCTTGCACGAGCCATTCGGCAAACTGGAATTGGATGGCTCCCGCATCGCCTTTATCCACAGCGACGACAAGAAACTATTTGAAAAACTGGAGACGAGCGGCCAATACGATTACCTTTTCTATGGGCACACGCACGTGGCCCAGGAACACCGAACTGGTTCGACGCGGGTCATCAACCCCGGGGCCCTGCATCGTGCCCGGCCAAAGACGTTTGTCATTCTCGATTTGGAGTGCGGCGAGATGGCTTCGATTTCCGTTGGTTAAGCGGGGTTTTGTCCCAGCAGCCGATGCACCATTTCCAGGGCCTGCGACTTGGTCTTGATGGTGCCTTCCAGTTGCGCTTCGCGGACGGCGTCGAGCAAGGGTTTGAACTTCGGGCTCGGCTCCAGTCCGTGCTCGATCAGGTCCTCGCCAGTCAAAATCGGCGGTGGATTCAATTCCTCTTCGGTCCATTCCGACAGCAGGGATTCGCAATACTCCACGTGATCCGTACTTCGATCCCAGGCGAGGGCGTCGGCCCGGTGCAGTTTCAACAGCTCGTGAATGCCCGGATGAATCAGCAAGGTTTTCAGCTTGCTGGTGCGCATTTTCCGTGCGTCGGAGAGAATCTGATGCTTTTCCACCAGCCAGGTGATGCGCTTACGTTCATCGTTGGATAGACGCAGGCGCAGGGCGATGTCGTCAGCCAGGCGGGCACCCACGTGCTCGTGGTAATAGAAGGTGTACTTGTCGGGAGTCCGGCCAACGGTGCGCGGTTTACCGACATCGTGCAGCAAGGCCGACATGGCCAGCGGAAACGACGGCTCCGGGCCGAGCTTATCGAGCACGCACAGGACATGGCTCCACAAGTCACCCGTTGGCGCGGCCGGCGGTCCCTGCGGCAATCCTTTCATGGGAACCAGCTCCGGCAAGATCGGCTCGACCAGTCCAAGATCATCCATGAGCTGCATGCCCTGAGCCCGCCTGGGATGAACGAGGAATTGCCGCAATTCCTTGGCGATGCGCTCGGCACTGACCACCGTGATCTGAGGTGCCATGGCCCGGATGGCATCGGCGGTCGCCTGGTCAATGGTCAACTCAAAGCGCGTGGCGATCCGCACCGCTCGCAGCATGCGCAGCTTGTCTTCGTTGAAGCGAATTGCCGGATCACCGATGGCCCGGAGCACGCGCGACTGCAAATCCTTTTGGCCGCCGACATAATCGATCAACTCTTCCTTGACCGGATCGAAGAACATGCCGTTGATGGTGAAATCACGGCGCAGGGCATCTTCCTGCGCGGAGGAAAACACCACGGCGTCCGGGTGCCGGCCATCGCTGTAGGAAACATCCGCGCGAAAGGTGGCCACCTCCACCTTCAGCGGTTTGGGGCCGATGACTTCGACCACTCCAAAACTGGCGCCCACTTCCACCGTGCGGCGAAAAAGTTGGCGCACCTCCTCCGGCCTGGCATTGGTGGCGACGTCGTAATCCAGTGGGAGCAGGCCCAGAAGCTCGTCGCGCACGCAGCCTCCTGCCCAGAGAGCCTGATAGCCGGCCTCCTGGAGACGCTTGACGACAGAGATGGCAAATTCCCGTTCAGTCATTTTTGCATTGGCCGGTGGCGTTAACCGCCGGCAGCTGACACCCGCTCGCCGGTTTGATTGCCGGGTTCCCAGATCAACAGCAGATTCCGCCCATAGCGGCGTTCTTCCCACTCCGTCAGGGCAGGGTGGCCATCCAGTTCCGAATGTTTTTCCCCTTGTACCACCAGCACCGAACCAGCGGGCATTGTCCGCTTCATCTGTTCGATGAGCAACAGCAAATCGTCCGTTCGCTTCTGGATGTCCGCAAAAGGAGGACTCACGTAGACGTTGATGGGTTCGGTTGCGTGCCAGGTCGCCGCCCAGCGGTAGACGTCGGTACGGAGGACCTTCGCCTGGCCGGTGTATCCAAACGCGCGCGCATTGGCATCGATATCCTGGGCCAGCCGGAAATCGCGTTCGAGGAACAAGACCGATTTGGCGCCGCGGCTGAGGGCTTCCAGGCCGACCACGCCGCTGCCGGCGAAGACATCGACGAAAGGCCGATCCGGCACGGCATCGCCCAGGATATTGAACAGGGCTTCACGGACCCTGTCCGGCGTCGGCCGCAAGTCCGGGCTGACGTTGCAGGTCAACTTTCGTCCCCGCAAGGCCCCGGCTACAATCCGCAGTTGCACGCGCATGACAACCCCACTGTTTCTCCGGTCGCTAACACTCGGCAGATATGCTCCATGATAGCGTATTTCCGAAAGGTGGACGCCGCTGGCGGTCGCCAGTAAATTAGGTCAGTCTTTTTCTTGAACATGGTTGTTTGCGAGTAGCACATGACAAAACGACACATTTTGGCTGGTTTTTTCTTGGTTTGTTGCGCTGGGTTGTCGGCCGCGGGGGATACTGCTCCGTTGCTGACACGCATCAAAGCCGTGGGCAAGGAAGGAGAGGGCAACAGTGTAGCCGCAAAGGCCTGGAAGGAATTGATCCGGCTCGGCCCGGATGCTCTTGTGGACATTCTTACTGCCTTGGATAATGCCAATCCTTCCGCCGCCAACTGGCTTCGCTCCGCGGTGGATGCCATTGCCGAGAAAACCCTGGCCGACAAAAAGAAGTTGCCGGTCGCCAAGCTCGAGGCCTTCGTGCGCGACCGCAAACACGCTGGCATTGGCCGTCGATTGGCCTACGAATGGCTGGTGCGCGTCGATCCCACGGCTCCCGGCCGCCTGCTGCCCGATATGCTGGACGATCCCGGCGCCGAGCTGCGCCGCGAAGCGGTGGATGTCGTCCTCAAGAGCGCCCAGGAGTTTTTCGACAAGGATGACAAGGCGGCCGCCAAGGCTACCTACCAGCGCGCTTTCGAGGCGGCCCGCGAGCGCGACCAGGTCCAGCTCATCATCGGCCGTTTGAAGAAGCTGGGGGTTGAGATCGATGCGACATCCCATTTCGGCTTCATCACCCGCTGGCACATTGCCGGGTCATTTGACAATTCCAAGGAATCCGGATTTCACAAGGTATTTCCGCCGGAAAAACGCGTCGATCTGGCGGCAGTTTACAAGGGAAAAGACGGCCAGGAGGTCCGCTGGAAGGAGCACACCACCACGTTGCCCATGGGCGTCGTGGACTTCAATAAGGTGATCGGGGCCTTGCACGGCACAACGGCCTATGCCTATACCACGGTCGTCTCCGCCACGGAACGCCCGGTCGAAATTCGCGCCGGTAGCAACAACGCGGTGCGCATCTTTCTCAACGGCAAGGAGATTTTTTTCTGGGAGGAATACCACCACGGCAATCGCATGGACCAGCATATTGCCAAGGGCATACTCAAGGCGGGCAAAAACGAGATTCTGGTCAAGGTCCTCCAGAATGAGCAAACGGAAGCCTGGGCCCAGCAATGGTCCTTACAACTTAGGATATGCGATGCCCTGGGCGGCCGCGTGCCGGTTACGGTGTTGGAAAAGAAGTAGAGGGTTCATCATGCATCGATCTGTGTTTGCACTGACAATAATGGTTTGCGGATTTTCTCTGCGGGCGGAAGATTCACCCCAGTTTCGCGGCAAGGGCGGGCTCGGCATCAGTGAAAAGCCGTTGCCGGTCCACTGGGACGCCACGGAGAACATTCGCTGGAAAGCGGAACTTCCAGGACGGGGGTTGTCCTGTCCGGTGATCGCGAACGGCCGTGTCTTTGTCACCGCCTGCACGGGCGCAAATCAGGATCGCTTGCACGTCTTGTGCTTCGATGCCAAGTCAGGCAAGAAATTGTGGCATCGCCAGCTCTGGGGCACCGGCAACACCCTGTGCCATGAGAAGACCTGCATGGCGGCACCCACGCCGGTCACCGATGGCAAACGCGTCATTGCCCTGTTCGCCACGGCCGACCTGGTGTGTTACGACGTGGACGGCAACCTGCTGTGGTATCGCTCGCTCACGGGGGATTATCAGACGATCGGCAACAACGTGGGCATGGCGGCGTCCCCGATTCTTCATGGCGACCTGTTTTTGTTGTGCCTGGAAAACGCCGGCGCCTCGTTTGCCGCCGGCATCGATAAGTACACAGGCAAGAATCGCTGGAAGATCGATCGGCCACGGGGCATCAACTGGGTCACACCGCTGGTGATTCAGGATGCCGGCAACGATCTGCTGCTGTTCCAGGGGGCGGACGAGCTGGCGGCCCACGACCCGGCCACCGGCAAAAAACGCTGGGCCCTCACCGGCAACAAGCTTTCCACGGTTCCCTCGCCCACGGCGGGGGACGGTCTGGTGTTTCTGGCAGGCGAAAAATTCCTCGCGATCCGTCCTTCCTCGGATAAGGCCTCGCCGGAGGTGGTCTGGCAATCGAACAAGCTGTCCGGCGGTTACGCATCTCCGCTTTATTACAAAGGCCTGGTTTACATGCTGACGGCGGGCGGCGTGCTCAACTGTGCCGACGGGACCACGGGCAAGCATATGTGGAGCAAGCGGGTCGAGGGCAAGTTTGCCGCCTCGCCCTTAGCCGCCGACGGAAAAATCTATTGTGTCAGCGAGGAAGGCAAGACAACGATTCTACAAGCCGGGACCGAGGGCAAGATTCTCACGACCAATGCTCTGCCGGAAACGTTCCTGGCGACTCCCGCCGCCGCGGACGGCGCCCTGTATCTCCGCTCCGATAAGCATTTGTATTGCATTGGGGAAAAGGCGAAATGAGCTGGGCGAGCGTCGGAGCGTAAGCCCGATGTGGGAACCCAAACACGTCGAGCTAACGCCTCGACGCTCGCCGGCTTCAGGATTGCAAGAATCCTTCCAGCAAATCCCCCAGTCGATCGCTCATCGACGCCATGCTCATCAACACATCGTCATGCTGGATCGGTCCCTGGCTCAAACCTGCGGCACGATTGGCAATGCACGATATTGCCGCACATTCCAAACCCAGCTCATGAGCCGCGTCAATCTCGCGAGCCGTGGACATGCCCACGGCATCGGCACCGACGGACCGCAGGGCGCGAATCTCGGCCGGGGTTTCGTAACAGGGTCCGGTGACCTGAGCGTAAATCCCGCCGGCCAGGGAAGTGGATTTGTTTCTGGCGGCCTCTCCCAGGAGCGCGTTCAATCTGGGTGAATAGCTTTGGGAGTTTGCTGCCATCGTCCCGTGAGGCTGCGTCCAGTCGATATGGCCGGTCAGGACCATCAAGCTGCCCGGAACCAGGTCCGCGCGAATTCCACCTGCGGCATTGGTGACCAGGAAAATGCCAGCGCCCAGTTCGTAGGCAATCCGCGCCGGCAAAACAACGCTCGTCCAGGGATGGCCTTCGTAATAATGTAGCCGGCCTTCGAAAACCAGAATGCTCTTGCCCGCCCAGCCGCCGATGGTCAAACGACCTCCGTGTCCAGTGACGCTGGGCCGGGACATTCCCGGCACCTCGGCAAAGGCCACGCTGCATGGCTGCTCAAGCCGGTGGGCCAACGCGCTCAGGCCGGAGCCCAACACCAGGGCAAGTGCAGGAGGGTCCTGCCGGGCAAGGCTCGCTAAACTGGAAAATGCGTCCATTCGGGACAGGAAAAGCGTTTGTAAAAGTTGCGGTTCTCGACCGTTAACCTTCCGGGGCCCCGGCTTGAGAAGCCTTGAGCCAGTCGATGTTGTCCTCCAACATTTTTTGGTATTGTTCAACGAAGTAGGCAACTGCCGCCTGGCGATTTTGTTCCACATCGGGATCGCCGGCGAGCATGCAGTGTGCGTTGTAACGCGAAGCCGCGAACAGGAACACAGCACTCACACGCGCTACTCCATGTTCCTCGGTCAAGGAGTTGGCGAGGTGGATGAACTTATCCGCCAGATTGTAGAATTCAGGTGGAACGTCTTCCGCCATCGCCTCACCCTCTGTGGATCATCTCGGAAGCGGCGAGCTTCAATCACTTTCCGATCCGCCCGTCATGGCCTCTACCTTGGCCCGGGCGGCCTGGGCGATTAGCTGAGCGCATGTCTCCTCGCCGAGCAAACTTGAATTGAGCAAGAGGTCGTACTGATAGACGTCGGCGGGTTTGCGGTGAAAATGGGTCTCGATAAATTCAGCGCGGCGGCCATCGCGCAGGTTCACCTGTGCGCTGGCCTCTTCCGGCGTCAGACGGAGCCACTGGGCCATGTAGGCGATGCGATCGAGCAGGGGGGCCATCACGCGGACATGCAGCGTGGTGCGGGCGGGCAGAATGCAACCCGCCCCGCGACCAAGCAAGATGACTTCACCGGATGCGCCCAGAGACAGGATGATCCGCGCCATGTCGAGCACGGATGGATGCCGGCTCAAATTCTGTTGTTTCAGAAGGCGATCGAGGTTTTCTTCCACCCAAGTCCGTGCCGGGGGCGTCTGGTTTTCCAGTAGGTCCTGGCGAAGGTTGCCTTCCTGGGCGATGTACTCCAGGGTGTCCTGGCGATACACTTGCCAGCCCAGCTTCGTTCCCACGCGCTGGGCGATGCTGCCGCCCCGAGAACCGGCCTCTCGGCTGATGGCGATGGTCAAGGATGTCGGCATCGCTGGCGCCGTTTCCTTTGCTTGGCGGTCTCCCTGGTAGCCGTGGCGGGGCGACGTGCCGAACTCTTCGACCGGATCCAGCTCCTCACTTGAATTGGTTTGACGTTCCGTCATGATAAAACCGAGAGTCAAAGGATCGACCAGTGCACAACCTTGAGATACTACAAAATATTTCGCTTGACAAGGATGGAAATCGCCGTCAAGCGGGATTCGCGGATTTTCCGGCAAAACTGCAGCTTTTTTTGGATTCAGCTTGACAGGAAGGGAAAAACCTGCGACGGATGGAATAGAAGCATTTTTGGCGCGAACCGGCCCACCGAGGCCTGATCAGGAGCGGATTGTCTTCCGGAATCGACTCGCATCATTCCGGAAGAGGTTAATGGGAGGATCGTCGTCCATGTTACACTTTTCCTGTGATCTCTGCGGTAAAGAGCTGCACGCCGGTGAAGACCACCGTTACGTGGTCAAGATCGAGGCGTTCGCAGCCCACGACCCCGCGGAAATCACCGAAGCCGACCTCGAGGAAGACCACATGGAAGCGGTCAGTCAAATCCTGCGCGACGCGGAAGATGGTTTGGACACCGACCTCGACGAAGCACGCAAGAACTTTCGCTACGACCTGTGTCCCGAGTGCCACAAGAAGTTTCTGCGCGATCCCCTCGGCAAGGAATCGGTGCAGAAGTTTCTGTTCAGCAAGAACTGACGAGAGTTGATCGCCGTTAGCGGATAACCTCTGTCACACTTCCGGCAAGCCGGACGCGGCCTGCCTCCAGCATCACTGCCCACTGCGCGAAGCGCTTGACTTCCTCAATCGTGTGCGTGACAAACAACGTCGGCACGCGCCATTCCTTGACTATCTTGTCCATGTAATCCAGGATTCGTTCCTTGAGAGGTTGCTCGAGCGAGGCCACGGGTTCATCGAGCAAGAGCAGTTCGGGCCCGCACAACAGAGCCCGGCCCAGAGCCACGCGCTGCTTCTGTCCGCCGGAAAGAGTGTGGGGCAAACGCGGCAGCACCTCGCCCAGCTCCAGAACCTGGATGACACGGTTGTAATCGATGGGTCTGGCATCGGGCGGCCGCCGCCGCCAGCCAAACTGCAGGTTTCTCTCCACGCTCAGGTGCGGAAACAATAACTGGTCCTGAAAAACATAGCCGATGCGGCGCTGTTCGGGCGGAATGTGAACGCCGGCCGTGCTGTCAAACAGCACTCGTTTTCCTACCTGGATTCGGCCGGACTCCGGATTGCGTAAGCCGGCGATCATGCTGAGCACGCTGGTCTTGCCGCTGCCGGACAGGCCGACAAGAGCGGTCACCTCCGCATCCGTGCCGAAGGCGCAGTCCACCTGGAAACCCGAGGGATAGCGCAACTTGCATTGGCAATCGAAAAAGCTCATGCAACATTGATGAAAATACTGGCGAGCCGGTGGCATAAGCCACCGGTGGCTCACGCCACCGACTCGCCAATTATGCCGTCAACTTTCGCTGCCCGCGGCGTTCCAGATATTCGCTGATCCCCAGGGCGGCGCAGGCCAAGATCAGCGACGCCACCACCAGACGCCACATGCGTTCCTGGTAATCGGCCCCCGGCATGGAATGCAAATCGTAAAGCTGGATGGCCAGGGTCCGTGTCTGCGGCTGATCGCCGGCAAACATCAAGGTCGCGCCAAATTCCCCCAGGGCGCGGGCGAACGCCAGCACCACTCCGGCAATCACTCCATTTCTGGCCAGGGGCAAGCTCACGCTGAAAAATGCGTCGATCGGGCCGGCGCCCAGCGACCGCGCCGCCTGGTACAGCCGCGGGTCGATCCCTTGAAACGACAGCCGGACGGCCCGGACCAGTAACGGAAAACCCATGACCCCGACGGCGAGCACGGCGGCCCACCAGGTCAAGGCGATGCGGATGCCGAACCACTGATCCAGCCAGCTTCCGATCCAGCCGTTTTTCCCAAATAATATGAGAAGCAGATATCCGGTAACCACCGGCGGCATGATCAGCGGGAGATTGACCAGGGTCTCGACCAGCGTCTTGCCGGGAAAATTCTTGCGTGCCAGGAGCCAGGCCAGCCCCACTCCTGCGGGCAGGCTGAGCAGTACGGCCAATCCTGCAACCTCCAGGCTCAGGAGAACAGCGCGCCAATCCTCTCGCGCCAGGCCAAGAAAGAGCCCGCCTGCGTCATCCGATACGGACGCGCCGGAAGAGGTTTTTCCTTCCGCGATTCCAAAACCCGCCTTGCGAAAGACTGCCGCCGCTTCGGCGGAGCCGAGGTATTGGAAAAACTGTTCAGCTTCTGGCCGCATTGGCTTCTGTTTGACCAGGACCAGCGGATAGCGGATGGGGCTATGCAAGTCTTCCGGAACTTCCAGGGCCACGCGCACCTTCTTGCTGACCTCCGCATCGGTCCGGTAAACAAAACCTGCCTCCGCTTCGCCCTGCTCGACGAAGGCCAGGGTCGCGCGTACATCCTTGCCGGAGACGATACGGTCTTTCACCTGCTCCCAGATGCCGGATTTGACCAGGGCTTCGCGGGCATAAGCGCCGGCCGGCACTGCCGGGCCGGCCAGTGCGAGGTGTTGCAGACTTTTGCCCGTCAGATCAGCGAGGCGAGTGATCTTCACTTCCGATTTGGCCGGGACAATTACCACCAGACGATTCGTCAAGAGATCGCGCCGCCTGGCCACCAAACCGGCTTTTTCCAGATAGTCGGCCCAGCCTTCATCGGCGGACAGGAACAGCCCGGCCGAGCTGCCCTCTTCAATTTGCTTGGCCAGCGTGGAGGATGGGCCCAGGCTGACCTGAACCTTGATTCCGGTGCGCGCCTGAAAGTCAGCGGCCAATTGTTCTACGGGCTCGCGCGTACTGGCCGCGGCAGCAATGTCGATTGTTACCAGCTCACTGCGGCTGCACCCGCTCGCGAGCACCAGGCAAAGGATGATGATGGAATGACGCAACATGTTCCCATGATATCTAAAAAACAGGAGTCGGGGGTCAGGAGTCAGGGATCAGGGTCGAGAATCAGGGATTCTGCTTCCAACCCCAGTGAGTTGATTTACAATGTTCTGGAAGTCAGGAGGTTTTGTCTGACACTTGACTCTGACCCCTGATCTCTGACTCCTGATCCCTGACCCCTGTTTCCTGTGCGCATCAAAATCTGCGGCATCACTGACGAGGAAGACGGCCGGCAGGCGGGTTTGCTGGGCGCCGATGCCATCGGTTTGAATTTCTATCCGCGCTCGCCTCGTCATGTCTCCGAGGAAAAGGCGGCACGGATCATTCAACGGTTGCCTGCGTTCGTCGAGCCGGTCGGCCTGTTCGTCAACGAACCGCTGGTGGAAGTCGTCGAACAGGTGCGGCGCATGGGCGTGATCCGGACCATTCAGTGGCATGGCGACAATCACGAGCTGCCGCCGCTGCTTTATCATTTCATTCCAGCTTTCCAGGTGCACGATGCCGACAGCCTGACAACGGTCAAGCGCTACCTGGAAAAATGCCGCGCCGCCGGCCGGCTGCCCAGTGCCCTTCTCATTGATGGCCATGTCCCGGGGGAATACGGAGGCACCGGCCGGAGCGCCCCCTGGAAGCTGCTGGCCGACTTTCACTCCGATGTGCCCATCATCCTGGCCGGCGGATTGACACCGGACAATGTCGCCGAGGCAATTCGCCTGGTCAAACCTTACGGCGTTGACGTTGCCAGCGGGATCGAGTCCAGTCCCGGCAAGAAAGATGTGGAGAAGATGCGCCGCTTCCTCGACAATGCTCGCAACGCGGCGGCGAAGACGGCAGCCAAGGGCAAAAAGGGAAAGAAATGATCCTGCGGGCGCGAAACGATAAACGGGATTCCGCTTGCCGTTCCGCGCCCGCGCGTCGTGTCCAGTTGCTTACGGTGTAATTCCTCCATGAACACGCACCGGCGTTGGCTGAGGTGGATTCTTGAGGCCGGAATATACTGTCCCGCCGTCCGGTATTGAAACGGACGTGTTCGGAGCGGACGGTGGGCCGTCCGTGACGGATTCTGGTGCTTCCGGGGGCATGGTGACAATCTCCCCTTCAACATCGAGCTGTTTCAGGTAGTTGTCCATTTCGCGGCGCTGTTGCTGTTCGGCGTTTTGCCGGGCCTTGATGTGTTCCTGGAGCTTTTCGATCTCGGTTTCCTGGCTATCGAACTTGGCCAGGTAGCGCTTGTAGGTGGCCGCCGATTCGGGCATTTCCTTGAGGTTGGCTCGCAGGCGCTGCTGGTCGGTGGTGATGGCTTGCAATTCCTGTTGTTTCTGGGCCTGATCCTGCTGGATGGCCGCCAGCTTTTCCTGCATTTGCAGAACAGTCTTGAGGGCGGCCGTTAGCTTGGTGTTGCTGCACTTGCCCTGGAGCATTTGCCGCAGGCTATCCCGGTCGCACCGGGAAACGGCGGGGGCCTCGTCCATCACCACTTTTTCCTCGGCCACCACCAGCTTGACACTTTTGCCCGCGGGCACCGGCAGCTCATAACGGCAAACCTTGTCGGTCCGTTCGCGCGGTTCGATCTTGCTGATCAATTTGAAGTCAGCACGGTAGGGATGCTCGATCCAGAGAACGCGATCGTGGGTTGCCTTGCTTCGAGCGGAATAAACCGTGCTTTCACGCAGTTTGCTCTTCCGGGTCATGGCGCCATTCTTGATGTTGATCGTGAAGCGCTTGCCCGGCTCATTCTTGACGACTTTCTCCATTTCGGTGCCAAGGTCAATGGCATAGCTGATGAGGCGTTTGTCGCCGCGCTGCAAATCGAACATCTGGGCATCGCCGGCATAACTGGAGCCTTCGAACACCGTAATGGGCCCTTGCATCAGGTGCAGGCCGGTGTCGTTCTTGAGTTCCAGGGCAAGCAGGGGATACTTGGGATGCGTGGCCGGGTTGTACAGGCTCACCTTCGTCCCCTGAATGTTTTTGTTGACGATCGGGATCATGGCCGATTTCTGCCGGGCCACCGTCACCGGATGTTCGATGGCATACTGGAAGTAGTCGCCCAGATCGGATGCGCTGGCGGCAGACACAACGCTCTGTCGGATCACTCGATCCTGGGTAATGTCGCCCTTCTGACGACGAAAATACCCAGTTGTGCAAGGTTCCGCACCACCGGGCATTTTGCTAGGAGGCGCCGCGGCAGCACATGGCGTACCGCTAACCGAACCATCCACATCTTGGAATCCTTTAAACGCACCGGCGTGCGTTTGTGGCTGGACCGAAGCGATTTGCTCCGGCTGCACCGTTGGCCGGTTGACGTACAGCGGCTGGTACAAATCCATCTGGAAACTGATGGGCCGGCCTGAGACCAGGGACAGCTTCACGTCTTTCCAGTCCTCGTTGCTGGTGTTCTCGACAATGGCCCAGCCCTGCACGAACATCTTGCCGTCCTTGTTCACGAGCAGGCGATAGCTGGTCCGCCAGACCGGCTGCTCGACCACATAGCCGACTTTTACCGTGCGCAGGCCGGCGCCAGTGAAGTTCAGGCTGACGGTTTTCTTCTGGGCATCGCGGGCGCTGGCCAGCACTTCCAGGGCTCGGCGCATCTCGGCTTCCACCCGGGCATTGACAAAGCGGACGCGCTTGATCTGGTCCAGGCGCACGCTGCGTATGCCGTCATCGCCAAGGAGATTGAGAATCTCCACCGAACCGCTGTCCTTCCCGGATGCGGCTCGGGATTCGACACCCAGCAAGGTGCCGGCCAGCATGCCCTGATCGGCGCTGTGCACCTCGACCTTCTCGCCCCGGCCCTGGTTGAGAATCTGCCCGAACGAGGGATTGTTGGTCAGGTTGACCGCGAAGCTCTTGAGCGTCTTGTCGATCGGATCGTGGCTATCGTAGCTGACGGCGCTGATGTGCCCCTGGCCGAGGTCCTGCAAGACCATGCTCTTGAGCAGGTCGTTGATGTTCTGCACCGGGAAGGTAAGATCGACGCGGGCATTGTTCTGGACCATGCCTTCGCGCTGGAAGTAGCCGACGCCGTTGGAATAAAGGATGACCTGGGAAATCGCCAGGTCGGTTGACGGAAGGTCTTTGTTAAATATGCCTGGAGGCGGGGACAGCGGGTAATAATCATCTGGGGATTGAGCGTTGCTGGAAGCCGGGCTCAGAAATGCCCGCAGGCCCAATATGCCGACCGTCAGGATCACAACCAGCCCGGCGGTCCAGTAGGTTCGACGCATGACCAGGTCCTCCGTGACGAATGGGAAAGGTATTTTGCGGCTGCATTCATGCTCCGGGCGCGAAACGGCAAGCGACTCAGGCGGCTTTGCGGGAGTTGTCCATCGTGGCCTGCTCGCGTGCCGATTTCAGCCGCAACAGCGCCGGCAGGAATACCAGCGCGGTCAGCATGCAGCAGGTCACGCCCAGGGTCAGGGCCAGGCCGAGGCTGTACATGCCGCGGTGGTTGGAGATCATCAAGGTGCCGAAGCCGAGAACGGTGGCGAGGGCCTTGACCATGATGCCCTGGCCGGTGGCGCGGGTCAGGGTGTAAACGCCACCGCGGCGCGAACGGAAATCGTGTAGCACGTGGACGCCATTGTCGGTGCCGACGCCGATGATCAGCGGCACGACAATCATGTTGGCCGGGTTGAAGGGGATGTTGAGCAGCGTCATGATCCCGGCCGCGGCGCACAAGCCCATGACCAGGGGCGCGATGGCCAGGAGCGTGAACTTCCAGCTCTGGAAATCGAACAGCAGCACCACCACAATCACGATAAAAGCATACACCGCGGCCAGGATGAAGCCTTCCTTCATCGACGTCAGGCCTTCGAGGGTTGTGATCGGCTTGCCGGTGATATCCGGATCGACCGTCTGAACCTGTTTGATGAATCCTGCCAGCGGTTCGTAGTCCCACAAGGATTCCCTGGCAAAGACCGATACCAGCCATTTGCCGGTCTTTCCGATGTAGCGTTCGCGGAAGCCGGCCGGCAGATCGGCGATCGTGATGGGCGCCGGCGTGGTCACATCCCGCAATTTGTGGAGATCCTCTGACAGATCGCCGGTCAGAGCCTCTTCAAATGCCTTGAGTTTTTTCGCGGCCAGCTCGGCGGGAAAGTTCTTCAGTTTATCTTTGAGAATCTCCAAACCTCGCCGTAGAAACGCATAGGCAGCTGGATACTTTGTCAAATCGGGCGGAACCGGATCGGCCACCGGATACACGTCAACCATGTTGTCAAACAGGCGCGTGATTCCTTTGGTCAAATTCTCCATATTCGGCA
>Ga0066903_100002869_pt1 | contig 13768 bp, 15 predicted proteins | sample PanSoiMetaGPlot1_FD_67491 | JGI IMG/M metagenome (GOLD analysis project Ga0066903, IMG submission 67491) | Tropical forest soil microbial communities from Panama analyzed to predict greenhouse gas emissions - Panama Soil - Plot 1 (version 2) | ecosystem: Environmental > Terrestrial > Soil >... | reverse complement strand
GCAGCTTCAGCCAGGGCAAGCCGGGCAGGAGTGTGATCAAACCCCGTTATTGCATAAACGTATTCGTGGGCATAGGCGAGCTGGCAGTAAGCGTCGAAAAACGAGGGATCCCGCTTCACCGCTTCATCCAAAAGTTCAATTGCCTTCCGCAGGTCTGGGTCGTTCGTCGCGCTGAAACCTGCCGTGAGGAGAAGTGACTTCGCCCGGCTGTAAAGGTCGAAAGCGGCCAGATCGGTAGTGGGCGGCTGCTCGATCGCTTTCTTCTCGTTAGGCGAGAGCTTTGCCTGCAACTGGTCGGCAATCGCCTTGGCGATTTCGCTTTGAATGGCGAAGACATCGGCCAGATCGCGATCGTAGGTCTGGGCCCAGAGATGCGCGTCATTGCGCGCATCGACTAACTGCGCGTTGACGCGCACGCGATTGCCCGAGCGCTGAACGCTTCCTTCGACCACATTCGCGACTCCGAGTTGCTGCGCGATCTCCCGCAGATTGCGCGCAACTCCGCTCTTATACTGCAACACGGAGGTGCGGCTGATGACTTTCAAGTCGGCGATCTTCGCCAGGTCCGTGAGGATTTCGTCCTGCACCCCATCGGTGAAGTAAGCATTGGCTTTGTCTTCACTTCGGTTTTCAAACGGAAGCACGGCGATACTCTTGTCGATGATGGCTGGCGCTGTTTGGATCGACCGGCGCAAAAGGAAGAAAGCGCCGGCGATGATCACGGTGAGCACGAGCAGAAAGATCGCAGCGACGGCCCAGCGTATATGCGCGCGATGTTTCCTGACGGTTTGGAGCTTCGTTGGCAGTTTCGCATTCCCGATCTCATCCGAGTAGAGGTTAGTGACGCTTACATGCACCCCGTGCTTTACCTCGAAGGCGCCGATATCGTGCAGGAACGGTCGCCAGCGTTCGTATTCCGCCAGATCCTCAGCGACATGACGGGAGAGAAGGATGTGCCCGACGTCGCCGCAGTCCATCACCCGGCGGGCGATGTTGATGCCAGCGCCGGCTACGTTCGTCCGCTCGGTTACGTCCACCACACCGCTGACTGGACCGCTGTGAATGCCCATTCGGATTTGCAGACGAGGATGCTCTTTAAGCGCGCGACTGATCTCAAAGGCACACTGCGCCGGTTCCTCCGGGCTCTTGTAAAATACCAGCGCCATGCCGTCGCCAGTCGGAATCTTTAAAATTCGGTTCGCCGCTTGAGCCTTCCGGAATTGCTCGGATGAACGAACAACCTCGTTGAGTTCCTCAATTCTCGCGTGTTGCTCGTTAACAGAGAGCTTCGAGTAAGCGACAATGTCGATGAAGAGAACGTGCCCGATTTCCAGCTCGATCTCTTTTTTTACCTCGGCAGGCATATGACGTGGCGAAATGGGGAGCTTCGGAAATCATTGCGACTCAACTGCCGATAGTCGAGAGAAAAGCTGGAACCAGTTGGACTCTCGACCTATCGAATCGCCAATCGCTCGCCGCAAATGCTTCTACCTGATTGTTGGCCTTTAGCTGAGGAAGCTCGCGTTGGCCATCGTCAGACGCGCGTTCGCCTGTAATGAATCGGGCGCTCGACCGACCAATGAACATGCTGCGGACGCTGCGGGAGCATTGGCCAGAATATGTGTGTGAAGCGACTGAGCTCGGGTTGTTCATGATCTCAGCCGGGCTGTTTACGATTCTGCTTCATCATCCGAGCTCTCCAGTTCTGAATTTCATCCCCAGTGAATTCACACGACGCATGCTGACAGGAATCGCGATGGGCAGCACTGCAATTGCCCTTGTGTTCTCGCCGCTTGGAAAACGGTCCGGCGCGCATTTCAATCCCGCGGTCACTCTCACGTTTTGGCGTCTGGGCAAGGTGAAGAATTGGGACGCAGTGTTTTACATCATCGCGCAATTCATTGGCGCAATTGCCGGCGTAGTTGCAGTCACGCTGTTCGCTCGCGAAGCAGTCTCTCATCACACAGTAAATTACGCAGCTACTCTGCCTGGTATGCAGGGAGTGATTGTCGCCTTCATTGCTGAATTTGTGATCGCATTTGTGTTGATGTCGGTGGTGCTCCGGGTCAGCAGCACACCACACATTGCGCGTTATACAGGGTTATTTGCCGGCGCACTCGTCGCCACGTACATCACACTGGAATCGCCGCTTTCCGGCATGAGCATGAACCCGGCGCGCACGTTTGGCTCCGCATTCGTTGGACATCTTTGGACGGGTCTCTGGATCTACTTCACTGCGCCTGTTCTAGCGATGCAGCTAGCAGCGGCATTTTATCTTCGTGGCAAACGCCCGGTGTATTGCGCAAAATATCATCATTACAACCGACATCGGTGCATTTTTAACTGCCGTTTTCCTGAATTGCTTGCGCGTGAAGCTGTAGTTGGCGGCGTTGACACTCATGGGACAGCACAACCGGGGTCATCGCCTCCAGCTGTAACCATTGCGAACGTGCAATGATACGACGGGTTGTAATTACGCTGCTCGTCGTCGCGTCCTGCGCGATCTATGCGAAAGCCGCCACGTCTGTCGAATCAGTCGGCATGACAGTGAGCGATATGGATCGCGCGGTGGAATTTTATTCTGCGCTTACGTTTCAGAAGGTTTCTGACATCGAAGTTCTCGGCGACGAATTTGAACATTTGGAAGGCGTGTTCGGCGCGCGGATGCGCCTTGTGCGGATGCAGTTGGGAAACGAATTTCTCGATCTGACGCAGTATCTCGCTCCCCCTGGGCGGCCAATCCCCGTGGATTCGCGAAGTAATGACCTTTGGTTTCAGCATATCGCTATTGTCGTGCGCGATATGGACGAGGCGTTCCAAAGACTGCGAGCTCTAAAAGTTCAGTTCGTCTCCACGGGTCCTCAAACTTTGCCGCCATCGATCAAAGCCGCGGCTGGAATTAAGGCGTTCTATTTCCGTGATCCCGATCAGCACAACCTGGAGATTATTTATTTTCCGGCGGGCAAAGGTGATCCCCGATGGCAAGATAAAGCTGATAAATTGTTTCTCGGGATCGATCACACTGCCATTGGCATCTCAAACACGGATGCGAGTCTCAGGTTCTACCGCGATTTGTTGGGTCTGCGCAAAGCTGGCGAAAGCGAAAATTTCGGTACTGCACAAGAACACTTAAACCAAGTTTTCGGAGCGCATTTGCTCATTACCGGAATGCGGGCGGCCAGCGGGCCAGGCGTCGAGTTTCTCGAATACCTGACGCCGCGCGATGGGCGGATCCGGCCACCGGATGTTCACGCGAACGATATCATGCATTGGCAAACGATGATCGCTACAGACGAAATCGACCTTCTGGCGAAGCAGCTGCGCGACGCGCATGTCAGATTTGTCTCGTCAGGCGTGGTGATTGTGCCAAAAGAAAAAGCCGGATTCTCGAAAGGCGCGCTCCTGAGTGATCCGGACGGACACGACGTGTTGTTGATCCAGAAGTAACGCCGATTGTGTCTGCTTAATGACAAGTGAGTTACGATTTCTCTCGGCGAGCATTGTTCTCGGCGTTTTACAGCTGATCGCGGCCTCGCATCTCATCAGTTCTCAACGCGGTTATCGTTGGACAGCTAGCGATCGAGACCAGGCTGTGCCGCCGCTGCACAGCCTAGCCAATCGTGTGGACCAGGCGACGACGAACTTTCTCGAGACGTTTCCTTTCTTCGCTGCCTTAGTTTTGGCGGCGCATATTACGAACAAGCATGGCGCGCTCACGATCTGGGGCGCGCACTTGTATTTCTGGGGGCGCATTGGCTATGTGCTCGCGGCAGCGGCTGGCCTTGGGCTTTTGCGCTCGATGCTTTTCTGGAACACAGCGCTTGCCGGGATCGCGCTCTTCCTAGTCGCGCTCTTGTGGTAGAATCAGCTAAGCAGCCGGAAGATTCTCCCGGCCGAAACGCAGCACGCGCGCCATCCAGACAAGCTCGTTCAAGAATTTTTCCACGCGACCGGTGTAAGCGGGATCGGTGATTTTGCCGGTTGCGGGATCGAAAAGCTTTCCTGCGGTGCCGAAATAGACATCCCAGAAAATTGTGACCAGACCGAGTTCGCGAAGCACCGGTACTAAGCTCTGGATCATGCGTGCGCCGCCAAATGGACCAGCCGACACACCGCAAACGCCGACCGCTTTATGAATGTATTCCTTCAGGTTTGTATCGAGCACATGCTTCAACAGGCCTGGGAAACTGTGATTGTATTCCGGAACCACGAGAATCAGGCCATCGGCTCGCGCCAAGGTGGCCGAGAACTGACTGTCCTTGAGCGCTTCCCCCGCGTCATCCATACGAATGGGAATCTTCCGGATGTCGATCAACTCCGTTTCAATATCGCTCCGCTTTGATACTTCGGCGAAAACGAAGTTCGCTGCCGGCTCGGTCAATCGCCCCTGGCGCGGTGTCCCGATGACGACCGGTAGGAAAACAGGTCGAGTTACGTCTTGCGTAGCCATGCTTGGATTTGTCCCAGCACCGTAGGGAATCTTACAACGATAGCGCCAGCGAAATCGTCCGGGGGACGCTCACTCCATTGGAACAACACGGCCCCGGTTTGTAGCGCATCGTCGCGCGTCTTCTGGAAACAGCAACCTCGGTGTAGCTGACCGTGGTTGCGTCCGGCCGATGCATACAGATCGAGAACGGCCCGCGTTCCGGCGCATGAGAGCGATGCAACTGCCGTAGCCAGTTCAGGCTTCCGGTCGATTGCCGATTGTGCGCTGCTTCACAGACCCGCTGCCGTTCGAGTTCTGTGCGTTCCTCATTGAAGCCGGAGGAAAACCAGTGTTGGCGTCGCCATTCGTGATTGCGAATCGCCAAACGTTCCAGGTTCCAGCGCCATTCGATTACCTGTCTCTTTGCGGGCACAATCGTGATCAAACGGAAGGGACGCAGCTTGTACAACGGGAACCTCGTTATGCCGTGTTGAATCTCGTCAGCGGTAGATTTTCCAGCCAACCCCCTGACGATTTCTCCACGGCTGACAACATCATTCTTCGGCTCGAGCTCGATACGATGCCAATTGATCAATGCTAGACAAACACCGGCCTTATTCGCCGAAATCCAAGTGCCTCCGGTCGGTTCGCGGGGGAAAACTGCGTGATGGTCTTCAAGCTCAACGATCGCCGGCGAGAGGCCTTTAAAGCGGCCCCGTTTCTCGTCGCGATTCATCGCGAGATAAAACCCTCGCGCATTTGGGAGAAATGAAACGGTGCACATTAATCCGCTAACGGATATGATAACGCAGCTGCCGAATATTGTCGCCAATTCCGCCAGAGCGCGACGAGCGAAGAAGGCGCATGACCGTTGGCTCTGTTGCTCGCACCGATTCCGAACACCAATCTCCATTGCCGGAAAAGCGTGCGATACGCCGACAAGAGCGAGTTTCGCGCATCGTAGATGCTGGTCGCTTCCGACGTCGCGCCGTTGAGCTCGACGATTTGAAAATTACGCCCTCGTTTGAAGTCTTCGTCGTTCTCGTACCGAATATCGTATCGTCCGATAAAGAAACCAGCCAGCCTCTGGGAAATCTCGTCGATCGTCCGCTCCAGAGCATCCGTGTGAAGATGCATTCCGTCGCGAAAAATGCAGCCCTGCGCGTGATTACCGGTTTCGACGAGTTTTAGCTTCTCGCCCGATGCCAGAATCTCACGCCGGCGCGACGCAAATCGTCGGAGGTAAGTCCGCGCCATCAGCGCTGCACGGTCGTCGGCGCGAATCAATTCTTCGATCCTGTGAATTCCGTCGCCTGTCATTGTCGGAAAGATCTTCTCCGTGATCGCAAAGATGTGCCCCCGCGACTCCTGCGGGAACCGGTAGTAGAATACGCTGGCTTCATAAGGACCAGGGATGTAGCGCTGAACAATCACAGGAGCATCGATTGCTTGGAGATATTCTAGTGCTGCTCGCATTGATCGGATCAGTCTTACCCCCTTCCCTCGCTGGCCGACGTCTGGCTTTAGAATGAAGGGCAGCCTGAGTCCATGCTCACGGCGAATCCGGTGCAGACAAAGCAGCCGGTCAGTCGATGTTCGTCCATACACGCGGGATGCTTCGGCAGTAAATTCCGGGCTGGTAAGGCGAAGTTCATCAAGAATCTCCAACTTCGATTCTCCGACAAATCCGCCGGTTGCCATGCCAGGATTTGCCGAAGTTGGCACGCTGAGACTGCGGTATCGAATTGCCAGCCATGCGTAATAAACGCCTACCGGAATGTAAAACAGCCAAGCCGGCCAAAATTCCCAGCGCGTCAAACGCCTCCTCCACACGGGTGCATGATCGAGTTTTCTGAAAACGAAAAGGGTTAAGCCCAAAAGAACGGTCGTAAAAACGATTGCAGCGATTTTGTCCTGGAAAAAGGACAAGCAAAGCAGTGCCTGAGTACCAAGTAGCTTCGCAACAGCAAAAATCCCTCCGATCCACAAGACCGCGGCGAAAGCCGTGACAAGGGCAAAGCGGCTAATGGGCATCGAGAGCAGTCCGGCTGCGAGATAAGTCGGCAAGCGCGTGCCTGGGATAAATCGGCTGGCGAGCAACGTGAGCGAACCGCACTCGTTGAATCTTATCTGACAGCGTTCAATTGCTGCGGCATCGGCGAATCGCGCAATCCAGCGGCTTCGTAAAATGGGCTTACCGAAAAAACGTGCGAGAGAGTAGAGGCCCAGGTCGCCGAGCCAAATGCCGGCAAAACACGCGGCAAAGCCGAGCGGCCACGCGATAGGCCCACCGAAAAGCGACAAGGCCGACAAAATTGTTGCCGCGTCCTCCGAAATGAAACTAAGCAAAACGATTGCGGTCGACGTGAGAAGCGCTTGTGCAATCATGATTGGCGGTCACGCTGCTTTGGGTTGTCCAGCGTGATGTTTCAGAGTGGATGGTGCGACGCCGAATCCCCCGGGAACCGGCACCTCAAGCATGCCGCACATGACGGCGATCAATGCGTAATGATGGATCGCGTGCGCGACGGCGTACATCAATTCACGACCGACTGTCGATCCGATCGACGGAGCGGCGTCAAGCTCATAGTTCACCTTGCTTCGCACATTGATCGGGGAATCGAGATACGGCGTCGAGATTGATGCGAAGCCGCGCAGGATTCGTTGAGTTTTGGCTAGCGCAAAAGTGCGATCGTTTTCGATTCGCGGATTTCGCTCTCGATGATCGTAATTTATCTCATCAGCATCCAATCCTTGCAGCAAGCTTTGGAAGTGGTCGAGGCAGTGCCGGTAATGCCCACCTACTGTAGAACCGAACACGGTCGGCAGTTTGCGCGTGTATTCTCCATCACTAAGCGAATTCAGAAGCAATTCGCCCTGCCGCAAAACTTCAGCGATGGCATCCTGCAAAGGAGATCGTTTCACAAGTAAGCTCCGATGATGGGAACGCGCCGCCGCTGCAAAAACAGCAACAGGATGCTGCAAGCGGCGACAGCCAGCGCCAAACCAAACAGCAGTCCGCCATCGTTCATCACAACGATACCGAGCACGGTAAGATGGCTGAAAATCGCCCCGGCCATGACAGCAAGAGCAAGGCCAGCACCCAACCATGTCGTCGCTGGAATTAGGATCAAAATTGCCGCGATCAGTTCAGCAGTGCCGGAGCCGATTCGACCCCACGGCTCGAGCCCGACTTTGGTAAAGATGTAAACTGATTCGGCTGCGGCGGTGAATTTAAAGAAGAGTGTTTGCAGCAGAATAACCGCAGCCGCAACACGGCAAACCCAGGCAATGATCGTAGATGTTCTCATAGCGTTTGTCCATTGGTCGCGCGACCTGCGCGATCCTTACACGCGTTCTTCCGATCGCGGCATGAATGCCTTCGAACGGATCGGACTAGTCCAACTATTGCCGCAGCGCGGCTTTCATTCGCTCCTTGGCATCTGCGGGCAATGAGGCGTCAGATACCTCGCCGATTTTTTCCGGAAACTCACGCGAGACTTGGCGAATGTATTTGAGTTGCTTCATGTACCGCTCGCAGAACGAGCACATGAGGTAATGGATCCGCAGCTTTATCCGCATCATCAACGAGAGTTCTTTATCCATCCCGAGCGATAAAATGCGAACGATCTCGGGACACGTCGGCGTAAAGCGGCAAATCAACAACACGATCTGAAGTTGAAGCCAACTTCGGTGTTCCTGAAAAACGGAAGTGTCATCCGGTGGCCGCGGGTTCGGCGTCCGTTCCGGAACTGGCTTTAGCTTGTTAATGTTGCGCCTCCGGGTTTTCGAACCAGTTGATCGCAAGACATTCGCGCAGCGCCATGCGCGCACGATGTAACATGACCCACAGATTGCTTTCGGAAATCGAAAGGGTCGCGCAGATTTCCTTGCTCCCGACTTCGTCCATTTCGCGCATCATGAAAACCGCGGCGACACGCTCTGGGAGTTTAGCCAAGCAATCGCGCATTGTTTTCCAAAACTCGTCTCGATGCATGACTTCATCCGCTTCTGGTCTCCACTCCCTGGGTCCATTCATGTGTACCCAATATCCTTCCGGAACAAACTTCTCCGCGCAGTCATCAACGAGAAACTCCAAGTCAGTAAAGGACGTTTCGCGGCCGAGTTTGCGATAATAATCGCAGATTTTGTGCTTCAAGATTCCGCAGAGCCAACTGCGTACGGTCGATCCTCCACGAAAACGGTCTCGTGTTCGCACTGCCGCGAGGAATGTTTCTTGAACCAGGTCCTGCGCGACGTCGGACCTGCGCACCCGCTCAAGCGCAAACCGATAAAGAATGTCACCATGTTCATCGACCCACCGCGACGGATCAGTTGTGGTCACCGTCAGCTCGGACTCGATCTCTGCGTTGCCACGTTCAGCAGCACTAGCTCCGGGCTGAAACGACATGTCGGCGAATTAAGCCGAACACGGTCGAATTGTGAAGAGAAATGTAAGGAGACTCGCATCCTTGCGACTAATCGGACAAATGAGACCAATCACTCTGCTCGCACTCGTTTTGTTGCTGTCAATTGGAACCGCTGCAAAGGCGCAATTGCCGGTAAAGAGTGTGCTTACACTTGAAGCGGCAAAGAAAGTCGCTGCCGCGGCAGAAGGCGAAGCAAAAAGGCGCGGCGCGACAGTTGTGATTGTAGTCGTGGATGATGGCGGGCATTTGCTGTTGCTGGAACGATTGGATGACACGCAGGTTGCTAGTGTCGACGTTGGAATTGGCAAAGCGCGCACCGCGGCAATCTTCCGACGACCCAGCAAAGTATTTGAAGATCAGGTGCGCGACCGTCGCGTAGCTGCGCTGGCTTTGCCCGGCGCAACACCCTTGCAAGGGGGCATTCCGATCGTTTTCGAAAGCAAAGTCATCGGCGCGATCGGCGTGATCGGCGTCAGCGGGAACACGCCCCAAGAAGATGAGGACATCGCCAAAGCAGGAGCTGCGAGCGCCGCTGCTGCAATCGCCGCCAGGTAACGCCGCAGCCGCGGTGGACTTATTGGCTATAGCGTCGGGGCTCTTCGGCAGACCTAAAATTTGCCCTGCCCACGAGCGGCATACCCGGCGTCCCACGTGGACCGATTTGTTCTTCGACTTGGTATTTGCTGCTGCAATCGCCCAGTTGAGTGGACCACTCGACCACGATTACTCGTTTTACGGCATCGCGAGGTTCGCGTTCTTGCTGGCGCTGGTTTTCCTGGCGTGGTTCGGCTACACCGCGTTTTCCACACAGTTCGCGGTTGATGACGTCGTTGAACGCGTGCTGATCGTCGCGCAGGTGTTTTTGGTCGCGGTAATGGCAGCCAACGCAACCGAGATGCTTGGTAGTACAGACGCGGGTGCATTTGGAGCGGCGTACGGCGGAGTTCGCGCGATCCTGGCTCTGCAATACGCGCGAGTTGCTTGCGTCTCCGAGTCTGCATCGCTCATTAGACGAAAAATCGGCGGCCTTTGTGTTGCTGTCGTCCTTTGGGTCATAGCTGCGCTACTACCCGTTCCCTACCGATACGGCGGATGGGCTGCCGCTCTGTTGATCGACATCGGCAATTCCTGGCCAGCGTCGCGCAGCACGACCGCGTCGCCGCCTGGCGCGACACATTTCCCCGAACGCTTCGGGCTGCTCACGATTATCTTATTGGGCGAATTTGTAGCGTCGGTAATGCGCGGGATCGAAAGCCAAATGAGCTGGAGTTTTCTCGCTGCGTCCGCCGCTGTGCTCAGCCTCGCGTTGGGGTTTACAATTTGGTCGTGCTATTCCGATGGCGCACTTGGCTGGGAAACCCGCCATGTGCGCAGTCACAGGGATGTCGTGCGATTACGTGTTTGGATTACGTTGCATTTCGCGCTGTTTCTTGGAATCGGCGCGATCGGAGTCGGCGCGCATCGCGCCATCGCCCTGCCCGCCGGTGGACATTTCAATGCCCAAGAACAATGGATCATCTGCGGTGCCGCCGCCGGTATGGTACTTGTGATCATGGCAATTGCTGCGACATCAGAGCGTCATGCTCATTCGAAGCACCGATGGATATGGCTGTCACAAGCTGGCATCGCGCTTTTCGCTTTGACCCTCGCGCCACTGAATTCCCTAATCATCGCCACTGCGCTTCTTTTGTTCCTCTTACTCTGCTTCATCGCGCAAACAGCGGTGCTGTTCGCAAATCATCGACAGTAACGCTTAGCGAAGCGTTAGCTTCCCTAGGAATCGGTGTCGGATCTGCCGTCAATCTGAACGCGGCAGCTCACTACCACGCTACAAAACGCTTTTATCAACGATGCCCGCTATGGCGTGATCGTTCGTGAGCACAATGTCCGCAGCTTCGCGCGGATTGTCGCGCGCCAAATGGATGCGCTGCGCTGGGAAATAGATTGTTTGAAAGGCTTTGATCGTTTGCGCCGGTGGCAAACCTTCCTGGCCGCGGTCGATAGCCCGCTCTAGCGCACTTTCGAATGAGCAGTCGATCCACACGGTCAGATCGAAGTGATGTCGATATGCGGGTTTGAACAAGAAAATCCCTTCGAGCAACACGATGTCGACGTTGCGAAACGCGTAGCGATGCTTGCGGAAAGCCGTCGCGGTTTCCTCCGTGAAATCCGATTCCACACTGACGGTGCGTGTGGCTCGCAGTGGTAAGATCACGCGTTCGAACATCTCATCGAATCGAATTGCGTCCTCGTAGAAGTGCTTTGGCGAATCTTGCCGGTGAAACCGGGCATGCGGGAGATTCAGCCAGCCATCAGCGTTGATCACTGCCAGCTTGATGCCGCGCTTCCCCAGCAATTCGGCGATGCGCGCTGTAACGAAGCCCTTTCCAGATGCATCGATCCCGCTGATTCCGACAAGCAAGGCGTGCTGCGGCGAGACCGCTTTTCGCTTCTCGATGATCGCAGAAATTACCGAACCATCTTCGAGCATGAGTTGCAGCCGGGGTCCGCGATCAGGGTCGGTTCTGATCTCCGCGGAGCAGAGCCGTTGCAGAACCGGCCGATGCTTCGTGGTATGTCAGCGCGACGGCGTTCATGCAGTAGCGCAATCCAGTTGGCGGCGGTCCGTCGTTGAAGACATGTCCGAGATGGGAGCCGCAGCGCGCGCACGAAATTTCTATTCCAAAGATCGCCGAGACGGTGCTGCTTTCGTGGATCGCTTCTTTGCGGATCGGTTGCCAGAAACTCGGCCATCCGGTACCAGAGTTGAATTTCGCCTCGGCGCCGTAAAGCGGATTGCCGCACGCGGAGCAAACGTAAATGCCGTTGCGGTGATCGAGCGCGTTACCCCTCAGGGACCGCGGCTCCGTGCCTGCTCGGCGCATCACGTAAAACTGCTGCGGTGACAGTATGGCCCGCCATTCTTCGTTCGTGAGATCGACTTTCTGGGAGAGCGGAATTGCGTCCAGCTTCGCCCGAATTTGCGCTGCATCGAGATTGCTGGGATGCGCGCGCGAGCAATCGGATAGCGCGATGCAAACACTCATGCCTAACAAAAATTGGATCGTTCGTTCCATTTGGTAAAAGTAACTACGGTTTCAGCCAGCCACCTGCCGCTTGGATTGGCGTGCTTGTTTCAGGCGCTGTGACCCAGGCTGCGAGCGCCGTTGCTTTATCGCCACCAAATTCTCGCGGAAGCGCAACCGATCCAGTCCAACGATCCGATTCATTCGCCATATCGATCTTGATAAGGTCGAGAACGACGAAATCATGGCGTAACTTGCGACCGCTGTTTTCACCGCGTTTCACATCCGTTTCGAGATCGTTGCCGAGCAGCGCGATGTTCAACGCCAAAGCCAGCGGCTGCGTTGCCTCAGGAACAAAAATGGCGCTGAGTTTCCCATCGTCACCTAATGACACACGCAGCACGCCAACTTTGCTGGTCGTTGTCGGAATGCCATTGCCGCCAAACCAGCCGCGCCATTCCTTGCCGTTGACGACAAAACCAGGAGTGTAAACCGAGTCGCCGCCCCAGGCCGCAGCATAACGTTGTTGTCTCGATGTGAATTCCGGTTTGGCGAAGCGGTCGCGCCAGCCGAGATGGTCCCAGTAATCAACGTGGAAGGCGACGGGAACCGCTTTTTTCCAGAGGTCTGAACTCGATTTTAGTGTGCTCAGCCATTTTTCGGCCGGCGGACAACTGCTACACCCTTCCGAAGTGAAAAGTTCGATGAGCGAGCTTTGCGTGTCGCCGCTCTCGAATGTCTTCGGCTCCGAGGCAAAGAGGTAGCCAGCGGCAAGCCAGATCACGATCACTACAGCCACAATAACCCGTCGCTTGATCTCGCTCATCAGTCAGGCAACCGCTGCCATACTCTTTTCGTCGGATCGTTCAGCGCCCATTCGTTCCAGTAAATGATCACCGACGCGCAGCGCATTGGCAATGATTGTGAGCGCGGGATTCACCGCGCCGCTTGAGCAAAAGAAACTGGCATCGACAACATAGAGATTGTCGAGCTCGTGCGCTTTGCAGTTGCGATCCAGCGCGCTGGTCTTTGGATCATCGCCAAAACGCACGGTTCCGTTCTGATGCGCGACTCCGGCAAGGGGAATACGCTGGCCAAGAAACAGATTGCGCGCGAACAAGCCCTCATGGCAGTCGTGCCCGTGCACAGAACATTTCGTCTGCCGTTGCATTAGCCCTTCAAGTTTTTTGATGAGCCGTTTGTGCCCTTCTTCGTTGTTCGGCCTGTACTGTAAAACGATCTCGCCGTCGCGATTGATGGTGACCCGATTGTTCGGATCGGGCAGATCTTCAGACGTGAGCCAGAAATCGAGCGAATGTTTGCCCATCAGGTCGAGCGTCCATTTCGGCGCGACTTTTGGAGCGCCAGCCTTCAGCGTGTCGCCGTCGAGCTTGCCGACAAATGAGATGTGCCCCATAGGAAACTCCCAATCGGGCGAGCGAAGATAAAAGTCGTTAACGGAAAGTGTTTTCTGAAAAACGGTCGGGTTCGGGCATTTCGAAAGTGCCATTAAAACGGAATTGACGTGACCCATGTAATGACGGCCGACCATGTCTGAGCCGTTCGCCAAGCCATTCGGGTGTTTATCGTTAGCCGAACTTAACAGAAGCGCGGCTGAATTGATTGCCCCTGCGGAGAGCACAACGATTTTGCCAGAGTAGGTTTCTTTTGCGCCGTTGCGTTCGACCTGAACACTCGTGACCTCGCGTCCAGATGCGTCAGTTTCGAGACGGGTGACCCTGGCGTCGGTGAGTAGAGTTACATTAGGATGCTTTAGTGCGGGCACGACGCAGCAGACGTGCGCGTCAGCTTTGGCATTCACCAAACACGGGAAACCGTCACAGGTGCTGCAGCGAATGCAGGCGCTCTTCCACCGATTCTTC
>Ga0066903_100002868_pt1 | contig 13770 bp, 12 predicted proteins | sample PanSoiMetaGPlot1_FD_67491 | JGI IMG/M metagenome (GOLD analysis project Ga0066903, IMG submission 67491) | Tropical forest soil microbial communities from Panama analyzed to predict greenhouse gas emissions - Panama Soil - Plot 1 (version 2) | ecosystem: Environmental > Terrestrial > Soil >... | reverse complement strand
AACCAGTGCCAGGACTGCCACGCCGACATCCATCGGCGCCGGAACACCGCGCAATGCGACGCGTGCCACCACGACACCGGCTGGCAAGTGTCCATTCACAACATCAACGAACATCAGGATCGCTTTCCGCTCATCGGTGCCCACGCCATGGTCGATTGCTACTCCTGCCACAAGGTTGGCACGGTGGGTCCATCCAACCGCCAGGGCCTCTCGACCGAGTGCTCGAGCTGTCACATGGACGATTTCAAGAAAGCAAGGAATCCGAACCACATTGCTCAGGGATTCTCGACCCAATGTCTCGAGTGTCACAGCCTGATGGACAACTGGATGACGACGATTTCGCCCATGATGCTGAAGAGGAAAGGTGGGAAATCGTTCTAGAAACGCAGAGTGGAGAAAACCCATTCACCACGGAGGCCCAGAAGGGCCAGAAAGACGGGATTCAGGTTTTTGTTGTTTTGGATCGACTGCAGGGGCGCTTTTGAAAGGCCTCGCAGAAAGCAGAAACAGAAATGACCCGAGGCATCGCCGCGGGCATGCGAAAGAGACTCATGAACAGATGCAAACAATGCCCCCCGCTCGCAGCGTTTGTGTGGACGCTGCTCATCGTTGCATTGCCGGGCTCGGCGAAGGATTTGGGATCGCACTCCTCCCCTGCTTCCATTGAAACGGTTCGGGTTGTCCCAAATGGCGACAAGCTGAAGATCGAAGTGCAACTGAGCGAGTCGGTGAATCCGCGCGTACTCATCGCCAACAATCCCGACCGCCTGGTCCTTGAACTGCCAAACACGAACGCAAAAGCGCGGCAGCAGCACATCCCAGTGAACCAGCAGGGTGTGAAAGGTCTGCGGATCGGGCTGACCAGTGCGAGTCCGATGATCACGCGGCTGGTGGTCGATCTGGATTGCGCGCATCCCTATGGTCTTTCCACCGCGGGCAACATGATCGCCCTAACCGTGCTGCCGCCGGTTCCCGGCGAAGATCCCGCGACGATTCCGGGAGCCATGATCGGCAACGCCATGGCCGGGATTTCGGCCACGAACATGCCGGCGGTGACGCGCACCGCCGTCAAGCATGTGCAAATGGGATTCAAGGTGAAGTATGTGGCGGAGGGTGTCGCGTATCTGACCGGCGGCCGGGCGGCGGGACTCGAAGAGGGCATGATCTTGATCGTGCCGGAATCAAACAAGGGTGGCCGCATGATCACGGCGGGAGAAGCCATCGGCGAGGTGGCGGAACTGCAAGTGCTCTCCGTCGCAGAGACATCGGCCGTGACGGAAGTGCACGATGCCAAGCGCGTGCTCAAGCCGGGGGATTGGGCCTATCTGTCGGTTTCAGAAACCGCAACCGTGATGGAACATCGAGCATCCGGGCGCAAGGGACCGATATCGGGGGATTGGATTTCGGTCGAACAGGGGGAGGGTTTGGTGGCGCGGGCTCCGCACGAGGAGCCGCGCCCGGAACAGAGGGCTCGCGGCCGTATCGGATTCGACTATAGCGGCATCAGCGGAACGGCTGGCAACAGTTCGATGGTCGGGCTGGTGGCTCGCAGCGATATCACCAACATCGGCGGCACGCATTGGAATCTGCAAGGTTATTGGCGCGGCAGAATCACCAAGCAGTCACGCACCGAAGAAGCAACGCTGCAGAGCGCGTTGAACAAGACGTACACCATGCAGCTGTACTACGACAATCCAGACTCAAAGTGGGTCGCCGGCTTCGGCAGGTTGTGGCTGCCCTGGGCGAACAGCCTCGACGTACTGGACGGCGGATATGTCGGGCGGAAAGTGCATCCGGGCATCATCGTGGGAGCCTTTGCGGGCTCGAACCCGGACTTGGCCTCGTTTCGCTACAGCCCAAACCAGCGGACGGCGGGCACCTTCGTGAACTTTGAAGGAGATGCCGGCAGTTCAATTCATTACACCAGCACAGCGGGCCTCGCGCTCACTTCGATCAAGTGGCGTCTCGACCGTCCCTTCATCTTTTTCGAGAACGGGATCTATTACAAGAATACGTTCTCGGTATATCACGATCTCATTGCGGATTCTCCGCAAGGCCTGAGGACGAACGGAATTACCCCAGGAGCAGGCATCAGCCGAAGCTATCTCACGGTTCACTACCAGCCAGTGAAGCGCGTCGGCTTTGACCTCTATCACAACTATTTCCGCGACGTCCCAACCGCATCCACGGCGCTGATCGGAACAGGCCTGGTCGATAAGCTGCTGTACCAGGGCGTCAGCTTCGGCGTGCGCGTGCAACCGGTAAAGCATGTTTGGCTCTACACGACTCTGGGCCGCAGCGACAGGACCGGCGACTTGCGAAAGACCCTGAATCAGATGTACGGCTTGACCATCGACGAGATCGGCCGCACCGGCTGGCGGGCCGACATGCGGTACTCGAAATTCGATAGCTCCTTCGGCACCGGTGACTATAAGCTACTGACCCTGTCGCGCCACCTGGGCGACCGCATGATGTGGGACATGCAGTTCGGCAATCAAGCATTGGCTTCGCCGTTCTCGAAGAACCAGATGTCGAATTTCGTAGATTCGTCATTCGACGTGAATCTGTGGGGCAATTCCTTTTTGCAGAGCGGCTACACCTACGTCCGCGGCGACGCCTTAAGTTACAAGCAGTGGTACATGAGCTTAGGGTGGCGCTTTGACCAGAAACCGGAAATCAACCACGAACGGCCACCGAATATGAATTAAGCGGAACCAACGCGTCGGTGGGATTCCACAAATCCATCGATGAAGGCTTCGCAACCGATCTAAACTCTGACCAGCAACACCCGGCCACTCTCAGTCCTGTCATGCCGAGCAAGTGAGGCGAAGCCGAACGCAGCCCAGGATCCTGGTGTTCCACTGCGATGCTGCCGATCCCAACAACCTCCACACCACAACTTCGCAACGTTTGTCCCAACCTGCTCCCGCATGAAATATTGATCGAATGAAAATCGAAACCGGCGTACTAACCGGCAAATCCATCCGCTTGGAACCCCTCAGTCGCCGTCACGTAGACGGACTGGCAGCCGCATCGGCCGGGGAGAAAGACTTGTATCAATGGAGCCCCATCCCTCGGGGCAAAGAAGAGGCGGAAACATACATCGAAACCGCCCTTGCCTGGCAGCAAGACCGCACGGCCGTTCCCTACGCAACCGTTCGCATGGAAGACGGCGTCGTAATCGGCTCCACGCGCTTTTTCAATCTCGATTGGTGGGCGTGGCCAGCGGGGCATGCGCAACACGGCCGCACAACGCCCGACGGCTGCGAAATCGGATACACCTGGTTCGCTCCATGGGCGATCCGCACCGCGGCGAACACGGAAGCAAAGTTGTTGATGCTGACACTTGCTTTTGAAACCTGGAAAGTCTTTCGCGTCTGTCTCCACACCGACGTGCGCAACACGCGTTCACGTGCCGCCATCGAACGCATCGGCGGAAAACTCGAAGGCATCTTGCGAGCCCACCGCCTGGCCGCAGACCTCACCCCTCGCGACTCCGCCCGCTATTCAATCACCGCCGAGGAATGGCCCGACGTAAAAGACCGCTTAACCCGCAAAAGAGACGGAGACTAAACCGCGCCTCAGCGGCAATCCCGGCGGACGCGGCGGCACTCAAGCGCAGCGGATGTGAGCCCACAAGCCCGCGAAATCTACAACCCGCAAACATGTTTGCTCGAACGGTCTTCTCTCGCCAGTAGCGACTGCTCTACCCCTTCCCCTTCAACATCTCCAAAACCCGGTCGAAGTCCTCCAGCGTCGCATACTCGAGCGTAATCCTCCCCTTGCCTTTGTGATCGCGGATCCGCACTTTCACTCCTAGAATTCGCTCCAAATCGCGCTGCGCCGCGCGCACATTCGGATCCACCCAACGCGCTCCACCACCCTTCGCGTCCTTCTTCCGCGCAGCGAACATACTCGGATCGAACAACACGAACTTCTCGAGCTTGTCGACCGACCAATCTTCGGCAACCACCCGACGCGCTACTTTCAGCAACACATCGGGATCTTCCAGGTTCAGCAGAATGCGGGCGTGGCTGTACTCCAGCTGATTATCATGGAGGAACACCTGCACCTCATGGGGCAGCTTGGCAAGGCGCATGTAATTCGACACCGTCTCGCGCGCAATGCCTACGCGTTGCCCGATCTGTTCCTGCGTCATGCCGAAATCCTGGCTCAGCATGATGTAAGCGCGCGCCAGGTCGATGCAGTTCAGGTCGCGCCGCTGCAGGTTTTCGATCACCGTCATCTCGGCGGCCTGCTGCTCCGAGACGACGCGCAGGATGGAGGGAATGGTGGTCTTCCCCGCAATCGTGGAGGCGCGCATGCGCCGCTCACCCGTGATCAGGAAATAACGCCCATCTTTTCCCGGACGCACCGTCACCGGCTGCAATACGCCTTGCGCTCGTATCGAGTCCGCCAGTTCCTCGAGAGCCAGTACTTCAAGTTGATTCCAGCTGCGCGTCTGGTGAGGATTGACGTCGATCAATGTAATGGCAAGATCGATAACCTCCAGCCCATCGGCCGGCCGCCGCGAAGCCTGCGCCTGCAACTCAGCAATCGCCCCGGGCACCGGCGCATGAGCAGAAGCCACGCTCGCATCGCCGCCCGAAGCGGCCGCGTACGCAGTGCCGGTTGCAGAAGCGCCCGAGAGACCAGCTGCGGAAGTGCGCGCGCCGCCAGCGCCGGTTCCAGGAGATCCTGGCGCCCTTAGACCGGCACCGCCTCCCAGGCCTGAGCCTCCAGTAGGTCGAGGCCCAGGCAAAAGCGACTCCAGCCCGCGCCCCAATGCCCGGCGCTTGTCATGTGCCAACAGCGGCTTTACCCCGCCGCCTTCCGATCCCGAAGCCGGCGCCGTTTTCGAGGGTTCCGCCTGCACGGTGCCACTTCCACCTTGCGCGTTGCCGCTACCAGTCTGGGCCGCCTTATCCGTCGCAATTGTCATGGATTCAAACCGCCTCCCCGAACTCAACTTCAAAACTCGCTCCATCGACGATCCAAAACCATCGAAACCCCGCCCGATTCGAGTGACCCAAGAGAACTCATCACAACGGTCATCCCGAGCGAAGTGAGGCGAAGCCGAACGCAGTCGAAGGACCCGGCATTCCCGTGCAACGCCACCGGCGCAAACAACGTGCCCACCCCTGCCGCGACCGGAACACAAAAAGCCGCGAGAGCGACGGCCTAAACAAGCCCACCACGCAAGTTGCGGGGGGGGCGCCTAAAACTCAGTCCGAGCCCCGGCAAGTCACAACGAACATCGATACCAATAAATATAGATGTTTATCGATCTAAGCAGTCTTCCCCATGTCGCCGACCGAACCATCGGACGCCTGCTCCTCCTGCGGCTGAGCCTCCGAAACCGCCGCCACCTCTTGCGCCGGAGCCACCTCGGCAGCAGCAGCGTCAGGTTGCAACACCTGGTCTTCTGCGGGCGCCTCACCCCTCGCCAACGGCTCAGCGCTCTCGGGCTGCACACTTTCAGCCTGTGCACTCTCCGCCTGCGCAAAATAATTCGCGATGATCTCCTTCGCCAGCCGGATGTAGCTCTCCGCTCCCCGCGAGCGCACATCATAAAGAAGCGCCGGCTTGCCATGGCTTGGCGCCTCGGCCAGCCGGATGTTGCGCGGGATCGTGGTTGCGCACAACTTCTCGCCGAAATATTTCTTGAGCTCTGCCATGACTTGCTTCGCGAGACTGGTGCGGTCGTCGAGCATCGTGAGCACGACCCCTTCAATCGCAAGCTCCGGGTTCAATGCCGCGCGGATCCGCTCAACCGTGTCGAGCAGTTCGCTGATGCCTTCGAGCGCAAAGTACTCCGCTTGCATCGGGATCAGCACCGAGTCCGCAGCGACGAGCGAATTCAACGTGAGTAGATCCAGCGCAGGCGGACAGTCCAGCACGATGAACTGAAACCGATCGCGCACGGACGCAAGCGCGTCGCGCAAACGAAACTCACGCCGCTCTCCCTCCACGAGCTCAAGGTTCGCGCCGATCAGATTCTTGTGCGATGGAATGATCCAGAGCTGCTCGAGTTCGGTAGGTTGCAGCGCCTCATCAGCGGAAGCGGCGCCCATAAGAAGATGATAGGTGCTGATGCGCTCCGGATCTTTGACTAGGCCGAGACCGCTTGAGGCATTTGATTGCGGGTCGCAATCAATCAGGAGAGTGTTGACCTCAGCCGCAGCAAACGACGCGGCCAGGTTGATTGCGGTCGTAGTCTTGCCCACGCCGCCCTTCTGGTTGGCAACCGCGATGACACGTCCCATTGAATTCTTAGGAGAAAGCGAGAGCTGTGCGCAGAATATGTCGAAGTGATCTGTGATTGCAACGACGGAATTCAGTGCAAACGAGTCCGACTCGCACGGTAGTTCATTTCAAATCAATTGCGCTTGATTTCCAAAAATATTTCAACAGCAGCGGCGTGGAAATCGCAAAACGTTCCACATGGAACACTCGTCGGCTCCGACGCCGCCGCCCGACTCACGCTTGTAGGAGCGCATCAGCGCGACGTGCCCAGATACGTTCCACGTGGAACACTTTGCACCTCTCCCCCGTTCCACACATCTGGGAGACCAAGACGGGCTCGTAAGAGGGAGCTTTTGTACGCTGGGAGATGGCGGTGTTGGCGAGGCTGCTGGGCGGAATGGTGGAAGTGTTCCACGTGGAACATTTAGCCATAAATTGGTAACGTCGCATATTGAGATTAAAGATGGAAGGCAACAGTAACCCACTATTGTCCCAATTTCCGCATTTGATTTCCTGCGTGACCGCGAAAACTAGCCCCAAGACGCAGTTTGAATCCCACTTTTTATAAGTTTGGTTCCAGTTCCTCGTGGGGATGTGCTCCTGGTAACGGTTGGGTTGGCTTTGGCACCTAGGAACCTGCGGGAAATGATCGTGTGGTCCACTTTTATGGCATTACTTGCCTCGTGGCGTTATCGCGAACTGCATATGGGGCTTCCAGCTCCATCTTTGTCCCACTTTGGCTAGTCTTATTCGTTGCCGTGCCCTATGAGCAGGACTGTTTCTCTCGAGTTTGGTAGGGGTTCGGCAGAGGACCAGGAAACGCCCGTACAAACTCGCTTCGCGGCTTCCAGCTGGGAGTTGCCAATCAGCAGGGCCAGGCGGCCTTTGGGGACGAGCAGGCGGACGGCTATCGGCAGGATCTGGGTGAACTGTTCTACTGCCCGGACGATTACGGTTCTGGCGGAACCGGCAGGTACATCCTCGGCGCGGATGGAAAGTACATTGATATACGTCAATCTAAGAGCTCGGATAACTTCGCGCAGGAACGCAACCTTCTTATGATTGGATTCGATGAGGCTGACAGTGGCGGGGGGAGACCAAATCTTTATGGGAAGACCGGGGAATCCGGCGCCTGAGCCGAGATCCACGAGTTGAACGGGCGCGGCCGTCTCATCGAAGGCGGCGGTCGATTGCACAACCTCGGTTCGGCCAGCATCCGAGCGGGCCGCGTTCGCCGGAACGTTCGCTCTCGGCCATGCCGCACTGCCTTGGGGGAATAGGCGCGTGGCGGCGAAGAGCGATTCTCCGAAATGACGCGTCACGATCTGCTCCGGAGTTCGAATGGCGGTGAGATTCACGCGGGAATTCCAACGCACAAGCAGATCGATGTACGTCGATATTTGCTCGAGTTGCGTGGGGCTCAGGGCAGAAGCGTTGTCCAGGAAAGGAGCGAGCAGCACGGCGATATGGGATGGTTCCATGAAGGGGTGATTGTAGAGGCTGGGGCGAGGGTGGAGGCAAGAGGGGTTGGATATCTCATCAGCGCTCACGGAGGAGCAGCATCCCATTTCAGCGCACGAAGACCTCGATCCGCTGAGACTGCGGCGTCGGTGCAAGCCCAGGCATTGGAGAAAAGCACAAGCCCTGACGATCGCACCGTACGCTTTGCGTCTCGATCAGGGAAGCGGCTACGGAGTCGCTGGTTTACGGCTGACGATCCTCAACGTTTCCGCTTTGCCACTGGCGTTTTTGACATGTAGGACTTTGCCCGAGACCTGCACTGACACTTCTTTTCCCTCTGTCCAGGCAGGATCAAGACCGCCATGATGGTGATAGACAGTTGTGTAAACGGTGCTGCCGGATGAAATGATGACGTCGTAATCATCAACCGGCGCCTTTAAAGGGGCGTCAGTATGGCCGGCAACATTTTTAGGCGTGTGCTTCGTGATGGATACGATTTTTCCGGTCTCGAAAGCTTGGGCGAACCCGAACGCAACCAGCAGGAAGGTTGAAACGATAATCACTGAAATGGAGCGCGCTTTCATCAAGAGTCCCCTTGTTGCTCAATTGTCGAATCTAGGGCTGGTCCAGTTTGTGCACTGGCCCACCAGCACTCGTCGTGGTCCTACATCGGGGCGATACGCTTTCACTCTTCCCTCAAGCAGCTGCCGCAGAACGCAAGGTCACAGGATGAACACCTCGGTACCGAAGCCGCCCGAGCAGATTTTGCGTTTGTCAGATCGTCTCAAGTAGCGGGATGCTAGGTGGAAGTTGTTACAAACGTATGAATGCACGGTTAATATACCGTGAATTGGGCTGCGATACATCGGACACTTTGCTCCGCTGGATCCGTTCCTGAGAAACGTCTTTTGTGGGCATTCGTCCTGTCACAACTGCGAATCCCCCGTGTTGAAAGCACACCCCAAACGTATTCGCTTGGTCGGTGCGCTCTCCTCCGAATTGCGGCGCAAACCCTGAGGTCTCTCGGCAGCTATTTTTGTGCCGCTACTGCATCGCCGCCTTGACTCGCTGGTGAAATCACCTGAATGGTACGGGTATCTATATTCAGAGTGGACCGAACACCTCGCAAGCTGTCGGCCACAAGCGATTGCTCAGTGAGAACGAAGCTCGCCTGTGCAAGGTTCCTTCCTCGTTAAGCCAATCGCTTCCAGGAAGTCAAAACTTCACAAACAATTTGCTTGGATGCACGCGCAGCGCGGCTGCCAATTTCAGGATATTCAGAAGAGAAAGATTCCGTTCGCCGCGTTCGACATCAGCCGCATAACTTGGATGGATGTGCGCCAATTTGGCCAGTTTGGCCAGCGTCATTCCGTGCTTGTGGCGGAGTTCCCGAATTGTTTGCCCAAAAGCGATTTGTTTGCGCGCGTTTTTGGAGTTCACACGAGGATTCTAGACTACGATCCGCGAACGAACAATCGGGCCCAACCGCGAAGAGCGATGTGGGCAATGAGTGTAGTGCCCCCACGCAGTTCTTTGGGGAGTAGTACTTCGCTGGGGCCGGGAAGCGCCCGGTCGGCGAATGCACGGCAAAGCGAATGCCGTCTGGTCCATTTCGCTCTCGACCGTCGCAGGAGGGCTATGAACTGGAGGCAGGCGCATGTACTTCGGTGTTCCAAGGGTTTCTGCCCCAGCGTGATGGGTTACCGAAACTGATTGTGTTCTAAATTACCGACATCCCGGTCGGCGCTTTGGCTGCGGGCAACCCAATGGTCAGGTGGAACGGTGTTTTCTTCTTTCTTCGCAGTTCGTGGTCGCCTCTTCTCAGTTCGTTGTTGCCAGGCAGTCTTGGCGTTGACGTTGACCCTGTGCCGCATTCCGCAATCAGCGGCCTCGACGTATGACGGGCCTGCGGAATTGCCGCGTGTGTACATGAATACAGCACTGATCAACACTCCCGCTCCGGGTAGAGTGACGATTGTAAATGCTGGCCAGTCGCTGCAAGACGCTCTGAACAAGGCTAGCTGCGGGGACACGATTGAGCTGCAGGCGGGAGCGATTTTTACCGGACTCTTCACATTCCCTGCGAAGAGCTGCGACGACAGCCACTGGATTATCCTTCGGACTAACAGTTTGGCTTCGCAGCTGCCTTCGGAACAGACACGCATCACTCCTTGCTACGCGGGGCTATCCTCATTGCCCTCGCGCCCAGCGTACAACTGCTCTTCTCCCACGAAGGTAATGGCCAAGATCATGAGTGCTGCTGCTGGTACTTCCGGACCCTTGCTTTTTGCCGTGGGTGCCAATCACTACCGACTGATAGGGCTGGAAATCACGCGGCAATCGAACACTAGCAGCATCATTAATCTAGCGTGGCTGCAGAATGGGGGACCTGCCCACCACATAATCTTCGACCGGGTCTGGATGCATGGCGTCGCGCAATACGACACAAGGCGAGGGATCGACCTCGGGGGCAGCACTTACGTGGCAGTAATCGACTCGTATTTCTCGGACTTTCACTGCACAAGTGTGATCGAAATGTGTGGCGACTCGCAAGCCATCGGCGGCGGCATCGGAAATCTGGCCATGGGGCCGTACAAAATTGTCAACAATTACCTGGAAGCTTCCGGGGAAAATATTCTATTTGGCGGCGGAGGAGGAACGCGGAGTCCCACAGACATAGAGATTCGCAGGAACCACTTCTATAAGCCGCGAATCTGGCAAAAAGGGCAAGCCGGGTACGTTGGTGGCAAGGGAGCTTACCCCTTCTCGGTAAAAAATCACTTTGAATTGAAGAATGGGCAGCGGATTTTGTTCGAAGCCAACATTTTGGAATACACCTGGGGTGGGTTTTCGCAGGCGGGATACAGCATCCTCCTCACTCCCAAAAACCAGTCTGGCACGTGTGCGAAATGCCAGGTCACCGACGTGACCGTGCGGTACAACAAGATCAGCCATGTGGGGGCAGGATTTCAAATCGCCAACGTACTCTCGGGGAGTGCGGTGGCGTTCGATGGAGAGCGCTACAGCATCCATGACGTAACCGTGGATGATATCGATGCGACCGCCTATCTGGGTGCGGGCGTTCTGGCTCAACTCTCTCAGGCGGGCGCGGGTCCGGTACTCAAAAACGTTACGATGAATCACGTTACTGCATTTCCCGATAAGAGTCTGTTCTACATAGGAAGCAGCACCAGCGGCCAGCAGATGCAGAACTTCACATTCGTGAACAGCATCGTGAATGCGGGTCAGTATCCAGTGTGGTCAACGGGAGGCTTGAATAACTGCGCTTCTTATAACGTTCCACTAACTACTTTTGGGGCTTGCTTTAATCCATACGCAGTTACTAATAATGCGATTATTGGCTGTTCTAGCAGTTGGCCACCTTCTTCCTGGCCCGCAGGGAACATTTTTCCGAGCAACGTGACGACAGTGCAATTTGTCAGTTACAACGGGGGGGATGGCGGAAATTACCAATTGCGCTCTTCCAGCGCGTATCACGGTAGCGCCTCGGATGGAAAAGACATGGGAGCAGACATGGTTCTGCTAAATCAAAAGCTGATCGGAGTTAGCTAGGAATCCGGAACGCCCTGTTCGACCTGCTCACAGCCAAACTGCACCTCTTAGCATACTGGTGTGTTGGCAAAACTGTCGGCACGTGCCCAAACACGCGAACGCGCCGCGGCGAACGGGACGCCCGTCTGCTCTACGGTCCCCGGCGTCATTCGAATTGTGCGCCATTGCCGGTCGCCTTTCAGATGGAAACAATCCCTCGGTTCGGCTCACGAAGCACAATCTCTTCACTTGTTGCCCTCTGGATGGGTGTAACGTCGATGTTTCAATATTTGCTGCCGCGCCGCTAGAGGAATCTTCCTCTTTCCTGTCGGTCTCCAAAATCATTCTCAGATGTGTCACAATCAATGACGGGTGCCACGCCATGAAAGAAACTATGCAAGTGGCTGCTCCTGAAGTGTCCCCCCAGGATTCGAGGGCATGGCTCGGCCGGATCCTGATAGGCGTCGTCTTAGGCCAAGCGATTTGGGGATTTCTCGCATCCATCACCAACAACCTCGCGCTGCCTGGCTTGGCGAGGTTCATGGGCGGAGACGCTCAGTCTCCACTGTACCTGGGAAACGGCGATTTCAAGATCGCGGCCCTGTTCGCCTCGTTTCTGGAGCTTTGCTTCGCCGGGATCGTCGCGGTTCTTTTGGATTCCTGGTCGCGAAGGCCTGTGCATGGTCGGTCGAAGTCGTTGCGATCTGCACCTGTTCCCGTTCCCTCCCAGGCTCCGTTCCTTGCGCCTCCTCCGGATTCACCCACAAGCCCAGCGGCCAACACCATGAGGCAAGTCAACTCAAACGTGTCGATCGTGCAGCCGCCGAAGCCATCACCGCAGGCAACTCAACCCTCCAAGCAGAAGCCGCCGAAGCAGGTCTATTACAATATCGTCGGAGAACCTTTGGAACCCGACGACGAGTAATATGTGGCTCATTCCATTTTCTAACCCGCTTCGTCTCGGCGGAGTCAAACCCCATACCTTAAAGCCTCCCTCACGGAAGTCCCTCTTCCAGCAAACGAACATTTTGGAAAGGCCCAGAATTCACCCGGCTGGAGAACAGCGTGAATTTCTCCGGTCCCCCGAGGTCTTTCCCTCACCCTCACCCCTAGTGTCGCAAGTGGTCAAAGGAAACGTCTGACGTTGAAGGACTTGCAGTCTACTCACTTTTGAGGAATTGTCGAAACCAGGCGACTACAGTCATCAACCCGCAGTCGGTGCCGGCAAAGCGATGGGGACACAAAGCTCTTACCCTCCAGGGCTAAGAGAATTGCAGGGGTCAGATCCGTTCCCACGGAACACTTCAGAACGTAACCGAGAGCGCCGGTTGCAAGAGCAGCTTCGACGAAGTCGATGTCGTCCTGCATCGATAGGAATACGATCTTGGTAGAGTGGCCAGCATCACGCAGTTGTAGGGCAGCGGCAATTCCATCGAGGACCGGCATACAGATATCGAGAACAAGGACATCGGGGTGCAACAGGGCATTTAGTTCTACCGCTCGCCGGCCATTCTCAGCCGTCCCAATGACGTGAAATTTGCCTTCTAACAGATCCGCCACGCTGCGCCGCACATCATCATCGTCGTCTACGATCAACACCCGAGGGTCTCTTGGGGCCTCAGTGGTTGAAGGAGCATCGGCAGCCCGGCTTGACTGACCTGTGAGCATGGAAAAACGGCTCCCACGCTACTACCGGAATCGTTGCCGGTCACCTCAATGGAAGCACAGAGCAACGCCTGCAAAACGTTGTTCTGCCCGCTGTCATTTTTCGCAGGGGGACACACTGAAAACCCTGGTTGGTGCCATCGCGCGATTCCATTCAAAATCCCCGGTTGGGCAACTCCGATCCAACCATGCAGAGTCTAAGAATACTGATGTTCTACTCCCGGCTTGGAGCTTACGGAATGACCCCCGAACAGCTTGCGCGCATGGAATACCTTTGCAAGCGCATCACCGTCGAGAAAAACTCTCTTAAACTCGAAAAGCTGTCGCTTGAATTGAACGACTTGGTGTCCACCACCCTCAAGAGTGTTCAGCAGAAACCTAAGCAAAAAGCAGCGCAGTCACAGGATCCTAGCAACCGAGTTGATTTCCCACACCTTTGAAATCAGGCGAATACACTCCCTGAGAATTAGCAGGCCGGTGGCCAGGTTCCGTCATCGGTAAGCCAATCGCTTCCCGAGTTCAAAACCTCACAAACAATTTGCCTGCGTATGCCCGCGCGGCTGGCTGTCAATTTAAGGACATCCAGTAAAGAGATCAGATTGCGCCTCGTTCGATATCAGGCGCACAACCTGGATGGATAGGCACCCGTTTGGCCGGTCTCGCTAGGGTCATTCCCGCGCCCGGGGACTCTACGTTCTGACAGTGTGCGGCGAGACAGTCGAAGTCCAGACTCTATGCAATACGACACGAAGATATCTGCGATTTGCAGCAAACCAGAAAACCGCCATGAAGAACAAACCCACTCTGACTGGAATTCTCTTGACGACCATCCGTCGTTGCACTGCT
>Ga0066903_100002867_pt1 | contig 13771 bp, 13 predicted proteins | sample PanSoiMetaGPlot1_FD_67491 | JGI IMG/M metagenome (GOLD analysis project Ga0066903, IMG submission 67491) | Tropical forest soil microbial communities from Panama analyzed to predict greenhouse gas emissions - Panama Soil - Plot 1 (version 2) | ecosystem: Environmental > Terrestrial > Soil >... | reverse complement strand
GATCATCAATTGTCTCGGCGTCCGCGCCGGCAGCACGACGCAAAACGTTTTCATGATTCTGAAACTGCTGGCCATTGCCGCATTGGTCATTTTCGGACTGACGCTGACTCGATCCTCGACCGCAACGCACGCAGAAGTGACCTCTTCGACGCCCGGGATTTGGAATTCGCTAACTGCGTTCGGCGCAGCGCTTATTCCGGTGCAGTTCGCCTATGGCGGATGGCAAACGTCCTGTTTCGTTGCCGGTGAAGTGCGCGAACCGCAGAAAAATCTTCCGCGGGGGTTATTATTTGGCGTTCTGGGAGTGATCGCGGTTTATTTATCAGTTAACTTTGTTTGTGTTCATGCGCTCGGGGCCCACGGACTTGCCGATACCAAAACACCGGCGTCTGCCGTAATGCTTCAGGCGCTTGGGCAGACTGGCGCAAGCATCATCGCCATCGGCATCGCGGTTTCAACCATTGGCTTCCTCAGCCAAAGCATGCTGACCGCGCCACGAGTTTATTTTGCAATGGCTGAGGACGGTCTGTTCTTTTCCAGTTTGACAAAACTGAATCGCGCACGCGTGCCAGCGTTGGCGATCGCGTTGCAGGGTATGTTCGCGATCGTAATCACTCTGTCGGGTCGTTACGAACAAATCCTCAACTACGTGATTTCGGTCGACGTAATCTTCTTTGCGCTGACCGCGGCCACGGTTTTCGTTTTTCGGCGCCGAGGCCAGGATGGTCATCGAAGCTTTGCCATTCCTGGCCATCCAATCACAACCCTGTTTTTCATTGCGGCGTGCTGCGGCGTTGCCTGCAGCACGTTTTACCGTTATCCGCAAAACAGCGCAATCGGCGCAGGCATCATGTTGAGCGGGATTCCGGTATATTTGTTTTGGAAAACGCGGCAACCGAGATCCGTTGAACCGTGAACTGTTACATCGACCGGAGTTGACGATTCACGAATCTCGATTCACGAATCACAATGCGCGTAGCGCAATCAGCATTCATGCACTGGGCAAAGACGCGCCCGAAAGTGAAGTTTGATCTCGCGCTGAGCGGCATTCTAAATCTGCCGATCGCTCAGCTCGCCCTGAAGCTCAGCGATCTGGAATTACACGGTGACAACGCCTACGGATATCGGCCGCTGGTGAGCGCGCTTGCAGCTCATCGTCACGTCGCGGACGACAACGTCGTCACAATTTCAGGTGGCACATCCATGGCAAATCATCTGGCCATGGCCGCGCTGATCGAACACGGCGATGAAGTTTTGATCGAGCAGCCAACCTACGATCCTTTGCTGGCGGTCGCAGAATATTTCGGCGCCAAAATCAAGCGTTTTCCACGAAAGTTTCAGGACGGATTCAAAATCGACATCCAGGCGTTGGAGAGACAAACCACAATGCGCACACGCCTTATCGTCCTGACAAATTTGCACAATCCGAGCAGCGCTTTCGTTGATGAAGCAACGGTGCAGAAAATTGGCGAGCTGGGGCGAAGGGTAGGAGCGCGAGTGCTGGTCGACGAGGTTTATCTGGAAGCCATGTTTGAAGACGCTCCGAAGCCCGCGCTCTCACTCGGTCCAGAGTTTGTCGCGACGAGCAGTCTGACGAAAGGGTACGGCCTGAGCGGGCTGCGATGCGGCTGGATTCTGGCCGACGTCGACGTCGCCGCCAAAATGCGAAGGCTTGATGATATCTTTGGCGCAAGTGCGCCGAATGTGATGGAACGGCTCAGCGTCTTCGCAATCACCCAACTTCCCAAAATTGCCGCCCGCGCAAAATCGATATTGAATGCAAATCGCAAGATGCTGCGGGCGTTTTTCGACTCCCGGGACGATCTCGATGCTGTGCCGACAGAATTTGGCACAACTTCGTTTCCGCTCGTTCGTAATATCGATGTCGAAGCGCTTTGTGGGTTGCTGATCGACAAATATGAAACTGCGGTGGTGCCTGGCCGATTTTTCGAATCGCCACAGCACATTCGAATCGGTCTGTGTTGCGAACCCGCAAACTTCGAGACCGGAGTCCACCGATTAGGCGCAGCGCTCGATGAACTAAAACAAAAAAAACCGCGGGTTGGCAACCAACCCGCGGTTAAGAAGCAGATTTCTTCTTAAGAGACTCCGAGCGTGTTTAGCGTTGGCTCGTCCACAGTCGAAGTGATCGCAAGGTTGTTGTCAGCCTGGAAAGCGGCGATTGCCTGACGCGTCATCGGTCCAAGAACTCCGTCGATTGGCCCGCTGTAGTAGCCATCGCTCTGCAACTGGCTTTGGACCTGAACAACTACCTGACCTGGCGTCAGATTGCCGTAGCCGTAAATAGGCCCGTCGTACGGGTAATACGCAGACGAATCGTAACCCCATGCCGGGAACCAGTAACCAGCGTTCCAGAACCACCAGCCGCCATCAACAAAGACAATTCGAGTGAAATGATGGTGCCACCAATCCTGGTCATGCCATTGCCGGTGATAATTCCGAAACACAGCATACTGCCGGCCGCTGAACTGATTGCCGTGCCAGTTGTTGGTAACAACTGCGTTTCGGTTTCGGTTAATCCCTTCGTTCGATCGCTGATTAAATCTCATATTGCGATCTCGATTGGCCGCGAAATTTCTTTCGTCGCGATTAGTTCTCTGACGGTTGGCGCCGAAGTTCCGTTCACGATTCACCGCGACGTTGTTTTGAACCCGATTCCGGCTCGTCATTCGAGCGTTATCGGTTCGAACACGCGCATTCGCGGTAGTTCGGTTACGAACGGTCGCGTTTGCGTTAGTCCGCGGTGTCTCGGCGTAGGTACGCTGCCGGAACGGCGCAGTTGAGACGCGCCGCTGCGTCGCGGCCGGTCGCGCCGTGGTCTGCGACGTCATCCTGGCCGGTGCGGCCGTCTCAGACGAGGCGCGCGCGTTTCCGCGGTGCGCTATCGGCCGGTCGCTATCGCTTTGATGTTTCTCCTGGGCTGATGCCGTAAAAATTACTGCAAACCCCAGGCAGATTGATGTGATGATATGTTTCATTTTCCCTAATTCCTCCTTCAATATTAGACAGGGCAACGGACCCATTATTCAACGTCGTTAACTATTTCGCCGGCTGATGCAGAGATAGGTATTTACCGCAGGTTCCTGGTGACAAATCGTCACTCTCAGAGGAGCTGCACATGCCCCTCGCGCAATGCTACGTGGCGATTCAGCGAATTCGGTAACTATTTCAATGCTCTCGCTCGGGCACCCGGGTAAGATCGAGCACCGTGGCTGATCAAGAAGCCAGCAGCTTGAGCGACCGATATTGCCGCGCAATCGTTTCGTTCACACCGCCGCCCTTTTTGCCGCCCTGGGTGGTCTACTGTTCGGTTACGACACCGGGGTAATCTCAGGTGCGCTCATATTCATTAAGCGGGATTTCGACTTAACAACGATGGCCGAAGAAATTGTGGTCAGTGGCGTTCTGCTCGGCGCGACGATTGGCGCAATTATGGGCGGAAGATTGGTCGACCGCTTCGGCCGGCGAAGAGTCTTATTGGTAACAGCTGCCATTTTTGGCATCGGCGCGGTCACCAGTGCGCTGGCACAATCGCCGCTAATTCTCATTGGCAGTCGCATTGTACTCGGCGTCGCGATCGGTCTCGCTTCAACCAACGTGCCGGTTTATCTTTCCGAAGTATCGCCACCTCAGGCACGCGGTTGGATTGTATCGCTGTTCCAACTCGCGGTGACCGCCGGCATTCTCGCCGCATACGTCGTCGATTACGCACTGGCTGGAATCGGCGGTTGGCGTTGGATGCTTGGTTTGGCAGTTGCGCCCGCGCTTGTATTCGGAACTGGAATGTTTTTTCTGCCCGAGACTCCCCGCTGGCTGATGCGAAGTGGTCAACACGAAATCGCTCGTCGGGTGCTGTTGCGGATCCGCGACAGCGCGGACGTCGATCTTGAGATCACGGAAATTCAAACCAGTCTCGCGGAACAGACACAACGCGGAACGTGGAGTGACTTACTGCATCAACACATCCGGCCCGCGCTAATCGTTGGACTTGGACTTGCGGTCTTCCAGCAAATCACCGGAATCAACACCGTAATTTACTACGCGCCAAAGATACTTCAGTCGGCCGGATTCACCTCAGCGTCCGGCGCAATTCTGGCTACGGCGGGCGTCGGCGTTGTAAACTTCGCGATGACGATTGTGGCGATGTTTTTGGTAGACCGCGCCGGTCGGCGACCGCTATTGCTGGTCGGCGTCGCGGGAATGACTGTCACCCTCGCGGCTCTCGCGCTCAGTTTCCACTTTTCCACTGAATCGAATAGCCTGGCGTGGCTGGCGTTAATTTGCCTGATGGGTTATGTCGCTTCGTTTGCGATCAGTCTTGGCCCGATCTTCTGGCTGCTGATTGCGGAGATCTACCCGCTCAAGGTCAGAGGACTGGCCGAAGGCACGGCCGCAACATTCAATTGGGCGTCGAATCTAATTGTCTCGCTGACATTTCTCACGCTGCTCGAGAGACTCGGCCCAAGTGCAACGTTCGCGCTCTACGCATTCGCCGCAGTGGCATCCTGGCTCTTTTCCTACTACCTGGTTCCCGAAACAAAGGGCCGCACGCTGGAACAAATCGAAGCGTTCTGGAGAGCAGGAGCGCGCACTCATCTATCCTAACGCTTGTGGCGCGGCAACAGGTAAGGAGGACGGTCTGGAAGCGATAGGCTAAAACTCTTCGCGGCCATGCGGCTTTGTTAGATCGATGACCGGTCCGAGTGGCACGACGCGCGTCGGATTAATCTCCTCGTGAGTCATGTAGTAGTGACGCTTGATGTGATCGATACTTACTGTCTCGTTGATTCCAGGCTGCTGATAGAGATCAAGCAGGTAGCCCTGCAGATTTGGATAATCAATGATCCGCCGCAGATTGCATTTGAAATGGCCGTGATAAACGACATCAAACCGGATCAGCGTGCAAAACAGACGCCAGTCAGCCTCGACAATCCGATTTCCAAATAAGTAACGACCGGTCGTGAGTCGTTCTTCCATCCCATCCAGTGCGTCGAAGAGTCGTTTGCACGCACGCTCGTACGGCTGCTGGCGCGTTGTGAAACCAGCGCGGTAAACGCCGTTGTTGATGTTCTCGTAAAGGAAATCATTCAACTCAGCATGCTCGGTTTCGATCCCTTTCGGAAAAAGATCGACATCTTTGTTGGCCGCGAACTCGTTGAAAACAGAATTAAACATTGGACAGATGTCGTCCTCGCAATTGTTGACGATCCTTTTCGTTTCCTTGTCCCAAAGCGCCGGAACCGTAATGCGGCCGCTGAAATTCGGATCGGTCGCAGTGTAGGCTTCACTGAGATAACGAAAACGATTGACCGGGTCGGTCGATTCGAAGTCGTCGAGATTGGTTAACGGGTTGCCGGGCTTGCTTCGTTCCGGATCGCGGAAAGCCCATCCTTTTTCATCGCGGAAGGGATCGACAATCGTCATGCCGATCGCATGCTCGAGGCCTTTCAGTTTTCGAAAGATGATAGTGCGGCTCGCCCACGGGCAGGCGAATGAAACATAAAGATGATAGCGCCCGGGCGCAGCCGGATACGAAGTAGATCCGTCATTCGAAATCCATTCGCGAAACGCGTCTTCCTGGCGCTGAAATTCGCCGGAAGCGGTCCGTTCGTGAGGAAGATGCGAAGAGGCCATGGACTTATCTAACGCAGTGCCAAAAGAACGCGAGCCCGACCCCCCAGCAGTGCAATCGCGTTTGAAGGTCGGCCTCGTCGGAATCCTGATTTGGCTGCTCTGTGCGGCGCTGAAGACGGCGTGGGCAAAAAAGTTAAAAAAAGAGTTGCCAGTGAGATAGTGTTATAGTTAACTATAACACTATATGAGAGCCAAAGATCGATTAAACCGATCGAGCACGCGGCTGTTCCCAGGGCGATTCGGAGTAAACAATGAGTCGTGAGTGGAATGACGGTCAGCCAATTTACCGCCAGCTTCGCGATCGCGTCGTTCACATGATTCTTGATGGCGTGCTCAAAGAAGAGGACCCGTTGCCGTCGGTGCGCAATGTCGCGGGCGAGTATCGGGTGAATCCCCTGACCGTTTTGAAAGCGTACCAGGAGCTGGTCGACGAAGGGTTGGTAGAGAAAAGACGTGGCCTCGGAATGTTTGTGAAGCGCGGCGCGCATGAGCGACTCCTTCAGCTCGAGCGCCAGAAATTCCTCGCTGAGCAGTGGCCGCGCGTTTCGGCAACCATCGAACGGCTTGGCCTCAATTTGGGCGAGCTGCCACATCCGGCCGCAACCCGACGCTCAAAAACCGAAAAGGAGGATCGTTAATTATGGCAACCATTGAAGCTCGAGGTCTTCGCAAAGTCTTTTCCAGCACAGTCGCATTAAACAATGTCGATCTGCGTGTCGAAGAAGGCCGCATCCTCGGGATCATTGGCCCGAATGGCGCCGGCAAGACCACCGCGCTCAACGCGATTCTTGGCCTGACCTCGTACGAGGGTGAATTAAAGGTCCTCGGCCGCGATCCATGGACGGCGCGCGATGATTTGATGCGTGACGTATCGTTCATCGCAGACGTGGCGGTCCTTCCGCGCTGGATCCGGGTGAGCGATCTGCTCGATTACGTGGCGGGCATTCATCCGAAATTCGATCACGCGAAAGCGGAAACCTTTCTTGCCAAGACGACAATCAAACATCGCAGCAAAGTGCGCGAACTATCGAAAGGAATGGTCGCCCAATTGCATCTCGCGATCGTAATGGCCATCGACGCGAAGTTGCTCGTGCTCGATGAACCGACCCTTGGTCTCGACATTCTTTTCCGGAAGCAATTCTACGATTCGCTGCTCAACGATTATTTCGACCATAGTCGCACCATCATCGTCACGACCCACCAGGTCGAAGAAGTCCAGGACGTCCTGACCGATCTCGTTTTCATCAATCACGGTCGCATCGTGCTGCAATGCACGATGGAGGAGTTCGAGGCGCGTTATGTCGAAGTCATGGTCCATCCCGATCACGTCGCGGGCGCGAGATCGCTGAAGCCATTGTCGGAGCGGCAGGTCTTCGGCCGGAGCATTCTTTTGTTCGACCACGTTGATCGCAATCAACTCGCCGCGCTCGGCGATGTTCGAACGCCGAGCATCGCCGACCTGTTCGTTGCGGTGATGACCAATTCAGCCACTCACCAGTGACCGCAATGAATACTTCACCTATATCCGAATCGCCTAACCAACCAACGCTTACAACTCGTGCGACACCGACTTTTTATTGGTCGGTGAAGCGTGAGTTGTGGGAAAACAGATCGCTCTACATCGCGCCGATCATTGTCGGCGCGGTCATTTTACTCGGTGTCCTGCTCAGCTCAACGCGTCTGCCGGAGCGCCGGCGAACCGCGATGTTGCTTGACGAGGCGCACCGACGAATGGCAATCGAACTGCATTACGATATCGCGGCGATGATGATCCTGATCACAGGATCCATCGTCGGTTTGTTTTACTGCCTCGACGCGCTCTACGGTGAACGCCGCGACCGCAGCATCTTATTTTGGAAATCGTTGCCAGTCTCGGATGTCACGACGGTGCTCTCGAAAGTGAGCATTCCCATGCTCGTTCTGCCGCCGATCGTTTTTGGTATCACAGTGGTCATGCAGTTCATCATGCTGTTAATCAGCACGGCCGTCCTGATGCCGAGTGGGCTCGCCGGAACGAGCTGGGCGAATTTCAATTTGGCCCAGCAATCGGTCATCATGCTCTACAGCGTGATCGTAATCACGCTCTGGCATGCGCCGATCTATGGCTGGGCGCTCCTGGTTTCCGGCGTGGCACGACGGGCGACTTTTCTCTGGGCGATATTGCCGTTCCTCGCGATCGGCATTTTTGAAAAGATCACCTTCAACACGAGTTACTTCACCTCGATACTGAAGAATCGCATCTTTGGCGCGGGCGATGTCGCGTTCAATTTGCATCATAGTTTTTCGATCGACTCACTGTCGCAGCTCACGCCGGGCAGATTCCTGAGCGCGCCCGGACTCTGGCTTGGACTAATCTTCGCCGCCGCATTCGTCGTCGGCGCGATCCGACTGCGTCGTTATCGCACCCCGCTGTGATTCGGTGAAACACCAGCCAAGACTAAAAACATGCACCCCACCGTCAAAGCCGCACGCACCGCCGGTTTGATCTACCTGCTGATGGTAGTGGTCGCGCCGTTCAGTATGCTTTACGTTCCGGGCAAACTGATTGTGCGCGGGAATGCCGCCGCGACCGCCGAAAACATTCTTGCCCACGAGACCATGTTTCGACTGTCAATCTTCGGCGATCTGATCGGTCACGTGATTTTCATTTGCCTCGGGATTGCGCTTTATCGATTGCTCAGCGGCGTAAACAAGAACTGGGCTGCGCTGATGGTCGCATTCGTTTTGGTTTCAGCGGCGGTCGGGTTTGTTCTCACGGTCAACAATATTGCCGCTCTGCTTTTCTTCCGCGGAGATGATTTCCTCGCCGTCTTCGATAAAGCCCAACGCGATTCCTTGGCCATGTTTTTCATCCGGCTGCACGCGAACGGGATCTTTGCCGACGAGATTTTTTGGGGGGTGTGGCTCTTTCCGTTCGGGTTGCTTGTGTATCGCTCCGGGTTTCTGCCACGCTTCATAGGCATTTGGCTAATCGTCGAGTGTTTTGCCTGGATTGCGCTTAGCGCGATCGCGACCTTCTCGGTGGTTTACTACGACACTGCGTTTCTTTGGCTACAGCCGGCGTTCTTCGCTGAATTGGCCATCATGCTTTATTTGCTCATTCGCGGCGCGAACATGAAGGCGTTGCCAGCCCAGCCGGCGTAGTTCGCTAGGCCGATGAAGATTAAAAGAATCCTGAAGTGGAGTTTGCTGGCAATCCTGGTCGGCCTGGGCGCGTGGCTTTTCGTCGCCTATTGGACCTCCACTAATGACTGCGGCCGCAAAATTCCTGACGGAGCTGCGCTGATGAAGGCAATCAGGTATTGTGAATATGGTTCGCCTGACGACGTCCTAAAACTTGAAGAAGTCGAAAAGCCAGTCCCAAACGACAACCAGATTCTTGTCCGCGTTCGCGCTGTTTCCCTGAGATTTTTCGACGGCGGCATGCTCCAAGGCGGGATTGGCCGGCTCGTCTTCGGACTTCGTAAACCGAGGAACACGATTCCGGGATCTGATTTCAGCGGAACGGTTGAAGCGGTTGGCGCGAACGTAATTGAATTCAAGCCAGGCGATGAAGTCCTTGGGGTAAGAGCGGGCTGTCTCGCCCAATATGTTTGCATCCGGCGGAACGGAGCGGTCGTTTCCAAACCGAGCGACCTCAGTTTCGAAATAGCTGCTTCAATCCCAACCGCACTTGTTGCATTGCAAGGTTTGCGCGACACAGGTCACGTCAAAGCGGGGCAAAAGGTCCTGATCAATGGCGCGTCTGGAGGTGTCGGGACGTTTGCCGTGCAAATCGCCAAAGTATTTGGCGCGGAAGTAACCGGCGTCTGCAGCACGGGCAATCTCGATCTTGTGAAATCGTTAGGCGCCGACCACGTGATCGATTACACGAAAGAGGACTACACCAAAGGCGATGAGCGCTACGACGTAATCTACGATCTGGTCAACAATCATTCCTTTTCCGAACGCCAGCGCGTTCTCAAGCCAGGCGGCATCTGCGTATTAGCCGGGATCGGCGGTTCGGGATTGCACGAAGAAAGCTTTTCGCGGGTGGTTGGCGTGTTCACCGCCTTCGTTCGTTCGAGATTTTCAAAAGAAAAGTTTGTTTCCTTTGGCGTTCGTTTTGACACGAAAGATCTCGGCATTCTTCGTGACTTAACAGAGAGCGGCAAGGTCGTGCCCGCTGTCACCAAGACCTACTCGTTTAGTGAAACCGCCGACGCCTACAAATATCTCGTAACTGGACACGCGCGCGGAAAAATCGTGATCACGGTGGAGTAATTTTCATGAAGCTAAGACGAATATTGAAATGGTCCGCGAGCCTAATCTTTCTTTCGCTCGTGACGTGGCTCTTCATCAGCTACTGGACGTCGATTAATGATTGCGAACGTAACGCCGCCACCCCAACCGATCCGATGAAGGCTATCCTGTCTTGCGAATACGGCGCCGAGAATCTCAAGCTTCGGGAAATTGAAAAGCCGACGCCGGCTGACAATGAAGTTCTCGTTCGCGTCCGCGCCGCTTCGGTCAATCCGGCGGACGGGCACATGATAAGAGGCTCGTGGCTCGGGCGCCCTTTCAGCGGCATGCGCAAGCCGAAGAACACGCGATTCGGCACTGATTTCGCGGGAGTGGTCGAAGCAGTTGGAAAAAATGTCACGGACTTCAAAGCGGACGACGAAGTCCTCGGCGCCAAAAATGGAGCAGTCGCTCAATACATCTGCGTGAAGGCTGATCGCGCGATTGTAATGAAACCGAGCAATATCACGTTTGAACAAGCGGGTTCGGTTGGAATCGCCGGCGTTACCGCGTTGCAAGGTCTGCGCGACAAGGGCCGCATTCAAGCCGGACAAAGAGTCTTGATCAATGGCGCGTCCGGCGGCGTCGGAACGTTTGCGGTGCAAATCGCGAAAGCATTCGGCGCGGATGTCACTGCAGTTTGCAGCACGCACAATGTCGATCTTGTCAAATCTATTGGAGCAGACCACGTCATTGATTACACCAAGGAGGATTTCACTAAAACGGATGAGCAGTACGACATGATCTACGATTTGGTCGGAAATCACGGATTTTCAGAGCGCCGAAAAATTCTGACTCCGAATGGCATTTGCGTCCTCGCCGGAATCGGCGGCGCCGGACTACGTCCGGAAACGATGGGACGGATCGGCGCGAATTTCTGGAACGCCTTCCGCTCAAACTTCACGAAGCAGAAGTTTGTCTTTTACATCGCGAAACTGACGAACGACGATTTGAATGTTCTGCGCGAGTTAATGCAATCGGGGAAAGTCTCTCCGGTGATCGATCGGGCTTACAAGTTGAGTGACACGCAGGCAGCAGTCCGCTATTTGGAGGAAGGGCACGCACGTGGAAAGGTAGTTATCACCCTGGAGTAATTATGAAACGCTTCTTTAAGTGGCTCTTCAGTTTGATTCTGATCGGCCTGGTGGTGTGGTTCATGATCGCTTACGCGACATCAACTAACGATTTTGAACAGCAAACAGCCGCACCGAAAAATCCAATTAAGGCGATTGTTTACAGCGATTACGGCGTGGCCAACCTCAAACTCGCGGACATTGAGAAGCCTGTTCCAACCGACGATCAAATTTTGGTCAGGGTCCACGCGGCCTCCGTTAATCCGTACGACTGGCATTTCATTGAAGGCACGCCCTACGTGATGCGGGCAATGGGAGTTGGTCTGCGAAAACCAAAGAACATCCGGCTAGGCACCGACTTTGCCGGCACGGTCGAAACAGTCGGCAAGAATGTTACGCAGTACAAACCGGGCGATGAGGTGTTTGGCGGAAGCGCCGGCGCGTTCGGACAGTATCTGTGCAGGCGCGCAACCGGATCGGTCGCTTTGAAGCCGGCCGGAGTCACTTTTGAGCAGGCAGCTGCGATCAACATCGCGGGAATTACCGCGCTCCAGGCCGTTCGCGACCAGGGCAAAATTCAGTCCGGACAAAAGGTCTTGATCAACGGCGCATCCGGCGGTGTTGGCACGTTCGCGGTTCAAATTGCAAAATCCTACGGCGCAGACGTGACCGGCGTTTGCAGCGGACGCAACACCGAGTTGGTCCAATCGCTCGGGGCTGATCACGTAATTGATTACACCAAAGAGGATTTCACCAAGGGCGACCAACGTTACGATGTCGTGCTCGATAACGTGGCCAATCATTCGCTCTCGGAGTGCAGAAAAGTGTTAACCGAAGATGGCGTTTACGTCATGATCGGTGGCGGCGGCGCAAGCGAACAAGGTTTCCTCGGAGCGATGGGCAATGTATTGAAGGCCGGACTCTATTCGCGTTTCGTGAAGCAGAAAATGGGCTTCATGATGGCGCAGCCGAGCACCGCAGACCTCACGTTTCTCGTGGATATGGTGCAGTCAGGAAAACTGAAGACGGTGGTCGACCGGACTTACAAACTGGATCAGGTGCCGGAAGCAGTCCGTTACGTCGAAGAAGGCCACGCCCGCGGCAAAGTAATCGTTACCGTCGATTAGGAAGAAATTTTCAGGACCGCGTTTCCCGCGAGCTGACCAGCGCGAAACCGATCGAGCGCGGTGTTAGCTTCTTCCAGAGGAAAAGTTTCGACTTTCGTTTTCACCGGTACGCGTGGCGCGATTTTCAAGAATTCTTCGCCATCGCGACGAGTGAGATTGGCGACCGAGCTGATCATGCGCTCTTCCCAAAGATCCGCGTAGGGAAAGGACGGGATGTCGCTCATGTGAATTCCGCCACAGACAATGATTCCGCCCTTGGCGAGAACGCGTAACGCGGCCGGCACCAACGGCCCGATCGGCGCATAAATGATGGCGGCATCGAGCTTTTCTGCCGGCAGCGCATCCGATCCGCCTGCCCATACTGCGCCTAACGAGCGCGCCTCTTCCTGGCCAGAGTCGTCCCCAGGTCGAGTGAATGCATAGATTTCTTTTTTCTCGTGAAGGGCAACCTGCGCGATCAGGTGGGCGGCATTTCCAAATCCGTAAATGCCGAGCCGCTTCGCGTCGCCGGTTTTGCGATAGGAACGGTAGCCGAGCATTCCGGCGCACAGGAGCGGCGCCACCTCGACATCGTCGTATTCGTTAGGCAAATGGAAGCAATATCTTGCGTCCGCAATCGTGAATTCGGCGTAGCCGCCGTCGATATTGTAACCAGTGAACTTTGCGTGGTCGCACAAATTTTCACGATGGGAGCGACAATAAGCGCACTTTCCGTCCGTCCAGCCAAGCCATGGAATGCCAATGCGATCTCCGATCTCGAATCTGGAAGCCGGACCAGTCTGTTCGACACGGCCGACAATTTGATGACCAAGAATCAGCGGCAGCTTTGGATCCGGCAGTTCGCCATCGACAATGTGAAGGTCGGTCCGGCAAACCGCGCAGGAGGTAACGCGAACGATTAATTGTCCTCTGCTCGGTTTCGGTTTTGCAACGTCACGTAGTGCAAGTGGTGACCCGATTCTTTCGAGAACCATCGCCCGCATGGCGATGTATCAACCGGTCGTGAATGAATCGCAAATCAGGCTTAGGGTGACACCGGCTGGTTTTGCTTCTGCAATTCAGCGATCGTGGCACGCAGTTCGGCGGTTCGCTCGCGAAAAGTTTCTTCGAGAGCGGCGCGTTGATTATCCAGCAAAAGATGGACGCGCCGGGTCTCCAAGAGATTTTGAATGCGAAGCACGACTTCAGTGTGATCAAATGGTTTGCACAGAAAATCCGTCGCGCCGGCTGCAAGCGCACGGCGTTTCGTTTCCTCGTTCGTGTCCGCAGTCAGAACAACAACCGGCAAAAAGGTTCCCTCTCGGTCAAGACGAAGCGATTCAAGAACGGCGAAGCCGTCGGGCGCAGGCATCATCAGATCAAGCAGGATCAGGTCGGGCTCAAATTTTTTGCAGGTGGCAAGAGCCTGCTTGGAATCTGTGACCGATGCCGTCCGAACGTAGCCATTCTCAATCAGAATTTCCTGAAGGAGAACAACATTAGCCGGCTCATCGTCGACAATGAGAATCTTCATCCGCAGCAGAATGTCTAAGTTCATACGCTGTTACCGTTGGTTGTGGTTGACGAAACCGGTTCGCAAAGGTGCTCTTCGATCACTTTCAAGAAACAATCGACGTCGAGGGGTTTGGTTAAATA
>Ga0066903_100002866_pt1 | contig 13771 bp, 7 predicted proteins | sample PanSoiMetaGPlot1_FD_67491 | JGI IMG/M metagenome (GOLD analysis project Ga0066903, IMG submission 67491) | Tropical forest soil microbial communities from Panama analyzed to predict greenhouse gas emissions - Panama Soil - Plot 1 (version 2) | ecosystem: Environmental > Terrestrial > Soil >... | reverse complement strand
CCGGCTGTGCGCTCGAGGCTGGACTGGGTTTTGTCAACAATATCCCGGTTTTTATCGCGAGCGATCCGAAGTGGTCAAAGCGTTTTGCTGATAGAAATCTACCGCTCATTGGGGACGATATTAAGGCGCAACTCGGTGCCACGATTCTGCATCGGGCACTCGTGGATCTTTTTCGCAAGCGCGGCGTGAAAGTTGTGCGCACCTATCAATTAAACACTGGTGGCAATACCGATTTCCTAAACATGCTCAATCGCACCCGCCTGGCGTCGAAGAAAACTTCGAAAACCGAGGCGGTGCAATCTGTGATGGGCGAGCGCCTGGCGGACGAGAATATCCATATCGGCCCGAGCGATTATGTGCCGTGGCAACTCGACAACAAAATTGCCTTTATTCGCGTGGAAGGCCGGCTCTTTGGCGATGTGCCGATGGAAATCGACCTAAAACTTTCGGTCGAAGATTCGCCGAACTCCGCCGGGGTGGCGATCGATGCAATCCGTTGCTGCAAGCTGGCGCTCGATCGCGGCATCGGCGGGGTGCTGCATTCCCCCTCCGCGTATTTTTCAAAGCATCCGCCCGTACAAATGACCGATGACGAAGCCTATCGCTGCGTCGAACAATTCATTCGTGGCGAACGCGAAAGCTGATCGCGAGCGCCGTTTCACGGGACGCGTTCGTTATCCGAAGTCCACGACGTCGCCAGCGATGTCGCCCACCAGCAAGCAGCGCAACCGCTCCCATTCATCCGCGAGTTCCTTCTCATCGTAGATGAGGAGTTGTCCCGTCGATGTCGAATAAATTGCTGCTCTGACAGGCTGCTTTGCCATTTGAGCGATTGCCTTCCAATACGCTGCAATCTGCGGCCGGTAGGACGTGCGCAACTTGTTGAGCTCGTCCCGTTCGATCCGGTTCGTTTTCCAATCCAGAATGAACCATCTCTTTTCGCCCGGTTGGAAAAGCGCAACATCGATAATCCCTTCGAGGCACGTCGCCTCGGCCATCCGCCAGAAAAATGGCATCTCTACGTGGAGGATTGCGCCGTCAGAAAAACGCGCAGGAAAATCGAACACTTGCGCGATTTGCTCCCGCAATAATGCCCACTCGCGTTTCGAACGGGCGGCATTGGGAGACGCGGCAAGGCTTTCTTCGAAAACCTTTTGCCACGCCTTCGATTCGACGCCCCACGGAATCTTCTGCGCAAACTCGTGCCACCAAATGCCGTACCGCGTCGCTGGACTGTCGATCCGCGGCGGGCGCAATTCCGGTTCGATCTCTATCCAGACATCCGTGCTTTCGGCTGCCTCGATTTCTTGTTCCTGTGTGAATTTGCTCGGGCTAATCGTATGGACAAAACGTGCAGCCCCGCGGCGCAGATCGTCGATCCAACCGAGCTCGCGCTTCCCCAGGTCCTGACATAACTCCTCACTTGGAGCTGACTTTTGCCTCTCACGAGTCTCGACGGATTCCCCTGCTTCGTTTGAAAGCGCGGCCACAACTTCACAGTTACATTCACCGTCTCCTGCTCGGAGCCATTTGACTTGCGAATCGCTGTGGAAATGTCCTTTTGCATTGAGAAAGAAATCGCGATCGAATGCCAGAACGAGCGTGTGCCTGGCACGAGTCAGCGCCACGTAAAGCAGCCGCTCCATTTCCTGTCGATCAATCAACTTCAGTGTTTCTTCGAACTCGTCATAGTCCGTCCGATCGAACAGAATCTTCGCCCCGCCCGTCTCGACATCCTTGATGACTCGTGGGTACGACGACGCGTTTGTGCGGACCTGCCGGGTAAGAAACGGGACGATCACGGCTTGCCACTCGGAGCCTTTGGCTTTGTGCGCGGTGATTAATTGAATCGCTTCATGGGGTGACGGATGACTCTCGCGCGTAGCGTGAAAGTTCGTTCGCAGGCTTTGTCCAAAATCTTCAAGCGAAAGTCCGCGCGCTTCTGCGGCGGCAGCGGCGCTCAACAGTTGGTCGAGTTCGGCGCTTAAATCGCCGAATTCCTCGGCTGGAAGAGAGCGCAGGCGTTCGCGCAATTGCGTGTTTCGAAGGATCTGCTGGACCGCACTGAACAATGACTGTTGCGTGATGGATTCGCGGATTCGCACAAGACGGTTCAATGTTTCCGCCACTGAGCCGCGCCCGCTGGTTCGCTGAGCGATTTGGAAACGCCCGCCGAAACCTTCCGAAAAGCGCGCCAACTCATCATCGGCAAGCCCAAAAATTTCACGCAGCACACCGACAATTTGATAGCTCGCATTCGGATCGGCCATCATCGCCAACAGCGCCGTCAACCAGGCATATGCCGGATTCTCTCCTTCGCGATCAGTTTCCGAGTGAACTTCTACCGGAAGATCGGCATCCACCAACGCGTCGCGCAAGGGACCCAGCCACGCTTTGCGCGGACACAAGATGGCAACCTCTTTCCAAGTTTCCGCGCGCAGTTTCTGCAGGCCGACCCATCGCAGCCAGTCGGCCAGTTCGCGTGCTTCCAGGGTCGCGCGCTGTGCCTCATCGAAACTTGGATCCACGTCGCAACGGAAATCGAAACGAATCACCTGGCCGGGCAACACGTTCGGACGCGGATTCATTTGCACGAACTGAACCTGGCCACCGCGATTGTTCAGAATCTCGCCGAACGTTGCGTTCACGAAATTGAGCTGTGCAGTGTCCAGTCGAAATGTGACCGAGAACTTCAATCCCTCCGCGGCACGCGTCTCGACGAGCAATTCGTGTAGCTGACGATAATGCGCCAGGTCCGCCGGATCCCGATAGATGGACTGTTGGAAATCGCCCACCATGCAGAAATGCCCCAAACGCGGTCTTCCGTGTGATGCGATTGCATGTTCCATCCAAGCGCCCTTCGCTCCTATTGGCCGCGTGACTTCCAAGAGTACAAAAAACTGCTGTGGATCCGTGTCCTGTGCTTCATCCAGAATGACGCGATAATTCTTCTCGCGGATGCGCTGAGCAACATCGGGCAATCGCATTAATTCCGCTGCAAGCGCAACTTGGTCGGCATAAGTTACGAGCCCGCGCTCGAGCCGGAATTCGCGATAATCCCGTTGCACTTCGGCCGCGACGCAGAGCGCGCACGCATTAATCCAATCGCGCAGCGGTCGAAAAGCTTCACGCCAGATGCGCACAAACTCTTTTGAAGTTGTGACACATGGCGGCCAGGAAACAAACTCGTCCGTTTCGCGCCATCGTTTTTCCCAACGCTCTAGTTCCTCCTTCGATTTCGCGATATTTAGGGATGGCTTGTCGTTCGCCGCATAAACGTCAGTGAAGCTGATAGCAGGACACGGTGTCTCTGGCTCAACAGCACCGAGATCGACTTCGGCGTTGCGCGCCAGCTCCATCAATTTTCGCACCTGGACGTGACGCAGCAGGACGCGCCGGTTTTGGTCTTTTAACGAACGACCAATCGTCGTGTATTGTTGCACGAACTGATTCCAGACGTCTGGGTCGTCAGTAATTAGTTCGAGATTGGCTGGTAAACCAAGATTATGGCCGTGTGCCGCGAGCAACTTTGTGCAAAAGCTGTGAATCGTGCCAAAAAACGCGCGATTAAAAGCTTCGACGACGTCGAGCGAGAGACGAGCCTCCAAAATTTGTTGCCGGGTGCGCTGCTGCATTTCATCCGCGGCACGGTTGGTGTAAGTCACCACCACTAGTTGCGGCAGCCACTCGAGCGCATTAGGGCTTTTGGCGATTTCGACGACGCGATCTGTGATTGCTCGCGTCTTGCCCGAGCCCGCCGACGCGATCACCGAAAAATTTTTGTCCAGCTCGCAGGTGAACCGTTCTCGGCCGCCCTGATCGGCAATTGAGTTCACGACTTCGCCCACGAGTTGATTTCAGTTGCAAGCGCGCGGTGCGTCATTGCCCACTTTTCTTGCAGGAGGTACTCGTCGATCGCGAGCGTGGCCAACGGATACTCGTACGCAAACCCGTATTCGGAGTGGATCGGGCCGAGCATCCCGAACGCGCCGGTCTCTTGCATATGATAGAGTTCCCGCCAGAAGTCTTTCTGGGCGAGTACATCTGCCAGCTGAAATTGTGGCTCTAATTCATCGGCCAAACCTAATAATGCTAGTTGCGTGTTCGAGGCGCCCAGCGCGTGCGCGGCCAGCGCATAGAGCGCAAGCTGCACACCACGGCCTTTAACCAAGAGCTTGCGAAATTTTTCTGCCGACGGTTCTCTGGAACGTCGCTCGCGCAAATTGAGTCCGCGTTGTCGCCCGGTCTTATAGTCGATCAACCACAAGTCTTCGAAACCCAGCCGTGACCTGGCGCGCTCGCCGCGCGCGAGAATCAAATCGATCCGGCCCCGCACGCGCAGGTATTCATTTGCGGCAAGCGGAATATTCGTCGGCGAATCCAGCGTCCACTCCGGAGCCATGTGCGTCCAGTCGCCTTTGAGGCCGGACAACTTCGCGGCCAGACAGTCGCCGACGTAAAGTGCGTTACTCCAGCCGGACAGCCACCAATCAGGCAGTGATTGCTCGCACGCGGCACAGAGCGATTGCACCTGCCTTTGAAATTGGCGCGCGTTCTCCACCAACCGCGCGCGAATCTCATTGACTTCGCGAAGTTCGACAAACGCCCCGCCATTTTTATCTCGCACGCTATCTGCCAACCATCGATGGACCCATTGACCCGTAGCTGTCGCCCATGCGTCGCCGTTTTCATCGTCCGGACCGACACCGAGGAAAATCTTCATCCAGGTAATTGGCGGTTGTTTCAATGCGGCCTCCCAGTCAGTCACGCGCAAGGTGACCGGGTTCTTCGGCGGCGTCTGTAATGCGAACTCGTACCCGCCGAAAACGCGCGGTTGCCGGCGCATGTCGTAAGCGTAGCGCGTTCGGCCAAGACTGATCGAATCGGCCTTTTGCGGGTCAACGGGTGACCAACCATTCAGCCACGCTCGGGTTTGTTCTTCGAGCGTCTCCAGAGTGAGTTGTGAAACTCCGCGGCCGCGCGCGGCAAAATAGAGACGCGAAAAAAATTCAGAAGGATTAGCGATTCTCCGGGGCGAAGTTTCGGAATACAGATTTGCCGTTACGCCGATCCCCGAGGTCGCCGATTCCATTAGATTACAAAGTTGCCGCCGGCGAATCTGGCGACGCTCGGCCGGTCCGAGCAGAAACGTCTTGCCCTCGGCGATGCTCCACTGGCCTTCGCCTTGACGGCCGCGTTTCACCGCGCGGCGGTTCAAAATCTTGTTTCGCTCATTGAACTCATCGATTTCACCGTCGCTGACGAATTCTTCGTCAAGCGCTGGCCACGCTTCGTCGTTCAATCCCGCAAAAATCAGGTGCGACCACGATTGCGCCTCTGCCTCCGAGTAGGGAAGCAAATGCACACGACTGTACGGATGCGCTCCGCACTCATCGCGGGTCAGCGATGGGGCGCCGAGGATTTCGCGAAGCCAGCGCAAATAAATGGCACTCGAAAAACGCTGCGCCACGCGTTCCGTCCAATTCCGGCTGAGCCGCTCGACTTCGCCCCAATGTTGGCTCCAACCGAACTGCGCGAAAATCGTTTTCGTTTGCTCAAGAAATTCAGAGAATGTCGCCGCCGTCGGCAGAAGCCGGACTTTCTCGAGCCCGCGCGCGATTGTCGCTTTGTTTTCTGAACGTGCACAAGCTTCGCGGAGGACGTCGATGTTATCAATGAGCACATCAGCGTAGGCATGACGTAGTTTGTCTTCGACTTCGAAGATAGACATCATTTCGAAAATGTTCGCCCCCAAGGCACGCAAAAATCGAAAGAGAAATTTCAAGCGCGGATTTTGCTGGAGGTCCAACCAGGCGCGCCAGGCCTCATCGTCGAAAACACTCGGCCCCCTATGTGCAATCCCGTCGTTATGCGCAATCTGCGCTGAACCAAGAAACCTGGCGACCAATCGCGACAGCGCCCCTTTCTGTGGAAACAAAATGCCGATGCGCTCGCAATTGTCCTCGCCGAGGAACTTAGCGGTCAGCGCGACGATTGCTCGCGCCTGTTCGGTTGCGTCACGCCCGACCAGGAAAAATGTCTTCGACATTATCGTTGTCGAGGACGTTGAGGCCGACTGCGCAAGATCACCGTTCCCGTTGGCAACCGGCTCCGCAGCCGCAAAAACTTCTTCCCATGTCCCAACCCAGGTCTCATCGGGGTCGCGCGCTTCATCGCGAGGATCGCTGAGAACGACGCTCGCTTGCGCCGAAGATTTCACCGCTGCCTGCAATAGCGGCCAAAGGGGCCAATGCGCGCCATTGAAACCGGCGACTAGCAAACTGCTGAATTGCGGTGGCAATTGCTCTGCGTTTGCAACTGCATCACGGTCGGCCTCGTGAACGAATGAGAACCCACATTCACGGCAGAGTTTTTCGAACCGCGTTGCGATTTCTCTAAGAACAGGTTCGCCGATCTCAGCGAGGCTCCAGCCGGCCGCGCCCAATTCGTCGAACATGCGCAGGAAGTGATCGGGATCGCGTACGACGGATTTCGCGACGAGATACCCCGTTTGTGCGCTAACGATTTTTGCTGCCAGTTCTTCGGCTGCGATTGCGAAGAGCAAACGCAGATGTTCGCGCAGCGGTAGATTGAGACCGCTGCCGCGCTGCAAAAATTCCCGCAGTTGCGCGGGCGCAAGAAATCTTACTCCCAAAAGCGAAACCCCGTGTGCGAGGAGTCTACTGCGAAAGAAATGAGCGTGGCTCCGAAAAGGAGTGACAACCGCAACCGGCGCAGCCTGCTCCAAGGCGTGTGGAGCTGCTGCTTCGAACCATGGCAGGAAAACGTGTTGCCACGCGGCATCAAATGAAGTGGTGAGGTACAGGGAAGCGCGCATGCGAGGAATTCGCCTCATCTATCGCAAGCCACGCTTGTCGCCGATTCGTCGTGTGACGCCCTCTCGGTCCAGCTTTTCCAAAAGCGGCACCATGATGCGGCGCGAACTCCCCAGTGCCTGGCGCAGCTCGCTAACCGTGGCCGGGCCGTTCTTGGAAATGAACCCGGCGATTCGCGACTTCATCTGCTCGAAATGTTCGTACAACAGAACTACATCAGAATCCGCCTCGATCACTTCTCCACTCTCAACCAAAAACCGGAGAACATGCTGAGCATCGCTGTCCCGTTCGATCTGGCGTCGGGCAGGGGGATCAAACGGCTGGTGCGAGAGTGCGGCGCGAAGCTGCGCCTCAACGGGCCGCAGGCGGAGCGGCAATGCTGCCCGATGCGAAGTACGCGCAATGGCCCACCCTTTTCGCGTAAAACCGCTTGCGCATAGGTCTGCAATGAGTGCTTCAAAAACGTTCTCCGGCTGATCCCGTAACTCAGCGCGAAGCTCATTCAAATCCACACCGAGACGTTCCGGATTCTGTTTGTGCACATTGTCGATGAACGCGCTAGCCTGGTTGCACAGTTTCTGCCAAGACTCGCCATCTGCCGCGACTTCGTTGCGCAGCACAATTGCGTTGTCACATTGGAGCCGCATTAAGGCTTCGGACACTTCGCTGGCGCTGAAGTGTGACTTGTTCAAGAGCGTCGTTCGCGGAACAAATCCGCGCAATGCAATTTCAGAACGAACCCAAAGATCAACGTCACCCGGAGTAGTCGCGCGCAGCGACCACCATTTGCGCTGCACCGGATCGCGCAAATTCCCAGCGCCGTCGGCATCAAGGACGATACCGCCGGCAATCGTCTGCTGTTGCGATGCATCGCGAAGGACGAATCGGTCTCCAGCGAATGCGAAGATCGGAGATGCTAGTTTCAAATGCGCGATCGTTTTTTGTCCAGGATCGAGCGTAGTCCCTTCAACGAAAGTCAATCTTGCGGCCACTCGCAATGTGCCGTGATGAAGATAAACCCAGCTTCCATTCTTGAGGGGCCGAGCAGCCGATAATTTGACGCCAAGTCGCTGGGATCTTTCGATCCGGGCGATAAGAGTTGAACTCGCGACGAGATCCCGATCGGCGATCACCTCACCGCGCTTGATCTGATCGATGGCGACATCGGGAAGATTTAGCGCCGTGCGCATCCCGGGCTGTGCGCAGTCCATTTCTATAGCGTGATTTTGAATCGAACGGATCCGCGCTTCGGCCTTTTGCGGTTGAACAATGATGCTCTGACCACGGTGAAATTGTCCACCCGTCAAAGTCCCAGTCACCACCGTGCCAATTCCGCGTAATGTGAATACGCGATCGATAAACAAGCGCGGCTTTCCAAAATCGCGCTGTGGCTGTATCGTTTCGGACTCTGACGCGAGCGCGGTCTTTAGATTTTCAATTCCGTCGCCAGTGCGGACGCACGTCGGAACAATTGACGATTCCGCAAACGGGGTCCCGCGAAGTTGAATTCGAATTTCTTCAGTGGAGCTATCGATATTTCCCAAATCGCTTTTGGCGAGCGCGATTACGGCGCGTTGTACGCCAAGATACGTCAGAATTTGCAGATGCTCTTCGGATTGCGGCATCCAACCGTCGTCGGCCGCTACCACGAACAGTGCGAGATCAATCGAGCCGACACCCGCGATCATTGTGCGAATAAAATCTTCGTGACCGGGAACATCCACGATCCCAGCGTGAATCTTCTGTCCATTGGGCGCCGTGAGATTCAGTTCCGCGAAGCCGAGCTCAATCGTAATCTGCCTTGCTTTTTCTTCCGGCAAGCGATCCGGATCAGTTCCAGTCAGCGCTTTCACGAGCGCGCTTTTGCCATGATCGACGTGGCCGGCCGTTGCGATAATGAGATGCCACATGGTCACTTCGTGCAGGCCGCGTGAATCGCTTCGACGACCAGGTCGTCCTGATGTGAAAAAATCGTGCGCAGATCGAGCTTAAAGCGCTCCTTCGCGATATAACCGATGAGCGGAGGCGTTGACTTACGCAGACGGGCGCCGAATTCGAGCGGCGAACAATTCCTCGGAAGAATCTCGATCGTAACTGACGGCATGTTCGACTTCGGCAAAGTGCCGCCGCCGGCTTTCGCCGTCCCGCAGCCAACGTCAATTTTTAGCGGCAATCCCTGTAACCGCGAACAAACAGCCGCGGCACGTGTGCGCAATTCATCCTGTGAAATTTGCAAGAAGGCGAGTGTTGGGATTCCGGCCGTCGCTTGATTAAGGTGAAGATCGACCGTCGCCTGTAGCGCTGCGAGACAAAGCTTGTTACAACGCAATGCGCGAAACAGCGGTTCGCGTTTCAAAGCGCTGATCAATCGCGTTTTGCCGGCAATGATTCCCGCTTGCGGGCCGCCAAATAATTTGTCACCACTGAAACAAACAAGATCGACGCCACTTTTCAAAACCTCAACCGGCGTCGTCTCGTGATCGGCAATTCCTAAGTCCTCGGTTGCTACAACGGCTCCGCTTCCCAAATCCTCTACGAGCGAAACCCGCTTCTTTTGTGCCAGCGCGCTGATTTCCTCCGACGACGGCGATTCGACAAAACCGCTCATGAAAAAATTGCTGCGGTGAACTTTCAGGATCATTGCCGTGTTCGGACCGATAGCTCGCGCGTAATCATCCAGAGCCGTTTTGTTGGTGGCGCCGACCTCACGCAACTTTGCCCCCGCTGCTTCGATGATCTCGCCGATTCGAAATCCACCGCCGATCTGCACCAATTCGCCACGAGAAATGACGACCTCGATTTTGTTTCCGGTGAAATGTCGAACAATCAACACCAGCGCGGCTGCGCAATTGTTGACCACCGTGGCCGCTTCCGCTCCGCAGAGCAGCGCCAGAGCGTTCTCGATATAACTGCCCCGCCGCCCGCGTTCGCCTGTTGGAAGATCGTATTCAAGATTCGAATAGCCTGGTCCGATTTCGTTCAGTGCACGAATGGCTTCGTTTGCTAACGGCGCGCGCCCGAAGTTTGTATGAATGACGATCCCAGTGCCGTTGATGATCTGCTGAAGCCTGCTGGCGCGAAGTTCATCGAGCGAGCCGCGGATAAGAGCGATAATGGATTCAAAGTGGGGCACCTGCTTCGCTGCGCGCATCTGTGAAAGTTCGCGACGGATAAGATCGACAACAACAGGCCGCGGCAAATCACAATGGTGTAGCGAATCGAGGACTGTGGCGACGGCAGGGATTTGCCGCCGTGCGCGCGATTTTATACGGTCGTGCATATTAATGGACCACGGCGGCGTCGTGGCACGATTCTTCCGATCACTGCAGCGGAGATTGTGCTTGCCCTTCGAAGAACGTTTAGCACGTTCTCAAGATTCGCTTCGGCGACGCAAAGCAGCAATCCGCCGCTCGTTTGTGCATCGGTTAACAGAATTCTGCGTGCTTCATCCGTATTCCCCCAATCCGCGACTACCGTCGTGGCATAGAGATTTTGACGACTTCCTTCCGGGACGCAGCCCAGCGCGATCAGATCGCCGATCTCATTGCTGATCATCGGCACGGCAGCCGGATCGATCTCGGCCGAGACGCGACTGGCGCGGCACAACGAAACCAAGTGCCCCATCAATCCGTAGCCAGTGATATCGGTGGCGGCGCGTACAAGGCGAAGCTCAGCGAGTTCGGCGCCAGCAATGTTGATCTTCGACATGAGGGCAACCACTTTTTTGCGTAGCGTGCGCGAAGCGATTCCGCGTTTAATTGCAGTAGTGGCGATGCCAGTGCCGAGAGGCTTCGTTAAGACGAGCAGATCCCCGGGCCGCGCATTTGCATTCGTAGTAACACCCCGAACATCGACGACTCCTGTCACAGCGAGCCCATAAATCGGCTCCGGATTGCGAATGGAATGGCCCCCAATGATCACGCATCCGACCTCGGCTGCCTTGGCCTGGCCGCCGCGCAAAATCGAAGAGATCACTCTTGGGGGAACGAGATCGGTCGGAAATCCCACAATGTTAAGCGCGGTTAACGGCCGACCGCCCATGGCAAAGATGTCTGAGAGCGAATTGGCCGCGGCGATCTGCCCGTAGGAAAACGGGTCATCCACGATTGGCGTAAAGAAATCAACCGTCTGCACCAAAGCGCGATGCCGATCCAGGCGATACACGCCGGCGTCGTCGAAAGTTTTCGAGCTCACGAGCACGTTGCGATCCAGTGACATGGGAAGCTGCGGCAAAACTTGTCGCAGGGCCTGTTGGCTCAATTTCGAAGCTCACCCCGCGCACGACGAAAGCGAAGTCAGTCTTCGGATCTGCTCACGCGACATTGAACTCACCCCCTTTTCCATTGCGGATTGCGGACTGCGGATTGGGGATTGATGACAGCTTCATCGGTGACGTCGGGCAGCGTGCCGTGCGGTCTTGATCGAGGCCACCGATAGAGCAAGCAATTCATTGGCCTCGGCGAGAAGATTTTCTAGTTGGGCTCGCTTCAAGAGCTTCCGCGGAAGAATCATCACCATCCAATATGCCGGTTCGCCGCACTCTTCTTCCACGACTCCAAGCTTGGAAACAAAGTCTGCTTGTGATCGGGCTCGAGGTGCTGCGCGGTAGTTTGCACCAACGGAAGTGCCAGCGCGAAGTAGTTGCCGTCCCAGAATTCTAGCGGTCTCGGTTTTTGTTAATGCCTCTACTGCGCTGATCACGCGGACCCCGAAGTCGAACGTGCGATTTTTAAGTTCTTGTGTTGTCATAGCCCGATTCTTCAATCCGCAATTCGCAATTCGCAATCCGCAATTGATTGAGGCGGAGAGGATAGGAATCGAACCTACCTCGCCACTTGCGTAGCGACGACGGTTTTGAAGACCGCGAGGGCCACCAGGCACCCTTCACTCTCCCTATTGCAAATTGCCGATTGCCGATTGCGGAATGAATTTTTTGCGCGCGGAGCGCCCTTTGGAGTGCGGCGCCTTGACGCCGCTTTTCAACATGCGACGCACAGCGCCGGGCTAAATAAACATGAAAGCTCGCTCGTTTACTTAGTTTATTTGACGGCCTTAACGATGTCGTCAAAGTCCGGCCAGTCGCCGGTGTCGAGTTTGGAATGGAGTAGTTTGCCATTGGCGCGAATCTCGAAAGCGCCGCCGCTCGAGGGAATCAGCGTGAGCGATTTGATGCGCTCGCCGAGCTCAAGAATTTTGGCCGCCAAACTGACGGCCTTCGGCGTGTAGTTTCAAACGACGCAGTATTCGATCGAGACCTCGGTCTTCACCGACAAACTCCTTTCCGAATGCAACCGTATCGACGCGGCAGAAAGCGGTCAAGAGTTGTCGCGGCGGCTGCGTCTGCCGCCGTTGGCATTTGGCAGGCGCTTGACACAAGCGCCTCTACAACTCGAGAAGTGTCGCCGCAGCCCGCTCCACTCGGGCTGCGGCATCTCCACTTCAACAAACCGCGGAAACGGCCGCGGCTGTGAGCCCTGAAAGCGTGAACCCCCAGAGATTTCTAAAAAGCGAAATTGAGCCCGCTACGGATCATTCCAAAGTTGTTCCTCGGCCCGTCGATTACGCCGAAGCTCAAGTCGTTAGTCCAACCGAAGTGCCGCGTGATTCGAAATTCGAGACCGGCTCCAAATTGTCCGAGCGCTTTAGTTTCGCTGCCGAAGTGTTCAGTCTGCGCATTGACAGCGAAAGCGTCCGGCGGCCCTTGTGTGTGAAGGGTGTCCCTTTCGCCACCGCCGAAAATCGCGCCCACACCAGCCCATGCATAAGGCGCCAGACGCGTGCACGGGATTGGATACCGCAGCGTAAGTGTTCCTAAAACAGCGCCGACGGTATGATTGTGATTGATTCTTCGGTGAACAAATACCGGGACCGCCTGGTCCTCGAAGATATCGAAACCAGGCTTGTGAGCGTCCAGTGCAAATCCTTCAACACCGAGACCAGCATAGCGACAGAAGAAATATTTTATGTCGCCGCCGCCGCCCCATGCGTGATCTCCGCCAATGTAACGGTCGTAGGTGCCGAGGACGGGATTGCCTTCACTGGTGCTTTGTACGATGTCGACCAGCGAAGGATTAGGAGCGAACTCGGTGTTCGTGAATGCATAGGCGCCCCAGAGACTCACATTCCATTCGCGATCACCGTACCATTGGGGACAGGGCGGGACGTACGCGACCTGCTTCATCTCTTTTCCTGAATCTTTTCCGGAGTGGCTATACGCAGCGTCAGTGTAATAACGGAAGCGCGTAGAGACCGGGGCTTCTGCTTCCGCGTGTTCGCCACCGAACAGCCACGAAAAAGCAACGAACACATCAGCAATCGGCGAATCGTGGGTGCAACCAAATAAAGGCGAGATGTCCAGGCGAGTACTTGCTGTCGGCTTCCAAGCGACTGTTGGACCGATAACGAAACTGTTCACGGGATCGCCGCGCGTGTCTTTCGTTGTAACGTTCTTGTATTCCATTTCCAAGCCGACTTTCAGACGCTCATTGGGCAAGAGAATTGGAGTCATTACCGCTTGGGAGAAGCCCCACTCGCGACCGCGGTCGCCGGTATTCTCTTTTTCGAAGAACCAGTTCATGGCCCACTCAAAGCGCTCGAAGAATTCCTGGGCAAGGAGCAAACGAACTTCGTACGCATCGGGAACTTTGGGCGGGCCGTTCTCTTCCTCTTCTTCCTCTCCTCCTCCTGGAGGCGGCGGAACTTCTTCGTGTCGAATCGTGCCGACACCGAATTTGTATTCGGCGAAGATTGTCGGATTGAGCGGGATCTTGTTCCAATCGGCCAAAGCCCAGCGTGCTTCCAGACTTACTGTTTGCGCGCCGCCGCCACCATTAAATCGCTCGAACTGTGCTTCGGCCGCTACGTTAAAACGATACGGCAAACCCATTTCGATCTCCTGAGTAAAAAGATGATCGGGCGGCCCGTGCCGGAAGCCC
>Ga0066903_100002865_pt1 | contig 13774 bp, 12 predicted proteins | sample PanSoiMetaGPlot1_FD_67491 | JGI IMG/M metagenome (GOLD analysis project Ga0066903, IMG submission 67491) | Tropical forest soil microbial communities from Panama analyzed to predict greenhouse gas emissions - Panama Soil - Plot 1 (version 2) | ecosystem: Environmental > Terrestrial > Soil >... | reverse complement strand
GGGTGTGCCAGGTCAGCGTTCACATGCGTGACCGACTGATCAACGCCGCCATTTGCCGCCTGGTTCGGTACCCGCTGATACACAAAAAGCGAAAGAAAGCCCCGGGCGTGCGGGGCTTCAGGTAGTCTCTAAACAAAGGAGAATGACCTCTTCCACACTAAAATATCAGTAACGTTTGAACAATTACGTCCAAGCAATCGACCAATGGGCTGCGGCTGCACCGGGAGGGTGCCTGCAAATCCATGAGTCATGCTCAGAAGTATCTCGCACAAGCCAACCGGCACATCGCCGAGTTAAAGGTCCAGATGGTTCGCCAGCGTGTAATCGTTAAGGACGCGCTTGACACGGGCCGGCGCTCAGAGATGGCGGAGTCGCTGCTTGATGCCCTCGAAAGGAAGCCTTCGCATATTCGAGAAGCACGGGAACTGATCCTTAGTCAGTTGCTGCGTCAACCGTCCGAGTAGCGGATCATCCGAGCGCCCCGACCCGCCGAAGGGCTGTTATTGCCGGCGGGTCGGGGTTTGCCACGACACGGAGTGCGTCATGACCGAGATGAGGATAGCAAAAGCGCGGGCTCTGACCTGGTGAAGTTGCAATTGTGGTTAGCCAACTCCTTCTGAGCGGTGGCTCGATTTGCGCGGAGGCTCAGGCGATTTTCTTCCGCCGTCGCCACCAGCCGAGAAGGCCACCGCAAGCGGCGCACGAGCTAGCTTTCACGATTCAACAGGTGTATGCTAGGCTCATAAGCCTACAAACCGCGCTTGATGCTAGATCAGGATTTATCGCGATGGCAGTTTTTCGTGGAAGGCTCGCCGCCTTTGTCGCGGTTCCACAAGGCGACGACGAATATAAAGAAATATCATCTTTAATCAGCAAATCGCTCGAAGAGCACAACATAGAGGAAATGAAATCACGTTGCGATTTCGTGCCAGAGCTTTTGGAAGCCTGCAAAAGAGCAGATCTTCTCATTGCCGATATCACGGAGATCAATCCGAGCACATACTATGTAATTGGAGCGTCACAAGCGTCACAAAAGCCGGTCTTACTCCTTTCGATGGAAAACTCGTCAGCGCCGTCGGAAATATCGGGATTTAAGGTGCTGAAGTATAAGCCAGGTAACGTACGGAAGATCTCAGAATTGCTCCGATCCTGGCTATCCGACATTCTGGCTGAGGCGTCGCCCGTGGAGAAAACTCGTTAAGCCAGGGAGCTGGGCGATGCCTAACGTTTTCTTCATTATGCCCTTCCGTCCCGGCCTGAACTTCATGTTCCTACACCTGAAACATTTCATAGAGGCCAATTTCGACGATACTCGCTGCGTTCGCGGCGATACCACTATTTCGACGGGAATCCTTATCAACAAAATTCGATCCAACATTGAGGAAGCTGATGTCGTAATCGCGGACTGTTCAGGAGGTAATCCGAATGTGTTCTATGAACTGGGGGTCGCGCACGCGCTTGGGAAACAAGTCGTGCTGATTCATGATTCTTCAGACAAAGATATTCCGACTGACATTCAGGGTTATGAGCGACTGCATTACGGCTTTAACGATGATGGGGACTTTTGCGCGAACGTGAAAAGCGCTTTGCAGGGAGTCATTCAGGATAAATATCATATTCTCTATCACATGGCGCGCGGATTTATAGAGGCATTCAATCGCGAGTCCGGCAAGAATGTTCCTATAAAGGATGCCAAAAAATTTCATGAAGACCTGAAGTCCCGAGAGAACGCTGCGAAGTTGCCACCACGAGATGACGAGCGAAAGCTAGCAGCCTATCTTATCCCGATTACTGTCGACGGTGTTCTGGATCTTGAGATTGCAACGGAGCTGAAATTGTGGGTTGACAAGAGGTATCCGCCTAGAAACCGGTCTTCGGGTGCCGGCTCATAATCGATAGTGGCGCAACGCGCGCGCCCGAGAGCTATCGCGGCCTATTCGGATCGGAATAGAAGTCCGCATAAGCTTGAGCGCGACGAATTAGGTCAACCGTCCAAGAGGATGGAATAATTGAAATGAGAAACCGGTCATGATAGAAGAGCAAAATGGGCCAAGCGGCCACGAAAGCACTCGCGCGCCCTCCCACGAGCCCAAAAACAAGTCCAAACAGAAGCGCCAATGCTAGAAAGACTGGCAAGACCAGTAGCGCTACGATAACGTCGAGCAGCGATCTCATTGCCTTTCACTCGTATCAGCATGCCTTGGAGTGGGTCCTTGGCCCAACGCGGATCCTGGGCGTCTAACTGCTAATTTTTGGGCCGCGATTGCCTTCATGCAACGATGCACGCGTCGTTCATACTGAAAGAACCACCACGCCCAGAACCGCAGGGGGATGACAAATCGAGACGGGTAGATGGGAATTGGTGATGGCACGTTCCACAATTCCGGAAATTTGTTGCAGAGCACTTGGTAGTTACTTGACGCGTGATGGCTTAACTCGGCGATCAAGATGATTCGTTGCGCCGGCATCTGCCTTAGGCATTGCTCGATTTCCCAAAATAGACTTTCGCTTAAAACGGAGAAGTCGATCACCGCGAGATCTGCCAGTTGGAGCAACTTTTGCAGCTCAGACTTCCACTCTTCTCGCAGGTCCGGCTGCTCTCTGGTGTCCGTTATGGTCTCGCCACTCAACGGCCCGATCCGGTCTTGGTTCACAACCTTGACGACATTGCGTAGCCACATGATCCGCCCATAGCAGCCGATACACGGCAACACTCGATTCGGAACATCGGCGCGAGCCTCCTGCTTGAAGCCACGCAAGAAAATGATGCTGCATGCCTTTCGTGCGCGGTACTTTCTTGGCACGATCAGCAGCCATAGTAGCAGCGCTGCGGCGTTGGCGATGCCGAACGTGGCGACTATGGAGGGCGCGCCGCCCTGTCTAGAAACATCCGTGAGAGCCCAGAGGAGACAGCACAAATTTATCCATAGGATGGTACGGAGAGACCAGATGGTGGCCGCCACCAAGGCACAGCGAGTGTATGGGGCACGCAAGGTGATTGCGATTTCCGAGAACGCAATGTCTCGCACGGGGCCCTTCGCGCACGGTTCCAATAGTGACGCCCAACAATGATTAGATTGATCCGCATAAGATACGGAGCACGAATTTCCGACCCGCATAACTCGCCGTGGAGTCGGCGAATACCTCCTAGCATCTATTATCGCACCATATTATCCTCGATGTCGGAGGCCCCCCTCGCTGGGCTCGGAAAATAGGCGGGGTGCCCCGCCGCGGCCAGCAATTCCCGCCGTCCGATGGTGGCATGTGCCCTCCCCGTGCGAGGGTGCGTAAAACTAAGAATCCCACGCCACGAGTGTGCGGTCTTCACAATCCGGGGCTACCGGTGCTGTTACCTCCGTCGCCGCCGGCACGCCGAGCGTCCATCCGCTGCAAGGCGACGAGATACGCCCATTGCGCCACCTACAGCGCGAGCAGGACCCGAGCCCTACGTCTTCGTTTCCGAGCGCGGCGGCCGGTGCACGCGCTGGCATGCCCTTCCCGATCTTCCCGCACTGTGGTTATGCTCTTGCAAACACCGGCCACGACACCCGAGCGCTGAGCCAAAATCGGCCTGCAGCTGCCGACAGCTGCAGAATATCCGTCCCAACCCAGATGTGAGCTAACCCTTTGAGCAGGAGTCAAAATTGTCAGGCGGATGGTGACGGATGCGTCTGCTTGTGCGTTGATGCAGAAGTCGCGCCGCGGCTCAAGGGTGTCACGGGTTTCACGGTTAGCGCCTGATCGCCGAAAACCGTTGGCGCCGCTTTCTTCGTTTCACCCGTGTCACCGGACTCTGAAACCGCGGTGCTGCAGTGTGGGCGCCCACGTCGACCTGCGCCGCCGTGGTGCGTGATGGCGAAGTCTGTGTGAGGCCCACCTTCGGCCACTCCGAACCTGCAGCGCATTGGCGCCGGCGGCTCGACGACGGCCTTGAGCATGTCCTGGGCCTTGTCACCGCCAAAGCCGTTCACGGCTAGCTTGCGGCCCGCGTGCCGCCATCGAATGTCGTGCGGCAGGCCGCATTGTTCGGGATTGACAACCGCGACGGTTGGGGCGTCGGCATGACGATCCTTGTTGCGCTCGGCAACCTCCTTCCCCTTTTGCCGGAAGGGGAGACATACCTTGCCCTGTTCCACGGCGCCCGCCGCGTTGCGGCGGATTGCGACGGCCAGGCGCCGCGACGGCGGCGTGCCGCGCTTGCGAGCCGGCCGGATTTCGCCACCCTTAAGCGCTGGCTGCGACGCTGGACAACGGTGCGCCGTCGCAAGGCGGCCGAGCGCACTTTGCTCACCGCCGTCGCTGCCGGCACCTCGCCAGCCGCACTGGCCTGACATGAATGAGTATCGTTGTCTGGAATGATCGAGTGTGAAGCAGTTCACACCCTTTGCTCAATGTTTGTGCTAACCTACGCAGCAGGCGCGGTCTGCGGTAGGTTTATTTTGCCTCGTCAGTCGAGCACCGCATCCGTGAGTTCGCCGACGCCGCCAAGCCGAACTCGATAACAACGCCTCACGGAGAGGCCGGAGCCGGTGGCGATCGCCGTGTCAATACTACAGGCTTGGAGGGAATCCGATGAATGCGACCGATCGACCGACAGCCGACGGCGGCGCCACCTCGGCGCAAGCTGGCTCCGACAACCTTGTCTTCTTTAACGGAATCGATGCAGAAACAGGTCAGTACGCGATAAAGCCCCAAACGGTGGACGAACTCGCAGAGCTCGCGCGCGCCAATCCGCAGGTCACGCCCATGAAGGATCTGCGCGGCGAGACGGATATGAGATCCTTCGGCCTGCCGCCGGGGGTCGACTATGGGAAGCTTGATGAGGCCGGATGGGGCGTCATCTTCCACGAGAACGCGCCAGACGCTGTTCGGGCCGCTCTCAAGCCGCTCATCGATATCCGGAGCAAGGCCGCCGGCCCCCTATTCAAAATCCTCGACTACAAGACGGGCGAGCAGGTCCGGGACTGGTATCGTCGCTACGAAATCAAGCCCGGATCGGTCGATCCCGAGGTGATCCCCTACTATCTGCTGATCGTCGGGCCGCCGGATGGGATACCGTTCGAGTTCCAGTATCTTCTCGGCGTGGACTATGCCGTGGGACGGCTGTCCCTCAGCACAGCCGCCGACTACGCCCGTTATGCGGAATCCGTCGGAGCCTATGAAACCGCCAGCGCAATTCAGAACGCAAAGCGGATCGCGTACTGGGGCACCCGCCACCTCGGCGACGGTGCGACGAAGCTGAGCTCCTCGCTCCTCATCGACCCGCTTGCGAACGGTAATCCGAACCTCGCCGGGCGCCTCAAGAGGCCTCTCCACACGGAGTTTGGTTTCGAGCGGCAGCTTCAGCTCGCGGACGACGCGACCAAGGACGCTCTGCTCGAAATGCTGGGCGCGGCAAGGCCGCCGGCGATTCTCTTCACGGCGTCGCATGGGATGCTCGTCGGTCCTGGCCGTCCGCAGCAGCAGGCGGTGCAGGGCGCGCTGCTTTGCCAGGACTGGCCGGGCTTCGGATCGATCAAAGGCGACTACTTCCTTGCCGCGACGGACGTCCCGGACGACGCGAATGTGAAGGGGCTCGTCGCCTTCTTCTTCGCCTGCTTTGGGGGCGGCACGCCGAAGGTGGACCAGTTCATCCTGGATCCGGCCCAACTCGGCGCGAACTTGCCGGCGTTGGCCCCGCAGCCCTTCATGGCGGCGCTGCCACAACGGCTCTTGACCCATCCGAAGGGCGGCGCGCTTGCGGTCGTAGCGCATGTCGACAGGGCGTGGGGCTATTCGATCCAGGCGCCGAAAACGACCGGGGCGCAGATCACGCCGTTCAGGAGCAGCCTCGGCTCCATCATGCACGGCGACCCCGTCGGCCATGCGGTGAAAGACCAGTTCGGCGGGCAGTTTGCGGCGCTTTCGACCGCGCTCCTCAGCGCGCTGGCGCCGGGCGCCCCAAGAATGGATGACCGCGAACTAGTGACCTACTGGCTCGAGCGCAACGACGCGCAGAACTACGTGACGCTCGGAGACCCGGCCGTGCGCCTACGCCTGGATAAACTCAGCTGAATAGACGCAACACTCGACGAGGGGTTCACTCGACAACGGGGAATATCCATGAACAATCCTGAACTGCTGTCGGTCTCTCCGGCCGTGCGCGAAGCCTTCGCGCCGATTCTGCAGGCCGTCGCCCGCGCCAGAGGCGATCTGGCCGGCGAAAAAGATGTGGCCGCTGTGCGGCCGGGGTACAAGTACCCGGTCGGCTCCGCCCCGCAGCCGGCCCTGGTGGTCGCGGTTACGCCAGGCGAGCACCTGGTCGCGGAAACCGACCTCGAGAAGAAATACGGCGTTCCGGCCGTCGTCGCGGATGCGACCGTCGAGGAGCAAGTGGCGCGGCTGTCGGCCGTAGAGCCCGTGTCCTTCGGGACACCAGGCGGGCCGGTGGCGTCGGCCTTCGAGAATCTGATCGCGGGCGAGGAGGTCGTGGCCTTCGGACCTCCGAAGTCCGGCTCCTACGAGCCCCCGAATCCTCCGAACCTGCCGCTAGTCGGAGAGCCCATGGAGCTCACGATCTGCGTTAGTCCGGAAGCCGGCTGGTCCGAACTTGAGGACTTTCTCGGCGCGACCGAAAAGAGCCTGACGGTGGCGATGTACCAGTTCACTGCGCCGCATGTCTTCGACGCCGTGAATGCCGCGGTCAGTCCGGAAGGGCGACAGTTCGAGCTGGTCCTCCACCCCATTCCGGAGAAGCCCGCGTCCTCCGGGGTCAAGGCCCACGAATTGGACGAGAACTCCGGCGTCCTCGATCCTCTCGGGCGGATCCTTCAGGATCGGTTCGAGATGGCCTGGGCGACGCTGGTGTCGAAGGCCCATCCGGACGGGCTATGGGCCTCCGCCTACCATATCAAGGTTGCGGTTCGCGACGGAAACGCGGCCTGGGTTTCGAGCGGCAACTGGCAATCGTCCAATCAGCCGAACGTGCATCCCTTCCAGCCTGGGGCTGAATTGCCCTCCGGCTTTCAGCGCAAGTATAATCGGGACTACCACGCGATCTTCAAGAACGAGCGGATCGCGTCGATCTTCGAACAATATATAAAGCGCGATCACGACCTCTCTGCGGCTCAGGCGGGCGCACCGACCGACTTCGCCCTGCCGGACCTATTCGTGCCGGAAGTGGAGGAAGCGCCCGAGCCGTTCGCTGCGCCGCCGCAGTACTTCAAGCCGCTACGTCTCAATCGCTCCGTCAGCGTTCAGCCGCTTCTCACGCCTGACAATTACGCCGAAAAGGCGCTGGCGTTGATCCGTTCGGCGCAGGAGAGCGTCTGGTTCCAGAACCAGTACATCAACTTCCGAGGAACCGACGAGGATTTCACCGAATTCAAGCTGCTTGTCAGCGCGCTGAAGGACCAGATCGACCAGGGGCGCGAAGTCCGGATCATTTGCCGGGACATGATGAAGCAGGAAAGCCTGGACATTCTGGTGGCGTTGGGTTTCCCGGCCGAGGTCTTCCGGTTCCAGCCCGCCTGTCACAACAAGTGCATCATCGTCGACAAGTCGGTCGTGATGTTCGGCAGCCACAACTGGTCGAACGAGGGCGTCAAGACGAACCGCGACGCCAGCCTGATCTTCAACGATCGGGAGATCGCCGAATATCTGGCCGAGGTCTATGATTACGACTGGAGTAGGCTTGCGACAGCGCATCCGACGAAGGCCCGGCCGCGCGTCGCCAAGAGAGGCGAGCCGACGCCGGAAGGCTTTGCGCGCGTCGCCTATTCCGAGGTGTTTGACGACTAAGGCTTGATCGCACTGCACAGGGCGTTCGCGCGGAGCCATCGATCGTGGCGAACGCTCCGAGGAGACGGGCATGGACGAGGGTCAGCAGCCCGAAACGAAGCAAAGGTGCGCGCCAATCAAACTCATCGTCGTCTGCGGACACCTTGCCTTCGCACGCTATCCGCTCCTTGTCGGTCACTACAACGGCGACACTTTCGCTGGCACGGAGGCGCGTCTCGATCAGGTTCTCGACGGCCGACTGACGGCGCAGCGCCGGATGGGTCTCTATCCGGGTCCAATCGGGTCGAGCACGATTGTGCTTGATTCGAACGCACGGCCGCCCGGCGCCGTCGTCATCGGCCTTGGCGAACCGGCTGAGCTGACGATCGGCGCGCTTCGTCAAACGCTTCGGCGCGGCCTTCTGGCGTTCGCTGCGACAAGGGTCGATCGGGTCGGGCCCGCCGATGGAGGCCCCCAAGCCGAGCCCGCGTTTCGCTTGAGCGCTCTGTTGATAGGGGCCGGCGAGGGCGGGCTGAATCGGAGTGGCTGCGCACAAGCGTTGCTACAAGCCGCCGCCGAGACCCAGGAAACGCTTGCTCGCGTGGCGAAAGGCGGAGCTTTGCTGGCGGCCATCGAAATCGTCGAGCTCTTCGAAGATCGGGCCATTGCCACTTGGCGGGCGGTGGATCAGGTTTTGAAAGCGGATCCAGCCCTTGCCCGCAATTTCGAGCTCTCGATTGGATTCGAACAGCGCCCGGGAGCCCGAAAGGCTGCACCTGTTGGTCGCGATCCAACCTGGTGGCAGCCCATTCAGATCACCATGTCGGGCGGAGCGCGCGACCGCAGCCTCGGCTTCACGGTCAGCGGGGGTCTCGCGCGCGCCGAGGCTCGCACGATCGCCGCAAATCTGGACCTCGTCGCGCCGCTCGTTCGCAGGGTCTCCCGAAGCGGAACGAATGACGACTCGACGACGTCCCCCGGCCGGGCCCTTTTTGAACTGCTTTGGCCGGCCGCACTGAAGGATCACAGCGCCGACGAGCGGCCGCGCCGTCTGATCCTGGACGAGCGGAGCGCAGGCTTTCCGTGGGAATTGCTCGACGACAGACGGCCGTGGATGACGGACGAAGCGGAACTCTCGCCTCCCGCCGTGCGGGCGGGCATGGTCCGCCAGCTCCTGCAGACGCGGTTCCGGGAAGATGTCGTCACGGCGCCGGGCGCGCTCAAAGCGTTGGTCATCGGAAATCCGCGGGGCGCGCCGACGGAAATGCCCGACCTTCCGAAGGCCGAGGAGGAGGCTAAAGCCATCGCCAAGGCTTTGGGGGGTCCGCCCTACGTGACGCTGCTCGCTGGCGCGGCGGCGGGACCGGAGCAGATAACCCGGCAGCTGTTTACGGATGCCTGGGAGATCATCCATATCTCCGCCCATGGCGTCTCCAACCAGCTACTTGCTGGTCCGGACGGGAAGAAAAAAAGGCGAACCGGAATTGTGCTCGGCGGCGGCGCCGTGCTGGACGCGTCCGCGCTGGCGAAGATTCCGGTCAGTCCTGGGATTGTTTTCATCAACTGCTGCCACCTCGGCGTCGGGGCGATTAACCTTGAGGGAAGGCCGGAGTTTGCCGCCAATGTCGCCATCAAGCTCGTGAAGCTCGGCGCGCGTTGCGTGATCGCAGCGGGATGGGCGATCGACGACGACGTCGCCTCCGCGTTCGGAACGTGCTTCTACCAAACGATGTTGGAGGGCCGGACGTTCGGAGAGGCGACCTTGCTCGCCAGACAGGCAGCCTACCGCGTAAATCCAAATAGCAGCACGTTCGGCGCCTATCAGTGCTACGGCGATCCCGATTTTCGACTACAAGGCGTCGACTCCAGGCGCAGAGCCGGCCGCGACGCGCAGGGCTTCGTTGCGGTTTCCGAGGCCATCGAAGCGGTGATGCAAGTTTGCGACGATTTGAACATCGGCCTGGAACGTCAACTCGACCGTCTGAGAAAGCGCCTCGAGGCGCTTGAAGCGGGTGCCCAGAAATGGCTTGGACGAGCGGAGCTGCGCGTGGCCCTGGCGGAGGCTTGGGGGGAGCTCGGCGACCTTCCCAAGGCGATCGAGCACTACACGGCCGCGGTCCGGGGTCCGGACACGTCTTTCAAGGTGAAGGCGATCGAGCAACTTGCCAACCTGAGCGTGCGCGACGCGGTCGTGACCATGCGCGCCCTTCCTGCCGAAAAACGGGATCCTGCTACGACCAGGGAGGAGATCCGAACGTGGTTGCGGAAGATCGAGGGGTTGACCGATGTGCTTGGAGAGACGCGGGAGCGTCTGTCTTTACAGGGGAGCTGCTGGAAGCGGCTCGCCCAGGCGCAGCCGGCCAACAGCGACGCAGACGCCGCGCTGATCAAAATGGCCGAGCACTACGATCGCTCTTCCGCAATCGACGAACCGGGAAACAAGTCCTATCCAGAGTTCATGGCTTGCGTCGCACGCATCTGCCAAGCCGTGCGCGCGGGAAAGGAATGCGATGCCGTCGTCGTCAAGCAGCTGAAGAATCTGATCGACGCGACGCCTCCGGAGGACGCCGACTTTTGGCGGCTCATTCAATGGGCCGACGCGCGGATGGCCGACGCGATCTTGCAGTCCCCGAACCCCTCGGACGAGCAGAGCCTGCTCGCGGCCTATGAGCGCGCCTGGCGCCACATGGGATCGCCCGTCAAGCTCAAATCGGTGATCGAGCAGCTGGAGTTCTACGAGGACATCTTCTCGTCCGGCGCGCCGGCCACCCAGGCCAAGCGAGACAGCATCCGGGCGCTCGCCGCGAAACTCCGGAGCGCGTTGGAGACTGAGTTTCACGCCAATCGTCCGACGATTTAGCTGCAGAGGACCGCACAATCAAACGGTAGGGGCGATTCCGCCGACGCGGCCACCAGACCGTCATGGCCCGGAGCGACATACCGCAAAGGTGTAATATAAGGTGGGCGTTTGCACGATGTACCAGGACAGCGCCAAACGCGACGTCCACAAACGTTAGTTTGATTTTGACTCCCGGTCAAACGGTTAGTCACATTTGAGCTGAGACGGATGTTCTCAGCGAGGAAGGTGCGTGCACACACCGCTGCAGCTTGGCACGATCGAGCCGTGCGCCGAGGATCCTGGTCATCCGTCCACGCTCCACGAGGGAGCGCCTGTCATTCGACGAGGCCCGGCGGTCGCGGCCCGGTCTCTTTGTTGAAGAGGAAGTCGAACGACCACGTGGGCGTCGGTGAAGGTCTTCCAGACGAAGCGGGCAGGCGCGGTCGTATTGCTGGGCGGGGCGGAGAATACGCAACAGGCCGGTTTGACTGCCGCAGTCAGCGGCAAACCCCTGGCATGCATCGGCTCGTTCGGGGGCGCAGTTCGGATGCTGAACGGGCTGTTCCTCAGATCTCCGACGACGTGGGGCTACGACGCCGAGTCCGAGACGAAGCTCCGGCAATTGCAAGAGCTGTTCAGCGACGTGGTCCTCCACAGCGCGCTCTCTGTGGCTTGGATCGAAGGCGCGCCCAAATTGCTCCTGATCCACGGACGCAGCTCCGACCGCGATTTGCTCAAGAGCTACCTCCGCACGCACTTGGCTCTGGGCAAAGACCGCCCCTAGGACGGACAGTCCGGCGGACCGGGGTCATTGTTGCCATCCCAATCTTGTCTGGGCTGCACTACCATTACGTCCGGATTTGATTTTCGGAAGGCACAGGTGCGTGCGCGCCTCATGTAGTATTTTTGATACGACTTCAGCAGATGACGCAGATGCCACTCGCCAAATACAATCACATGGTCAAGGCAATCCCTCCTGGATCGACCCGATCAGCCCTCGCGCGCTCCCCCACCGCAGTATGATGATCTCCCGATGACCGGCGCCGACGACTTGTCGCCACGCTACTGAGGACAAACTTTGGGGTTGAGCTGAAAAGGAGACCGGCGGGAGCTCATGACTTCGTCCACCGTTAGGTTGCGGCCCGCGATTCGGCAGGCGAGCGCGACCAGATCCTTCAGACGTACTTCATAGAGCTGGACATCGGCGTCGCTTGAGGCGAACAAGGACCCGTCAGGACTAAAGGGATTGGAGCGGTACTCGGTTTGACTCAGCGCTAACAGGTGACCATCTGGGCTAAATGAAACGCCAAGGCCGACCGGCGCGGTCAACCTGACCGAATCAAGGGTCTTGCTTCGGCGGGAACCTGATCGAGCGTCGCCACGCGTCGCACGAACTGGCCGGCCGCGTTGACTTGCGCGAGATGCGGCATGAAGGCGCTGCGCGCGAGCGCGAGTTGAGCCTTCTCGTCTTTCGGCGCTTCCCCCCTAGCGACGCCCTCTGCGAAGGCCTGCGCAACCGTCTTATCGATCACCCCCCTGACGCGTCCGATCTTATCGTAGCCGGCAAGGGTCAGCTCGTTGTCCGCCGCGTAGTTCTCGTAGAGATGGGCCAGCGTGAACGCGAGCAGAGGAAGGGCGTCCCTCCAGAAGCGCATCGGTGAGTAGCGGGTCGATCCTAAGCGGAGGCTCGACCAGTCGCGCCGGGCCTTCGATGACCTCGCGATAGGAGCCCTCCAGCATCATGTCGAGGGTGAACGTGTCCTTCGGCAAGGCGGCAAGGCCCGGCTCGCCCTGCACTAATGGAAAGGCATCCGAGCGCGTGACCAGGATCGCAAGGGTGCGCGGATCGGCGGTCAAAATTTTGGTGAGAATCTCGATGAAACGCTTGGCTTCGTCTCGACCTTCCTCGTTGAACAGCTCCTCGCCCTGATCGAGGGCGAGGATCGTCGTTGGCGGCGTTGCGTTGTCGCTGGACGCCCCCGACAGCGCGATCTCGCGTAAGGCCGCGAAGAGCTTGGCGAGCCCGTCATCGGTCTTTTCAATGATGTCCTGAATGTCGGCGCGGCTGCGGGGCAGGCCCCGTTTTCGGATCTCACTGGCGAAGCGCGGCTCGCTCACGATCTGCTGCAGCGCCTGAGCCAGCCCATACTTTCCTGAAATCGCCGCGCGCTCGGGTCGGATGACTGGCAGCGGCAGCCACGCCAGGTCGTCACGTTTGAGGCGCGGCCACAAACCCGCGCGCAGGAAGGACGACTTGCCTGATCCCGACGCACCGACGACGACGAGCATGCGCGCCACGCCGGTGCGCACGAGCCTGCGGATTTCATCAAGCCCCCGCACGATCTGCGCATCCCGCCCGAAAAAGACGGCGGCGTCCTGCTCGTCGAGATATGCAAATCCGGGATAGGGCCGGCGGCCCGATTCGAATGGGAAGCTCGTCGGGTCAAGGCCGGCGCGTTTCAGCCCGTCCTTCAAGCGCCGATAGGCCTTCGGGTCGCCGGTAAAGTCGATGAACTGCTCATCAGTCAGATCCAGCGGCACCTGGCTCTTGTCGATTCCGAAGAGGGCCGCGATCACCTTCTTGCCCATTAACCGCGCGGCATCGACCTCCGACTTGCACCAGCTTGATGCCAGCCATTCCTTCGAGACGAGCGCAAGAACCAGTTCGCAACGATAGGCGGCTTTCTGCAGAGCTTCTTTCCAGCGCTGGCCTGCTGCAATGCCGCGCTCGGGGTCAAGATCGAGGAAAACATCGTCCCAGCCGTTCTCGGCGAGCCAGTCGCGGACCTCGATGGCCTTGTCGCTGTTGAGGCTCGAATGACTGATAAAAAGGCGCGCCATAGTCTAGACCGACGTTCCTCGAATGATCTCAGCTTGATCGGAAATCTGCGCCGGATAGGCGTTTTGTGCAAGCCGAACGCGTTCTTAGATACTTCTCGGCGCAAATTGGATGGCCTTGACCTGAGTTTAGAATCGGCTTGTCGGCGGAAAACTGCAAGGTTGAATGGGCTGACGCTTTACTAGCGCGGGTGCCACTGATTTCATTTTAGGGCGCTTCGAACTAGTCGCCCGCTTCAACCAATTTGAAAGGATTTAGTGATTCGCTTTCGTCGCCAACGACTGGCGAGGGAGGCAATCATGGCTGCGAAGGAGATTTCGGTAAAGAAGTATGTTGTG
>Ga0066903_100002864_pt1 | contig 13775 bp, 12 predicted proteins | sample PanSoiMetaGPlot1_FD_67491 | JGI IMG/M metagenome (GOLD analysis project Ga0066903, IMG submission 67491) | Tropical forest soil microbial communities from Panama analyzed to predict greenhouse gas emissions - Panama Soil - Plot 1 (version 2) | ecosystem: Environmental > Terrestrial > Soil >... | reverse complement strand
GCCAGCGCACCGGCGCCAATCGGATCACCGCGTTCAAGGTCGTCCCCGGTCATCCGCTCGTCTCGCTCGTGAGCTCCGATCTGCACGACGTGCTGGCGCCCTGGCGGCAGCACGTCTACACCTTCGCGCCGCTGGTGGCGCTGGTCGTGTTGCTCGTCCTGCTCGGCGCGATGGTCCTGTTCCGCCAGACTCACCGGCTGAGCGACAAGACCGTGCTGTTGAACGACGTCCTGGCCAGCATGGACCAGGGCATGGTCGTCATGGACAACGACGGTACCATCCGGGTCTGCAACCCGCGTGCGATCGAGTTTCTCGGCCTGCCCGCGAGGCCCTTTCACATCAAGGAGATTCTCGCGCATCAGGAGATGACCGGAGAGCTGGAGGCCTGGTCGGAGGAAGCCCGGGCGGAGCGCGATCCGCGCAAGCACGTGGGGCGGCTCAACATCCACGAGCGCAGCCTGCGGGATGGCACGGCGCTCGAGATTCGCACCGTCCCGCTCCCGGCCGGCGGCATGGTCAGGACATTCACCGACATCACGGCGCGCAAGGCGGCCGAGCGGGCGGTGCGCGACAGCGAGATCCGCTATCGCCTGCTGGCCGACAATGCCACGGACATGATCTTCCAGCTCGATCTCGACTTCGTGCGGCGCTACGTCTCGCCGCCTGCCAGGAGATCCTCGGGTACCTGCCGGAGGAGATCACCGGCATCAAGCCTCTCGCCCAGATTCATCCCGACGATGCGATCCGCGTTCGCGACGTGTACCAAAACCTCGCGCAGGGGCTGGCCCGCGCCTCGGTGACCAATCGCATCCGCCACCGCGATGGGCGATGGGTCTGGGTCGACGCGGAGCTTCGGCTCGTCCGCGACGAGGCGGGACATCCGTCCGGGATTGTCGGCGCGTTGCGGGATGTCTCGGCGCGCAAGGCGATGGAAGCCGAAGCGGCGGCCGCCCGCATGCAGGCCGAGGAAGCAGCGGCGGCCAAAGGCCAGTTCCTGGCGACCATGAGCCATGAATTGCGGACGCCGCTGAACGGCATTCTCGGCTTTGCGGATCTTATCCAGGAGCGGAACGACCTGCCCATCGAGGTCCATCGGCAGATCGGCCTGATCCAGACGGCCAGCACGGCGCTCCTGACCGTGGTCAACGACATCCTCGATTTCTCGAAGCTCGAGGAGAACAAGCTCGAGCTCGCTCCAACCGCTTTCTCATTGTCCGACCTGATCGAAAGCGTGGTGTCGATCGTTCGTCCATCCGCGGTCAAGAAGCATCTGGGTTTGCGGATCCTGACCGATCCCGATGCGCCGGCCTACGTCGTCGGCGATGACGCGCGACTGCGGCAGGTCCTGCTCAATCTGCTCAACAACGCAATCAAGTTCACGCAAATCGGCCACATCGTTCTGGCGGTCAAGCGCGTCGGCTCGGAGGCGGCCGGGGAGCAGTTGCGATTCTCCGTGTCCGACACCGGAATCGGCATCCCGGACGACAAGCGCGATCGTTTGTTTGAACGCTTCAGCCAGGTCGACGGCTCGATCAGCCGCGAGTTCGGTGGCACCGGGCTGGGGCTCGCCATCTCCAAGCGCCTGGTCGAGATGATGGGCGGGCAGATCGGCGTCGACAGCGTCTTCGGCGAAGGGTCGACCTTCTGGTTCACCGTCACGCTTCCCGTCGCGGACTCGGCGCGGGCGCCCGCCGCCGCGCTGCAAATCGTGGAGCGGCGCGGACCATCCGCCCGCATCCTGCTGGCCGAGGACGTCGCGATGAACCAGGAGATTGTCCGCGCGATCCTCGAGACTGCCGGTCACCAGGTCGACGTCGTCGGCGACGGCGCCGGTGCGATCATGGCGATCGAGGCGGAGGACTATGACGTCGTGCTGATGGACGTGCAGATGCCCGGCATGGACGGCGTGACCGCGACCAGGCGCATCCGCGCGCTGAGCGGCCGCGCAGGGCGCGTGCCGATCATCGCCATGACCGCGAACGTGCTGCCGGAGCAGATCGAATCGTTTCGTGCCGCGGGCATGGATGGCCACGTCGGCAAGCCGTTCCGCCGGGACGATCTGCTGGCGGCGATCGACCGGCACGCTGCGCAGGGAGCCGAGCTTCAGCCGCCTGCAACCGATCAGGTCGCATCTGCGCCTGCGGTGCTGGATGCCGAAGTTTTCGCCGAGACGGTTGCTCTGCTCGGCGATGACAAGATGAACAGCTTCCTCGGCGTGCTCCGGACCAGGCTGCAGCGCCGCCTGACCAAGGTCGGCGACATCGACGAGCGCAATCGGGTCGCGAGCGAATCGCACACCCTGGTCTCGTCGGCCGCCATCCTCGGCTTTATGACGCTATCCAAGGCTTGCGCGCGGCTCGAGGCCGCGTGCAAGGACGACGGCCGCGAGCTGGCTGCGCTGCTCGATGAGGTGGCGCAGGCATGCGGCGCCGCCTTGGCGGAAATCGATGCCCGCCTTGCCGGCGTGGAGAAGATTTCCAAGGCGGGTTGAAATCTTGTCCAGCGCGATACCGCGCTGGACATAGCTTTATGTTGTCCAGCCTACGCCAAGTCCGATTAAGCCAGGTCGTTCCATGTCAGGTCGTGGCTGCGGAACGGCGTCGAGCGGATGCGCTTGCCGGTCGCATAGTAGATCGCGTTGGCGACCGCCGGCGGCGCCGGCGGGCCGGAGGGCTCGCCCAGGCCGCCCCACTTCTTGCCGCCGGACGAGGCGAAGTAGGTCTCGACCTGCGGCATCTGGTCGATGCGCAGCAGGTTGTAGGTGTCGAAGTTGGTGTTGACGAAGCGGCCCTGCTCGAGCTCGAGCCCGCCCATCCAGGCGTGCGACAGCTCCCAGCAGATCGAGCCTTCGCACTGCTCGGTGGCGGTGTGCGGGTTGATCACGCGCCCCGCATCCAGCACCACCACGAGCTTCTCGATGTCGAGCCGGCCGCGGCGGCTGACCGTGACCGTGGCGCAGGCCGCGGCGATGGTGCCGTGCGATTCGACCACAGCTACGCCCATGCCCTCGCCCTTCGGCAGGTCGGTGTGGAAGCCCGACTTCTCCTTGAGCGTGTTGAGCACCAGCTGCCAGTCGGGCATGCCTTCGGTCATCTTGATGCGCCATTCCAGCGGATCCCATCCGCCGGCGATCGCCATCTCGTCGACGAACACCTCCGTCATGAAGCCGAGCTGGTTGGCGCCCGGCGCGCGATGCGTCGAGCTCGGCACGTGGGTCTTGGCGTTGTGCCGCTCATGCTGACGATGCGGGATCTTGTAGGGCATGTTGTAGATGCCGTAGTCGGCGGTGGCGCCGCCGATCTGGTTCATGCCGTCCTGAGAGAACCAGGCCGCGCGGGTGAACAGCGCGGTCGGCAGGCCGTCGTCGCCGAGCGCCGCGGTGAGCTTGGCGACCGCGAGCGGGCGCTGCTTGTCCTGCGCCAGGTCCTCCTCCCGCGGCCAGAGCACTTTGACCGGCTTGCCGATCTGCTTGGAGATCACGGCCGCCTGGCGGGTGACGCCGGTGCCGCCCGCGCCATTGCCGCCGAAGCCGCCGCCCAGGAACATGGTGTGGGCATAGACATTCTTGGGATCGACGCCGAGCTGGTCGGCGACCAGCAGGATCGCGGCTGACTGATCCTGCGTCGGCGACCACACGTCGACGCGATCGGCCTGCACGTGCACGGTCGCGTTGATCGGCTCCATGCGGGCGTGGGTCTCGAACGGGCGCTGGTAGGAGGCGGTCACCACCTTCTTGGCCGAGGCGATGATCTCCGCCGCCTGCGGATCCTCCTTGCCGCTGATGAGCCCCTTCTGCTCCATCAGCTTGTGGCCTTCGGCGTAATAGCCCTCCGAGCTGGTCTTGGCGCTGTCGCCGAAGTCCCATTCGATCGGCAACAGCTCAAGCGCGGTCTTGGCGCGGTACCAGCTGTCCGCGACCACCGCGACCGCATCCTGCAGGTCGGGCTGGTTGCGCTTGCCCGGCGCTGCCTTGAGCGGCACCGCCGCGATCACGCCGGGCCGGCCCTTGATCGCATCGAAGTTGTAGCCCTTGAGCGTGCCCCACGGCACCGGGCTTGCCTTGACCGCGGCATAGACCATGCCGGGCAGGCGGGTATCGATGGCGTATTGCGCGCTGCCATTCACTTTATGAGGAATGTCGAGCCGCTGCGTCGGCTTGCCGAGCAGCCACCACTTGGCCGGATCGGTCACGATCTCCGGCTCCTTGTCGAGCGTGACCTTGGCGGCAGCTTCCGCGAATTCGCCATAGCCCGCGGTGCGCTCGCCCGCCTTGAGCACGCCGAGCTTGGCCTCGACCTGCGCGCGGTCGACGCCCCAGGCCTCGGCCGCCGCTTGCTTGAGGCGCTCGCGCGCCGATGCGCCGGCGCCCATCAGGTGCGGATGCTGCAGGCGCACGAGCTGCGACCCGTGCGTGGTCATCACTTTATATTCTTTGTTGTTGCGCAGGTGCCGGTTGGCGTCGGCCCACTCGGTCTTGATCTTCGACCAGTCGACGTTGAGCTCCTCGGCGATCAGCAGCGCGACCGAGGTCAGTCCGCCCTGGCCCATCTCGGTATGCGGAATGCGCAAGGTGACGGTGCCGTCCTTGTCGATCACGATCCAGGCGTTGATCTCGGTGCCGACAGCGGTCGTGGTCGACTGCGGCCGCGCGCCGATCGTCGCTGCCAGTGCGGTGGGCATGTGGAAGCCGAGCATCAGCCCGCCGCCGGCGGCGACCGAGGCGCGGATGAAGGAGCGGCGGGAGAGAGCGTGGGAGAGCGTCTGTGTCATCATGTCTGCCTCCCTTATGCCTGCGCCAGCTCGGAGGCGCGCCGGACCGCCTGCACGATCCGCTGATAGGTGCCGCAACGGCAGAGATTGTCGGCCATCGCGGCCTCGATCTCGGCGAGCGTCGGATTCTTGCGCTTGGCGATCAGCGCCGCGGCGGCCATGATCTGGCCGCTCTGGCAATAACCGCACTGCGGGACGCCGATCTCCACCCAGGCCTTCTGCACCGGATGGGAGCTGTTGCTCGACAGCCCCTCGATGGTGGTGATGCTCCTGCCGACCGCAGCCGAGGCCTGCAGCTGGCACGCTTTCGTGGGCTGGCCGTCGACATGGATGGTGCAGGCGCCGCAGCGCGCGATGCCGCATCCATACTTGGTGCCGGTGAGCCCGATGGTGTCGCGCAGGACCCACAGCAGCGGGGTCTCCGGCTCGACGTCCACCGTCTCGGCCTTGCCGTTGATGTTCAGCGTGAATTGCATGGGTGAGGTCCTCTCATCGGGGCGGTGCGGGATCCCACGCAGCGCCGCAAGGCACGCATTAAGGCACCCTTCGGCCGCATCGGTCATCCTGTTCCCTGACATCGGTAATGGTAATGTTGCGCGCGGGGCCGATCAAGGCACCGGGAACCCGGCGCGGTGTGTGAGCCGGTCCAGATAAAGAGGGGAGGTCGCTTGCGAATCGTCAAAGTTGTAGCTTGGACCATCGTGGGCCTCGTCGTAGCCGGCGCCGCGGGATTTGCTGCGCTTGCGTACAAGCCTGAGATCGCCGCGGTCGCGCGGCCGGAACCTTCCTCGTTCGACAAAGCGCTGGTCGAGCGCGGCCGGGTGCTGGCCAACTATGGCGACTGCACCGCCTGCCACACGCGCCCGGACGGTCCGCCCTTCGCCGGCAACTTCCCGCTCAGGACGCCGTTCGGCACCATCTACACGTCGAACATCACGCCCGACCCCGAGACCGGCATCGGCACCTGGTCGAAGGCGGCGTTCCGCCGCTCCATGAAGGAGGGCGTCGACCGCACCGGCCGGCACCTCTATCCCGCCTTCCCCTATGACCATTTCACCAAGGTCAAAGAATCCGACATCGACGCGATCTACGCCTTCCTCATGGCCGCGGTCGAGCCGGTGCGCGAGACCACGCGGGATAACGATTTCAAGTTTCCCTACAACATCCGCGCGACCCTTGCGGTCTGGAAGGCGTTGTTCCTCGACCAGACTCCGTTCAAGCCTGACCCGTCGAAGGACGCGCAATGGAACGAGGGCGCCTATCTTGTTGAAGGCCTCGGCCATTGCGCCGCCTGCCACAGCCCGCGCAACGTCATGGGGGCGCGCACGACGCCGGCCTATGGCGGCGGCAGCGCCGAAGGCTGGTATGCGCCGCCGCTCAACAAGGACAGCCTCTCGCAGCAGCCGTGGAGCAAGGTCGAATTCGTGGTTTATCTGATGGACGGCTGGCACTCCAAACACGGCATGGCCGCCGGACCGATGACGCCCGTGGTGGACGCCTTGCACAAGCAGAACGAGATCGACGTCTTCGCGATCGCGAATTACGTCGCCACGCTGCGCGCCGGCGAGAAGCCGATCGACGCGGATGCGGCGCGGGCCGCGGCGCTCAAGCTCGAATGGGGCCACCCGGAGGCGCCGCCGGTGCCGGCGGAATTCAGCGAGGGCGCCAAGGTATTCGCGGCGCGCTGCGCGCAATGCCATCGCAGCAATGGTGCGACCGTGCCGCTCGCGCTGCAGACCTCGATCCATGCGCCGGTTCCCGACAGCGTCGTGCAGGTCATCCGCGACGGCATCAAGCCGCCGACCGGCGCGCTCGGCCGCTCCATGCCGGCATTCGGCTCGCAGATGTCGGAGGCGGAGACGTCGGCACTGGTGAAGTTCCTGCGCGCGCGTTTCAGCAAGGAGCCGGCGTGGAGGATGTAGATAGCGCCACTCTCGCGAGCTCTGAGTGAAGTCACGATCTTCCGTCTGATAGAATTCTCTGGAGGTCGCCTTTGCTGCGGAATACGGCGACATCTATCGGATCGTTCTTTCCCGGAATCGCGATCGGCGTCAGCTCGATGTGAGTTGCATCCGACGTGACGAGATGGAGCGCGGCGGCGGAAGCGACCAGCGTGCAGCCGAGCTGCTTCGAGTGCGCCTCCAGCTTGGCAGCAATATTGCCGGTATCGCCGAGGAACTGCAGCGACTGGGATTCGCTGGTCCTGACCAGGCCGATGACGGCCGTGCCGACATGGATTCCGATGCCGATGCGCAAGGGCTCCTTGAGGTCGCCCGCCAATTCTTCGCTGAGAACGTCGAGCGCGCTCCAGATGTCGTAGGTGGCCTGAAACGCCTTGCGCGCGGCCTGCGCAGCGGTCCCGTCCACGCCGAAGATGCTCATCACGCCGTCGCCGGCGATGCTGGTGGCGTGGCCGCCGTTGCGCCGAATGGCCCCGGTCACCGCCTGGATATATCGATCGAACAGGAACAGGGCGTCGAATGGCAGCCGGCCGGTCGCCAGACGGGTCGACTCGCGCAAGTCGACGAATACCGCTGCAATCTCGAGCTCCCGGCCGCCTTCGACTGCGGCATCGAAGCGCGTTGCACCAGAAGCGAATTCCGCTCCCGCCGTTACCAATGGCTCGATCGTGATATCCGTCGACGGTCGCAACTGGCATGCGAGACGCACCGAGGACGGCGCCCTGACGCGCTGCAGTGTGAGACGCTCCACCGGGCCCGGAGGGGCCAGCCATTGCGCGCCCTGAACGATGCGAATTCTGCAGGTCGAGCAGCGTCCGCGTCCGCCACAGACCGATGCGTGCGGAAGCCCGGCCCATCGACTTGCTTCCAGGACGGAGAATCCCGGCAGCACGGAGACGACGCGGTCGCGCGGGTAGGTAATGCGGATGGCATGCAGCCGCTTGGCGTGCCAATCGCGTGTGGCACGCAGGCCGAAGGCGCCGATGACCAGGCCGAGATAGATGATGGTTATTCCATCAGCAATGCGGTTTGCCCATACGGCATCCCGTTCCCCTGGGCTGCCCGGCGCGGGGGCGAGGGAGCTTGCGTAGGCCGGCTCGCGAAGCAGCGTCTCGCGGAGATTAGGTCCGGCATTGAGGACGCCCAGTATGGCCAGCACCGGGACGAGCGTGGCGAGGGATGCCAGAATGCCGGTGGCGCGACGGTACCAGCGCTTGCTCCGCAGCCACGACCGCAAGCCGATGCAGCCGTGCACCCATAGGATCAGCAGCAGAAGCAGCTGGCGGGGCAACGCGAAATCGGGTGAGACCACCCAGAACTTGTACAAGACGGGCGCATAGCCGACCTCTTTTGCGTATTGGAATTCGCCGAAGCGGATTCCGGCGGCGTGGGTGATCAGCAGCAAGGGAATGCTCAGGCCGAGCGCGAGTTGCCATGCCTCGCTCGCGGGCAGCCGGAGATGACGTCGGCGATAGAACGCGTAAAGTCCGAGCGCGCCGTGCACGAGAAAGCAGGTGTAGAGAATGATCAGCCCGACATTCGTCTGCCACGGAGCAAGCAGAAACGCGCTCGCAGCCTGCATGGCTGCAATCGATCGAATGCCGAACGCGTGATTGATGAGGTGCGAGGTCGCAAATCCGAATAGGATGAGTGCTGTCGTGAGACGAGCGGGACGCTCGAAGCGCTGGATAGCCTCGATCGTCTGGCGGCCGTAGGCCGAGTGGTACTGACGCATGAACCGGAAAACCGAAACGCTCGCGAGGATAGGGCTGTTTCGCTCCTTGAATACCGGCGAGATCGCGCCCCTCGACACTCAATGCTCCTGGCTGCGGGCATCCCGTAACCAGTGGCTCATCGATTATCAAGACACCAGCAATGACGTTTTTTTCGTGGTGAGCGGAACGGCTCGCGTCAAGCTGCAAGCGGTGTCCGGACGCGAGGTGCTGCTGCGCCTGATCGGCGCAGGTGAATTCTTCGGCGAGCTCGCCGCCATCGACAATCAGCCCCGCTCGGCGGGGATCATCGCTGTCACCGACCTTACGGTCGCACGCATGCCGGCGTCGGTTTTTCGCGCAGCCGTGCATCGCCATCCCGATGTTTGCGACCAGCTGCTTGCGCTGCTCGCCGCCCAGATCCGAACTCTCGCCAATCGCGTGAACGAGTTCACCACGCTCGACGCCCGGCACCGGATCTATGCCGAGTTGCTTCGATTGTCGCGCCCCGAGGCCGGCAAGCCGAAACGGGCGGTGGTCTCGCCTCCGCCCGTGCATGCGGAGATTGCGGCCCGCGTCAGCATCCGGCGGGAGGCCGTCGCGCGCGAGCTCAAGGCGCTCGAGCGCGCCGGCCTCGTCGAGCGTCGCCGCGGCGCATTGGTGCTCACCGATCCCGCGCAGCTTCGCCGGTTGATCGAGCAAGCAGCCGAGGTGACCTGACTGGCGGCGCCGGCTCAGCAGCTCGAAACAGGCCCACCCGAAATGATCAAGCGCGCGCTGCTCGCCAGGCTTGCGCTCTCGCAGTGTGCGATTTCGCACACCGACCGCGAAATTGGCATCGTTAGCTCAAGGCACGGACAGTCGAGTGTCCGGCCAAACAGGGAGATGCCAAATGTCGATGAACAGATCATCTACCATCGCCGCAGCCGTGTTGAGCGGAGCCGCCGCGGTCATGATTGCTTCGTCTTTTCCGGCCTCGGCCCGAGGCGGCGGGCATCATCATGGCGAATGCGGCGAGCATGGGTACGGGTGCGGGTACTTCGAGCATGAAGCGCACCATCACCGCGGCCATCATGGCCGCCACTTCGAGGATCATTACCACTCCGGATCCAGGCGCGGTGTCGACGATCTGGGCTACCAGCCGGGAAGCAATCGCCCGGCTCCCGCATCCTCCGGGGTTGCTCCGGGATCTGACCAGCGTTGAGCGAGAAGGCCCGCCACCCGAATCATTGCTTCGGGAGGGTGGGACCGCGGAGTGACGACGCGCTAGACCGGGCCCGACGAGATCGGTCGCCCGGTCGGGCGCACGGCTGCGCGGGTGAGATCGCCATCCAGTTTCTGCTGTCCGCATCCCGACCATCGCGATCAATGCCATGACATTTGTATCGGTCCTGTGACCCCGTCGCATCCTTTTGCGCCGGCACGTGCTTCGCCCCGCCTCGAAGATTGAGCGTCGCGCAGGTCGGCAGTTTCTCCGACGCGCTTCCAACCGAAGTCCGCGATTGCTTTCTCGTCACGCCCGCGAGCAGGGCCTGCATGATGGCGCGTGGCGGCGAACCGGTGCGATATCGCACACCTGACCAGGCACCCGTCGGCGATGCTCGAGATCAGATTGCCGGATCGAGGTGCGACATGACAAAGCAGACTCTGTCGAGAATCGTAGAGACGGTCCTGCTGTTTCTGTTTTTTCTGATGGGAGCGTGCGTCACGTTGCTCGCAGTCCTGGGCCCACCATTTCTATGGATGGCTCCGTGAACCCTGCACCCACTGAAAACTGCGCCGCTCGTCAAGTGTCCTCGGTCACCCGGCGCACGGCTCCGAGCAGCTGCGGGAGCTTGGCGATGTTGCCGGCAAGGCGGCGCGCGTCGTCCCGGTTGAGCCGACGCATCGCCGCCCGGCGCCCCGGCTCGTCCTCGAAATAGACAAAGGCCAGCGGCTGCCCTGTTGCGTCGAGCACCTCGATGCTGTCGGCGTGCTCAATGGTCGACCAGGGATGCGGAAAGCGGCGACCGGTCGGAATCGTCTGCATCCCGGTAGGATATAACAAGATGAATTGCGGTGGGCCGTATTGGAGCACCAACTCACAGGCATGCGCGCTTTGCTCTCACCCTCCTCCCGTAGGGGCTGCCGCGCGCTTACTTAGGTAGTGATCGCGCGTGCAGGTTCCGGAGCAAAAGGAGAGGCGAGATGAACCGACGGCACTTCGGATTGAGTCTTGCTGCTGCCGCCATGCTGGCGCAGCAGCTGCGTGAGGCCGCTGCGCAGGGCGCCGGCCAGTCGCCCTCCGTGGTCGACGCGGATGCGGAATGGCGCATGCGCGACGCCGCCAGTGCCTTTCTGGCATCGCTCGATGACGCGGCGCGCAGGGCCGTCTCGTTTCCGCTCGAGGCCGGCCAGAGGACGGCCTGGAGCAACCTGCCGGTGGCGCTCGTTCCGCGGGTCGGGATCAGCGTGGGGACGCTCGCGGTCGAGAGCCGGCGCCGCTTCCATGATCTGCTGCGCGCGTCCACCAGCAGCCAGGGCTATCACAAGATCGCGGCGATCATGCGCCACGACGACATCCTGCGCGCCGCCGAGCTCGAGTATCTGCAACACAATCCTCCGCGGCCGCGCGCCGGACGCAACGCCATCGAGAGCATGGGCTCGGCGAATTACTGGATTGCGCTGTTCGGCGAGCCGGTGCGCGACAAGCCCTGGGCCTGGCTGCTGACCGGCCATCACCTCGGCGCGACCTTCACCTGCGCCGGCGGCAGGGTGACGGCCGCTCCGCTCTTCCTGGGCGCGCAGCCGCTGGAGGAGTTGACCGGGCCCTATGCCGGCTTCGCGGTGCTGAGCCACGAAGGACTGCGCGGCCTCGATCTCGTCCGCTCGCTTGAGCCCGAGCAGGCCCGGGTCGCCGTGCTGTCCAGCGAGCCGCTGTTCTCCGACGTGCTCGCGGGCGTCGGACGACGCGACAGTCTCAGCCGGTACGAGGGCATTTCCGCGAGCGATCTCGAGGCGCCCCAGAAGAAGCTGCTCGTCGCCCTGGTCGAGGAATACGTCCGCAATGCCGATCATCACGCTGCCGAGCGGCATCTCGAGGCCATTCAGCAGGCCGGCTTCGAGAAGCTGCACTTCTCGTGGCGTGGTCCGACCGACGATTTCCGCAACCCGTTCTACTATCGGATCCATGGTCCGCGGCTGATCATCGAATTCGCGGTCCAGGAGCCCAATCACATCCACACCATCATGCGCGACCCGCAGAACGACTACGGCATGGACTGGCTGGGCCGCCACTATGAGGAGCATGCCTTCGGCGGACGATGATCGAGCGGAGTTGTGGTACGGTTGACCCGTGCAAAGGAGGGACATCATGAAACGGTTGGCCTTGCTCGGAGCTGCCGCGTTGACCGTGGCTGCTCTCATTCCGACGGATGCATCGGCGCAACGTGGCCGGGGTATCACGGCCCGTGGCGTTGGTGGCGGCTATGCCATCCGCAGGGCCGCCATCGGCCCCCGTGTGGGCTTGGTCGGGCGGCCCGGCGTCCGATGGCTCGGCCCGTGGCCGCCGGGATGGGGCCTGCCCAGGCCTGTGGTGGTCTACAATGGCGCCGGACAGGGATACGCCAACGACTATGGCTATGCCAGCTATGCCCCCCAAGGATATGGCTCGTGCGTTGGCTGGGACGGCTACCGATGGGTGAACGCCTGCTACTACGAGTCGCCGCCCATTGCAGGAGGTGGCCAGTACTTGGCGCCGTACTGACAATTCCGAATCGGCTTTGCAGCCACCCGCCCCGGGACAATGCCTCCCGTGGCGCTGGAACAGCATAATTCTTTGAGGAAGAAGGAGTTTCGGTCGCTGTCCCCGCCATTAGCCACGTCGAAGACGGGACGTAAAGCGCCCCTGATGGCGTGCGCGAGGCGGGACAGCCCGTGTGCTAGTAGGCGAATGCGTTCAAAACCAACATGAACGTGAACAATCCGCTCAGGACCAAACCGAATAACCGGGTAATTCGTCGCTCGCTCATGACTTGCGCCTCCCACTCACCCCTCATTAGTCGGGCCGGTGGCTCGTTAGGTTCAAAGTGGGTGGGAAAGTGCCCGCGCGAGCTACAGCGACCAAGGCGAGGGCGGAGCCAGCGGGCGGGCGGTCCCGCCGGATTGGGAACTCTGCGCGGTCGACAACGTTGCTTGGACCTGTGGGGCAACGTTGCTTGGACCAGCAGAGGGTAGGTATGCACCAATTCATCCGGGTCGGTTTCCTGGTTGCGGCGCTGGGGACGGTGGCAGTCACGTCCGCCGTTGCTCAGTTGCCGGAGCAAGCAGAGCCGGACCAACTTACCCCCGACCCGGTGATGCTGATCCTGCGGGGCATCGCGAATTCAGAAAACCCGCGCGGGCAGCTTGATGACGGCGCAGCGCTGCAATACGCGTGGTATGCCGGGTTCCGCGGCGAGGTCCTCGATGTGGCCGGCAATACCGGCCCCGACAGCTTGCAAGTCAGGATGGCCTTGGATCGCATTCGCGACGATCCGTCGATCGTAGCGATCTATGGGTTTTCGGGCGGCGGCTACAACGCTCGGCACGTCTGGGCGGCGTTGACTGCGGCCCAGCGCGAGCGCATTCGCCGGGTGATCGTGGTCGGGTCGCCCGGTGTAGCCGCGTCGGATTTTCCCGGTATGCCTTACGTGCTTATCAAGCCCGATCCGCGTGAGGGACACATGGCGGGGCCGAAGGTACTCCTTCAAGGGGAGGTCGGGCCGGACGCACCTCTTGAATTGGGCGAGTGACGCTTGAGCATGATCCCGAAAAGTGGATACCGGTTTTCGGAAAAAGATCATGCTCCGGCAAGAAGATAGAGCGAGATGACGATTCGAAGAAAAGTCATCTCGCTCTAATCGCAGGGCGCCCGCTCTATTGCATCATTTGACCGATCTTCTCGGCCACGGCCGGCGGCAAGCGCAGCGTCTCGCGCACGATCTCGTCGATCTCCTCCCCGGCGGCGCCCTCGATCACCAGGTTACGCTTCTCGCAGATCGCAAGGAATTCTGGATCCTTGAGCATCGCCTGGAATGCGGCTCGCAGCGCCGCCAGCCGATCGGGCGGCACGCCCGGCGTGGTGAGAATGGAGCGGCCGATGTCGCCGGTGCTCGCCGCCGCGTGCAGCACCTGGCGGCCCTCGTCGGACTGCGCCAGCTCGGGCAGCGCCGGCACGTTGGGCAGCAGGCGATGGCGCTTCAGCGATGCCTGATAGAGGATCGTCGCCTCGCCGCGATGCACCCAGCCGGGATGGCTCACCAGGATCGCGGGAAGTCCGTAGGCGCCGACGATGTCGACCTCGCCCCGCTCC
>Ga0066903_100002863_pt1 | contig 13779 bp, 9 predicted proteins | sample PanSoiMetaGPlot1_FD_67491 | JGI IMG/M metagenome (GOLD analysis project Ga0066903, IMG submission 67491) | Tropical forest soil microbial communities from Panama analyzed to predict greenhouse gas emissions - Panama Soil - Plot 1 (version 2) | ecosystem: Environmental > Terrestrial > Soil >... | reverse complement strand
ACTGGTCATTCGTGACTGAAGTAGACTCTCGATCCGGCGTCAGTTCACCCAGCCCGTTGCGAAGTTTGCGTAGAACTCGTCCGCCGTGATGGTGATGAACCCGTCGTCCTTCGGAACGCCGACCTCGTCGAGCGGCGCGCCCGGACTCACCGCGCGGTCGCGGCCGGACGGGTTGTACAAGGTGAAGTAGCTCACACCTCCCGACACGAACGCCTTGGTAATGGCATAACCCTGGTTCTGGGCCAGTCCCGGCAGTGTCGCGGCGACGCTTGTCTTGGCCGTCACCCACACGCCCGCGGCCAGGTCGGCCTGAATATCGCTGAACCCGAAATTGGCAGGCGGCGCGCCGACGATGACGTATTCCGTGGGCGAGTGCCCGGTCATTGTGTCGATCACGTCCCCCGTGTTGGTCAGCGCCGGGTCCACCGAGGCCGTCCAGACGAACGGGTCATATCCCGGCACCATCATCTGCGCCACGGCTCGGTAGACCAGGATCGTCCAGAACTCGCGCTGCTCGGTGGCTACCGTTGGCGCCAGGAATCGTTCGCCGGCACTCGGCCGCGGATCGTTGTCCGTCCACGTGCCGTCGAACGACACCGGCACCCAGCCGAACGGGTTCGGGTTGCTGGGAACTTCCGAGATATCGTCCGGCCGGCCGAGCTTGACCAGGTATTCGCCACTCCCCAGGTAGCGGATCCGCGAGGCGACGTTGAACTCGCCCTGCTTGCTGGCGACCGCCGCGAGGCCGGCCAGCGCGTCCTGGATGCCCAGTTCGGTGACGGCCACGTCCTTTGGCTCTGCCTTGCCGAAGATCGGCCTGGTCAGGTCGAACTCGTCCTTGTAGGTGTCGAAGTCGCTGACCGCCGTCCCCGGGCCTGGCGCGGCCGCTCCGTGGCCGACCAGGATGTCACGGTTCAGTCCGCCGCTCAAAAGGTCGCTCCCAGCGCCGCCGGTGATGATGTCCATACCGGCCTCGCCGTACAGCAGGTCGTCGCCGCCGCCGCCCTTGATGATGTCGTTGCCAATGCCGCCGAAAACACTGTCGGCGTCCGCGTCGCCCAGGCCGGCTACTTCCGGGCCGCCTGTGATGGTGTCATTTCCCGATCCGCCTTCGATCTTGTCGCTCCCGGCGCCGCCGTCAATGACGTCGTTCTTGGCCCCGCCGGAGATGATGTCATCGCCGTCGCCGCCGTTGATCGTGTCGTTGCCGGGGGTCTTGGCCGCAGTGTCGTCGCCGCGGAGTCGGTCGTTGCCGCCGCCGCCATTAATCAGGTCGTTTCCGTTCCCGCCGGTGATATCGTCGATGTCCGAACCGCCGGACAGGATGTCGTTGCCGTCGCCCCCGGAAATGAAGTTGACGCCGTCGCCGGCGTTGATGGTGTCGTTGCCCTTGCCGCCTGAGACCAGGTCGCTGCCGGCGCCGGAGGTGATGGTGTCGTTGCCGTCGCCGCCGTCGGCCGTATCGCCGATGGTGTCGTCGGTGAGGTCGATGGTGTCGTTGCCGCCGCCACCGACCAGGTTGTCGCTGCCGGTGCCGCCGTTCATCGTGGCGGGCTTCTTGATCGACTTGGATATGGAGATGGTGTCGTTGCCGTCGTTGGCGTCAACGAGGATCGACTGCAAGTTCGCCAGCGTCACCGGCCCACCGCTGACGGAGAGTTCATGCTCGCCCGTCATGTCGGTCTCGAACACCTTGACCGCGGTGCCGACGGTGCGCACATCCAAGACGTTATTCAGCCCGTCGCCGATGACGTGCAGTTGACCGCTCGTGAAGCTCACGACGACGGTTGGGACGGCGCGGTCTTCGAGGCTGACGAGTCGGAGCCTGGAGCCGCGGGCGGTTCGGGCGGGTGCGGCTACGAGCCAGCGGCGCAGAGTGCTAAACGGGGTGCAAGGCACGTGGTCTCTCCGCGGGGGCGCTTGGGGAGGTTGAGGATATTTGGCGAGTCGTGGCAAAATGTACGGCCGCCGACCGGTTCAGCTAACAACTCTAACGGCTGAATCGACTGGCGGATAGGGGCGGGGAGTGCATTTTCTACGAGGCAAATGCCCGAAAGTCGAGCCAACTCCCCCGCCTTTCCGGACCGCTACGGCCGTCACAGCTGTATTATCTGAACGTTCGAATAAGTGATCCCGTTTTCTGGTCGCAGCGCCGTCCGGGCACGGGTATGCTCGCGGCATGTCCGATGTGACTCGAATACTCGAGGCCGCGGCGGTCGGGGATCCCCATGCCGCCGAGCAGCTTCTGCCGCTCGTCTACGACGAGCTGCGCAAACTCGCCTCGCAGCGACTCGCGCACGAGAAGCCCGGACAAACCTTGCAGGCGACGGCACTGGTGCACGAGGCCTATGTGCGACTTGTCGGCGATCCCGCGGCCGCCGACGCCAGGGCGTGGAATAGTCGTAGCCACTTCTTCGGTGCCGCGGCCGAGGCGATGCGGCGTATTCTCGTCGAGAACGCGCGCCGAAAGAGCCGGCTCAAGCACGGTCGTGAACTTCAGCGCGTCGACCTCGAGTCCGACTGCCTGGTATCCGAAGCCCCGTCGCTGGATCTCTTGGCGCTGGATGAGGCGCTAACGAAGTTGGCCCAGATCGAGCCGTGGAAGGCCGAGCTCGTCAAGCTCCGGTACTTCGCCGGGTTAACCATGCCCGAAGCGGCCGCGGCCTTGAACATTTCCCTGGCGACCGCGGAACGCTACTGGACGTTCGCCAAGCTGTGGCTCTTTGCGGAACTGGCCGAGGGCCAGTGATCGCTCCCCAAATCGCCACTTCTTCGTGAGGGGATCGCCGGTCTCCTGTCGCACTGACCGATAGCGAGGTGACCATGAACAACATTTCGCCACTCGAAGCCATCTTCTTTGCCGCTCGGGAAATAGGTCCGGCGCACGAGCGTGCGGCGTTTCTCGACGAGGCGTGCAGCAGTGATCCGGATACAAGGCGCCGGGTCGAGAAGATGCTCGCCGCTCAGGACAAGGCGGCAAGCTTTCTGGAGCAACCCGCCCAGGCACTCGCGGCAACGATTCACACGATGCCCGCTGAGGGAGCTGGCACGGTGATCGGCCCGTACAAGCTCCTGGAACAGATCGGCGAAGGCGGATTCGGTGTCGTGTTCATGGCCGAGCAGCAGCACCCGGTCCGCCGTCGGGTTGCCCTGAAGGTGCTCAAGCCGGGCATGGACACCCGGCAGGTGGTGGCGCGATTCGAGGCGGAACGTCAGGCACTGGCACTGATGGACCACCCCAATATCGCCAAGGTTCATGATGGCGGCAGCACCGAGTTGGGCCGCCCATACTTCGTCATGGAGCTGGTGAAGGGAATTCCCATCACCGACTTCTGCGACGAGAACCACCTGACGGTCCGCGAGCGGCTGGAACTGTTCGTCCCCATGTGCCAGGCCGTTCAGCACGCCCACCAGAAGGGGGTCATCCACCGCGACCTCAAGCCCTCGAACGTCCTCGTCACGCTGCACGACGGGGTGGCGGTCCCCAAGGTGATCGACTTTGGCGTGGCCAAGGCAATGGGCCAGCAGCTCACAGAGCGGACACTGTTCACCAAATTCGCGCAGATGGTGGGAACACCGCTGTACATGTCGCCGGAGCAGGCGGAGATGAGCGGGCTGGACGTAGACACACGGGCCGACATCTACGCACTGGGGGTGATGCTGTACGAGTTACTGACGGGCACGACGCCGCTCGACAAGGATCGCCTGAAGGAGAATTACGACGAGATCCGGCGGATCATCCGCGAGGAGGAGCCGCCGCGGCCGAGTACACGGATCAGCACTCTGGGGGCGGATGCCGTGACCGTTTCTGCTAGTCGCGGGAGCGAACCGCGGAAGCTCTCGGCCCAGGTCCGTGGGGAACTGGACTGGATCGTGATGAAGTGCCTGGAGAAGGACCGCAATCGGCGGTACGAGTCGGTCAGCGGCCTCGTGGCCGACGTGCAGCGGTATCTTCACGACGAGCCGGTGCAAGCCTGCCCGCCGTCGGCGTGGTATCGCTTCCGCAAATTCGCCCGGCGAAACAAGGTGGCGCTGGCCTCCGCATCGGTCGCCGGGGTGGCCGCAGTTTTTTTGGTGACGGGCATCGTCGTCATTGCTGGTGAGCAACAAGCGAGACAAATTGCCGACCAAGCGAGGCAAATCGCCGAGCAAGCAGCGCTCCGCGCCGAGGATGAGCGGAAGAAGGCCGACGAAAACGCGCAGCGCGAAAACTACTTCCACCTCATTAGCCTGGCCCACCACGACCTTGCCCTCCACCTGCTCGCGGCATGTCCGGAAGAGCTGCGCGGCTGGGAGTGGCATTACTTGATGCGGCGCTGCCGGGTCGACCCAGTGGTCATCCAGGACCAGACGGCCGTGAACGGTGTGGCGTTCAGTGCGGATGGCGAGCTACTCGCCTCCGCGGGCTGGGGCGGCACGATTAAGATCCGGACGAGTAAGACGGGCGAACTGGTTAAAACTCTTCAGGGGGCGCACTTCGATGATGTCGTCTGCGTTGCCTTCCACCCCGATGGCAAGCACCTGGCCTCCACCGGTGCCGACCGGAGAGTGAAGGTATGGGACCTGACGACCGGTCAGCATGTGTTTAACGAGGAGTGCAACGCTATTACCAAGTTTGGGACGGCGTACACCGTGGCGTTCCGCCCTCCCGACGGCCGACACATTGCGGTGTGCAATGAGGGGGTGGCCCGGATCTGGGACTGGAAGAATAGCCAATCCATTCTTGACTTGCCCGAGCACGAATACAATTCGATCCCCGTGGCGTTCAGCCCTGACGGGCGGACCCTGGCGACGGGCGGCGACTGGGGAAAGGACCAGAGGCTCTGGGATCTGGAGGCCGGTGGAACGCTGATCCGCCCCTTCCCCGCCCACCGCCACCCGGTCAGCGCCCTGGCCTTCAGCCTGAACGGCACGCGGCTGGCCTCAGCCAGTTACGACCGGAGCGTGCACGTGTGCGACACGGCGACCGGTAAACTCCTCCTCAACCTGGTGCACAAAGGGAATGTCGATGGGGTCGCCTTCAGCCCGGACGGCCGGCGGATTGTCACCTGTGGCGACGACAAGACGGTCCGCGTCTGGGAAGCTGAAACCGGCCGGGAGGTACTCGTCCTCCGCGAGCACACCGCCCGCTGTGGCTGCGTGGCGTTCAGCCCGGACGGCCACCGCGTCGCCTCAGCCAGCATTGACCAGACCATTCGCATCTGGGACGCGACCCCGCTCCAGGGGAACGAGGGCCAGGAGGTGGACACCTTCCCCCAGCACGACGAAATCCGGACCGTGGCCGTGAGCCCCGACGGCGAGAGAATTGTTTCGGCCGGTGGTGGCGGCATGATCGGTGACGGCCCCTTCTCGAATGTCTGGAACGCGAAGACCGGGCAAACGATCGCCGAATTTCCCGGCCATACGATCGTCTTTTCCGCGGCCTGGCACCCCGACGGCCAGCGCATCGCCTTGGCCGGCGCGAGTAAAAGTGAGGGGCCTTGCGTCGAGTTCTGGGACGTGGTCAACGAACGGAAATCATTCGAACTCCGGTCCCGTCGAGGCAAGATCTACTTCGCTGTGGCGTTCAGCCGCGACGGCCAGTACCTGGTCACGGGAAGTCAGGATGGGGCTGTGCAGGTCTGGGACGCACAGACCGGCAAGACAGTCTGTTCGCTCGGCACTCACAGCCGAGAGGTTCGTGGGGTGGTGTTCAGCCCGGACGGCAAGCACCTGGCGTCGGCGAGCATCGACGGGGACGTCAAGCTGTGGGACGCGACCCGGCTGGACAAGGAGCAACAACCCCGCTTCACGCTCCGGGCGCGGGTTCCCGGGCCATGCCTGAACGTGGCGTTCAGCCCGGACGGCAAGTGGCTGGCCACGGGGGGCGAGGAAAACACGATCAAGATCTGGGACACGGAAAAGGGCGGGGAGCTTCCGAAGATCCTCCAGGGGCACACCGGGGAAGTGTACACCGTGGCGTTCAGCCCCAACGACGGGGGCCGGTGGATCGCCTCGGGGGGTGAGGACAGCACGGTGAAGATCTGGGACAGCCGAACCGGGAGAACAGTCCGTACCCTCCGCGGCCACACCGGCCTCGTCAGTAGCCTGGCGTTTAGCCCCGACGGCCGGCGGTTGTACTCCGGCAGCCGGGACAAAACGGTGAAAGTTTGGGACCTGACGCCACCGAGCGAAGTCCCTAAGCCCTAGCGATTCAAAGGCGAGCGTCGAGGCGTAAGCCCGACGTGTGCGTGAGTTCCACGTCGGGCTTACGCCTCGACGCTCGCCCGGCAGTCGACTCGTCGGCGAAAGAGGTGCAGCGATGTCTCCGTCCTTAACAATGTCACGGCGGTGCGGCTTCACGCTCGCCGAACTGCTGGTGGTAATCGCCATCATCGCCGTCCTCATCGGCCTGCTGCTCCCCGCGGTCCAGAAGGTGCGTGCAGCCGTCAACCGCATGGTCTGCACCAACCACCTCAGGCAGATCGCCCTCGCCGCCCATAACTACCACGATGTCTGCGGCCAGTTCCCCAGCGCGGGGCATTTCACCGTTGAGGTGAATCGTGTTCCGACTGGCGGCACCAACCTGTGGGTCCAGTTGTTCCCCTACATCGACCAGGACAACCTGTACAAGCAGTGGGATGACAAGGACAACCGCAACAACGTCGTCGGAGGCAGGAACGCCACCACGGCCCAGGTGATCAAGCTCCTGATCTGCCCTTCAGATTCGCTGCCGGAAACCGTGGTGGAGAACACAGCGACGGTCGGCCCCCCTTGGTCCCGGGGGGGTTTCTATGGGATGAGCAGTTATGGCGGCAGCGCCGGCACGCGCTCTGTTCCCATTGTCGATGTGTCGCAGGACGGCCTCTTCTTCATCGACAGCAGCGTTCGCATTGAGGACATCACCGACGGCGCCAGTAACACCTTCCTCTTCGGTGAGCGCTACCATCGTGATCCGGAATACGACCTCCGCCAACCCGATGTTCTTTCCGGGGTTGCTCCCATCGCTCAGATAGGGAAGTGGGCTGTCGTCGCGGGGGCGCCGGGAATCATGGGAAACATCACGCTTCACAGCGCTGTACCGATCAACTACCGGATGCCGTCCGACGGAGGTGCTCTGGAGGTGAATAATCGGTTCGCCGCCTTCGGCAGCGGGCATCCGGGCGGTGCCAACTTCGCCTTCGCCGACGGCCACGTGCGGTTCCTGAGGGAAACCACGTCACCCTCAGTCTTGCGAGCACTGAGTACACGCGCCGGAGGGGAACCGGTTTCTGAGGCTGATTACTGACGGCGAATGGCGTCAGGAATCATCACGCTGACTCCTGACCGTTGACTCCTGATTCCTGAACAAAAGCGGCCGGTGGGGTCCTTACCGCCAAGCAAGCCCCCCGCCGGCCCGGCACCGCCCCGGCGCCCGGTCTGCGCGCCGGTGTGTTTTGCACGCCATTGACTCGCGGACCGCATCGCCCTCAGAGCGGAAAGCGAGGTGCCGCATGCCGGCCCCATCGCGTCGATGGTTGTTTGTCCTCTTGCTCGCCGTGGGTGCTGCGGGCTTCGCGTGCTATGGCGTGCGCTCCAGCATGGGACCAGGTTTCTCGGACCGGCCCGAGTTCCCGCCCGCGTTGGCTGACCGTGGCCCAAATGACGCCGAGATGGAACGCCGCCGCCAGATCGGTATGCGTCGATCGGCCGCAAAGGAGTCGGCGGTCAGGGAACTACTGGCAGGTCGTCTGACGCTCGCTGAAGCGGCCGTCTGTTTCCGCATCGCGGAGGAGGAGTGGCCCATGAACTGGGCCCCTCCTCGGATCGCCGCCGGGACCGATGAGTGCGAGCGCCTGTGCCGGGACATTATGGGCCGGGCGCATCTTTGGGTCGCGGAGAACTTGCCCGAAGCGACAGTTCTCGTTGACGCCCGTCTGGAAGCAGAGCTCAGGCAGCTTCGCGGGCCGGACGGGGTCGTCCGCCTGACCGATGAATGAGGCGTCGCTCGATCTTCAAAAAGGCCGGCGGGGTCCTTACCGCCAAGCAAGCTCCCACCGGCCCGGCAATGCCCCGGCGATTGGTCTGCGCGCCGGGTCTCCAGGGCACTGCAGACCGCATGGAGACCTTCGATGATGGCGCTCACTATTGCTGCGATATTCCCCTGGCTGTTGATCGCGATCGGCGCCTGGGTGGCATATCAACTCGTCCGCCAGAACGGCCGCATCTTGTTGCGGCTGGAGGCCATCGAGAAACGGCTCGGGAAACACCCGGCCGAAGACAGCCGTAAGGCCACCGGCCTCCCCATCGGCACACCGGCACCCGAATTCGAGCTCTCCGATCTGGCCGGGCGCCGCCGAAAGCTGTCCGAGTTTCGCGGCCAGGACGTGCTGCTCATCTTCTTCGGCCCGAAATGCGGTTTCTGCACCAGGATGGCCGCCAACCTGGCCGCGTTACCAGCAGACGGAGCCGGCGGGCGGCCAGTTCCGATCGTCGTCACGAACGGCGACGCGGACGAGAACCGCAAGCTCGTGGGGCAGTTCGGCCTTCGTTGTGTGGTCCTGCTCCAAGAGCAGACGGAGGTTGCCACCCAGTACCGCGCCCACGGGACGCCAATTGGCTACCGGATCGATGCCGAAGGTCGCATTGCCAGCGAGCTGGCCGTGGGCGCCGAGCCGCTGCTCAAGCTGGCCGAGGTCAAGGCTCCGCCGCGGCCCGCGCCGAGCGGGAACGGAATCGGTCCAGTCCCCAAGGGCAAAACGCCCCATCCGTCGTTGGCCCGCAGCCGGCTCAACCGGAGCGGACTCAAGGCCGGGGCGGTCGCACCGGAGTTCAAGCTACCGCTCGTCGGCGGGGGGGAACTGGCGCTGGCCGACCTGCGAGGGAAGCGTGTGCTGCTGGCGTTTTCCGACCCCAACTGCGGTCCGTGCGACGAACTCGCGCCGAGCTTGCAGGAACTACACCTGACGCGACCCGACCTGCAAGTAGTCGTAATTAGCCGGCGCGATGCCCAGGCGACTCGCACCAAAGCCAGATCGCTCGGACTCACGTTTCCGATCGTGATGCAAAGGCAATGGGAGGTCTCCCTCCAGTACGGGATGTTCGCCACGCCGATCGGCTATGTGATCGACGAGCGCGGGATCGTCGAGAAGGACGTCGCCGTCGGGGTTGAGCCGATCCTGGCGCTCGCGGCGGAAGCTGCGACGGACGTCACGGAGAAGATTCCGTCAATTCACAAAAATGGGACCGCTCTGGCCACCTGAACGTCCCGCTTTATTTGCGAACCAACTTACTTCCAAACGGAGAGGTGCGAACCATGTCCCATCACATTGATGAACTCTCGAAGTCACTGGCGGAAGAGCCCATTCCTCGCCGCCACGCGTTCCGGCTCTTCGGAGCCGCCCTCGCAGGTGCTATCCTCAGCCCGCTCGGGCTGCAGTCCGCCCGGGCCGGCGGGCGGGACCCGTGCAGGGACTTGTGCAATCAGTGTCCGAAGTCGCACAGGTCGCAATGCCTCGCCGACTGTCGGGCCTGTAGTCAGAGGGGCGGACACCTCTGTGGAAGCTGCAACGGCTACGGCTGCTGCGCCGACTGGCAGGACTGCTGCGGCACCTACTGCGCCGACCCCGTCAACGACGTCCACAACTGCGGCGGCTGTTTCAACGACTGCTGGGCTGATGCTGGTGCCAACGAAGAAGCCGCCTGCATCGACGGCAAGTGCGCCTACGACTGCCGCGAGGGGACCGTCGACTGCAACGGGACGTGCACAAACCTGGGCTGGGATCCCCACAACTGCGGCGCCTGCGGGAACGTTTGCCCCGATACGGAGCCCTATTGCAACGGCAATGGCGTGTGCTTTGACCCAGGGTGCGCTCCCGGGCTTACCTGGTGCCAGCTCCAATGCGTCGACCTGAACTGGGACAATTTCAACTGTGGCGCCTGCAACCACCAGTGCGAGGGGGGTAGTACATGTATCTTTGGAGGCTGCCAAAGCGGGTGCCCTGGCTGCTGATCAGACAGCCGGTCGGCCAAGTGGCGCGGTCGGCGCGCTCGTGACTTCCCCCGGTCTAACGCGGCCGCAGGCCCGATGCCGACTTCTCGTAACCTTCCAGGACGATCCAGTTCTCAGCGCCCTCCTTGTACGGGAGCGGCACGAGCTTGATCAGCCTTCCCTGCTCGTCCGCCCAGGTGGCGTACGTTCTGTTGCCACGCAGCCAGATCGTGCAGCGGTCGAGTTTCAACTCCTTGCCCGCGTGGTCGATCGTGTCCTGGCCGGTTCGTTCGATGGCGAATTTCGGAAGCTGGGTCGCCTGCTCGGGATGAATCCAGAGTCCGGGAAACGACTGCTTACCCCCGGCCTTCCGGTCGTAGCGCCGGCACAGAAGGAAGGCATCCGTCCAGTCGGGCGCGGAGGTGACGATCGCGTCGGGCGCGACATCGACCTCCTGCGCCGGCTGACCTTCGCGGCGGATCGTCGCCTTGCCCTCGGCGACGGTCGCGGACAGGACGTCTTGCTTGTCGCCGTTGACGAGGGTCGCCTTCGCGGCGGTCAGGCGCCCGCGGTCGTCGTAACGCGACGAAACGATCAGCTTGGACTTGCCGCGCTCGGTCACACACTCGACGCTCAGTCCGGTCTTCGACTTTTTCACCGTGATCTCGGACTCCGGGACGAACGCGCGTTCGGACGGCCGGACGTAGCGTACCGTCTCGACGTCCGTGGCCGGCTCGCGGGATGGGGCACACGACACGTCGTCGGCAGGTTGAGCCAGGACGGCCAGGGCCAGCGGCAAACAGGAAGTGAGGAAACGCATGCCGGCGATTGTCCCCGGTCGACCGGGCCCGGTCAACGGGTCGTGGAGGCGCCGGGCCGTTTCGCAATTCTTCGCATTTGCGCGCCTCCGTGCACCATATGTGGGACGGCGATTCTTCGGCATAAGTATTGCCTGCAGAAGCGCTTCCGCCGATTGGAAAAAGCTAAGGCGCCAAACTCGCGCGCGCGTGTCGCCTTAGCTTGGCATCTCAGCTTTTCGGGTAGCCATCACGCTCCGCGTGATTGCTCCCAACCGGACCCGGAAAGAGACTTGACGCCTCCCCGACAACCGCGCCGGTGCCCCGTAGGAGCGACCATCTTCATCCCGGACGTGGGCGGCGCGGCGGGGTCAGACGGCAACCCAGGTTGAGTCTGCATCGATCTCCACACCCAGACCGCTGTCACTCAGTTCGCCCACCGGCGACCAGACGTTCCATTCGCCCGGAGGCGCGGTTGCGGACCAGGCGAAGTGGAAATCCTGCAGGATCGAGGGGCCACTCCCCGGGTCGACGTTGCGGATTGATGTCGAATTCTCGTTCGTCGTTGAGTACATCTCCGTCCCTGCGCTGGGCGACCGCTCCGGGATCGACGGCCAATTGGCGCGCGAGACATTCGTCGCGTCGCCGGTCCCGATCCCGTCGCCCGAACCGGTCACTCCCTTCGCCCCGCCCTGCTTGGCCACAGTCAGCGCGTAGCCAAACAGGTCTCCGGTCGAACTCATGGCCCGAACGTAGTAGTATTTGCCGCCCGCCAGGCTTAGCGTCAGCGTGAGAGCGCCGGTCTGGGTTTTGTTGCTGGAGAGCAGCGTCAGGGCGGAATTGTACACCGCCAGGTTGAACGTGCCCGCGCCCTGCGTGGTCGCGATCGTGACCTTGAATGTCCCCTTCCTGGTGGGAGTAAAGCGGAAATAGTCCTGATCGACGGCCGTGTTCAATGTCAAACCCGTCTGATTGATGCTGTTGGTGCTCCCGTACTTGGTGGCCGTCGCGGCCGCATCGTTGACTTCCAGCGGGTCGGCCCCGAGGTCGTCGTTCTGAATCATTCCCGTTCCCTGGCTGACTCCGACTACCGCATTCGTCGGATTGCTGAGATTGACGAGGAAGGTCTCATCGGCTTCCGGAACTGTGTCGCCGTTGACGGCGACCACGATGGTTTTCTGGGTCTCGCCCGGCGCAAAGGTGAGCGTCCCGCTGGTCGCGGAGTAGTCGCTGCCGGCGGTGGCGGTTCCGTCGGCTGTGGCGTACTGCACGCTCACCGGGTTGCTGCTGGCCGCCGAGAGTGTCACGGTGAACGTGGCCGACTGGACGCCGGTGTTGCCTTCCGCGAGCGAGGTATTGGAGATTGAGACGGACGGCAGTGGCATCCCCACGCCGAACTGAGCCGTCAACTTGTAGGAGCCCATCCCGAAGACATCGCTCGTCGCGCCGTCGGCAACGAAGTAATACGTCTGGCCCGCGGCGAGCCCAGAGAGTTGGACCGTTGCCGTTGAGCCGAAGCCAGTCGCGGCGTAGGTTCCCACCAGGTTTTGATTCGCATCGTAAACCGAGATCCGCGGAGTGAGGAGGCTGAGGTTGCGTGCGTCCAGGGTGACCGTCAGGGAGCCGTCCGAGTTCGCGGGGGCAGTGACGCGGAAGTAATCCACGTCGGCCAGCGTGGTCAAATCCGCATTGACGACGATAGTGCCATCGCCGTTCAGAGTCAGGCTCGTGGCTTTCGAAAAACTGTCGTTGCCCGGCCCGGCGTCATAAGCGTCCTCCGGCCGGACGCCGTAGATCGCCTGGATCCCGGCGATGTCGTCGGCGAAGAGACCCGTGTAGACGGTGAGAATGGCCGGGCGCATGACGGCGGGCGACACACTGGTGTGGTCCAGACCGAGAGCATGCCCGGTCTCGTGAAGAAGGATGGAATAGAGGTCGGGCGTCGAGCCAATGTGCCAGGTCGTGGCCGTGTTGAGGAACTCATCACCACCCAGGGTGCCGCCGGACGGGAAGTACGTAAAGCCCGACCAGGCGGTGCTCGCGTAACCACCCAAGCGAATGTCGCCAAAGCGGCTGTCGCCTTGCGCGCTGCCCGCTGCGCCGCTGGCAGCGCCGCTGTCGGCTACGAAATGAAAATTCAGAGGGGTGATCGAAGCCCACGTCTGCAAGGCGCGGGCGAACTCCGCCTGCCACGTGGCGGTGGGGGCAATTGCATCGAGCGTGGCGAACAGGTTGCTGGGCTTGCCAGAGTCGGTGATGGCGCCGTCGGGCAAGAAGCTCACCGAGACGTTGACGTTGGCCCACTGCGAGCCGCTCAGTGTGTATGGATTCAGGCGATCTTCAAGACTCTGCAAGGTGGGGCGAACGCGTCTTTGGCCCTTTGCCATGAATCCCTCCCAATAAGCGGGCGTTCGAGACTTGGCCGCTTAGATCCGTGACTTCTGGGCGCGAAGTCGCCCACGACCAGTGGTGAAGTGGCGATGCACTGGTGTCTGGGGAATGGGTCGTAACAGCGTAGACGGGGGTCGCTGAACTGCAAGTCAGGGCGTCACGGGACGCGGAGGGGACTTTGCCGTGCCTTTGTCTTTGCACGCAAACGTACGTCACGCAATTCGGGACGTCAATGAGCCAATCGGCGCACTCTTGGCTTATGCTGGCATCGAAAACGGACGCACGGTGGGAGAGGATTCGGGATCCGGACGCTGCAGCAAGGCAAAACCGTAGCTCGCCAGATAACACCAGTGACTTGTCCTCCGTGACGTCTGCCCAGCCCTGGACTCCTCGGACGCCACCTTCCGTCGGTCTTGTAGGCGAGTTACTTTGCCAATACGACCAGAAATACACAAGTCCTAGACGCTCTAAAGTAGCCAACTGTTCACTCGTGGCAACCTGAACTGACGGCAAGCGAAAAAGGGGTCGGGAGTCTCAAGGACCCCGGCCCCGATTCCATTATGACACCTGGTCGTTGCGCGTCGGGCTAGCTCACGACAGCCGCTCCGGCGCCCCGTAGGCGTCCATGGTCATTCGGATGCG
>Ga0066903_100002862_pt1 | contig 13782 bp, 9 predicted proteins | sample PanSoiMetaGPlot1_FD_67491 | JGI IMG/M metagenome (GOLD analysis project Ga0066903, IMG submission 67491) | Tropical forest soil microbial communities from Panama analyzed to predict greenhouse gas emissions - Panama Soil - Plot 1 (version 2) | ecosystem: Environmental > Terrestrial > Soil >... | reverse complement strand
TTCATAAGCGACGTGTCACTGGTTCAAATCCAGTCGCCGCTATTCGACCCATCCCTATGGCCCACGTCTGGTTGCGGCGCAACCGGGGCGTAGGCCGCGGGCGCGGGCCGCACGGACGTACTCGCCGCCCTTCCAGAAACCGCCCGCCATGGACGCGCTTTCCGGATCGCTTCAGCACCTCCAGCATTTGATCGACCACGCTGCGCATCTACTCCCGGCGCAGGGGCCCATTCCGGTCTTCATCCACCACAACACGTTGCACGCATTCGAGGACCTGTCGTTCGAACAGGCCGTCGTCCAGGCGGGACAGGTCTTCGGCTGTCAGCCGTTCCTCACGGAGTACCGGTATCGGGAGGAACTGGCGCGCGGACGCATGCGCTTCGAGGATGTGGAGGCCGTCCTGCGCGAGGAGTTGGGAACACGGGCGGGCGACCCGATCCCGCCGCGCGGTACGCGCATCGACCTTCGGCGGGCGATGCTGCAGTACCCGCTCCGGACCGGCACGACCGACGAACTTCTTTGGCTGGTGGCGGAGACCGACGCGCTCCACCAGGTACGGTCGGAAGTGCCCGCGGCCGAGCGCGAGCGGTTCGTCGCGGAGACCAGGCGTTGGGCCATGCGCGATCTGCGCGGTCGCCCCGGGGACCTAGGCGATCTGTTTGACCGATTCGGGCGCCATCGTGTTGAGGAATGGGACGACGAGACGTGGGAGGCGTTTACTCTGCAGGCACTCTGGCGGATCTGTCGGGCCGGGGCGCAGCGCGCCCCGCGCGTGGGCTTGAGTCCATCGCGGCCGGTCCGGCATCGCGACTTGCTCCTGGAAGCGACCGGGCGCGACACCGACCTCTTGGTCCACGACATCCTCATCCGCTTCTGCGCCGTCTTTCTCGACCAGGGACTGGCGCGCTGGCCGCTGCCGGGCCGCGACGCCGGCTTCCTGGCGTCGTTCAGCGCGCTTTACCGCCAGCCCGGCCCGTCACCGGAGCAGTGGCGCCGCGGGCTCGCGAAGGAACTGACACGGCTCGAACAGCTCGAGCTCGACGCGCTCCAGTCCGTTCACGAGTCGCTCACAATCCTCGGAGTCGTTGAGGACGAGCTGGACGGATTCCGCTTCCTGTCGGCGACTCTTTTGGCTCTCCGCGGCTGGGCTGGGATTATCCAGTTTCTCGAAGAACGACCGGACCGGGCGGTCCACCCGATTCCAGACGGCAGCTTGATCGAGTTCCTCGCCGTGCGCTTACTTCTGGACCGACTGGCCGTCGCCCATGTTGCCCGCGAAGCGCTCGGCTACACTGGCCCGCTCAATGGTCTGCGGACTGAGTTGCGGAAACGGCTCGCGCCGCCGGCGCCGCCGAGCGTCGAACAGCGCGCCTTCCAGGTGTTCCGGCTGGCTCAGGGAATCGGTTGGACTCCAGAGGAACTGTCCCGGCTCTCCGACGCGGAGTGGGGCGTTCTATTTCGCGAGGTGGAGAAGTTCTCCGGCCTCGACCGACGGCGAGTCTTTCACCTGGCGTACGAGCGGCGGTTTTACACCCGGACGCTGGATGCGCTCGCTTTACACGCCGGCAACCCGGCGCCGAACCCGCGACTCCCGCGATTCCAGGCGATCTTCTGCATCGACGAGCGCGAGGAATCGATCCGCCGACACCTCGAAGAGGCGGCCCCGGACAGTGAGACATTTGGCACCGCCGGGTTCTTCTCGGTCGCCATGTACTACAAGGGCGCGGACGACGCCCACTACACACCGCTCTGCCCGGCGGTGATGCTGCCCAGGCACTGGGTGGTCGAAGAAGTTATCGGGAGCCTGGCGGAAGAACACGCCCGGCGATCGAAGTTCCGCCGCGTCCTCGCCACGGCCGCGCATCAGGTGCACGTGGGCAGCCGGTCCTTTCTCGTCGGCGCGCTTCTGGCCGCGGTTGGGGTGCTCGCTTCGGTTCCGTTGGTTGCCCGCACGATGTTCCCGCGGCTGACGGCCCGTGTGCGTCGGCGCGTCACCGAACTCGTGCGCGCCCCCGCGGGAACGCGGCTGCGAATTGAGCGCGCCGACGCGAAACCGGGCCCCGAAGGCGCGCACATCGGCTACACGCTCGAGGAACTCACCAACATTGGGGAGAAGGTGCTGCGGGAGATCGGTCTCGTCAACGGATTCTCGCGGCTCATATTCGTGTTCGGCCACGGCTCGACCAGCATGAACAACCCACACGAATCGGCCCACGACTGTGGCGCGTGCGGCGGGTCCCGCGGCGGGCCGAATGCCCGCGCTCTGGCGCAGATTCTGAACGACCTGCGGGTGCGGGATGGGCTCGTCCAACGCGGCATCGCAGTCCCGGCCGACACCGTCTTCGTCGGCGGTATGCACAACACGAGTAGCGAAGAAGTGCGCCTTTTCGATGTGGACCTGGTGCCCGAATCGCACCGCGACGAGCTGGAACGCGCCTGGGCGGACGTGGAAGAAGCGGCCGACCGCGATGCCCACGAGCGAGCCCGGCGATTCGAGTCCGCGCCCCTCTGGCTCAGCCCAGAGGGGGCTCGCCGGCACATGGAAGGCCGGGCCGAGGATCTCTCTCAGGTGCGCCCGGAATGGGGCCACGCGACCAACGCGATCTGTATCGTCAGCCGCCGCGCCCGCACTCGGGGGCTCTTCCTCGACCGCCGGGCGTTCCTCAATTCCTACGACCCGACCCAGGACGACGCGGGTGCGACCGTCCTCACGCGGACGCTCCAGGCTGTATTCCCCGTCTGCGGCGGCATCAATCTCGAGTACTACTTCTCGTACGTGGACAACGTCGGCTACGGCTGCGGGACGAAGTTGCCACACAACATCACCTCCCTCCTGGGCGTGATGGACGGGGCGGGGAGCGATCTCCGCACCGGCCTTCCGTGGCAGATGGTCGAGATCCACGAACCGGTGCGGCTGATGATCGTGCTGGAGACGACGCCAGAGGTGATCCTGCGGATTCTGGACAGACACGAACCGCTCGGCCGGCTGGCCCGGAACAGTTGGGTGAAGCTCGCAGTCCTCGATCCGGACTCGCCGATGATCCGGGTCTATCGCGACGGAATGTTCCACCCATACCGGACCGAGGCGGACCTGTTGCCGCGTGCCCCGACGTCCGTGGACTGGTACGGCGGATCGCGCGACCACTTGGAATTCGCCGTGATTGGCGGTTGACTCGACCGAAGAGCAGCATGACCGGATCTACTGAGATCGTGAGATACCTGGGCAAAGTGGCCGCGGCCGCGCCGTTCGCGCTGGTGGCCCTTCTAGGCCTCACGTCGCTGCTCGGCCGGCCGCTTTCGGAGAAGGCCACGGCCATTGCGTGTCGCGCGGTCATCGTCGTCGGTCTCGTGTGCGCTGCCGCAGTCCTCGTGTTCATGCTCGCCTCGGGCGACCGGCACGTGGTCGTTGAGTTGGGGGACTGGGTGGCCCTCCCCAGCTATCACTTCGCCGTCAAGCTGGTCTACGACCGGCTGTCGGTCCCGTTTGTCCTTCTCACCTTTCTCCTGTGCGGCACGATCGCGACTTTTTCCAGCCGGTACTTGCACCGGGAGGGCGGCTACAACCGGTTTTTTGTTCTGTTCGCGCTGTTCCTTGCCGGCATGGTGCTCGCGGCCCTGGCCGGGACTGTAGAAGCACTCTTCGCCGGGTGGGAACTGGTTGGACTGTCGAGTGCGCTCCTCGTCGCGTACTTTCAGGAGCGCCCTGCACCGCCGCGGAACGGGATGCGCGTGTGGGCCGTGTATCGAGTCTCTGACGCGGCGCTGTTGCTCGCGGCCGTGACCTTACACCACCTCGCGGGGTCGGGGGACTTCGACCGCCTCCTTGGCACCGAGCCCTGGCCGCACGGTCAAACGACGGTGACCGGATCGCAGGCGTTCGTCGTGGGCCTGTTGCTTCTGGTGGCGGCCGCCGGGAAGTCGGCGCTGGTGCCATTCAGCGGCTGGCTGCCGCGGGCCATGGAGGGGCCGACGCCGAGTAGTGCCGTCTTTTACGGGGCGCTCTCGGTGCACCTGGGTGCGTACTTGCTCCTGCGCGCCGGGCCGATTCTGGAAGCATCACCGCTCCTTGCGTGGATCGTGGTGGTTCTCGGCCTGGTCACTTCCCTCTACGCGTATCTGGCGGGCAGCGTGCAGGCAGACATCAAGACCGCGCTGTCGTTCGCGTCACTAGCACAGGTTGGATTGATCGTCGCGGAGATCGGGCTCGGCTGGAACTATGTGGCTCTGGTCCACCTACTCGGGCACGGCTGCCTGCGGACCATGCAGTTTCTGCGTGCGCCGACGCTCTTGCACGACTACCACACGCTGGAAAATGCGTTCGGAGAGCATTTGCCGCGCGGGACTGGGCCGGGCCGATTGTTACCCGGCACCGCCCGCGCGTGGGTCTACCGATTCGCGCTGGAACGTGGTTACCTGGATGCGATCCTCGGGGCCTTGGTGGTCGGCCCGTTTGCGCGGACGTTTCGGTTTCTGGACGGGCTGGAACGACGGTGGACCGACTTTCTCACCGGGAAGACCTCGCGCGAGTCGGACGCGGTGGCCTCTGCCTCGGGCCAGATCGAAGAATTGTCATGACCGACCTCTTGTCACTGCCGTGGCTGGAAGCAGCGATCCTAGCGCCGCTGTTCGGTTCTCTGCTGGTCGGCCGCGTGCGTGACCCGTACCGGGCCGCTCGCTGGGGGGTCGCGTTTACATCCATCACATTTGCCTTCACCATGTTCGCGGGGGCCGCAGCCGCGGCCGGAACCTCGCCCGTCGGCCAGCCGTGGGACATTCAGGCTCGCCTTTTCAACGGCCGACCGTTCTCGCTGGACGAACTGACGGCGCCTCTCATCCCGGTCATCGCTCTGTTGCACTTGCTTACGGCCGCCGCCACGGCGCGGACGCGGATGCGGCGGTTCTCGTTCGCCTGGTCGCTGGCCACCGAATGGATCGGGTTGTCAACATTTACCTGCACGGACCGCTGGATGCTGGTCGGGCTCCTCGCCGCGGGCACGGTACCGCCGCTCATGGAGCTGCGCGAGCGCCGCCGGCCGGCGCGCGTCTATGTGCTGCACATGGGGCTCTTCGTCGGCTTGCTCATTGTCGGGTGGTGGCTGACTGAGGTGGGTTCGAAGGACCTTGGGTCCGGACTATTGCTTGCGGCTGTCCTCATAAGGTGCGGAATTTTCCCGGCGCATTGTTGGGTGACCGACTGGTTCGAACATTCGTCGTTCGGGAACGCCTTGCTCTTCGTCGCTCCGCTAACAGGGGTCTACGCCGCGGCGAGACTGTTGCTGCCGACCGCCGCGAGCTGGGCGTTCGACGTGCTCGGCGCGGCCGCGCTCATGTCCGCGGTCTACACCGCGGCGATGGCGACCGTGCAGCGGGAAGCCCGGCGCCTGTTCGCCTTCTTGTTCCTCAGCCATGGGTCGCTGGTCCTACTTGGTCTGGCACAGGACAATCCGCTCAGCCTGACCGGCTCGCTTCGCATTTGGTCGTCGGTCGTTCTGTCTCTGGGCGGCTTCGGACTGACCCTGAGGGCGCTCGAGGCTCGGATCGGGCGGCTCTCGCTCACCCGGTATCACGGACTCTACGAGCACGTTCCGGGACTTGCGGTCTGCTACCTCCTGACCGGTCTCGCGAGCGTCGGGTTCCCAGGGACGCTCGGATTCGTGGGCGGCGACATGCTGGTGGAAGGATCGGTCGAGGGGAATCCGTGGGTCGGCGTCGGTGCAGTCGCGGCAGCCGCGCTCAATGGGATCGCCGTGGTACGGGCCTATTTCCTTCTCTTCACCGGGGCCCGTCACGGCGCGACGATTCCACTTCGCGCGACCGGGCGGGAGCGCTTTGCCGTTCTAACTCTGGCGGCCCTTATTCTGGGTCTCGGGCTCGTCCCGCAACCCGCGCTGATGGCGCGCTACCGGGCGGCGGAACAGATCCTCAAAGAACGGCAGACGCGACTGAATTCGCCTGAGGTGGCGACCTCGGATTCGATCGTTCGCTGACAGAACGGCGCGGCCCGGCCGCTGGTGCGGCCGGGCCGTGAGATTCGGTAGTGTTCGCAGGTTGCCCAGCGGCTGCGCGTCGAGATCGTTCCCGACGCTAGTACTCTCACATTCTCTAACCGATCCTGATACTAGCCGTGGCAGTGGTGGTCATCGCCCGAGGAATGGGAGTGTGCGATCTCCGCAAAGTTGTAAGCGCCGGAACTCTGACCGCCAGGAATTTCGATCTTGGTGATTGTGTTGTGGTGGGGATCGCCACCGAACGCACCGACCGAGCTGTCGCCGGGGGAGTATCCCTTCGGTGTTGAGACTTTGAGTTTGTACGTCCCTGCGTCGAGACCCTGGAACATGAAGATGCCGCCGGCGTCCGTGGTCGTCTTCAGTTTCACCTTTTCGCCGTCCTCCGTGCGGCCCTTCAGTGTGACGGTGACCCCTTCCAGTCGGGGCTCGGTGTCCTGGGCGAAGCCATCCTTGTTCTGGTCTGCGTAGACGAGTCCGCTGATCTGACTGGGCGGCAGCTCGCAGCCGCAGGAGGGCGTGATGCGGTCATTGAGAGCTTCAACCGAAAGGCGCCGGCGTAGGCTTCTGGCACTGGTCTTGGGGCCGAACGCAAAGAACGGATTCATGATGCGGGCTCCTTGCTCCTAGAGAGAGTTGCCAGCTCTTGTGATGGAGTCGTGCGAGCCGGCCAGCAAAGAGGCAGAATATAGTGCGGTCCATAGTGGAAGCAAGGCGCTGTCAAGAGAATCGGTGGGTTTGCCAAGATCAATATTCTGCCGGCCCGGGAATCTTGTGGTCAGGATCTGACTCTGGGCGGTCAATCGGCATCCACTGACTGTTACCGATCGATTGCAGATTTCGGCGTACAACGAATCGGAAAATAGGGAACGGCTTTTGCAATCCTGACTCGGCCCATCCCAGGAGAACCCCGTGCGCCAACACCTCTCTCTCTCCATCGCTCTCGCGCTTGCAGCCCCCGCGTTCGCCCAGTCGAAGATCGGTCCCGATCCGAAGGACGTCCAGGCTTCCGTCGAAAAGGCCTGCGACTTCCTGAAGTCGCGCCAGAAAGAGGATGGCTCGTTCGAGCCGGCCCGCGGCGGGCCAGGAACTACTGCTCTGATCGCAGCTGCGCTCATCCGACTCGGAAAGCCGATTGACGACCCAGTCGTCGCCAAGGCGCTCAAGCACCTCGAGAAGAGCGTGCAGAAGGACGGCGGCGTCTACAACAAGTTTCTCGCCAACTACACGACCAGCATTGCCCTTGTCGCGTTCCGTGAGGCGAACAAGGACGGCAAGTACGACTCGGTCATCGCCAACGCGGTCAAGTTCCTGAAGTCGATCCAGCAGGGCGGGCCGGACGCGGAGCTGCCGTTCGGCGGGTTCGGCTACGACGGCAAGTCGCGGCCGGACGCGTCCAACTCCCACTTCACCATGGAAGGCCTGCTCGCGGTCGGCGTGGCCAAGGACGATCCGGCGGTGAAGAATCTGCTCATCTTCCTGAGCCGCTGCCAGAACCTTCCCGGCGAGGCCAACAAGTTCGAGTACGCGAAGAAGGCCACCGACGAGGACAAGGGGGGGTTCGTTTACAACCCCTTCGATGCGACCAACGAAAAGAGCGACAAGCGTACGCCCGAAGGCGGGCTGCGATCCGAGGGCGGGATGACGTACGCCGGCCTCAAGAGCTTCCTTTACGCGGGCGTCGGCAAGGACGATCCGCGGGTGAAGGCCGCATTCGACTGGGTCAAGCGGCATTACACGCTCGAGGAGAATCCGGGCCAGAAGGACTCCGGGCTCTTCTACTACTACCACGTGTTCGCCAAGGCGATGGACGCGCTTGGTGAGGACGAGTTCGAGGACGCGGCCGGCAAGAAGCACGACTGGCGGAAGGAACTGTTCGACACGCTCAAGTCAAAGCAGGCGGAAGACGGGAGTTGGGCCAACAAGAACGGGGCGTTCCTGGAAAACACGCCGGAGTTGGCGACGGCGTTCGCGCTGTTGTCGTTGAGTTATGTGACGAAGAAGTGAGAAGGGGAACCACGAACACACGAAAGTCACGAAAGAAGACAAAGCCATTCTGTCTTCTTTCGTGTCCTTCGTGTGTTTCGTGGTTCCACTCACGCGAACGCCATTACCAGCCCGAACGCGACGGCTCCGGTCAGGACTAGGGCCACGCTGACTGGCGAGATCGGGTCGCGAGTAACTATCGTCCCGCTTCCCGGCGGCGGCAGTTCCTGACTGCTCACTCCGTCCGGCCGCCAGGCAGGCAGTCCCGGTTCTGTGGAGACCAGTTTGCAGTGGGTCTGGTAGAGTGCATACATCACGGCGATGAACAAAAGGAGCGCGGAACAGAGGAAGAGGACCGGCGAATTGTCGAGCACAATCTCGAACGGTTTGAGCACGCCGGGCATGAGCTGATCGTTGTAATGAACGACCGCGATCCCGTTGTTCGCGAAGTGGACGAACATGGCGACCCAGAGGGATCGCGTCGCGACGTATGCTCCGTGAATCGCCGCACCGAGGAACATTGCTCCGACGCCCTGCTGCGGGTCGCCGTGCAGACAGCCGAAGAGGAATGACACAACCAGGATTACCACCCAAGTGACGTACCGGCCAGCCAGCCCCCAGGCGAGGAACCCGCGACAGAAGATCTCTTCGCAAATCCCCGGGCTGATCGCCACGGCGAAGATCGCGAGTGCCCACGGACTCGAGCCGATCAGTTTGGGCAGCGCTTTATCCGCTCCCTCGAACTCGATGTTGATATGCAGCGCGTTCAGAACGTCTTGCAAGCTGGGAACGAATCGCTGGATCGGAATCTCAATCGCCGCGCCCAGGGCGATGAGTGCCGGAAATCCGATCAAGACAAGGATAACATGCGTCGCCGACGGCAGGCGGGTGAGGGCGATCTTCCGCTTCCACTCGCGACCGCACCAGTAGCGCAGGAGGATCCAACTCAATAGCAGCCCCAGGAACTGTGTGGCAGTCACGAGTGTGAGCGTCGCGACCCGGCCGGTTGGTCCCTGCATCCACTCATTCAGCTTGGACGGGTCGTTCAGGGCGCCATTTCCGTTCCGTTGAGCGTCAATCATCAGCGCGACGATGATGATCGGAATACCGAGTGCGATCGCCCCGATGATCTGTGTGACCTTGAAGTAAACTAAAGCCCAGAGAACGGCCATCCAGATCCCGAACCCAGGCTTGCGCCGCGGGCGCAACGGGGGATAGTCCCGATAGTCGTCGCGCAGCCGATCATCCCCGCTCCCGCCCGGCGGCAGCGAGCGCCGGATCGGAACGTCATCGAAGTCGTCGGGCCGGTCGGTGCTCATGTTGCCTCGTCAGTAGTGCACCCAGTCCATGTACTCGCACAATTGATAGATCCACGGGTGTCGCCACGGGTTAGCCCAGGGGTAGGTCGCGGAAAACGCGGACGCCCCGAGACACAGGTACGCGATCCCCCGTCCGACCGATGTCTTGCCAAGCGCATCTGCCGCGGGGGTCATGGCCAGCAGGAAGAGCGGCGTCAGCCAGAACAGCCATCGCGGGCCGCACGTCCACCCGCCGTAGTTGTTCGTCTTCCAGATGTAGAACCCGATAACCACCGCCGCGACCAGGGGGGTCAGCCGGTGGAGCCACGACACAACGCCACGCGTGGGCGGGTTGAGCAGCATGCCGCCGAGCGCCAGCACCCAGATCGGGGTCAACGAGAAAAGCCCGTGGTGCCCGACCAGGAAGTGCAGCGTGTAAATCTCCTTCGGTTCTTCGGCAAAGTCGATGCCTGGATGCTCCGGCTTCTCCTCCTTGCCTTCCTCCCAGAGTTTCGGCTTATTCCAGTGACTCCCGGGGTATTCGTACCACGGGCCGCCGAACTTGGCGTAGATCGGCTCCCAGGTGCCGACCGCCTTGTGGTTGATGAACGCCTGACCCGCGAGTGGCAGCAGCAGGGCAGGGACATACCAGATAACCCCTCGCCCCTGCTTCATGAGGATGATGAGGCCAATCGCTGCCGCGAAGGCCAGCGCGGGGAGCTCGAAGCATGCAGCCAGACCAGCGAAAAGGCCTACCACGACAAGTCGCATCGGGGAGCCCGGGTTGTCCTCTTCGGGGGTCGTGTCGTCTCCGGTGTGCGGGTACCACTCGCGCATTTCGGAGCTGGTCCGGACGCGGTTCCCGGCCTTGGACCACGCAGCCAGAGCATACAGTGAGTAGACGACACAGCATGCGGCCGGCACGTGGTTGTTGAGCGTGGTCACAAATGTCGGCAGAAACGTCCCGAAGCAGGCGGCCCCAAACACGAACAGCCGGCCCCAGTCGGTCCTCCCGTACAGTTCGATCAGGCGCGACAAGAGGAACAGGGCCAGCACGAGCGGCAGGACGTTGGTAACCAGAAGAATTGGGACGGCCACCTCCCACTTGTCCCGGACCATGTCTTTCTTGAGGTGGTCGTGCAGCACCATGTACTGGCCGGCGACGAAGAGCGTCAGCAGCGGCGGCTTGGTCGAGAAGAACTCCTGCCGCTCCGGGTGCAGGACGTAATCGACCGACTTGAACCCGTCCGTCTGCACGAGTCCTTCGTCGTGGTATCCCCGCGGATCGTTGGAGTCCGGGACCCGCTGGCCGACGACGAACGTGTGGTCTTCCACGAGCGCCTTGACCGTTGCCCACCGCGCCCGGTCGTTGGACGAGTACGTCGGCCACGGCTCAGGCGCCTTGTCCGGCCACTTGCGCTGTGGATACGCCTTGTACAGGCTCGGCTCGTACAGGAACTCGACGTTCGCCACGCGGGCGACCATCATCCCCGTCGCGGCAATGAGCATGATCGAATAAATCGATCGCCGAAGAGTAGCGTCCATCGATACTCGCCGATCCGGGCGACACTTCGTTAGCCGACCCGTTCCACGATACTGTACGGCTCGTCTGTCCGCGTGCTGGCGACCAGCTCTGCCTGCAGCCCTTGCAGGTACAAGGCCAGCGGGATCAACAGCCCGAGCACGATCGCCAGCGACGTCAGCGGCGACAGGATTGGGCTCCAAACCAGCCCGACCAGCGCCAGCAGCACCGCCACGAACGCGATGACGAGCGCTGCGGCCCCGAACAGGTGCATCGGCCGCCGGCCGTACGTCGTCAGGAACTTCACCGTAAGCAAGTCGAGAAACCCCCTCAGGAACCGCTTGAAACCGTACTTCGAATGTCCGTACTGGCGCGGCCGGTGGTGGATGACCAGCTCGCCGACCCGGAACCCGCGTGCGGCCGCGAGTACCGGGATGAACCGGTGCATCTCGCCATACAACCGTAGCTCGCGAAGCACGGCCGCGTCGTACGCTTTCATGCCGCAATTGTGATCGTGGAGCTTGACGCGGGTCAGCCAGCTCACCACGCCGTTGAACACGTGGCTCGCGAACACCTTGTGCCACGGGTCGTGCCGGATCTTTTTCCAGCCGCTCACCAGGTCGTAGCCCTTGTCCAGGTGGGCGAGGAAGTTCGGGATTTCGGCCGGGTCGTCTTGCAGGTCGGAGTCGAGCGTCATGACCCGCGGCGCGCGGACTTCGCGGAACCCCGCCGCCAGCGCCGCGGCCTTGCCAAAGTTCCGACGGAACCGGAGTCCGCGGACCCGTGGGTCACCGGCCGCCAGGTTCTTGATCACGTCCCACGACCCGTCGCGGCTGCCGTCGTCGACATAGATCACTTCGACGGTTAGCCCGTGAGCTTGCACGACCGCCGCGATCTGGGCCTGGAGGATCGGCAGGCTTTCGCGCTCGTTGTGCACGGGCAGGACCAGCGACAGCGCGGGATCAGGCATTCACACTCTCGGCGGCGGCCACCTCCGCCCGGACAGCGGCTCGGGCGGCCGCTGGCGCGAACCGGTACATCACTCCTGCCATGATCAACTCCGACGCCGTCCCGATCAAGCGAAACATGACCGCGACCATGGCCGCGAGACCGTCGATGGCCGCGGCCGACTCGCCGGGGCCGATCCGGGCCTTCATCTCCACGGCCAGGAGGAGTTGCAGCGCCATGTCGCGCACGCCGACGCCGGCCGGCATGAAGAACGCCGCAAAGCCGAGCACGTAGGCGATCCCGCCAATTGACACGAGGTTCCAGTATTCATCGAACGTCGGCCAGCCGGGTTGCAGACCGCCGAGCACGAGTAACAAGCTGGCGCCGAGGATCAGCCAGCCGATCGAGTCGTACGCCAGGCCAAGGAGGACCATGTGCAACTTGACCCGCGGGAGCTGGGCCGCGTGCTTGCCCTTCCGCCAGCGGTTGACGCGATTGACGAAGCGGTTGAGCCCGACGAGCCCGATCGACGCCGCCGCGAGGGGGAGGATGAGCCAGTAGCGATGTACGTCCGGCAGATCGCCACCGCGGGCTTGTAGCTCGGCTCGCAGTCCTTCCCACAGCGAAGGCGGCAAGAGCAAGATGCCGACGAGTGCTCCGGACCCGGCCCAGACGAGGCTCTCGTACATGGCCGTGATGCCGACCGCCGTTCGCGAGATGCCAATGTTCCCGAGCATGCCGATGCGGATGACGATCACCAGGACCTTGCCGGGGACGTACTTTCCCATCTGGCTGATGAAGTAAGCGCGCAGGCCGGTCGCGGTGGCGACGTGAGCGCCCTGATCACGGAGCAGTGTGACGTAGTAGCGGCCCCAGACCGTGTACGCAACCAAGTACGCCAGGGCGGCTGGGATCAGCCATTCTGGTCGCGGGACCAGATTTGCGGACCACAGCTCCGGCTGGCTGAGCTTGCGATAGAAGTAGAGCGCGACAAAGCCCGCGACGAAGATCGGGAATGCGTACTTCCAGAGGAAGTGGCCAAAGCGGCGCATGCGGAGCAGTGTAGTCGGGATTAGCGCCGGACCAAATCCCAATGCCGGGCGAGACCGAGCGTCGGGCGAAGAGCGAACTATTGCGACCTGTTTTCGACATTCAAACGAAATCAAGAAGGCCAAGGCGGCCAAGATGGCCAAGGCGGCCAACGTTTTTCCGATCTCCCCGCCGACTTTTTTGCCTTTTGCGGCCGATTCCGTCAGGATTTGGAGGCCATGCGGCACGCGTTTTCGCAGCCGGACTTTCAACTCGACTTTCCTGCCCAATTTGGTAATAATTCAGCCAGCATGACCAAGTTTTCGCTTTCGTGACGCTCCCAATTTGGTAGAAGGCCCGCCGGCGACGCTTTCCCGGCAGGATGAGCCATGGCAACGGAACCCGCGGCGGACGGCGAGGAGACCAAGCGCTCCGCCGTCGAAGGCATCAAGGAGAAGAGTCGCTGGCTCCGCGGCACCCTGGCCGACGAGCTGGCCCGCCCGGCGTCCGACCACTTCAGCGACGACGATAAGCAGCTCCTCAAGTTCCACGGCTCCTACCAGCAGGAAGACCGCGACGCCCGCAAGACCCGCTCCAAGGTCGGAGTCGGCAAGCATTACATGTTCATGGTCCGGCTCAAGCTCCCCGGCGGGAAGATGACCGGCAAGCAGTGGCTGGCGCTGGACGACGTCGCGGGCACGCACGCCAACGGCACCCTGCGCCTGACCACGCGGCAGAGTATCCAGTTCCACGGCATCCTGAAATCGAACCTGCGGCAGTCGCTCCAGGACATCAACTCGGCGCTCATCACCACGCTCGGCGCCTGCGGCGACGTGAACCGCAACGTCATCGCCTGCCCTGCCCCCCTCAACGACCAGCCGCGAGTCGAGGGCCAGCGCCTGGCCGCCGAGGTCGCTGCTCACCTCGCTCCGCGATCGAACGCTTACCATGACGTCTGGCTCAACGGCGAAAAGCTCAGCCCGGACGCCAGCGA
>Ga0066903_100002861_pt1 | contig 13782 bp, 9 predicted proteins | sample PanSoiMetaGPlot1_FD_67491 | JGI IMG/M metagenome (GOLD analysis project Ga0066903, IMG submission 67491) | Tropical forest soil microbial communities from Panama analyzed to predict greenhouse gas emissions - Panama Soil - Plot 1 (version 2) | ecosystem: Environmental > Terrestrial > Soil >... | reverse complement strand
GACCAGCATCCAGAGCTCCTGCGACACGGTCGTGAACGTCAGGTACTCGGACGTCAGGTCGAGCAGCGCGATCGACGCCACGGCGGCCAGGCACGTGGCGCCGACGGCGCGCAGCGTCGGGTCGGCCGCCCGGCGCGCGCCCCAGCCGGCGGCCGCGATCGCCCCCAGCGTCAGCGCCAGCAGCGCCAGGCCGAGCGCGCCGGCCCGGAAGCCCATCCACAGGTAGCCGTTGTCGACCGCGGAGGCGAGCTGGCGGGGCACCTCCGGCGGGAGCAGCGTGCCGGTGCCCAGCCAGGGGCCGTGGCGGAGGTAGCCGGGCACGAAGAAGCCGGTCCAGTACTCGATGCGGGTCTGCATCGTCTGCGGCACGGCCAGGCCGGACGTTAGCTGCTGCTGGGCCAGCCGGGCGCTGATCGTGGGCCAGAACGCCAGCGCCCCCGCCGCGGCCGCCAGCGGCAGCGGCAGCACGTGCCGCCACGGCACCCGGCCGGCGTGCGCCGTGACCAGCGCCGCCGCCACCGGCAGGGCCACGACCGGCGCGTACGTCTCGGCCAGCAGCAGCGACGCCAGGTTGGCCGCCATCACCGCGACCAGCCAGGGCCGCCGGAAGCCGGGGTGGCGAGACGCCGCCAGCGCCAGGGCCAGCGTGAGGTTCAGCAGGCCGTACGCGCCCAGCGCGCTGTAGTGGCCGAGCAGCGCCGTCGGCCGGTAGACCGCGTCCCAGCTCGGCAGGGGCGGCGCCGGGTAGAGGCCGCCGATCAGCGAGCGCGCGCCGCCGGCGTCCGTGTACTGGAGCGCGGCCACCGCCGCCATCGGCAGGCTGGCGGCCATCGTGAGCCGCAGGACCAGCCGCCGGTCCCGCTCGGTCATCGCCGTCCGCGAGAACAGCAGGTACACCGCCAGGTACTGGAGCGGCGAGACGATCGTGCGCCAGTCGTCGAGGCCGGCGTCGCCCCGGGTCATCACCACCATGGAAGCCGGCACGACGACGGTGACCAGGCAGAACGCGACCACCACCAGGTCGAGCCCGGTGAACCGCAGCGGGCGCCGCCGCGGCAGCAGGTGGAGGGCCAGGCCGGCCACGGCCACCAGCAGCAGCGCCTCGCTGACGCGGAGCAGGGGCACCGCCGCGCCCCGCCCGAGGCCGCCGGTCAGCGGGATCCCGATCGCCAGCACCGCGCACCCCGCGGCCGGCCGGCGCGCGGTGAGCAGCAGCAGCGCGGCGCCGGCCGCGACCACGGCGGCGGGGACGAGCAGGGCCACGCCGCCCGGTCAGCTCCCGGCGGGGGAGCCGGCCGGCTCGGCCAGCCCCAGCGCCCCCGCGTACCGGTTGCGCATGCGCTCCCAGCTCAGCGCGTCCGCGACCTCCCGGGCCCGCGCCGCCTGGACGCGAGCCGCCTCGGGGTCGGCCAGCAGCCGCTCGACCTGCGCGGCCAGGTCGGTCGCGTCGCCGGCCCGGAAGTACGCGACCGAGCCGGGCGGGAAGTAGTCCTCGACCGCCGCCAGCCGGGGGCACACGGCGGGCACCCCCAGGCGGGCGTACTCCAGCAGCTTGGTGGGCAGCAGCAGGTGCCCGTAGCCGTCGTCGAGGACCGCCACGATGCCGATGGCCGCCCGCCTGACCTGCGCCAGCGTCTCGCCCCACGCCAGGTGGCCGGTGAACAGGACCCGGTCGGCGACCTCCAGCTCGTACGCCAGGTCCACCAGTCGGGGCAGCTGCTCGCCGGTGCCGATCACGCGCAGCCGCGCCCCGGCCAGGGGCGGCGTGGCCAGCGCCTCCAGGATCAGGTGCGTGCCGTACCGCTCGACCAGCGTGCCGTGCGTCACCAGCTCGCCGCTCGCGGCCTCGTCCGCCGGCGCCGGCGGCCCCGCCCACGAGGTCGTGTTGAGGACGATGGCCAGCTTGCCGTCCGGCGCCCCGCGCGACCGCACCGCGTCCCGGCACGCCTCGCTCACGACGATCACCCGGTCCGCCCAGCGCACGGCGGCCGCCTCGACCCAGCGGACCACGCGGCCCACGGCCAGGCCCTGGCGCCCGCGCACGCCGGCGTCGACCATCTCCGGCGTCAGCTCGAACAGGTTGAGCACGATCCGGGCGCGCCGCAGTCGGGGCACCACCGCGGCGAACACCAGCGAGTCGGGCAGGTTGTCGGCCTGCACCAGCGCGTAGCGCGCCCGCAGGCCGAGGGCCGACGCCAGCGCCAGCGCGCCCACGAAGAACGAGGCGTACTCCAGCACGTACCCGGCCAGCCGGCCCCGCCGGTGCGGGATGGAGAGGACGAACACGCGCAGCCGCCCCCGGCCGCCCGTCCGGTCCCCGGCCGGGCCGGCGGGCCCCTCGGTGCAGATCACGTCGACGTCGAAGCCGCGCCGGAGCAGCTCATCCACGTTCCGCCCGACGATCGCGTGCCGCTTCAGGGAGTGCTGGGTCAGCACCAGCACCCGGCCGGCCGGCGGGGCGCTCGCCTCCAGGGCCACCCGCGCGGCGTCCATGGCCCGGCGCCGCCAGGCGCGGAGCCGCTCGGCCAGCGCTCGGCTGCGCTCCGCGAGCACCCGCCGCTCGACCAGCGCGCGCCGGACGGCCGCCGCCATCGCCGACGGCTCCGGCGGGGTGAGGACGGCGGCGGAGCCGAACAGCGCGCGCGGGCCCGGGAAGTCGATCAGCACCAGCGGCCGGCCCGCGCCGACCGCCTCGAACGCGGCGCGGGGCGTGTGCACGCAGGGGTCGTTCGTGAACACCGCCACCACCGCCGCCCCGGCCACGGCGGCCAGGAACTCGGGATAGGGCAGGCAGCCGGTGAACCTGACGTTGGGCGGCGCACCGGCCACGGTCCGGCGGGCCAGGCGCCTGAGATCGCCGGTCAGGGTGAAGCGCACGTCCGGGAGCAGCGCGGCGGCGGCCAGCACCTCCGCCACCGGCTCGTTGCCGTCGAGGCTGCCGGCCACCAGCACGGTGTCCTCCCCGCCCCCCGCCTCCGGCTCGGGCGCCGCCGGCACGTCGTCGGGGAGCAGCAGGGCGCGCACGCGCCAGCCCTCGAGCAGCGCCTGGTTCGGCCGCGTGTGGACCAGCGCCAGCCGGCACCTGCGGAGCAGGAACCGGTGCAGCGGGCGGGCCCACGCCCAGCGGGCGGCGTCGAAGCTCCCGGGCGGATGGCAGTCCACCACCAGGCCGGCGCGGTGGCGGACGCACCACGCCCAGGCGACGAGCGGCGCGAAGACGGGCGGGGTGACGGCCAGCACGAGCCGCGGGCGCCGGCGCGACAGCAGCCGCCAGGTGCGCACGGCCGCGAGCGCGTAGCGCAGCGGCGCCGGGCCCGAGCCGACGACGAAGCAGGCCTCGCCGCCGAGCTCGCGCGCGAGCTCGACGGCGCGGGGCTGGAACCGGGCCCACGCGACGGCCACCGCCGCGGCCGCCGGGCGGGTCCCCCCGGGGCCGCTCACCGCGACGACGCGGCCGGCTCGGGGCCGCTCAGGCGCCGGCGCAGCGCGGTCCAGGACAGGGCCGCTCCCCTGCGGTCGGGCAGGAGGACGGCCGCCCCGACCCGGACGCCGGCGCGCCGCAGCAGGTGCGCCGTCCGGCGGACGTCGGCGGTCTCCGTCCGGCCCCTGGTGGCCACGACGATCGCCGCGCTCGCCGTGCGCGCCCGCACCAGGGTCGACGGGTCGGCCGCCGGGGCCGGCGCGGCCGTCACGGTCATCGGCTGGCGGAGCTGGGTGGCGGCCCTGGCCAGCTCGTGGTGCACGTCGTCGACGGCGTCGCTCCGGGACGCGGCGACGACCAGCACCTCCTGCCAGCCGGCGCCGGTGCCGCCCTGGATCAGGAGCGCGCAGCACTCCGCCGCCGCCACGCGCGGCTCGGCGTCCAGCACGACCTCGGCGCCGGCGGCCACGGCGAGGTCCGCCGCGTCGCGCACGCGCCGGTCCGTCCGGTCGACCAGCAGCGCCAGCAGGAAGCCGGCGGTCACGCCGCAGGCGCCGGCGACCGCCACGTAGCGGATGAGGTCGGGGTCGGCGGGCCGGGACGGCCGCTCGGCCTCCTGTCGGACCAGCAGGGCGGCGGACAGCCGGGCCTGCTGCACGCCGAGGTCCTGGGCGCGGCCGTACGTGGCCGAGTACTGCTGCTGCACCTGCGTGAGCTGGGCCAGCAGGGCCTCGTCCGCGCCGCTGCCGCGCGGCGTGGCCGCGAGGCGCGCCTGGATGGCGTCCGCCTGCTGCTGGAGCTGGTCGAGCTGGCCGCGCAGGTAGTTGCGGCTGGGCGCGGCGCCGGCGGTCGCCTGGTCGCGGTTCTCGGCGACGACCTGGCCGGCGACGGCGTTCGCCAGCCGCGCGGCCCGGCTGGCGTCCCGGTCCCTGACCGTCACCGAGATCACGCCGGCGGCCTTCGCCGGCTGCACGCTGACGCGGCCGGCCAGCACGGCCGGGTCGCACCGGCCCCCGACCTCGGCGCAGGCGCGCCCCAGCACGGGCCGGCTGGTGGCCATGGCGACGTACCGCTGGGTCAGGTACTGGTCGGCCTGCAGCGCGAGGTCGAAGCCCAGTCCCGCCTGCTGCTGCTCGTCGATCGCCAGCAGCGCGGTGGCCTCGTACGTGGGCGGCAGGAACGCCGCCAGGAGCCCGGCGCCGGCGATGGCGAGCAGGGCCGGCAGCCACACGAGCCGGTGGCGCCGGCGCAGCGCCCGGCCGATCGAATGCAGCACGCTCAGGTCCCCGCTCATGGCTCGCGCAGCAGGCCCCTGAGCACGGCGGGGGCGGTCAGGAGCAGGATCCGGACGTCCATCCGGAACGTGGCCTCGCGCACGTAGCGGCAGTCCAGCTCCATCATCTCGACCGCGGCCAGGCGCTCGCGGCGCGACACCTGCCAGAGCCCCGTGATGCCCGGCGCCACGCAGAGCCGCTCGAAGTACCAGGGCTCGTAGTGCTCCAGCTCGTACGGGATGGCGGGCCGCGGGCCGACCAGGCTCATCTCTCCCCGCACGACGTTCACGAGCTGCGGCAGCTCGTCCAGGTTGGCGCGCCGCAGCCAGCGCCCGACGGCCGTGATGCGCGCGTCCTGGAGCGTCTTGAACCGACCGTTCCGGTCGCGGCCCTGGAACCAGTCGGCGGCGATCGCCCGGTGGGCCGAGTCGTCGCACGAGGCGTCCATCGTGCGCAGCTTCAGGATGTCGAACGGCCGCCCGTCGCGGCCCACCCGCCGCTGCCGGTAGATGCCGGGGCCCGGGCTGTCGCGCCGGATCAGCAGCACGAGCGCCGCGATCAGCGGCAGCAGCAGCACCAGGAGGAGGCCGCCCACCACGAGGTCGAACGGGCGCTTCCACCGCGGCCGGCGGGCCGCCCCCGCGCGGCCCCGGTACGTCGATGACTTCGTCGTGGAGTGCAACTTTCAAAAGGCTCGTACGCAGCCGCGCCGGTCTCGGACAATCGCGTGTGCTCGCCGCGGGCCGGCGTGCGTAGTCAGGGGAAGTGAGCTACCTCCACACCACCGTCGCGCACACCACCGTCGTGGTCGGCGCCGGCCCGTACGGCCTGTCCGTCGGCGCGCATCTGGGCCGGCGCGGCCTGCCCGTGATGGTGCTCGGCCGGCCGATGGAGTCGTGGGAGCGGATGCCGGCCGGCATGCTGCTCAAGTCGCCGTGGACGGCCTCCAGCCTGGCCGACCCGGACGGCCTGCTCACCCTGGACCGGTACGTGGCCGAGACCGGCACGCCGCGGGTCGAGCCCATCCCGCTCGCCTACTTCCTGGACTACTGCCGCTGGTTCCGAGAGCGGGCCGTGCCGGGCGTGGACACCGGGCGGGTCTGCTCCCTGCGCCAGGTGGCGGACGGCTTCCGCCTCCAGCTCGCCGACGGGCGGGCGCTGGAGGCCCCGCGCGTGGTCGTCGCCGTGGGCGTCGACCGCTTCCCCGCGGTGCCCGAGTACGCGCGGTCGCTGCCGCCGCACGCGGCGGCGCACACCAGCGAGCAGCGCGACTTCGCGGGCCTGGCCGGGGCCGACGTGGCCGTGATCGGCGCCGGCCAGAGCGCGCTGGAGACGGCGGCCCTGCTCAGCGAGGCCGGCGCCTGCGTCGAGGTGATCGCCAGGGGGCCCATCCGCTGGGTGGACCGGCGGCTGCACCGCCTGTCGCCGGCGATGCGGCGGCTGCTGTACGCGCCGACCGACGTGGGACCGGCCGGCCTGAGCCGGCTCGTCGACCGGCCGCTGGCCATGCGCCGTCTGCCCGCCTTCGTCCGCCGGGCGGTGACCCAGCGGTCGGTTCGGCCGGCCGGCGCCAGGTGGCTGCGCCCGCGGGTGGACCACGCGGTCCACCTCACGCCCCACACCGAGGTGGTCGGGGTGAGCATGGCGGAGCACGGCGTCCGCCTCCTGCTCAGCGACCGGACCGTCCGGTACGTGGACCGGCTGGTGCTGGGGACGGGATACCGGCCCGACGTGCGGGCCCTGGACTTCCTGGCGCCCGACCTCCTGGAGGCGCTGCGCACGGCGGGACCGCTGCCCCGGCTGGACCGCTGGTTCCAGTCGTCCGTGCCCGGCCTGCACTTCGTGGGCGGGCTGGCGGAGCACGACTTCGGGCCGATCTGCCGCTTCGTGGCCGGGGCCGGGGCGGCGGCCAGGCAGGTCGCCGCCAGGGCCGCGGCGTGAGCCGGCCCGGCGCCCTGGTGCTCGGCAGCGACTTCCGCGCGCTGGGCGTGGTGCGCAGCCTGGGCCGCCGGGGCGTCCCGTGCGCGCTGGTGGACGCCATGCCCCGCGCGGCGTGGTTCTCCCGGTACGTCGGCGTGCGCGCGCGCTGGCCCGGATCGATGCGCGACGCCGGCCTGTGCGACCTGCTGCTCGACCTGGCCCGGCGGCGCGGCCTGGAGGGCTGGGTGGTCTTCCCGATGCAGGACGACACGGTCGAGCTGGTGGCCAGGCACCGCGACCGGCTGGGCTCGGCCTTTCGCGTGCCGACCCCCTGCTGGCAGGTGGTGCGGCACGCGCTGGACAAGCGGCTGGCGTACGCCGCGGCCCGGCGGGCGGACGTGCCCTGCCCGCGGACGTGGTACCCGTCGTGCGCGCGCGACCTGGAGCACCTGGACGTCGCGTACCCGGTGATCCTGAAGCCGGCCTGCTCGATCGCGCTGCAGGCCGCGACCAGGCGCAAGGCATTCGTGGCCACGAGCCCCGTGGAGCTGGCCGAGCACTACGCCAGGACGGCGGCGCTGGTCGGGACGGAGGGGCTGATGGTCCAGGAGCTGGTGCCCGGCGGCGGGGGCGGCCAGCTCTCGGTGGCGGCGTTCTGCCGCGAGGGCCGGATGCTGGTCGCGATGACGGCGCGCCGGAGCCGCCAGTACCCGGTGGACTTCGGCCTGAGCTCCTGCTTCGTGGAGGCGGTCGAGCTGCCCGAGCTGCTGGCCCCGGCGCGCCGCCTGCTGGAGCTGATGGGCCTGTCGGGGATGGTGGAGGTCGAGTTCAAGCGCGATCCGCGCGACGGCCGCGACAAGGTGCTGGACGTCAACCCGCGGGCGTGGGGCTGGCACGCGCTGTGCCAGCTGTGCGGCGTCGACTTCCCGATGCTGGCCTACCGCGACGCGCTCGGCGAGGCGCTCCCGGAGTGCCGGGTCCGCTACGGCCCTCGGTGGCGGCGCCTGGTGACGGACCTGCCGGCCGCGGTCGCGGAGGTGCGCAGCGGCGCGACGTCGCCGCTGGCCTACGCGCGCTCGTTCGCGGGCCCGACCTCGCGCTCGGTGCTGGACGCCCGCGACCCGCTGCCCGCGCTGGGCGACACGGCGGTCGCCGCCTGGAGGCTGGCCACCGGCAAGCTCTGATCGGAGACGACGCGGCCCCGGTCCAGCACGACGACGCGGCCGGCGCGCTCCAGCGCCGCCGGGCGGTGGGAGGCCACCAGGCACGTCAGGCCGCTCGCGGCCAGCGCCCGCCACAGCCGCTCCTCGGTGGCCTGGTCGAGCGCGCTGGAGACGTCGTCCAGCACCAGCAGGTCGGGCACGCGGACCAGCGCCCTGGCCACTGCCGCGCGCTGGAGCTGGCCGCCCGACAGCCGGCTGCCCCGGGAGCCGATGACCGTGGCGAGGCCCGCCGGCATCTCGGCCAGGTCCTCGGCGAGCTGGGCCGCGCGCAGGGCCGCCAGGACGTCGGCCTCGCCGGCCGGCCAGCCCAGCGCGACGTTCTCCGCGAGCGTGGCGCTGAACAGCCGCGCCACCTGGCCCGCGTAGGCGACCCGGGGCGGCACCAGGAACGCGCCCGGGTCGGCGACGGGCGCCCCGTTCCAGCGGATGCTGCCCGACTCGGCCGGCAGGAGGCCGAGCAGCGCGCGGATCAGCGTGGTCTTGCCGGAGCCGACCACGCCGGTGACGACGGTCAGCGCGCCCGCCTCGACCGTCAGGTCGACGTCGAAGACGCCCGCGCCCGACCCGGGGTGGCGCGCCGTCAGGCCGCGCACCTCCAGGCGACGCAGGCGCTCGCCCGGCGCCGGCGCCGGCCCGGTCGGGACGGGCCGGCGGCGCGCGACCACCGCCTCGGGCCGGCGGTCCGCGTCGAAGCGGGCCAGCCGGCCGAGCGCGACGCCGGCCTCCCGGTGCGCGCCCAGCGTGCGGCCCAGCCACCTGGGCAGGTTGGTCAGCGTGGCGGCGTACGAGGTGAACAGCGCGAGGTCGCCGACGGAGAAGCCGCCCTGGCGCATCGCGCCGGCCGCCAGGAGCAGGAGCAGGCCGGTCGTGACCTGCGCGCTGGCGCCGCTGAACGACTGCATCAGGTTGACCGCGAGCTGCGCCCGGACCGCGGCGTGCCGCCGGGCCGCGTTGCCGGCCTCCAGCCGGGCCAGCGCCCGCGCCTCGGCGCCGGCCGTCTTCAGCGCCAGGACGCCGGCGAACAGGTCGGCGATCAGGCCGGTCACCGAGGAGCCCCGCTCGCGCATCCGCTCGTGCGAGCGCCTGATCGTCCGGCTGAGCGCGCGGGTGCCGATCAGCACCCCGGCCAGCGGGAGGAGGGCGACCGCGGTGAGCGGCACGCTGATGCGGGCCATGACGACGAGCGCGGCGGCCGTGAAGACGGCGGCGCCCGCGATGTCCACCCAGATGTCCACGAACCTGATCAGGTCCTCGACGTCGTCGCGGAGCCGCCCGACCGCCTCGCCCGGCGTCGAGGGCAGCCTCGTGACCGGCGGCCCCGGGTCGCACAGCACCGACTCCAGCAGGCCGGACCGGATCCAGGCCCCGATCGACTGCCACCAGGCCGGCCACACCGCGATCCCGACCCAGATCGCCCCGCCCCGCCCCGCCTCGACGGCGACCAGCACGGCCAGGAGGCCGAGTCCGGTCGCGTACGCGGGCTGGTCGCCGCTCACGCGGTCGAAGATGGCCTTCAGCAGCAGGCCGGTGAACAGCGGCATGGCGTGGCCCGCGGCCCACGCCAGCCCGCTGGGCAGGTACCGGCGCGCGCGGTGGGCGGCGATCGCGGCGCCGGCGCGCCAGGCGCCGAACGGCCGCTCCCTCACGGCACGCCGGCCGCGAGAAGCCCGGCGAACCGCGACGCGCGGCCGTCGGTCAGCTCGGCGCGCGGGCCGTGCTCGACGACGCGGCCGGCCTCCATGACCGCCACGTCGTCGACGCCCCCGAGGGTGGCGAGCCGGTGCGCGATCACGATGGCGGTCCGGCCCGCGAGCAGCCGCTCGGTGGCGGCGCGGACCGCCTCCTCGGTCGCGGGATCGAGGCGGCTGGACGCCTCGTCGAGGACCACCAGCGCCGGGTCGGCCAGGAACACGCGGGCCAGGGCGACGAGCTGGGCCTCCCCGGCCGAGAGGCCGGTGCCGCCCGCGCCCAGGGGCGTGTCGAGGCCGTCGGGCAGCGCGTCCCGCCAGCGGCGCAGGCCGACGCTGGCCAGCGCGCCCTCGACCGCCTCGTCGGGCACCTCGCCGTCGAACAGGGTGACGTTGTCGCGCAGCGAGGCCGCGAAGAGGTGGACGTCCTGGCTGACCATGCGCACGCGCCGTGTCAGGTCGTCGCGGCCCACGTCCCTGAGGTCGACGCCGGCCAGCCGCACGGCGCCCTCGGTCGGGTCGTAGAGGCGCAGCGCGAGGCGGGCCAGCGTCGTCTTGCCGCTGCCCGTCCGGCCGACGATCCCGAGCGAGCGCCCGGCCGCCAGCTCCAGGCGCACGCGGCGCAGGACGGGCGGGTCGCCCGCGTAGGCGAACGTCACGTCCTCGAACCGCAGTGAGACCGGCCCCGCCGGCAGGGGGACGGGCGAGCGCGGCCAGACGATCTCGGGCCGCTCGCCGAGCATGCCGGCGACCCGGGCCGCCGAGGCGCCGGCCTCGTGGAGCTGCTTGGCCTGGCCCACGATCTGCTCGACGGGCGCGCGGACCATCTGCGCGTACTGGAAGAGCAGCACGATGGTGCCGACCGTGATCGCGCCGGCCTGGCGCAGGAGGATGCCGGCGGCGAGCAGCGCGGCGGTGCCCAGCGCGAACACCAGGTTGGCGCCCGCCAGGACGGCGCCGCCCCTGACCTGCCAGCGCGTCTCGGCCCGCGTCACCCGGCGCGCCGCCTCCAGGAACCGGGCGACCACGTGGCGGCCGGCGCCGTTGGCCCGGATCTCCTCCGCGCCGGCCAGCCGCTCCTCGACCGCGCCGTACATCTGGGCCGTCTCCTCGCGGTAGACGACGGCGTGGGGCACGACCCGGCGCTGGGCGACGGCGAGGGTGACGGCGCCGGCGGCGACCACGACCGAGAGCGCGCCGCCCAGGCGCGGGTCGACGCGCCAGACCAGGACCAGGGTGCCGGCCAGGAGCATGAGGCTGGACAGGCCCTGGACGACGAAGCTGGAGATGAACTGGGTCAGCCCGAGCAGGTCGCCGTCGACCCGCTCGATCATCTCGCCCGGCGTGTGCCGGCCGTGGTAGGCCATGTCCAGGCCGATGGCGTGCGCGGCGACGCGCTCGCGGAGCCGGTTGGTGACGCGCCAGGCGGCGCCGCCGGCCGTGTACGCCGCGGCGACGGCGGCCACCTGCCCGGCGAGGGCGACGGCCAGGTAGGCGGCGCCGAGGGCGAGGAGCGCCTCGAGCGGCGCGCGGGCGACCGCCTCGTCGACGAACCGCGCGACGAGCTGCGGCCCGGCCAGCGGGAGGGCGGTGCCGAGCAGGAGGGCGGCCCCGGCGGGCAGCAGGCGCCAGCGCTCCGCGCCGAGCTGCGCGGCGACGAGCAGCCACGGGCTGCGGCGGAGGCGCGCGGGGATCATTCGGGTGCCTCGACGGTGCGGTGGCGCCGTCCATCGGGACGGCGGGGCGGTCCGCGCGGCGCGCGGGGATGCGTGACGGGGGCTGGGGGCGAGTCAGACCACCGTAGCGGCAGGATCGCCATCCGTCAACTGGGCATGCCCCGACGACCGGCGGGCCGGCGCCGACACCTCGAGCCGGCCCCTGCCGTCCACATGCAGGTCGCCCATCGCCACGTCGGGATCGGCGAGCAGGTCCGCCGTCGGCGTCGTCGCCCGCCGGCGCCACCAGCGCGCGACGTCCCGCGGCAGGGCATGCCACGCCCCGTCCCGGGCCCGCACCGCCTCCACGAACTCCTCGTACATCGCCCAGCGGTCGCGCCGGATCAGGTAGTCGGGGTGGGCGTTGATCAGCGCCATCCCGAACCATCGCCCCAGGTACGCCGTCTTGGACAGCCACAGGGCGGGCGTTCGCTCCCCCAGCACCTCGGTCAGCGTGTGGTCCTGGGCCAGCGTGTACGGCAGCTCCACGAAGCGGCCGAGCAGGAACGGCCACAGGCTCATCGTGCCGCCAGGGATCGGCTCGAACGGGTCCGTGTCGAAGAACGACGAGTCGTGCTCGATGCGCAGCGCCTGCATCCACTCCGGGTGCCGGTGCGTCAGCGGCGCCCGGTACCCGACCGCGCCCAGTTCGGCGAGCCGCCCGTCGATCAGCGGCGCCCGGCGGTCGAACTCGGCGCGCGTCGCCAGCTCCCGCCCGTCGTGCCGCAGCCCGTGGATCCCGATCTCGAAGCCCCGCACCTGCAGGTCGCGGACCAGGCCGCCGTCGACCGCGTAGTCCGCCGCCACGAAGTTGAACGCGCTGCGCAGGCCGAGCCCCTCCTCCAGGTCCGCGACCCGCCCCGCCCACGCCTGCCCGGTCGCCGATTCGATGTCGTGGGTCAGCACCACCGCGTGCGTGCGGCCCCGCGGCCACAGGAACGCGAACCGGGCGCGGTCCCGGCCCGCCAGGCGCAGCGCCTCACCGGCCGTGTCCCACAGGAACCGCCGGTATCGGTCCTCGATCGGCCAGGACAGCCGCGCCGCCCGCGCGACCGCCGGCCACCGCGCCCGGCGCAGCCGGCGGACCACCGGCCGGGGCACCCGCGGCTTGAGCCGGTAGTACAGCCGCAGCCACGCGGGCAGCGTCCAGTGGCGGGGACCGAACTGGCCCTCGCCGAGGGTGAGCGCCAGGATCTCGGCCACGGTCGCTGCCCGCGCCGCCTCCGGCAGCGCCGCCGACGCCGCCAGCGCGGCCCGATGCCATACGTCGGGATCGAGGTCCTCGGTCAGCTTCCAGAACCGCGCCGGGTGGTTGCCGGCGACCAGGTCGGCGATCATCCGGCCAGCGGGTAGAGCAGCTCGCCGAGCGCGCGGCACACGACCACCGGCGAGCGCCTGATCACCGCGCCCATCGCGTCCCCCAGCCGGCCCGGGCCCGCGGCCCCGGCCCCGCCCCGGCACGTGTACACCAGCGGCACCTCCTCCGCTCCCCACGACGCCTTGTACCGGCGCAGGCTGGCGTGGCGCAGCTCGCTGCGCCCGAAGTCCAGCGTCGCGCACCCGCGCCCGCATGCCTCCTCGATCGCCGTCCACGTCACCAGGTGGTTGGGCTTCAGGTGCCAGCAGGACGGCTCCGACGCGCTGAACTTCATCACGGCCGACGCGCCCGAGGCCACGTACAGCCCGGCCCCGACCGCCTCGCCGCCCGGCACCTCCGCCAGCACGGCGAAGCCGAGCCCCGACTCGATCACGTGTCGCCACAGCGCGGCCACGAAGCGGCGCGGCTGGACCGGGACGCCCAGGCGCCGCCGCGTCCGGGCGTGCAGGCGGTAGAACGCGGGCAGGTCGAGCGGAGACCGGGTGACGCGCGCCCGCAGCCCGTTCCGGAGCGCCGAGCGCACGTGCCGCATCGCCGGCGGCGGCACGCGGCGGCCGACCGCGTCGGCTCCGCCGTCCAGCGGCAGCATGTGGCGCACGCCGACCTGGGCGGCGCGCCATCCGGGGCCGGCCGGGAGCGCGCCCCGCACCTCCAGGCGGACGCCCCTGGCCGCCTGCCACGCCGCGACGGCGGCGGCCAGCGCGTCGACCGCGCCGGCGCCCGCGGCCAGCGGCGGGCAGTGGTCGGTGAAGGGCAGCGACACCCACGTCGCGCGGCCGGCCCTGGCGACCCGCAGGACCGGCAGCCCGGCGGCCACCCGCCCCGCCCCGTCCACGACCGCGAGCGCCGCCCCCCGGCACCCGTACGCCTCGCGCAGCGCCCGCAGCCACGCCGGATGCTGGAACGGCGACGCGCCCGTCCCGCCGGCGAAGGCCTCCCAGCGCGGGTCGTCCGGCCCCAGCTCGGCGAAGGCGAGCCCGTCGGTCCCGGTCGCGACGGGCGTCACGACTGCGCGGCCGCCAGCACGTAGCCGGCGGGCGTCAGGCCGCCGTGCCCCGGCGCGCTGGGGAACACCACGCCGCCGGCGTTGTGCGCCAGCACCGCCTTCGCGCCCTCGGCGCGGCCCGTGCACAGCCAGAAGCTGACCACCTTCGCGTTCAGCC
>Ga0066903_100002859_pt1 | contig 13785 bp, 9 predicted proteins | sample PanSoiMetaGPlot1_FD_67491 | JGI IMG/M metagenome (GOLD analysis project Ga0066903, IMG submission 67491) | Tropical forest soil microbial communities from Panama analyzed to predict greenhouse gas emissions - Panama Soil - Plot 1 (version 2) | ecosystem: Environmental > Terrestrial > Soil >... | reverse complement strand
TTTCGGAGTGTCGTTTTCTCGCCGTTACCACGCTCCTCCGCTGCCGGCAGTCGAGGAGACGAGCAGACTTGATTAGCTGGCGCGCCGACTCGATTAGCTCGTGCTGATGCGAGTGGAGATGCTCGTGACGAATGGTAAGATAAGGGTCACCGCGTAAGAGCGTCAGCTTATCGACTGCAACACCGAACACCGGGACGAGTGCGGACCCTTTGATGTCACCGTCTTCGATTGACTGTAAGAGGCGATCTGCGGCTTTAGTAGCGATCTGCTCGGCTTGCGCGGCGATACGCGATTTACGCGCTTCCACTTGCTGCCACTCCTGTCCCCGGACAGCGGTGACTGTGTTGTTGCTGACGCGGAATGCGCGCGCGATTGCGCGAATGGAATCGCCGTTTGCGAGTGCGTTGACGATACGCTGCCGAACGGCGAACGGGCAGAGCTTTGCGTTGTGGCGCTTTGGCTTGGCGCGGACCCGCTGTGATAGCGATTCGATCATGTTCGCATGAACACGTAAGCTAGCTTACAGCAAAACTCAAAGAATTGTCGTGACAATCATCAAAATCCGACCCGTTTCGAAACGGCTGGCAAGTGTATGAGAGCGCCGGTGTGCAGTCGGTGTTCTTAAATCAGGAGCAGGCGCAAAATACAACTTAAGTTACCTGGCAGATTTCGAGCGATTCGCGACATTTATTGTTTCAACAAAAGGAGGAAAAGGTAAATGAAACTAGAAATCAATGTGCCGGTGAGCGGGCTGGATCTCGCCAGTCTGCTGGACGGCGAACAGGGATTGTTCCTCTGCCAAAACAGAGGACAAAACTACATCACCGTCGCCAAGGCGGGTCACTCGATCGCCTTCGGGCCGACGCCAATTGGCAAGCCGATTCAAGAGCAGGTGACAACCACTGTCGGACCGGAACCATGGTTCGTCACGAAGATCAGTAACTCGACCGAGTTGGCTGAATTCCGTACGTTCCACAGCAAATAAATGCGCTAACAACAAAAGCCTCGGTGGGAAAACCCGCCGGGGCTTTCCAATACGGAATGAAAACTGCGGGGTCGGTGCTGGAAGAAAAGCGACGCATCCTGATTGTTGATGACGACCGGGAGAGCACCCACTTGATCAAAATCCTGCTCGAAAAGATCAGCCACTATCTTGTCCTAGAAGAGAACGACGCTGCCAAGGCTCATGAGAGTGCGCGGGATTTCAGGCCGGATCTGATCTTGCTGGACATAATGATGCCGCAAATAGACGGAGGCGACCTAGCAGCACAAATCGATGCTGATCCGGAGTTGCAGAGAACGCCCATCATTTTTCTCACCGCGCTAGTCACGAAAGCTGAGGCGAAGGCTGTCCTCAGCTTTCAAGGGCATCCAGTTCTGGCGAAGCCGATCAATATTGGCGAGTTGATCAACAGGATTGAGGAAAATCTGCCCGTGCAGATGACGTCTAACGGGCAACACTCTTAGTGAAACGATTCGCTCCGCACAATTGTCGCCTTGGTTGTTGATCGCAGATAGCGGTTACGTTGACGTCACCGGTTTTCAGCCTAGGCGACTTGTGTAAACAACGTACTTCTCACAGGGACACACGGTTCCGAGGTGGTTACAGTCGGTGTCCGCCTTTTACCCAAGGGGAAAGTGACCCAGCCGTCTTAAACTTGTCTGGCCCCAGCAGCTAGCGCAAAAGTTTACGGCTCTTTGAAATCTCCCTTGTGCTCGTGTGTTGCGATCACGTTGCCAGCCGCGTCGTAAACGCGGATCACGGCATGATGCGACGGAATCTGGGTGCCCGCTGTCAAACTACGTAGCCGCTAAGTCCTCTAAAGATTGGGAGCAGTCCAAAAGCGCGTAGACGTCGCTTAAGCGTAAAACCTGAGCCTCAGCCCGAGCGGGGATCGCACCAAGTGATCCCGAGTTTCAGCCGTGGATTCTGAAGGGCGAACGACTAGCGGAATACGAGGCAGCTCCCGCTTGAGCAACAATGGAACGTGCCTGGTCCTGCCGCCGCACCGCGATTTCATCCGAATCTGCGCATCGAAAAGAGAAATAACCCCGTCGTTGTTTACTCTGTACGAGTCCGCATTTCCGCGATAACCGTGACAATCGGTTCTGGTGAAACGGCCTTCTGGCCTTTGAACGGCTCGTCGAAGATGAAAACAAGGGCCACGAGCAATGCGACCCCGAAACCCTGCCCGCCGAGCAGCACCGCGTGGCCAAACGTGGCTTCCCAGAATGCTGCCAGTAGGAGCAGTATTACCAGTAAGGCAGCGGTTGTCTCCCAGTAGATCCACGGTAACTCGAGTTTAGTGGCTGCAACCACGCGTGCTTTGCGGTCTGCTGCAATTTCATCAGTTTTTTTGAGCATCTCCGCATAGATCAGGCTTTGGCGTCCAGGCGGTGGGTCGATGGCAAGTATGTTACGTGAAATTGGGCGGAACAGTGTTCTAGTCCGCTGACTCGGCCTGCCTTTGCTTAGTTCCGGCCACTCATCCCTTACGATCGAGTTTGCATACTCGCGCAGGGATACCCTGATCGCATCAGCAGCGTATGACGTCGACAAAAATAGTTCAGGATTGCCATACCGGACGAGCAAACGATCCAACTGAGCGATGTTGTGGGCTTCCGTGCCGACCTGCGCTTCGAGGTTCCGGAAATTGCCCTCCGCCTGAACGAGTGAAAACGCTAGAACAACCGCCGTAAACCCAGTCACCACGATCAAAGAATCGTGTGCAGCCTGAGACTGATCGCCTGGCACTTGGATACGCAGCAGTTTTTCTCGTAAGAACGGTACTCCACCAAGCAGGCAAGCCCCAACTGTGCCCAACAGCAGCGCGATGCCGAGATCAGGAAGGCCGTAGAGCCAGTCAAAAAAAATGGTTTCTACTCCCAGCAACGAAATGAAGTTCATACTTGTTTAGCGGGTATCGTTGCCGACCCGCCCACGGTCAGAGCAAAAATAGCATGAAACGAAACGTGAAACGAGGGTGAAACGAAACCGATTTCCCGTGAAACAAGCGCGTGAATTTTTGCAGGACTTCGTTTCATGGTTTCCGAGAGGTCTGTCATAGGCACGAGGGGTCTGAAATGGCCGTTCGTTTCACGTTTAATGGGTATAGGCGTGAGATGGGAAACGAGAGCCCTTTCCGTCAAACGAGCGTGAAAAAAGGGATCAGGATTGCGGACGCACATCGCGGCGAAGGAAAGCGTTTCGTTGTGCGTGCAGATGAAATACTGACTGCGTTTCTGGAACTGGAAGCGGCGATTCGCACTTGCGGCGAATTGGCTTGACGAGCAAGCGTAATTTTCGCCAGACTCGGCGTCACTAGCGGATCTTGAATCAGGCGGAGGACTTCTCCCCGCTCGGTTCTTCGTCTCTTCCGGACCCGCTATTCCAGAGCAGCAACAACCCCGAGGTCCCATGAAACCGACTAAAAAAAGTTCTCGGCGCGCTTCGGCGCTTCAAAGCACATTGCGCGTTACGCTCATTTCGCTCTCGGCGGCGTTGCTGGCGCTCCCTGCGGCACCTGCGCGAAATCAAATCCAGCAAAAACCGTCTGGTGGTGGTATCGCTCTCCAGACTGCGCACCGCCGCGCAGCTGTATCAGTATCCTCGGCTTCTTCAAAACGGAGAACTCCGAGGAAATCGGCGTGCATCGAAATTTCGGCGAGCCACCAACGGGTGAGTGGACGTGAGATCGCCGGATTCAGTGCGCGTCAGATGCAGACGGGGCAGGAGGAAAATCTGACACCTCCGGCGGGACTCAAGCCGATAGAGGAGGAAGCGTGGCTGGCGATGGCGCGTCGGCAGGGGCCGAGCGGCGGGATGGGCTTGGAGAGCTTTTATCCGGCGCGTTACGGCGAGCCCTTCATTGTGAAAAGTGAAGGGGTACGCGTGGCGGTGCGGCCAGTGGGCGGCACTGACGCGGCGGCACGGATCGACAACGGCCAGGTGATCTATCATGAGGCGTATCCAGAGACCGATAGTGTGCACGCGGTGGGTTCTGGGCGGAGCGAAGAGTTTCTCTTTATGCAAAGTGAATGCGCGCCGCGCGAGTTTGCGTATGAGATTAGCGAACTAAGCGCCGGGACCCGCGTGGAATTGATAAATGGCGAAGTGTTCTTTACCAACAAGAGCGGGCACGGGGTGAAGATCGAAGCGCCGTGGCTGGTCGAATCCAACGGTGCGCGGCGTACTGATGCGGTGCATTGGGAATTGGACCGGGCGCAGCGCGGTACGGGTCCGCAACGGTTGCGGCTGGTAGTGGCAGCGGGGCTGCGCTATCCGGTGATGATTGATCCTAGTTGGACTCCGACTGGCAGCATGGGCACCGCGCGCTTCGCCCACACGGCGACGTTGCTGCCCAATGGCAAGGTGCTGGTGGCGGCGGGGACCTTCCGCTTAACCGGCGCGGAGCTGTATGATCCGGGAACAGGGACGTGGACGGCGACCGGCAGCCTGAACACCGCACACACCGAGCACACAGCGACCTTGCTGCGCAATGGCAAGGTGCTGGTGGCGGGGGGATTCAATGGCAGTGATCCCACGAACATTGCGGAGCTGTATGATCCTGGAACAGGAACGTGGACCGCGACCGGCAGCATGGGCACCGCACGCGAGAGGCACACAGCGACCTTGCTGCCCAATGGCAAGGTGCTGGTGGCGGGGGGACACAATAACAATGGTATCTTGAGCAGCGCGGAGTTGTATGATCCGGGAACAGGAACGTGGACTGCGACCGGCAGCATGGGCACCGACCGCGAAGTTCACACGGCGACGTTGCTGCCCAATGGCAAGGTGCTGGTGGCGGGAGGATACAATGGCAGTTCCTTGAGCAGCGCGGAGCTGTATGACCCGGGAACAGGAACGTGGACTGCGACCGGCAGCATGGGCACCGCACGCGACAGGCACACGGCGACGTTGCTGCCCAATGGCAAGGTGCTGGTGGCGGGGGGAGCCGGTAGCGGTGGTGACTTGAGCAGCGCGGAGCTGTATGATCCTGCTAGTGGAACGTGGACGGCGACCGGCAGCATGGGCAACGCACGCGAGGATCACACGGCGACGTTGCTGCCCAATGGCAAGGTGCTGGTGGCGGGGGGAGCCGATAGCAGTGGTTCCTTGAGCAGCGCGGAGCTGTATGATCCTGGAACAGGAACGTGGACGGCGACCGGCAGCCTGAACGACGCACGCGAGGATCACACGGCGACCTTGCTGCCCAATGGCAAGGTGCTGGTGGCGGGGGGATTCGGTACCAGTAGTATCTTGAGCAGCGCGGAGCTGTATGATCCTGCGAGTGGAACGTGGACGGCGACTGGCAGCATGGGCACCGCACGCGAGAGGCACACGGCGACCTTGCTGCCCAATGGCAAGGTGCTGGTGGCGGGGGGATCCGATAGCAGTGGTTCCTTGAGCAGCGCGGAGCTGTATGATCCGGCGGCAGCCACGTGGACGACGACAGGCAGCCTCGGCAGCGCACGCTACTTTCACACGGCGACCTTGCTGCCCAATGGCAAGGTGCTCGTGGCGGGGGGAGTCGGTGGTGGTAGCAGCGCGGAACTGTATGATCCGGGGTTGGGCTTTGATTCCAGCTGGCAACCTTTACTCACTACAGTCTCGCCCCCAATCCTGCCGAGTGGTAGCGAGCTGACGGCTTCCGGGTCACGCTTCAAAGGCATCTCCGAAGCTTCCGGTGGTAACGACTTCCAGAACTCTTCATCCAACTATCCGATCGTCCAACTGCTGAGTCTCGCTAATGAGCAGACGCTTTTCCTGCTCGTGGATGTGACGACAGGGTGGTCTGACACCTCTTTCACTTCCACGCCGATCACCCTGATGACTAGCAATTCGAGCGGTTTTCCGATTGGCTATGCCCTTGTTACAGTCTTCACCAACGGCATCCCCAGCCAATCGATGTTCGTACTCGCCTCAAACGCCTCACCGACGCCTACACCTACGGCAACGGCTACGCCAACTCCGACGGCGACACCTCCGCCGAGACCTATTCCGACGCCAAGGCCGCGCCCAACTCCGCCGCCCAGGCCCTGAGTCCCAGTGATCACCGGGTAGTATATTGTGTGATGGTGCGGCTGTCGCACCGCTCGCCAGCGCCAACAGCAGTTCCGAGTAGTCCGGCCGTTGCAAAGTTCATTTGGCTCACGTATTCAATCACACCGCGCCCGTGCGTCATAAAGCGTGCAGGATTGCGAATGAGAGCGCCGGACGCTTGCAGTGAATTATCTTGACTCGCTGGCCTAATTTTCGCCAGACTCGGTGTCGCTACACGGATCTTGAATCAGGCGGAGGACTCTCCGCTCAAACGCGCCCGGTGATTTTATGCATTAACTGTTATGCTTTTGCCTTCGCTCCGCATTTTACCTAGGCAGCGACCCTAACGGGATTCGAACCCGTGTTACCGCCGTGAAAGGGCGATGTCCTAGGCCTCTAGACGATAGGGTCATCCAGCGGCTGCCGGACGGGCAATATCGGAATTGCCGTTCTTTCACGCAAGGCAAATCGTCAGCCCATTTGGAGACGACAGACCAGTGACAACAAGCCAGGGAACCGGCGCTTGACACAAGTGCCCTACAGTTCGTGCTCCGAACGAAGTTGGTGAATCGAAGCCGCTGCGCGCGCGGTTGCGCCTTGATGGGCGCTCAAAACTTCACGTGCGCTTTCAACAAGGCGTTGCCGCGCTTTGCTATCGCGCAGAAGCTCGATCATCGCCCGTTCGAGTGAATCAGCGTCGCGGACCTGGATCGCGCCCTTTTTTGAGACAAGGGCTTTAGCAAGGGCCGTGAAGTTTTCCATATGTGGCCCAAACACGACCGGTTTGCCCGCCAGAATCGGTTCCACAGGATTTTGCCCGCCATGCGCAGTGAGGCTTTTTCCAATGAAAACAACCGTGGCAATATCGTACCAACTCTGAAGTTCACCGGTTGTATTGAGAAGCACGCAATCTACGTCGTCGCGTTCGCGGCCGGTGCGCGCTTCGCTGGCGAGCGTGACCCGCAACCCCAACGCATCCAGTTGCCCCCGGATTTCCCGCAGCCTTTCGACGTGGCGCGGTGCAATGAACAGCCGCAGCGACGAAAATTTCTGACGCAGGTGCAGAAAAATTTTTGCCAAGATTTCCTCCTCGCCATGATGCGTGCTACCGCCGAACAGCACGGGGCAAGCGTCCCATCCGCCTTCGTTGAATGTTAGCGAAGCAGGAAGGGATGCGGCTGCAGCTTGGCTCTCTGCCTGAAGGTCAGGGTCGTATTTGATGCTACCGGTGCACTCGATTCTGCTGCGCTCCACACCGATCCGCTGCCATCGATCGGCGTCGTCGGGTTCTTGTACGCAAACCAAATCCAGCAGCCGAAAGGTCGGCGCGACGAAAAATCGAAAGTGCCAATACTTGCGCTCGGACCGCGGGGACAATCGGGCATTAACCAGCGCAAGTGGAATGCGGCGCATGCGCGCTTCGGCTGCGAGATTGGGCCAAATCTCAGCCTCGACCAGAACGATACGCAACGGCCGAATGACAGAAAACGCGCGTCGCATGATGGGCCAGTAATCGAGCGGCGTGTACATAACTTCGATCCAAGGCGGCGCGTTTTTGCGCGCCAGCGCGAATCCGGTTGTGGTGGTCGTGGTCAGGAGACAGCGCAAATCCGGTTCGAGCACGCGCAACGCGCTCGCCAGTTTCAATGCAACATTCACTTCTCCCACACTGACTGCGTGCAACCATGTCGATCTTTGTTTCGACAACCGGATCCGCAGGTCGCGACCGTAAATTCCCAGGCGCTGTCCGAATTTTTCACGGTAGCCGCCACGACGAACCATCTTCATGAAATAGCCCGGCAAAAAGAAGAGGAGCCCAATGGGCCAAAACAAATTGTAGATGAAACGAATCATGCAATTGCGGATCCGCCGTCGCGAAGGCTACGGCGGACAGGTTGCGGTTTGCGGAAACCGAAGTTCTTCGCGTGGTCGCGACTTTGTGTCGGAGTTGCAGAGAGAAACAACACCTCCGTGGCACCGTATGTTTTTTGCTTCATCATGCGCCAAAACTTCATTTTAGGAAGAGTTTCAGTAGGTCGCTTTTCCAAAACGAAAACGCCCGCGGATTCTAGCAGCCGTGGCAATGTTCCGTTAGTCAGAAGCTTCTCAGTGTAGCGCTCGCCATGCTTTGCCTTCTCATACGGCGGATCCGCAAAAATGATTTGAAATGTTTCTGCCGAGGAGGCGAGCCGAAGAAAATCGAAAACGTCCTGCTGTCGAATGCGCCCGCTTAATTTTGTCTTGGCCAGGTTAACCTCGATGATCTCGACCGATCGCCGGTTCTCCTCAACAAACACGGCCGATGACGCTCCGCGGCTGAGCGCTTCAATTCCCAAGGCGCCGCTCCCGGCGAAAAGATCAAGGACTCGCGCGCCGATGACCGCGTCGCCGAGGCTGGAAAAGATGGCGGCCTTCACGCGGTCCATTGTCGGTCTGACACCGCGCTTGGGAACTGCCAGGCGGATCCCGCCGGCGCTGCCGGCGATCACCCTCATGGCGACACAATTGGCGTTGGCGTTGCAGTGGCTTGAGGCGGTGCTTCCTCCGAAGGAGAGACCGATGGCACCGCGGGGACAGCCTCTTCGATCTGTTTCTTCTTCTTTTTTGACCGGTCCTTTTTCCCGCCAAACAGGCTGTTGATCATGGTGCTGAGATCGCGGCCGACGAGCCGATCTAGCAAATTCGTGCTGGGCCGATCGATGGTGCCGCCTACATGAAAGTCGATGGCAGAATATCCTGGTTCATTAATGGCTTGAAAATTCGCGCGAATCGCTTTGAAGAGCTGGCTACGAATTCTGTCGTTGATTGCGAGCTGGGAATCGAGGTTCAACCTGCCGTCGAAAGCGACTGTGCCGGACGCGGTGAGGCGAATATTCGGCGAACGCAAAATCAACTTCTCAATCGTGACCAACCCTGGGCTCAAGTCATATTTTGCCTCAGCTTGCTCTAAATGGAGCTCTTGTAGTTCTTCGATCTGGAGAATCTGCCCGAGCAACACGAGTAAGCTATACTGTTGAACCCGCCCATCACGCAGGAAAATTTCGCCCTTACCAACCAGCGCATTCGGGTCGGCGGTTTTCCCGGAAGCCTGAAAACTTCCCTCCAATATGCCCTTGACCATCCCCTTTGGGCCGCCCGCGTTTTCAACAATCTGATCGGCGAGCACATTGCGAAACTTTACGCTTGTGGTGAATGGTGAATCCTCCGCTTCTGGTTGCATGGCAAAGTAGCCGTTTATTTCACCATTCGCGGCGCGGGCAGAAATTTTCGAAAGCTCCAGCACGTCGGGCTCATACCGAAGCGAGGAATGCAGTTGCTCTAGAAAAAAACGGTCCCGCAGGGAAATTCTCGCCATCTCTGTGTCGCCGTGAAGCGCCAAAGCGCTCCGGATGTTGGTGCGAAAATCCACCCCCGTAAAACTCGCGAGCAACCTGCCAGCTTGATCGAGAAAAGTGAAGTTGCCATCCTTGATGCTAACTCGCCGAACTTCCGGAGCCACTGCCAATCTCGGTTGTTGTGTCCGTGCTCTATTGTCGACAGGCATCTGCGCTGGAGAGGAAAGATTAGTTGACGTCGGGGGAACCACCGTGGCGGCCTGCTTCTGGATGAATTCGCTTTCTGGTTGTGACTGGGATATGGTTGCAGCCTGTTCTGGGGAAACTCCAGGCGACGGCATTCGTCGTGAACTGGGTAATCTCCATTTTCCTTCCGCGTTTTGCGGCCAGACGACACGGGGTTTAATAAGCGCGACTTCTTTGATCACAAGCCTTCCGGAGAAAAGGGAAAGGAAACGAACGCGGAGCCGAAATTTTTTTGCTTCGAGGAAATATCTCGGGACCACAGAGGAGGTTTGCTGAATAGTAATGCCGCTGAGTAGGAGTCCGCCCCAGGGGGTTACACTCATGCTACGAATCTCCAGCACGGTGCCAAGGCGCCGGCTCAGTTCCTGCTGAATCTTTGCTTGTGTGCCTTGCGATTGCACATACAGGTTCACGCCGAGCAAGAGAACCGCGCCGAGCGCGATCACCGTACCCAAGAGAATCAAGGCGACTCGGCGCAATTTTTTCACCCTGAAACGTTACGCAGCGCGAGTTTGAAGAAAAGACTAAAGCCCTCGATTACTTCTCCGGTTTGACCAGTATAGTTGTCATTCTCAATCCGACCGCAGGCAGTCCCGAAACGCTTCGGGATTGGCAAGAACGCGTCGAATCAATTGCACGCGGTTGCCCGATCCGTGTCACGTCGCGTGCAGGCGAGACGGAAGCGCTGGCTCGACGCGCCGTTGAGGAGGGTTTTGCGCGAATTGTCGCAGCCGGTGGCGATGGAACGGTCAACCAAGTGGCAAACGGACTCGCGGGCAGCAAGGCCGCCTTGGGTCTTCTTCCCCTTGGCACAGTAAACGTTTTCGCGATGGAGCTTGGTTTGCCGTTGCACAATCTGGACCTTTGTTGGGACGTCATCGAGGGCTCGAACGTGCGTCTGGTTGATCTGCCGAGCGCGAACGGAAAATACTTCGTCCAGCTTGCCGGCGTCGGGCTCGACGCTCAAGTGGTTAAGGAAACCAGCCTCGCGTTTAAGCGCAGTTTCGGGCCGCTAAGTTATCTCATCTCCGCAGCGCAGATTGCGGCACGGCAACCGCCGAAGCTGTTTATTAAATCAGAGAACGCTCCCGTGGACGAAGGATCATTCGTCCTCATCGGAAACGGGCGGTTCTATGGAGGGCCTTTCCCATTTTTCAAGCACGCCGTTATAGATGACGGCTGGTTTGATGTCGTAGTTTTCAAACGACTCGGTTATCTCGAGATCATCAAATATCTCCAGGACGTCGTATTCAGCTCCGACATCCGCGTTCCGGAAATCGAATATTTTCAGACTCGGCGCCTGCGTCTAACGAGTGAGCAGGACGTTCCGGTGGAACTCGATGGTGAGCTGGCTGGCCACTGCCCGGTTGATTTCCAAATCCAGAAAAAAGCGCTTCACGTTCTGGCGCCCCCGACATTGTCCTGACCATTGCGTGCAATATCGCATCACATATGTGAGCTAGTCTGCAATTCACGCGCTGCGACTACTAGTCTTTCACCCAAATCCGCGTGATGTTCTGCGCGATGCGCTGTTGTGAGAGCTGGATTTGGGAAAAAGCAGCCGGCTCGCTCAACCCCCCACAGGTCGAAGCCGCTCTGGTCCAGCTCAGCCAACGCTGGCCGGTAACTGCGCCGCCATTTGCCGAATTGGTCGAACAATTTCCGCTGGGTGAAGCGGCTCTGCTTCATCTTCTGGCAGTCTCGAGTATTTGCGCGACGCGATTGACGCAAAATCTGGAAACGCTCCTGTGGCTCTGCCAACCTGAAGTATGTTTTGCGTCTCACGGGTACGCGGAGATGTCTGGCGACTTGCACGCTCTGGCGAGCGATTCTTTAGCAAACCAAAATTTCGCGGCACTCCGCTTTTGGAAAGGCCGCGAGATGACGCGCGTCGCGCTTCGCGAACTTGCTAACGCCTCGCCGCTTGAAGAGACGACCGGAGAGCTTTCACAAATCGCGGAGATTTGCATTCGTCGAGTGTTCGAACATATGGACGCCGAACTTCGCCGACGCCATGGCTCGCCCAAGGCCGAGTTTACCATTCTCGCGCTGGGAAAACTTGGCGGCGGCGAACTGAATCACAGCTCGGACGTTGACCTTCTTTTTCTCTACAGCGAGGAAGGCCAGCTCACGCCGCACATTTCCTATCACGAATTCTTTAACCGGCTGGGAAACAGAATCCTGGAAACCTTTTCGACACCGGATTCGGCCGGTTCACTTTTTCGCGTCGATCTGCGCCTGCGCCCGGAAGGCTCGGCAGGCCCATTGGCGCGGTCGCTCGAGAGCATGGAGAATTATTATGCAGGGTTCGGCGAGACGTGGGAACGGCTTGCATTGATAAAGGCGCGCAGGATCGCTGGCAGCCGGGAGTTGGCTTACGAATTCCTGCGGCAACATCAGCCGTTTATTTACCCGAAGAGCACGACGCACGATTTGCTGGATGAGATTGCGAGCATCAAGCACCGCATCGAGCGCGACATCGTTGGAACGGAAAAGCTCGAGCGCGACGTAAAACTCGGACGCGGCGGCATTCGCGACATCGAATTCATCGTACAGACGCTGCAGCTAATCCATGGAGCGCGTCATCCGTTCCTGCAGGAACCGAGCATGCTCAAGGCGTTGCGCGCGCTTCGCGAATTGGACATTCTTCCGAGTGATGAAGTGCTGACGTTGGACAAGACATACCGATTTCTCCGCCGGGTGGAGCATCGTTTGCAGATCGAGGCCGAGCAGCAAACACACGTTGTTCCTCGAGATCAGGCAGCTTTGCGACGCCTGGCACTTAGCCTCCGTTTTGCGTCCAGCGAAGATTTCATCACGGCGTTGCAGGAAAGCATGCGGGCTGTTCGGCCGATTTTCGAGCGGATCATCTCCAAAACGCCCACGGTTCCAGCCCAGCCGCGTGGGACAAATGATTTGACGATTTTCAGGGAGCAAAAACGCGCAGCCAAGGCGTTCACCGATCTCGCTGAAAGCGCTGCTGGCTTCCACATCGCACCACGGACACGACAGATATTTGGTAAGCTGCGTCCGATTTTAGTCGGATGGCTTGCAAAGGCGGCGGATCCGGACGCGACTCTGAATCAATTCGTTCGGTTCGTGGAGGCTTACGGTTTGCGCAGTTTGTTTTTCGAACTGCTGGTCGCAAATCCCCGCTTGCTAGAGTTACTCGTAAAAACCTTCGATGCCAGTCGGTTTGCTGGCGAGCTTTTGATTCGCCGGCCGCAACTTCTAGAAGACATCACTCGCGATCCAACGTTTGATCAGTCGCGATCAGTTGCAGAGAATCTACGGCGGCTCGATTTATCCGGCGCCGATCCAAACAATCTCGATCCGATTCGCGCCTACCGGCAGCGGCAATTGTTACGAATCATTCTGCGTGAGGTCTTGGGGCTCGCAACCGTGGAAGCGACCTGCGCCGAGCTTTCCCACGTGGCGGAAGCCTGTCTTCTTTCTACTGCCAGCCTCCTTGGCAACGACCAGCTAACCATAATCGCACTGGGAAAATTTGGTGGACGCGAGATCAGCTACGGCGCGGACCTGGACGTTTTATTCCTGGGCGACGACAACCACGCCGCGCAAAATCTCATGATCGCCATGGCGCAGCCAACTGCCGAAGGAAACATTTGGGCGCTGGATGCAAGGCTGCGTCCCGAAGGTGAAAACGGTCCGCTCGTTTGCTCCCTCGAAACCTGCCAACGGTATTACGCAAGCCGAGCGCAACCATGGGAGCTGCAGGCACTGAGTCGCGCGCGCGAGATTAGCGGACGCTTGCAGAATGAATTCATGGAAATCGCAAAACAGGCATGGCGTCGCGCCGGTCAGGCTGCCGATCTTTTTACAAGGATCGATGAGATGCTCGACCGTATTCGGCGCAAGCGAGGAAGCGGATCGGATTTCCTCGATTTAAAGACCGGACAGGGCGGAATTATAGAGGCGGAATTTCTCGTCCAAGCGTTGCAAGTCCGGGGAAATATCTGGGAGCCAAATTGGGAGCGCGCAGTCGATCGATTGCGAGAGCGCGGCGCCGTGACCGATGAGGAAGCAGCGAAACTCAAACAAGCTTACCAGTTCCTGCGTCGGTGCGAATCTGTCTTGCGACGTTACGAGAACAAGGCTGTCTCAGAACTCCCGAGCGATCCGGGCGAACAACGAAAATTG